>Ga0209125_1002517_pt1 | contig 14021 bp, 15 predicted proteins | sample BarGraIncub1131A_FD_184503 | JGI IMG/M metagenome (GOLD analysis project Ga0209125, IMG submission 184503) | Arctic peat soil microbial communities from Barrow, Alaska - Barrow Graham LP Incubations 11-31A (SPAdes) (version 2) | ecosystem: Environmental > Terrestrial > Soil > Wetlands > Peat... | reverse complement strand
CTCGAAAAACTGAAAACGGCGGCCTGACGCCGACACTCCCAACAACCAGGGGCATTGCTTATTTCACCGCCATGTTGTCTCACAAACTCCGACCACCTCAGTTTGGATGCACCAGCGGGCCGCTACAGCCGAAAGGTGCGTGGCCATGGGAGTACGGAGGGGATTACGGGAAACAACAAACTGGCGACTATTTGGCTATCAGCGGGAATGTGGGTCATTTTGGAGAAGTACCTAAAGCAATTCAACCAATAGCCCCTGAATCGTTAAAAGTCCAGGTCCCTGAAGTGAATTCAGCTTCTGAGACATCAGTGTCCCAAACTCCTTCTTATTTATTGCCTACGAGTAGTAAACTTAATTTAAATAGAATCACTAGCAAAGCTAAAAGTGAATATGACTTCACCGTGAGTGATATTAAGTTAGAGTCACCATCATATCTGCCTACGAATTCAGTTCATAGGGGTCATGATATAACTGCATTCAACCATGGTGGCTCCCCGGTGTCTATTACTATAGCGATCGACCAAAACTCTTCCCAGAACATATTGACCACCGAAAGCCTGCCACTTAATTCAGTCTTACCGCCAAACACGGATAAAGCTGTTGTGCATTCCAGACCTAAAGTTAGGAATGAAATTTATAACCTAAGATACATGTACTCCTGGAGCATTGGTGACTATACAGCAACTCATCGCTGTCCTGAACATTACAGGTTCCCATTTAAGGACAATATAAGAGCATTTGCCAACGTGAGTGATAATGTCAATGCCACACCTTATAATCGTTATGCAGTCATATTCTCTATGCCTGCAGGCACCCCCGTACTTGCTGCTCGGAAAGGCAGGGTGATCCAAATCAAGGGTAATGACAGAATAGATATACTGCATGACGACTCAACGATTGCAACATATCGCCATCTTGGAACTATTACTGAGAGTGTAATTGCAGGCAAGGTTGTTTCAACTGAAGATGTCATAGGCATAGTCGGTGCGACGGGAAATCAAAATGAAGCTTACATGCAGCTTACCGTCTGGCGTCCGGAACCACGGCCTCTCGGTTCACTTACAACGAATTCGCCGACTATAGGCTTTAATTTTGTATCATTCCCGTTAGAGTTTTGCCGAACAGGTTCTACCGACTGCAGAGTCCTAACGCAAGACCAGGCGGTATCTAGAAATAAAATTACTGCATTAAGGAAACAGGGCAAACACAAGGTAAAACAGTAAAAGCAGCAAAAGGGAGGCACCCCAAATGGTTTGCCCTAGACATGGGACAACCCGTGGGGCCGGGGCTTGACATGTGACACCGGCCCCGCGTATACGCGATGATATCGGGTATTTTGAGCCTGTTTAGGTGCCAAGGGGGCAGCAACGCATAAACGCAGGGGCGTCCCCTTGTCCACCTAAACGCAGGGGCGTCCCCTTGTCCACTCTCATTGTCCAGGTGCGACCTCACTGAACACTGCTCCATTAACGGGATGTATGACCGCCTCTCTAAAGGAGCCAAATCGAATGAACCTCGGAAATACTTTTGACCACACATCTGGCTGCTTCATCTCTTGTGGTGATGCGAGAATCTACGTTGAGGAAAAAGGAAACCCCGAGTTGCCCGTATTGATCTTGCTACATGGCGGATTCGGCAATGTGGAAGACTTTAATACCATTGCGCCTGTCTTGGGCGAGCGGTTCAGACTCATGGGCATAGATAGTCGCGGGCATGGAAAGTCGAGCCTTGGCACTGGCAAGCTGTCCTATGCGTTGCTGGCAAATGATCTCGCGCAAGTGATCAACTCGCTGGAGCTTCAGGAATTCAGCATTTTGGGATTCAGCGACGGCGGAATAGCAACCTATCACTATGCCGCCAGACAAGATCCAAGGCTTCGAAAGATCGTCACGGTTGGGGCACGCTGGGAAATGAGCCAAGACGAGCCTGCTTGGAAAATGCTTTCAGGGATGACGGGCGCAATATGGAAAACAACCTTCCCCTCAAGCTATGAAAGCTACATGCGCCTGAATCCGAAGCCAGACTTTGACCGCTTTGCTGCGAACCTGGTGGATATGTGGACAGATCTGAGCCCAGACGGGCACCCTGGAACGCGGATGAGTCAAATCACTAATGAGATGCTGATTGTCCGTGGGGATAAAGATCCGCTTACATCGCTCGACAGTATGGCGAAACTTCGCAAGTTTGCTAAGAATATCAGCCTATTAAATATTCCATTCGCAGAGCATGTTGCTTTTAATGATGCTCCGGAGATTTTTCTTCGAGCCGTTGGCAAGTTTTTCAATGTGGCTCTTGTTTCAGAGTAGAAGTGGAAAAACAAGGGGGTGGCGTCTGTAAAATTCACAAGACGTGCGGAGATTGGTGAAAAGTATAATTTACAGACGCGCCCCTTATAGTAATGACGGATCGAACTTCGGATCGAAATTTATTGTTGCAGCAGCTAACAAATTAAACTGATGGCAAGCCCACTTGGAATATAAAGGTGAAGAGAGCTGCCTAGATCCCATTGGAGGGAAGATCATGAGAATATTTATTGTCGTTTTACTGTTTGTTTGTCTGCCAGGGATATGTATCGGCTCACAAACCAATTCCTTTCAATGCCCGAATGGTATTGTCTCTGTTGGTGACACAAGGGAAGAAGTGGCTATTAAGTGTGGCAAACCCACCACTAAAATATATACTGAAGTTTCTCCAATGACAGGTACTGATGCCTACCGCGACAGGAATTCGTATACTTATGAATCTCACTGGACATACGATCCCGGGCCAAATGGTTTTGTATATAGAGTGGAATTCCGTGGAGGTAAGGTTCGCTATATTGATAACACTGAAAAGTATGGATCAAGATAAAGCGGGCCCATCAGTGTAGGAAATAGTGACAGATTTGGAAGACAAGACCTGGCAAGGCCCCTGATCGTAATTCGGCCAGGTTAATTCCAGGCACGTTGGGCAGAGGGAACATGATGTGATGAATGGAAAATCAACCTCATTTGTAATAAGCGTTGGTTGTGTTCTGCTAATACTCGGCGTGTTCGTGGCATTTCTGGCACCGAGCACAGCTATCGCAGAGTTCTACAGCTATGAAGATATGAACGGCACAATTCACTTTGTCGATGACCAGTCCAATATCCCCGCAAAGTACCGCAAGAAGAAGCAGGTGCGCAAGGATGTGTATGACGATCTCTCGGATGATGAGCGAAGACTGTTGCTGAAAAAAGAGCTGGAGACGCGGGCAGCGGATCGACGACGTGAAAGCGAGCAGCAGGAGCAGTCCCGGAAGCGGCGGGCGGCGGAAGAAAGGAAGGCAGCCGAGGAGCAACTGACGACTAAGGTGCTTATTTCCGGCCGGCAGATCTTTGTGCCGGTTAAGCTGAAAAACGGATCGATAGAGACCGATGTGATGCTCCTCCTCGATACGGGAGCATCATCGTCTGTCATCAGCCCGGAGGTGGCAGAACGGTTACATATCATGGAGACTGACAAAGTCCGAATTGGAGTAGTCGGCGGCAGGGTTATAAATGCGAGAAAGGCGGTCCTAAGCCTTATGGAAGTGGGACCGATAAAGAAGACCAATCAGGAGGCAGTCATCGTCCGGCAGCATCCTGAAGAGCAAGGGGACGGACTCCTAGGGATGAGCTTTCTCAGCGGTCTGAAGTACACCATCGACTTCAAGACGCAGACAATCAACTGGATTCCCTAGAAGTAAAGATTCGCTGAAGGAGCAAGCGTACTACCTTGCTTCTGCAATCGAAAATAAAAGTCTAACCAAAGCCTGCAGCGGTTTTCACTGCTAAGGCTCAAAGCTGTTGGGTGAATGGGAAATAAACTATGCTACTTGATTTTAAAAAGTATGTTCCTATTAAAATAATAGGTTACCTATTTATTTGTGTTTCTCTTTTTTCATTAGTGTTCCTCCGAGCGGCCCTAAAACAACCAGGGTTTCGGGAATTTTTAACAGCAATTACTACATGGTATTTTCTTATTGGCTTAGGACTGATTTTAAGAAGACTATGGGGCTATTACTTATTTAAGAGCTTTCTGTACCTTTGTTATCCTGGTTTGCCAATTGGGACTACAATTGCTTATTATGGTCTGAAATACTTGAAAGAAAACAACATAAAAGCTTTTTTCAATACACGTAGTCTTCAAATATGATCATCCAACCAAGGGTCGGTGTCGGATGCCGCAAATAACGCTGCCCCGCACAACCCTGAGCTGTTGCTACTTAATTCAAAGAGAACAAGACCCGTCGCCATTTCAAAAGAGCCAGGAGCAACGACACTATGAATCTCGACTCCATTGCACGCGAAGAGTTGGACGGCATCCTGTGTCACATGCCGAAAGCGGAACTGCATATTCACATCGAAGGCTCACTGGAGCCGGAACTGATCTTTGAACTGGCCAGACGGAACCGGATTCAGCTCCCTTACCAAACCATGGATGAACTACGCGCGGCCTATGCCTTTACAGATCTGCAGAGCTTTCTGGATATTTACTATGCCGGAGCCAGCGTGCTGCAGAAGGAAGAAGACTTCTTCGACATGACCTGGGCTTACCTGACCCGTGCCAAGGCCGAGAATGTAGTGCATGCGGAAATTTTCTTTGATCCACAGACACACACGGCCAGAGGGATTCCGTTTGAAACTATTATCAACGGGCTGGATCGAGCAATCCGTCGGGGTCGTGAAGAACTCGGGCTGAGCGCCTCATTGATACTTTGTTTTCTGCGCCATTTGAGTGAAGAGGACGCTTTTTCAACTCTGGAAGCTGCCCTGCCGTTTCGCGACAAGTTCATTGGTGTCGGCCTTGACAGTGGTGAGCAGGGAAATCCACCGGAAAAATTTGCCAGGGTGTTCTCACGCTGCCGAGAACTGGGACTGCGCATCGTGGCACATGCCGGAGAAGAGGGCTCGGCCAAATACATACGCGATGCCCTTGACCTGCTGGAAGCGGAGAGAATAGATCATGGCGTGCGCTGCCTGGATGATTCAGAGCTGGTCACCAGGCTGGCTCAGCAACGGATACCATTGACGATATGCCCCCTTTCCAACGTAAAACTTTGTGTATTTCCACATCTTTCCGCTCACAACATCGGCAAATTGCTGGCTGCCGGCATTGCAGCTACTATCAATTCGGACGATCCTGCCTATTTTGGCGGATACCTGAATGAGAATTACTCGGCCACTTTCGCGGCCCTGCCGGAGCTTGGGGCAAAAGAGGCCTACCAGCTGGCTCGCAACAGTTTCGAGGCCAGTTTCGTGGATGACAGCATCAAGGAAACATGGATCAGGGAGCTTGATGATTTCTTTACCCATCACCGCATGGCGCCGACTCCGAAGTCCCTCACAGAAAGGTAAACTTGCCGAAGAGGGGCAACAAAGGGGTCGGTCCCGGACACCGGACAAATTTGAAGAGCTGTGCGTAATGACTTCCCCGGCGGGACATGAGGCATGCCATGGGCTCCTCAGTTACATGCCAGGTGCGATCTCGGATGATGACCACAGTACGCCAGGAGGCAATCATGAAACGGCCTGCATTCCCGCCCCCCTACCGGCATGAACACGGCCCGATAAAGAACGTTAACGAAGTTATCCACGAGCAGCTTACCTTCGGCCAGAGGGCGTCGGACTGGGTTGCCGCAAAGGTCGGTTCATGGCATTTCATCATCGGGCAGTCCGCGCTTCTCACCTTGTGGGCGATTCTCAATGTCACCGCCTGGATGCGGCATTGGGATCCCTATCCATTCATCCTGATGAATCTGGTGCTGTCGCTTCAGGCGGCATATACCGCCCCCATGATCATGATGAGCCAGAACCGGAAAGCGGATCACGACCGCATCGAGGCGCACATCGATTATGAAGTCAACCAAACGGCGGAAACTGAAATCCGTGTCATCCTGGAGAATCTTGAAGCGCAGAACGTCGCCATGGCGGAAATGCACAAGATGATCGAGGAGTTGCACTCCAAAAGCACACAAGTGGCCTAGATCACGATTCCAGGAAATGGCGATCGCGCCTGCATAACCACAAACTCGACCCTGCTTTTCAGATCAATAAAGGAGATACAGGATGTTTCGAAAAATAGTATATTTTGCTGTCATTGCCCTTTTTCTTGGTGGTTCTACCGTAATGGCCGACGAATCTGGCAGCAAAAAGGTTGCCATTGTTTCAGCCGAGAAATGGCTCAAACTTGTCGATGACGGCAAATATATTGATAGTTGGAAGCAATCTTCAGAATACTTTAGGAAATCCATAAAACAGGACCAGTGGGAGCAAGCAGTTCAGGCAGTACGAAAGCCCCTCGGCAAACTGGTTTCAAGAAAGGTGAAAAGTGTCTCCTACACAACCTCTCTACCAGGAGCACCCGCCGGACAGTATGTTGTCATCGAATTCAGCACCTCATTTCAGAATAAAAAACCAGGTATCGAGACAGTTACTCCCAAGATGGACCAGGATGGGAAATGGAGAGTGTCCGGTTACTTCATCAAATGAAGGCCCAACACTAAAAGCGATTAGCTAACTCACTAGTTCAGTAGCGAAACGGTTGGATGACGCCAGAAAACTAAAAAGTGAGAGTGCCGCAAGCTCACCGCAGGAGGCAACATGAGAATGCTTTTGATCGTCCTATTGTTGGCGGCAACTGCCGCCCAGGCGGAAACCTACAAATGGACCGACAAAGCGGGTACCGTCCACTTTTCGGAATCACTCGGAGTGGTCCCGGCGAAGTACCGGAAAAGCGCCCAGCCCCTCGGGATTGATCTCAAAGACACCAGTGCTGGAAACAATGCCGTATCTTCGGTGGAGCCCAGTCAACGTGCGGATGACAAGGGATCGGTTGCCCCCCAGGTCGAGGGGCTAAAAGAGCGGATGATGAAAGACGAAGGGGTTATGTCGCAAATCAAAGCCATGCAGGGCGATCCAGAGATGCAGCTACTTCTGAATGACCCGGCGCTAAGGAGTGCGGCCCAGTCTGGGGATATCGGCACGCTGATGAACAATCCCGCTTTCATGAAGCTGCTCAACAACCCAACGGTGCGAGATATTGAAAAGAGCATGCAGAATAAGGGTATGAAATAACTTAGGCACGGTGGGTAACAGAGGGACAGCCGGCTCCCGGAGAGGACTTCATGATCGAGGCATGCGGAGATATTTGGGAACACCTGGGAAAGGCGGTGATCGCCATTACCACCAGCGGCTCGGTAACCCACCTGGGAAAAGCGGTGATGGGAAGAGGCGTTGCTCGCCAGGCTGTGCAGCGTTTTCCGGGTCTTTCGGAGGTCCTCGGCCTGCTGCTGCAGAACTCCGGAAACCACGTCCACCCGCTCGGGAATGGTATCGTCAGCTTCCCGGTGGAGGAGTCGGCCTGGGCATGTCCCGAACTGCGGATCATCTCCCGGTCAGCGCAAGAGCTGCGGGAACTGGCCGACCTGGAAGGGTGGGAAATGGTAGTGGTTCCCCGCCCCGGCTGCGGCGGCGGAGGCCTCGAATGGCGAGAAGTCCGCCCGCTGCTGGAAAAACATTTCGACGCCAGATTCCTTGTCATGTCGGCCCCTCCCGGGGTCTGACCGCGAGATAAGAGTTCTTGATAAAGATACGGCGGTGTGACGGGGGAAAACCGGCCCACACAAACAGCTAACTCACCCGTGTTCCACGTCCCCGGGCATTACCCCGGAAAGGAGTCGATAACATGAAAGTTCTGGTGGATCTGTGCATTGTGCCGATCGGTGTCGGGGTATCCCTTTCCAGCTACATCGCGGCCTGCGAGAAGGTGCTGACCGAGGCCGGCCTGAAGACCTCGCTGCATTCCTACGGCACCGATATCGAGGGGGAATGGGATGATGTGTTTGCTGCGGTGAAGCGTTGCCATGAGGTGGTGCACCAGATGGGCGCGCCGCGCATCTCCACCACCATCAAGCTGGGCACCCGGACCGACCGTATCCAGACCATGGAAGACAAGGTCCGGAGTGTACAGGAGAAACTTTAACCAAACCGCCACCTCAAAAAGAAAAGGAGTTCAATCGATGGGAAAAGCTATCACAATGCTCGCGGCCATGGTTGCTTGCCTGGCGGGCTGCAGCACAAAAGGGGCTTATCAGGGGATCTACGAGGGTCTTAATGCCGGCAAGCAGATGGAAACAGCCCCTTCCGAGCGCATCGGCAAACCCGAACCTCCGAACTACCAACAGTACGACGACATGCGCAATAACAGGTCCTATTGACGCCAGCTGCAGAAGCAGGATTCATGGTGCAGGAGGGTCGCAGCGGACCCGTGGTTAACGGTTAAGTTGAGTGTGGTTATTTCGCTAATCGCAAGACAACAAAAAGGAGACAACTATGAGCGCGAAAAGAATCTTGATGCTGGTCGGCGACTACGTGGAAGACTACGAGGTAATGGTGCCTTTCCAGGCGCTCCTGATGGTGGGACACACGGTTCATGCGGTCTGTCCCGACAAGAAGGCAGGCGACACGGTGCGCACAGCGATTCACGATTTCGAGGGAGACCAGACCTACAGCGAAAAGCGCGGCCACAACTTCGCGCTGAACGCCACCTTTGCCGAGGTTAAGGCCGAGGACTACGACGCTCTGGTCATCCCCGGCGGACGCGCGCCGGAGTACCTTCGCCTGAACGAGGCTGTGCTGGACATAGTGCGGCATTTTTCGCGGGCGGACAAGCCCATCGCATCCATCTGCCATGGCGCGCAGTTGCTGGCCGCGGCCGGAGTGCTTGAGGGAAAAGGGTGCTCCGCTTATCCGGCGGTGGCTCCGGAGGTAACCCTCGCGGGCGGCGGATATGTCAGCATCCCCATGGACAAGGCCCACGTGGACGGCACCTTGGTAACCGCGCCGGCATGGCCCGCCCATCCCGATTGGCTCGCCAAATTCCTGCAGGTACTGGGAACCAGGATCGAACCGTAGTTTTTCTTGTCCGCAGAATTCGGAGAAGTCGAGGAGGACGCTGGTGATCGGTTGGTTGGCGGGTTGGAGTTCCTTGCCAAGGTGGCAATGCCCATCCGCGACTGACGATTACAGTTGATCAACCAGTCGGCAGCGTCCCCTCACCCTCGATTCGGATGGCGCGCAGGTGATTCTGGATCACCTCTCAAGAACGATCAAAGGAGAAGCAGCGATGTCCAAAAGCATAAAATTCGTACTGGAAAAGGAAGTCAAGAACAGCGTCAGGTTCAAGGAGGTTACCGAGGCGGGCGAGGCGGCCGTATTGGGGAGCCTGTACGTGCAGAAATGGTATATAAAGGACTGCACCGAATTGACCGTGACGCTCACCACCCCCCTGGATCCGGGGTAACGTTGCCGCATCAAGGGAGGAAGAAATGGATACCCCCGCATTCCCCCTGCAGGTTTTCTACGACGGCGCCTGCTCCGTCTGCGCGGCCGAGATGAATCACTATCGGCGCAGGGAGCACGGCGGCCGCCTGGTCTTCGTGGACCTGAGCAATCCGGACTTCGACCCGACTCCCTTCAACATCACCCTGGAAGCCTTCAACTACGAAATGCATGCCATTGACCGGGAGGGTCGGGTTTATCGCGGTGTGGAGGCATTCTGGGCCATCTGGCGCGCCTTCCCGACCTCGACCGGGTACGGCGTGTTCGCCACCCTGATCGCCCTGCCCGGAGTGAACCACCTGGCCCGGCTCGCCTACCTGGTTTTCGCCCGCTTCAGAAAATATTTGCCCAGAAGCCCAAGCGCCTGCGACGACGGAGTCTGCCGGCGCGGGGAAGAAAAGCCGCCGCGATGAGCGCCCCTTTTCCGACAGTTGGAACCCTGGGAACTTCCCCGCATAAATAACGCCCGCCGGCTTACACCGCGCCGGCGCCTTCCTCCCGCGACCCCGGCTCTTCTTCCTCGCCCGTGCGGTACGGGTTGTCCGATCTCAGCAACCGCTTCCCTTCCTCGGTGGGATACTCGATCTCGATGTCCACGTTGCCGCCGTCGCGGAAGATCCGCACCACGGTGTCCATGTTTTCCGACATGACGCCGTATTTCTCGTCGGGCGCCGCGAGCAGCACCTGCAGATGGATGTCCTTCAGAAAGCTCAGGCAGTTGTAGCAGTTCTCCAGGTCGAGCTTGTTGAAGGCCTCGTCGAACAGGGCGAGCGCCACGCCGCCCCTTCCCTCTCCGGAAGCCGTCGAGCCGATCCGGTAGGCCGACGCCAGGGACGCCCCGATCGCCACGTAGAAGGGAGCCTGATTCTCCCCTCCCGACCCTTTCTGGATGCGCTGCTTGAGGGAGGTCTTCAGGACGCCGTCCTTGTCCTGCATGGTGAAGTCGAAGATGAGGTAGTTCCGGTAATCCTCCAGGTGATGGGAGCTCGGCTCCTCCTTGAGGGCCTCGGCTATCTCCTCGACCGCCTCGCGATGCGGAGAACTCGGATCGTTGGCTAAGTCGAAGAGGCCGCCTACCTGGGACTGGGCATCGGCATCGATGGATTCTATGTAGGCGAGGATCTTCTCGTATTCCGGGTTGTTTTTCCACTTGAACTGATAGGTCTCCTCGTGAAAGGGACGCCGCTTCAGGTGCCGGTTCAGCTCGGTGATGAGTGCCTTCACCTTGGCGAGACGCGCGTTCAGGTTCACCACGAATTTGGCGCGGAATGCCAACTCCGCCTCGTAGAGCGCGCGGGAAGCCTTATCCCGGTACTCCGCGAGGCTGGTGTCCTCCAGGGATTTCTTCATGAGCCGAACGGCGTAGACCAGCTCCTCGAAACTCCCCTCCCCGCTTAGCGCCTCGCCCTCGCCGGTCAGGTGGGCGTAGCGGTTTCTGTGCTCGCCGAACTTGCCGCGCGCCCGCTCCTCCAAGCGCCCGATCCGGTCGAAGGCCGTTTTTTCCTCGCGCTCCGCGTGATCGATGATGGCGTTGTAGTTCCAGTCGAACTTTTCCCGCAGCCGCTCCATGCTCTCGGCGGCATCGGAGGCGGCGAAATGCCGGCCCAGACCGCACCTGTCGCGCTCTTTCCCGAAATGGTCCAGCATCCGCTCCTTGGCGTCCAGGGCGCTTTTCTGGTCGGCGATCTCCTGGTGCAGTGCGTCCTTTTTCTTGCCCAGAGTCTTCCGGTCCGCCTCGGTCTGCTCGATCGCCTGGCCAAGCGCGGCGATGGCGTCCCGGAGCACCTTGTCGTCGTTGTCGACGAGATCGACCATACCGGACCTGATCAGTTCCAGCTCGCCCTGGCGCTGCTCGCGGATGCGCACCAGCTCCACCAGGCCTGTGGCGCCGAGGTCCGCCGGCATCTCCAGCTTGCCAAGCGACCTGAGCAGCTCGCCTAACGCCTTCACCTCGTCGGCCGCCGCTAGCCGTCCCCTCACCTTGTCGGCCAGATCCTCCACGATCCGCTCCAGGAGCCGCTCCCGGGACTGCCGGCCCAGGATGGAATCGACCGGCCGCATGGCCGTGGTGGCGCCACCGGTGTAAAGCATCAGGTCCGCGGTGGCGGCGCGCTCGTGCTTGATCAGCTCCGCCTCGGTCTCCACCCGCATCACGTTCCCCAGATGCCGGTTGACGTAGGCCCTGGCGAGCGGGCTCTCGGTGGTCACCAGTTCCGCCAGGCTTCCGGGACTCACCTTGCTAAGCCAGCGCTCGGTCTTCAGGGTGTCCACGATCCGTTGGCCGCGGTTGAACTGCCTCCCCTCGCGGCGGTAGACGCGGATCGCCTCCTTGGCGTGCTTGGGATCGACGACCAGCGCCTCGCGATGCATCCCGAGGCAGCTCTCGATGGCGCCGCGCCAGCGCTCGTCGGAAACGTCGACCAGGTCGCAGATCGGGGTGGACGGTATCTGGAACTCCTGCAGCAGTTCGCTAAGCTTCTCGGTATCCTCGCTCACCGCCTTGCCGACCTTCAGTTTCTCCCCCCGTCTCGAAAGCTCGACCCCCTCGCGCTCCAGGGCCAAAAGCCTGGTCGCCATGAGATCCCGGCGCTTTTCCAGAAGCGGGAGGTTATCCGCCGTCAGGGTGCGCAGCGTCTTGAGCGCCGCGTCCACCGCCGCCGGGTCCCGGGGCCAGAAGATCTCCATCATGTCGCCGTCGGACCTGGCAAGTTCCTGGATCCGCTCAATCGCCTTGGCCAGCGGCGCGGGGGCCACGTCGAGCACGGACTTCCTGTCGGGAAGCGCCCGCAGGGTCCGCTTGGCGATGGCAATGGCGTTCAGCACGGAGCGCTCCTCGTTCTCCGCGTTTTTCCGGTCCAGCTCCAGCTTCTGCCGGCGCTGCTCCAGGTTGGAGTTCTCAAGGGTCGCCCTCTTCCGGGCCAGTTCGGTGATATCGCGCTTGATGGCATCCTCAAGGACGCCCACCTCGCCTATGGCCGACTGCAGGCGCTCCTCGGCCGCCTCGAGGAGATCCTGATCGGGCCCCAGCAGTTCCAGTATCCGTTCCACCTGCGCCGCGTGGGAGAGCCAGCTGGAGATGGCATGGGTGCGCTGCGCCTTGGCCACCGAGTCGCAGATCCCGTCGATGGCCGCCAGGTCCTCGATGCGCAGCGCCACCTCCTCGGCCTTCTTGCTCATGTCCCGGTAATTCTTCAGGGCGCGGCGCAGCTCCCCCAGGCGCAGGGAATCGTCCGGCTCCAGGATGAACCTGCGCACGAATTCGGTGGTGTCGGTGATGGGAGAAAATACGATGGCGTTACGCAGGTTCTTGAGGATCGCCTCGTCGTCGTTGGGAAACCCCTTGTCCTCGCTCAGTTCGCCAAAAAGTTCCCGGGTGAAGCGTCCCGACTGGGTCGGGTAGCGCACCCGCTCGGCGAGCCGCGCCTGCCGGTTCCAGTTGAGCTTCACCTCGGCCCAGGGTATGGTCTCCCGCCCGGCGGGGGTCTCCCGGATGAAATCGTCCAGGCTCACCGAGAGGCCGGGGACGATGAAGCGCCCCTCGACATGTTCCTCCGGGTCGCTCAGGGAGGCGGTGAAGGCGATCCCGGCGCAGGTCTCCTCCCCGGTCGCCTCGTCCAGGAAACCGAGCGCCAGGTAGGTGGTCGCCTGCTCCCGGGGGCGGATGGAGCTGGATACGCTCGGGTCGTCCACGACGCCCAGGCAGTACTCCCGGATGCTGCGCCGGCTCCTCTCTCCCGCACCGGGGTTGAGCGTCACCCGGTTCTTGTTGGCCCCGGTAAGCACCGTCTGGATGGCGTCCAGGATGGACGATTTGCCCGAGGCGTTGGGCCCGATGATCGCCAGGTTGCCGCGCACCGGTATCTCGATGGCCGAGAGCAGGTACCACTGCACCAGGACGATCTTGTTAAGCTTCTTCATCGGCCGCCTCCCCGGGGTTCGCTTGACTGCCAGGTTGCGAAGCATGGGACTCTTGGGACGCCTCAACCTCAACCTTAGCCGCAACCTCAGATCCGCCTTCTAAGAGTGCCTCCAGCTGGGCCAGGTATCCCTCGGTGGTGACGTAACGAAGCGCCGGGCGGATCTGAATGGCGATCACCCGGTCCTTTTCCTCGTTCACCTCGATGAGGCCGAAACGGGCGAAGCCCCGCAGGATATCGCGCAGCCTGACCAGACCCGGGCGCTCCCGGCGGGCCAGCGTCTCGAACCGGTTCAGCAGGATCTCGCTGTCGGTGAACACGCACCCCTGGCGCGCCTCGAATTTTTCCACCCCTTCCTCGTAGAGAAGCCGCAGGCAAAGGAGCATGATCGACTCCTCGAAGGGAAGCTGCACCACTTTCGCGCCGTCCAGGGGGAGCGTGCCGACCATCCCGAAATCCTGATCGTGCACGAGCCTCCGGTTCAGGGCGTCGAACAGGTTCGAGAAATAGGGGATATGGGCGACCACGCGTCCGTAATGCTTCTTATCCAGGCTCTGGTCGGCGTAGAGGAACTGCCGCTCCAGGAGCACCGAGGCCGTCTGCTTCAGGTCCGAGGCTTGCGCCCCCGGCTCCGCGTCGAGTATCCGTTTCAGTTCGGAAAGCATCAGGGGCTCCTTCTCTGGATGATGAAACCGCCGCTTTCCAGCCAGCGGTTGGCGCACGGCTCGCTGGTCGGGGTGATGAGGTAGCGGGTGGCGTACCC
>Ga0209125_1002513_pt1 | contig 14045 bp, 13 predicted proteins | sample BarGraIncub1131A_FD_184503 | JGI IMG/M metagenome (GOLD analysis project Ga0209125, IMG submission 184503) | Arctic peat soil microbial communities from Barrow, Alaska - Barrow Graham LP Incubations 11-31A (SPAdes) (version 2) | ecosystem: Environmental > Terrestrial > Soil > Wetlands > Peat... | reverse complement strand
TTCTTCATAAGACTAATCATGTTTTTGTAATTCTTGTTCAGTGTTAAAAGGTTATCGTTGAGCTCTTTCATCTGTTCACGGTATTTTTTGGTTTCAACAGCCGATTCGGCCATGTCCTTCAGGTATTCTCCCGCACCCTGAACCTGCACCCGGTAAATGGAATTCAGCGTGTTCAGGTTTTTGTTTATCGATTCCAGTTCCAGTTGATATTTTTTTGACTCTTCTTCAATTGCAGTCAGCGAACTGGCAATGCTCTGATATTTGAAAACGGTCTTGGAAGTCACCCTCAGGATGGAAGATTCATACGCTTTGGCCAATCTTTCGAGCGATTCATCGGCTATTTCAATAGTTTTCATGTATTTGGAAGAAGCCGCGAAAACATCGCCCATCGTATTCATGTGTTCAGCCGTGTCCCCCAGCTTTCGCAGACCATCCCCAAACCGAAGCAGCAAATCCGGCGTAATATCTCCATTCACCAACATCTCATCAAATTTGGCCAAGGCAAGAGAGCCATTGCCATCATCCAGCAGTTTGCTGTTCACCCGGCGCGGAATTACCTCCTCAGGCTCTTCATCCGAGCTCAGGATGATATTCGGATAAACCAGAGGTGGATGTTCCTCCGCCTGATTTTCAAAAGCATAAAAGAAGAAAATGACGGCTTCTGTCACTAGGCCGGCGGTAAGCATGTAATCCGCTCCAGTCCAGTGCTGCAATTTGAATAGGGCGCCCAAAACGACGACAGATGCACCAAAGCCATAAAGTTTGGTCATGGCTGACTTAAAGCCCTTGGTTTGCGTCAACCGTTGTATTTGTGCTTCTAATCCCATAAGTCAGATATTATGCAAAGATAATGCATTTTTATTTGACAGTTATAAAGAATGGCGGAAGATTTCGCTTCTCATTTCCCGGACCATTGACCACAATTTCTTCAAAAAGTAGCACCTGACCGCGATTTGATTTCCGGATCTGCTGAACCATTTCATCCGTCAGATTCCCGGTTGTTGCGTCATAATTGTAGGTATTGAAGCCACGTTGCAGGGTCATTCTGAACGATACGACTTCAAAAGAATAATTAAATTCAAAATCAGCCGGCATCATCGGTATGATCTTTCCTGCCGAAAGGATATTGTCTCGGGTAACGAAACCTTCTTTTCTCCCGGAAATGGTAGAAGTGGGGTCAGGTAACTTTTTCACCCGGAACGTTTCCGATCCCATCAACTTCATTCCCGCTTCTGACTTGATTGAAATGGAGACGGTTACTTCCTTGAAACCCGCTGGTACGTTTGCAAGCCAACCGACTGTTTTTGGATCCTGTTTCAATGATCCATTAGAAATGCTCGGGAAAACATTTTCTTTTGGAATACCGGCCACAGAAATGGACAAAGGGTTGTCCACGCCGATATACAGCACATTCATATTCGTGGCCGAAACGGTGAGCGATGGTTTCGCGACATAATACTCTCCGTTGAAATGATACGTCCGTTCCCTGCCCGATGCGGTAGGGACACTGACAAACCCCGCATATTTTTGAAAACCTAATGACCCAGTCGGGAATTTGATGTTCAACCGACCATTATCACTTGCTATAGCGGTCGCTTGGCTTTTCTGTTCCACGGTCATGGAATCGACACCCTGCATGAGGTAAACACTTGGACTAGGGGTGTGGCTGGTATCATAAGCTGCAACAATCACTTCTGCCTCAAATTCGTCGCCGGTAAACAGATAATTGTTCTTTGAAATAACCTTGGCTTCAATCCGGTCATACTTAAAATCTTCAGAAATACTCTCACGCAAAAGTCCGTTAACCACCTCTAACTCGGCATTGTTCACCTCAGAAATGAATTTGTTCAGTATCGGTATATCTGCAGCCAAGGGTATGTCAAAGAAAAGGTGGCGCTCCCAGGTTTGTTTTTTTCCGAAAGCATCTTTGTACACGTCATCTGTTTCCAGATCGAGTTGAATATCTTTTCGGTTTTTCGGATTGATCAGTTTCAACATATTTTCACGAAAGGCTTTGATCTTGTTTCTCAAATCTCTGGCTTTTCCTTGGGAGCCGTCTTCCAGTATCCCGATCATGTAGTGTGTTGGAACCGTATAATTGTCCTTTTTCCGCATGTCCCTGATACTCATCTTACGGGCGGAGTCTACAGGCACTTTTTCGGTTTCGGAAACCAATTCATCGCGCAGGTTTTGGATGTATTTGACCATATCGGACGAAAGTTTCATTGCGACCTTAGCCTTGTCCCAGAACGGACCAACCTCGATTTTGTTCAGGCTAAATTCCTTCATGAATTCATCCACAGTAATTTGGCGCTTATCACCAAAACTTTTGTTGGTCGAAATGACCGTGTCATTGACAGTCGAGTAACCTTCCAATACTTCTTTGGAAACATTCAAAGCCAGCATTGCCGTCAATACCAGATACATCATACCAATTAGTTTTTGCCGGGGTGTCTCTTTTGCGTGTGCCATGGTAGATAATTATAATGCTGACATGGTGTAAATAAATGCCAATGGGGTGATACTAGGGTGAACAATGGAAATATCAATGACACTTATTCTAAGAGTTAGTCTGCGTGTAATACTTTTTGTTGTAAAGATGTTATCAATCAACTTCTTAGGAACATTGCTTATGATCACATATCCGGTTGAAACCCCTTCCCATACCCTGTTCCAATTTCCAGCTTCAGCCATGATTTGAATTTCAAATCCGGGGGGGATATTTCCAGAAGATAGTGATATATAGATTGATCCGTGACCCAAATTGGAAGGATAGTTATAGGTAATAAACTGCGATTGGTCCATGATCACTGCCGGAACTGCACCGCCTTGTACAACCAAGGATGCATTAAAAGAGTTAGGACTGCGCATCGATGGAGAAAGTGTCAGGGACTGTGACCAGCCTGTCAAATATAGGAGCTTAAAGACTACTATCAAAATGAATATCCTGTTCGGTTTCATAATTTATAGGGTATATATCAGAACTTGCTCTGGAACTTTATTTGCCGTGTTTTTTTCTTTATGATCACATCGATCGCTTCTTTTTTACCAAGTAAAAGAGTACATGTGAACTGATCTGTTATGAGTTGGTATCCCTGAGGAATTCCATTCGGATAGACCTTGACATGCCAGGTGCCAGGTCGAAGGTCTTCAAAACTAAAATTACCATTCATATCGGACATTACACGAAACATTTCCGTATCACTTGATGCTTCTATGATGACTTTATCAATAGTTTCTTTAATTGGATAGTATCCTTTTTGACCAGCTGTTTCATCTTCCTGTACAACCAAACGACCCTCAATTCGTGCAGATTTTGTGAAAGCTAATTCAAAGTGGTTTACCTTACCTGGTTCAATGGTTATCTTGTAAGGTCCCTGAACTTCGGGAATCGAGTTTATTCCAAAAGTTGATTCGTCCGTGACAAGAATAAAGGTGCCAGCTTTAGCCACAGGAAAGCGGAATTTTCCGTCTTTGTCTGTGATGGTGATCTTACCATTCAGATTCAGAATAATTCCTTCAACGGATTCAACGCCATGATTGAGGATTTGACCGGTTAAGCTTCCAAATTCCTTTTTTCTGGAAGTAGGGATGTTGAGGGTATAGGTATAGCGTAGCTGAACGCCAAATTCTTTTTTATCCAACGTATTCTTTACCAAATTATAATTAGCCCCAAGACTAATCGTATGACGATCGTTCAACTTTCCATTCATTTGCAGGGACAACAGGCTTCTATCGAAGGAATAATCTTTCAACTCATAATTGCTGTTGTAATTCAAAGATACTGAAAAGATTTCCTTTACATTTGCCAGCAATGAGCCTCCATAATACAATCGGTCATATCCTGTGATTTTGTACTGTTTGCCTCCTTGATAATTTACAAAGCCAATTGCTGAAAAAGATTGATTGAACAAATAGCTTAAGTTCATGGCTCCATTATAATAAGTCGTCAATTCACCCTCTTTTACTTCAAGAAAGTTATTGATTTTACCAAGTTCGCCCTGAAGCCCAACACTAAATTGTTGAATCTTTGATTGAAGGGCAATTCGGCCATTGTATTTATTATAATTGAATAGGGGAGTTGGAGCTCGATCCATAAGTGCGATGGAATTCGCACTCAAAGAAAATGTATTATTGCTGCCCATTCTGTATGACGCCGAAATACCTAACGTTTTACTATAAGGAGCATTTGAATAGATGGTGTCCAAAGCAAAGTTAGAGCTATTGATGTCGTAATTCAGGTTGAAAGATATTTTTTTAAAATTGGCCGAGATTCCGGAAAAAAGTCTCATGGTATTTTTAACATATCCCGGAAACTCAGGATCAGCATAAATGTAATTTAAATTTGCAGATAAAATGGAGCGATTCAGATAAAAAGAAAAGGTGTACGCTTTTAACAATTCATCTTTATGTTGCCCGACTGCCATTTCAAAATCTGTTTTTATCCAGGAAAGCGGTGTTAAATGGCCGGAAAAAGTTAGCAAACTTTGATTGATGTTTGCGGTATCAATTTTTGATAAATAACCTGCAGAAATACGATTATTCTTGTTGAAATTGTAATTGGTATTGAATGCATAAATATTTTTTAATGCCGGGAAATACCTTGGAGCATTATAAAAAGATCCGATTGAAAGTTTTTTGAGTTTATATTGAAATTTTATACCACGACCGTTTCTGGATGATTCTGTCAAATCGCTTAACCCAAAATTGTTATCACCTATGGAGATTTCAGTTTTTGGGGAGGTATAGGTCAGATAATATTCGTCATTAAGACCAAAAAGTGGGTTTCCACTACGATTAGGTCCCCTTAAATGAATCTCCAGTTTTTGGTTTTTTGCCTCATTAATAGAACCTCCGCCAAAAATATCGTACATCGTACTGTATTCTCGTGTTCCCCTTCTATTGTTGGTTACAAACATTCCTGATACCTTAATTGGGAATCTGTTAAAGGCATCAAATTTGACATCATCTTTTGGAAAAACATCAAAAGATTGGAAGGATGATTTCTCAGTTTCTGGTTTGTCTGAAATCATTGCAATCAAAGCCATTGTCTGACGTGAATAAGTGGTAATTTTTTTGGATATGGAAACCGGAATATACCAAAGTTTGGATGAATCCTTTTCAATATTTATATAACTGATTTTGGTCTCGGAGCCGTTAACAGATTTAACGGAAACCAAAACCTTCAAATTTGAGGTGTTTTGGATGGAGAATACAACGCTCAATGTATCTCCTGCTAACAAAAAGCGAGGTACTTTTAACTTCTCAAGTGCAATCTCATATCGGGGTTTAATGGTAACAGGAACCATTACAGTGCCTATTGAACTCCCATTTATCTTATCAAAAGCCTCAAGTTCAATAGAATAATCACCTGCATTTAAACTTTTTGGGATATAGACTCCAATAATTTTATTTGTACTGGATTTTTTTTCAACAACGATAGAGGAATAATCTGAAATCAGCCTCCAACCATCCTCCTTCATGTTGAGTTTGATTTCTAGTTCTTTATCAGTGTCTGCATTATTTTTGAACATAATGAGTACGTTCATATTTACACCTGCATCTACTTCTTTACTCTTTTTGTTTGGCAGTTTAAATTCCAAATCACTGCTATCCGCAAGTGACGTATGTACAAATAAGATAAAAAATAAATTAATTAGTATAGCTCTAATCATTCATGAGCTTAAAAATAAATAGAAACTCATTGTTTAGAAATACAGCGTATATTCCAAACCAAAAACATCGTTTTCCAAACCTGCGGCGACTATCATGGCTGAATAGGTCTTTTTTGATGGCAGACCTTCAAGGTCTAATTTGAATCTGGTTGAAGTAGTTGGGTAAAGCCCTTTTTTGGAGGCTGTTATGGTTTTAACAGAGGCTCCTGTTTCATCGAAAAGCTCCATGGTTACCTCAGGTGAAATATAATGCTCACCATTATTTTCAAGGTCTATAGCAAGATAAAGCTTATCATTCTCTCCCTTTATTAGTGTAGGTTCCATAAATTTTAGGGAACCCTTACCTTTATTCGCCATTTCGGTGACAAGTTGGACAGCATATCGAGTAACAGTACGAATATTCAGATCGCCCTTTTGGGTTGGGTCAATTGGGGTGACTCCTTCAACCATCATGACACTCCAGTACGTTCCAATTAAGCTTTCATCCTTTGGGACCGTAATTTCATATTCAATGTTTCTGGTTTCTTTAGCCTTGAGAATGACAGATTTAGGACTGTATTGAATCCAAAGTGTGTTGGTACGTTTGTTACTTCCTGGCTCGTCATAATACGTTTGTTCCTTCAGGTTGTACAAGAGATCCGTTTGATAAACCCTTACTTCTTGGTCTGTCGATTCATTGTTTTGAATCTTGATCTCCCCTTTTATTACATCTCCGGGTTTTGCCACAAGTATATGTTTTAAACTACCCAATACTTCTACTGATGCATTAGCACTGAAAGGCAATATAAGCAAAAGGAAAAGGAAGAATCTATTAATTCGCATGTTTGATTGATTTAATTGCATAAATATTTAGAAAAGCCTAGGAATCGTACAAATATATTCGTTGTTTGTCAAAAATCCTAATTCAACAGTAAAAATATTATCAATGACCAATTTAATAAAATAAAATGGCAATTCTAATACTCTATTGTGCTGCAGTCAGGGTCAAGGTCACTGTTATCTGCGCATTTGTAGTTGCCCGGAGCGAACCATATAACAAAGGATTCGGATCCAACGCAAAGGTGTATCTTAAAATATATCCATCATCCGATCCTGTTCCGGAATAGCATGTCGCAATACCAGAAACGATAGGTTTATCAGTCACATCCAATACAATGGGTGAGCCTATGTTTCCGAAAGATCCAACAAAATGACTGTTTGGATTTATTGCCGACAGGAACAGATTTGTACCGGTAGGTGTGTTGCCAAATGAAATCCTGGCGCTTACAGAACGCGTCGAAGTTGTTACGACGGATGAAATCAAAAGTCTGGCGGATGAGTCCGATTTGCTTGTTTCAATAGACATCCCAGCATCTCGGTGAGCAAGTGAAAGCGAAATCAAGGTCGAATTCGATTTTAATAGGGCAATTTCTGGTACATCCAATGATATCGTATTGGTCGCTACATTGTTGTCAACACCAAAAATGCTGAAACTCATTGGCATCAACACAACCGATACAAACAAAAAAAGGATAATTTTTCTTGCAGACATTATAAACAGGATCTCCGAAAGTTTTCATATAAATCAAAAACAAGCCAAATAACACAAACAAATGGTTTCTGCTATTTGGCTTATAATTAGCATTTTAGAAATTGGTTAGACTTCTTCGACCAACGTATAGGTGATTGTAATTGCCGCTCCACCAGCAACTGCAGACGTTAGAGGATCTGCATCTTCACTAAAGGTGTACTTAAGAACATAACCATCAGCGACTTCTGTTCCAGAATTACAGGAGCCGATGGCAGTTTGAACTGCTACAGCGCCTGTACTAATTAGAGTTTGTACCCCTGAAGAGGTACCAGCTACACCTATAAAGTTTTGTATGGCAGCTAATGCCTCAACCTGCAGTAAGGTTCCTACTGGCAGTGTTCCAGTAGTGATTTGTGCTTCTACTTTGCGTGTTACTCCAGTTCCAACCAAAGATGTAATCCTCAGTCTTGTGTTTTCATTGGATAGAGCCGTTGCTACAGCTTCCCCAGCGTATGCTGCACTCGAGAGAGAAAGAGTAACTTCAACGGCCGGAATAGCCAAAAGAGCAACTTGACCCAGTGATACATTAACTGTTTGTTCAGCTATTTCATTATCTTGCGCAATCGCAATATGCGGCATGGTTAAGCTGAATATAAAAACAGCGCTTAATAAAAGCAATTTCTTTTTCATAATCGTAGTGCGTTTTAAATAAGTTGGTTTGTATTTTCGATAGATTATTTTCAATACAAACGTAAAAGCAAACGCACTAAATTTTTGTAGTCCTTTTCAAGTAAAATATTTCGGAAATTCTGAAATATTCGTAGGTGAAGATGTAAAAAGTAGTTAAATAATAAAATGTTAAAAGTCTAAAGTGCTGCAGTCAGGGTTAAGGTCACTGTTATCTGCGCATTTGTCGTTGCCCGTAGTGAACCATACAATAAAGGATTCGGATCCAATGCAAAGGTGTATCTTAATATATAACCGTCATCCGATCCTGTTCCGGAGTAGCATGTCCCAATACCTGAAACGATAGGTTTATCTGTTGCATCCAATAAAATAGGTGATCCCATGTTCCCGAAAGAACCAACAAAATGACTATTTGGGTTTATTGCCGAAAGTAACAGATTCGTACCAGTAGGTACGCTGCCAAATGTAATCCTGGCGCTTACTGAACGCGTCGAAGTAGTAACAACGGATGAAATCAAAAGCCTGGCGGTTGAGTCCGATTTGCTTGCTTCAATAGACATCCCAGCATCTCGGTGGAGTAGTGAAAGCGAAATAAAAGTCGAATTGGATTTTAAAAGGGCCACTTCCCGTACATCCAATGATATCGTGTTGGTCGCTACATTGGTATCAATACCAAAAATGCTGAAACCCATTGGCATCAACATGAACGATAAAAACAAAAAAAAGATTATTTTCCTTGCAAACATTACAAACAGGATATCTGTACGTTTCCTTTTAAATCAAAAACAAGCCAAATAACACAAACAAATGGTTTCTGTCATTTGGCTTGTTCTAAGCATTTTAGAAATTGGTTAGGATGCTGCACTCAACGTATACGTGATCGTAATATCTACGGAGCCAGCTGCTGCGGTTGTTGCAGGATCAGCATCTAAACCAAAGGTGTATTTAAGAACATAACCATCACCATCAGCAGTTCCAGAATTACATGTGCCAATGCCAGTTATAACTGTAACAGCTCCGGTAGTGCTATTTGTTATAGGTTGTACACCACTGGATGTACCTTCAACACCTATAAAGTTTTGCAGGGAATGTGACGCTTCTATCTGCAGTATGGTTCCTACAGGCGCCTTTCCTGTTGTGAGTTCTGCCAATATACTGCGTGTACCAGTTCCAACCACTGATGTAATTCTCAGTCTCGAATCTTCATCGGTTAGAGCCACTGCTGCGGGTGCCCCAGCAACAGTTGCACCTGATAGTGTAAGTTCAACTATATTGGGCGGAATAGCCAAAAGGGCAACCTCACCCAATGAAACAGTAATTGTTTGTTCTCCTTTGTTATCGTCCGCAAATGCAATTTGTGGTATAGCAAAGCCAAGTAAAAAAATAGCGATTAATAAAAGTGATTTCTTTTTCATAATCTAGGTGTTTTTAAGTAAAGTAGTAAAGGGGGTACAAACTTAAAAGCAGAAACACTAAATTGATGTGCTTTTTTTACTGAAAACATATTTCAGGAATGCTTAATTATTCGTAGGTGAAAATGTAAATAAAAGTTAAAAATACTGATATTGTTCAATTGTAAATTTTCTAAAACGCTACATATCAGTTTGTTGAAGTAATGGTAAAAGAAACGATAAGTGTTGTTGCATCCGAAGTAGCATTTAGCTGATAATAATTAGTCACGTCCGGTAACCAAGTGAAAGTAAGCTGATAACCATCAGAAAAGGAGGTTCCCGTATAACAACTGCCAATACCATCAATGAGCGTTTGACTGATGGTTTTGCTTAAAACAATGGGTGTTGAAATAACATTTCCTAATGAACCACGGCTATTTATGGAGGTGCAGGGAGCAGCTACAAGCTTCAAAATTGTTCCTTGGGGAATGGTTCCACTTGATGCAATTGCCGTTATTTTCCTGGTCGATCCCAGAGGCGCAATTGAACTAGCCTTCAAAAACATATTGGAACTAGAAACGGGTCTTACAGTAGAACCGGCAACAGAGGTTGATAATGTTAGACTTACTGGTGCTGGGGAGGTGTTGGTGCTTATCATGCAAATGTCATTGACTACAATGGTGATTGGGTCATAAACATTTACTTGTGCAGTCACTTTTCCGGTAATGATTGCCGAAATAATCAGAAATAATGGTGCAATGGAATACTTGTTCATGTCAAACAGATTCTTTTACCGAATTTTAATCATTATTAATAATGGTGTAGGTAACTCCAACTTGAATGTTCATCTCTTCGATAGACAGAATATCCGAATCTTGGTCCGGGTGGAATTCCCATGAAAAAGTCAGCGGATGTCCTCTGTTTAGTCCCTGTCCGGTATAACAGGTACCGATCTCCGTAATGATGGCTTGAGGATAATTGTTTAAAATGATTTCACCTACAGATTTCCCGGTTTTTCCAACACCAAAACCGGCTTCCGGACCTACTTTTAATTTTAAGATAATTTCAACAGGTAAATTTCCTGAACTGATACTGATGCAAATAGAATTGGTTGAATTCCATTCGACAACCGAAGAATAGTTGATCCACATTTTGCCTATGGTCGAAGGAGTAATGATTTGTTCTGCACCTTGTCCCTTGACAAAGGAAAACTTTAAATCGGCACCAACTAAATTGAAATTGGCTGTTGGTGTAATGTGCACGTTAACAGGTATGTCAACCTCGTTCTTTAATTGTGCTAAAAGAATGAACGGAGTTGAAAAGAGGAGAAGGAGTATCAAAAATGTATTATTTAACGCCTGCTTTCTACATTCATTAGGAAACGATACCTTTTTTAATTGCATATTTAATTAGTTGCGCCATGTGCTCAAAATGCATTTTGTTAAAAATATTTTGCTTATGTGTCCCTGCAGTTTTGATACTTATGAATAATGTTTTAGAAATTTCTCGGATTGATTTGCCTTCGGCCAATAAACGAAGAATTTCCTTTTCTCTTTTCGTTAAAAGCGTTGAATTGCCGTTGTTCTTATCCAGGTATTCTTCAATAATAATGCTCTGGATCTCAGTACTAAGTTGTTTTTTACCTGCATAAACCTGAATGATGCTGCCAAGCAGTTGGTCAAAGGTGCAGTTTTTTAAAATATAACCCCAAACTTTAGCTTCGAGCATGTCTTTGATGAACGATTTCTCAAGATGAGAGGTCAGAGCTATGACTTTGACGGTAGGGAAATTCTTCCAGATGTTCATTGTTGTTAGAGCACCTTTCAGATGGTTTATATCTATTTCCAACAGAACTACATCAGGTTTTGTTTGTTTGATGATCTCCAGAATATCACTGCAATCAGCGGTTTCGGCAACGACTTCAATTTCAGAAGTTTGCGCAAAGCGTGCAGCTAGAAGCTCTCTGAATAACTGATTATCATCTGCAAGAAGAACTTTGATTTTCATACATAGTGCTTGAGCGTTCCTGTATCATCTGTCGTTTCAACAGCGAATATAATGGAAAATTCATCAACTAGGTGAAAAAAAGGGAATTATTCGGCTGTAGGGTTTTATATACCATTTGCCCTTTTACAAACAAAAGATTGGATAAGAACTTTATAAAATGTTGTAAAACATATAATTTCCGCCCTCTTCTTCACTTTTCTTTACTATTTTTGTTCAGTATAGAACAGCATAGAACAGCATAGCAAAAGATAATCGTAAATATATGGAAGTCAACTTTTTGTCAAATTCGACCAAGGTTCGGCAGATGGCGGAGGCCATTCGAATGGCCATCTCTCAAGGGGAATTTTCGGAGGGTGAAATGCTGCCGTCCATCAATCAGATCAGTTCGAAGTACAATGTGGCCCGCGATACGGCTTTCAAGGCATTTCAGGAGCTGAAGCAAAAGGGCGTCATCGAATCGGCACCTACCAAAGGGTATTATGTATCGTCCTCCGTCAATAATATATTGGTGCTGCTGGATATTTTCAGCCCGTATAAGAATGACCTGTACAACGCACTGACCCGAAACCTTGGCCCACAAAACCGCCTGGACCTGTATTTTCATCATTATAATGAGGCCCATTTCAACAATGTAATCATGAACAGTTTGGGTAAGTACAACAAATACCTCATCATGAACCTCAAAAACGACATTTATTCTAAAGTGCTGGACAACATCGACAAAAGCCGCATTTTGCTGCTCGACTTCGGTAAGTTCAACAAGGATGGTTTCGCGTATGTTTGTCAGGGTTTCGACACTACTTTATATGAATGCCTGCAATCGGGGGCTGAACTTTTCCGCAAATACAAAAAACTGAATTTTATTTTCCCGCTGGATTCCCAACACCCCAGGGGTGGCATTCAATATTATGAACAGTTCTGCAAGGAAAACCATATTCAAAGTAATCTGGTGAAGCGGTATGTGCAGGAATCCGATCTGGTGAAGGGAGAAGCCAACCTCATCATTTCACATGGGGATCTGATTGAGGCCATTAAGATTTGCAAGAACAAAGGGCTGAAGTTGGGAGAAGACATTGGTATTGTCACCTTCAACGATGCGCCCATGCTGGAGATTATTGAAAACGGCATCACCTCCATTTCAGCAGATTTCAAGCAGATGGGGGTGCTTGCCGCCCGTTTCATCAACAACAACGAACGCCTGCAGACGTATGTGCCGACCAAGCTCATCGTCCGCGGCTCTTTATAATCCTTTCTCATGAACGCAAAAAAACTGAAGGGGATCATTCCCCCTATGATCACGCCTTTGCTGGACAACGATCGTCTGGATGTGGAAGGTGCCGAAAGGCTGATTGAACACATGATCGCAGGTGGTATCCACGGCCTATTTATCCTCGGGACCACGGGCGAAGCGCCCAGTCTGAGCTACCACCTGCGTTATCAGTTGGTGGAACTGGTCTGCAAACAAGTGGCAGGACGCATTCCCGTACTGGTCGGAATTACCGACACGTCCCTTTACGAAAGTGTGAAACTGGCGGAGCATTCCAAACTATGCGGCGCTTATGCCGTCGTTTCGGCACCACCGTATTATTATGCGCCTTCCCAACAGGAGTTGATCGAGTATTACGAGAGCCTGGCCGATGCACTCCCGTTGCCTCTTTTTCTGTACAACATGCCTTCACACGTCAAGGTTTCCTTTGAACCGACCACGGTGAAAGCCATTGCCCAACATCCCAACGTGATTGGGCTAAAAGACAGTTCAGGCATCATGGTGTATTTCCACACCCTGATCCAGATTATGAAAGATCAGCCAGACTTTTCCTTGCTGGTCGGTCCTGAAGAATTAACGGCGGAAGCAGTGCTTTTGGGTGCTGACGGTGGCGTGAACGGTGGAGCCAACATGTTCCCGAAACTCTATGTCGACCTCTACAATGCGGCTGTAAACCGGGATATTGACCGTGTAAATGAGCTGCAGGTGCAGGTGATGGACATCAGCAACAGTATATATAAGGTGGGCCGTTACGGCTCGAGTTATCTGAAAGGGGTGAAGTGCGCCTGTTCGCTCCTGGGTCTTTGTTCCGATTTCATGGCTTCGCCGTATCGTAAATTCCGTCAGGAAGAACGGGACAAGGTGAAAGCGGTTTTGGAACGTCTGGGTTATAAGATTGCTTGATAAATAGCAATATGCCCCCTCTATAAAAGGAATTAATTCACTTTTGAAAATGATGCCTGAAGTATCTTTGTAAACATCCAAACGGCATAGTTTTCCTGCAAATAACCGGTTAAACCAAAAAATAAATGAAAAGTATCAAGTTTCTGTTTGCATCCGCCTGTGTGCTTTGTGCCGCACAGTTCGTTAACGCTCAGTATCCGACCATCCCCCGGGAGGTTCAGGCCGTATCCGACTCCATGATGGTGGGGTTCCGTCAAGCATCCGATTCTGCCTGGGCAGTAGCGTTGCCCATCATTGAAAAAGAAGCCCTTCAGGGTCGCCCGTACATTCCCTGGGCTTGCCGTCCATACGATTTGCCGCAGGCTGACATACCCTCCTTTCCCGGTGCTGAGGGCGGTGGTTCTTTTTCCTACGGTGGCCGTGGGGGCAAGGTATTGATTGTGACCAGCCTCGAAGACAATGGCCCCGGAACCCTGCGTTGGGCCTGTGAACAGGGCGGTGCCCGCATCGTGGTGTTCAACGTTTCAGGAACCATTCATCTGAAGACTCCGATTTCTGTTCGTGCACCTTATATTACCATTGCAGGTCAGACTGCTCCTGGAGAT
>Ga0209125_1002512_pt1 | contig 14046 bp, 17 predicted proteins | sample BarGraIncub1131A_FD_184503 | JGI IMG/M metagenome (GOLD analysis project Ga0209125, IMG submission 184503) | Arctic peat soil microbial communities from Barrow, Alaska - Barrow Graham LP Incubations 11-31A (SPAdes) (version 2) | ecosystem: Environmental > Terrestrial > Soil > Wetlands > Peat... | reverse complement strand
GTCCACCGATTTTGCTCATAACTGGTTCCAATACTCCACCGGTCATTTCCGTAAAGTTGTCGATTGTTGAGGACATCAGGCTCTTGTAGATGGCACTGCCCATGGCTTGTTTGTTCTCTACATGGACCATCCCATCCTCATCCTTCACTACGTCACCGGAAACCCTATCAACCACACCGGATATCGCTCTGGGTAGCTGAATGGTTCCTACCAGTTTAGCGGCATCAACACCACGGGATAATAGCTGCTTTGTGGCACCCTTTACTCCGTAACGTGAAAGGAAGCGTTTCATAAGGCCTGATTCGACTGCCGTTGCCCCTTTGCCCAGTAAGCCTATCTCTCCACCTACTACCATTTCAAGCATGAAGGGAATTGATGCTGCCGCGCCTGAACCAATCTTGTACATGGAGGATATTTGCGCTGCCTGTCCTGTTGCATAGAACAATGCGGCTGCATCAATTAGTTTATCTTCCTCTGGGGTAAGGGTTTTATTGGCTTCGAGTTTCTTTACCGCGTTCATTACGCCCAGATTGTCGGCCATTGCCTTTACGTCCTGTGTCCATGTTTCGGAATTAAAGAACTTCTCTCCAAAACCGTGGATAGTGTTACCGATCCATCCTCTGTCCTTCTCGGCATCAATCATTTCCTGTGATCTGTCAAGGAAACTCATTGCCGTTTCCAGAACATCACCCTTATACATGGCTTTGGGCTGGAATTGCATGGACTGGCCTTCGGTGCCTTTGTTCATCATGTACTTTTCGTACTCTGGCTTTTGCAGTTCGGCTGTTAGGACGTTCTTGGCATCCCAGACGTCATCCCTAACGGTGCGTGGAAGGTGTTGGACCGGAAGTTCATCAACCGCCTTGTTAGCCTTGGAATAGAAATCTTCGCCCTCCTGACCTTTGGTTATCATATCCAATGCCCAGTTTTCAGGGGCTTTCGGTGCTTGATTGTTCGGAATGGTCCGTTTCTGCTGCTGCGCTTCAGGCTGCCGTACGGCCATTTCTTGCAGGTCGTTGGGTTGCATGGGTGAAAAACCCTGACGGTGCACCGGCTTTTCAACCTTTGGGCTGCTTATGTTAATCTTTCCATCCTTTTCGTTGCTCTTGGGGTTTAGTCGTGAGGTTTCCTCGTAATACTTTGCATGTGGCAAGGCTCCGAGGAAATTTGACTTCTCTTTCACGGGGACATCGTATCGCTCTCCATTATGTGAGTAGGAAATTTTTGCATCTGGAAGCGACTGTTCAAAATTGGATGCTTCATTCTCCGGTACGTTGTAAGTTTCCCCGTTAAAGGTGTAAATCGGCATAGTGTGGTTATGTTTGGATTGATGAAACTACTTTACTTTATATTTGTTCGGGTCGAAGCCTACTACTGCGCTCGGGCTTGTGCCTCCTACCTTGTACTTGTTCGGGTCCATGGTTGCAGGTTTGGTTCCTGCCCCTGTGAAGTTGTAAGCGTTGGATGAACCACTACCCCTCGTTGCTGCCACTTTCTCGTCTGTGGCTCTGGACTTATCCCCTTCGGTGGCCCTGAATGTGTTGTCGGCTTCATTGATGGCCTTCTGCCCTGCTCTGGACTTCTCTGCTTCCGTAGAGTCATGCTTAAGCCTTACGCCTGCCTGTGTGGCTTCGAATGCGTTCTGTCCCTTCTGAAAATCAACCCTCTGTCCGTATTCGGTCTTGGAGGCTTCCTGCCTGCGGCCCCATTCAGTCGTGGCTTCTTTTTCCCTCTGGGTAGTGCGTGCTGTTTCAAGGTTGAGCGTGCGGTTGTAATCCCTGTCGCTTCTTGCTATTTCGGATGCTGCGCTCTTATCCATGGAGGCGTAGCGCAGAAGACCGTCCTGATAAACCCTTTTATTGGCATCATAACGTTCTTTGATCTTTTCCATGGCCTCGTTGTTGGTTGATGTGGCGTTGGTATCCCTGCGGTTTACCTTTCCGCCCAGTCCGGCAGTCAGTCCTTCGGCAAAGAGTGAACCTATGTCGGTGAGTGCTGCCATCGTTTTACGCGCCTTGGCAATCTTCGGGTCCATTGCCTCTGGTTTCTGTGCGTATTTTCCATACAGATACTCATAAATACCACCGCTTGGGTTTTGGGCTTTCCAGTCGTTGTACTCTTTGTCGTTATCAACGGCCTGTTGCTCTGGCGTTGCCTCCAAAGGTGCGGTCACTTGCTCGGGTGCTACAACCTGCCTTGAATCTTGGGCAGGATCAACGCCAGTAGGACCGTTGTAACTCTCGTCCATGCCTGCGTAGATGTCGGATAGAATGCTCATATCGTTATACGGTGGTTGATTTGAAGGAGGATGATGCAAGGCTCATGCCGTTGCCTGCGAAATTGCCCCAACTGGTGGCCTTATCTTCGTAACCTGCGGCTTTCTTACCGGCCAGATAGGTCTTTTGTTGTATGTACCTGTTCTGTACGCCATCCTTGAAAGCGGAAGCCTGACCTGCAATACCCTGAACGGTTGCGCCCAGTGCCGTGTTTTGTGCTGCTGTCTCGGCCACTGCCTGCTCTGGTGTTGCACCTGTGACTGCTGCCACGTTTCGGCTGATTTCGGTGTTACGTTTGAATTGGTCGCGCATTTTGCCCAGTGTCGCCTGAACGTCTGAACGCTGCGTATAGTCTTGGTTGTAATCCCTATCGAACTGGTTCTTATTGTCTGCGGCCTCTTGTTCATAAACCCTACGGGCTTTTTCAGCCTCAATAGCACTGCCGATACCACCAGCTATTGCGGCACCTACGCCAATAATCGGGGTTGCTGCGGATACTAAACCGCCAACAGATTGAATTGCACCTAATAGACCTGCCATACTTAAAGAGATTGTTTAAGCAAATAAACTGAATATTCATTGGTTCAGGCCGTTAAAAAATGTATTTTTGCAGCAAAGCAATACATTATGTTTGATACAGCATTGAAAGGAGCCTTACCAATTAGCCAAGAGGAGGCAGAGAAGATAGGAACATACATTCACGCCTACGTTATCGGTCGAGAGATTCTGCCGCCATTCGAGAAGGTAAACAAGAGTTTCCGATTCGTTATGAATACACCGCTTGACAAAAGCCGGTATATCCACCTGCATGGGGAATACACAATAAAAGGGGACCTCAATAGAGTGGAGTTTTCCGACATGGAGGTATGCGGCATAGACCAGTACATTGACCACAAATTGAACGAAAAGACATTGTATCCACCTGACGTAATATTCATAGCATGAGCAAGATAACAGGTAAAGGCACACCGAAAATAGGGAAGTTTTCAAAGGCAGAAAAGATTAAAGTGCTTCTTTCATTTGAAAGCAACAACTTCTCCTATGCACAGACGGTCCGAGAAACTGGTGTAAGTTCCACATCCTTAAAGCGTTGGGATAAAGAACTGGGGCCTTCTGTCTATGGTACGATAAGACCTACCATGAGCATAGCCCTTCGTTTGGCAAATCAGGTTGCCATTCGTCAGATAACGCAGGAACAAATAAGGACAATGCGTGCCAACGTTACGTTCGTATCCTTGGAGGAACTGTATAGAAGGTCGCAGGGCATTTATACAGGTGAATGCGTTGAAAGGACCGAGGACCTGATTAAAATGTCTAACATCTTCAAGGAGGAACCGACAAAGGAGCCTCTGGGTGGTGGACCACAACAAAATGCTCAGAATGTGCGTGATTTATGGAAGGCGTGGGAGGATGACAAGAAGAAAACCATCATTTTAAATGCTGATGATGCACAGGTTGTTGGATAATTACATATATTTGCACTTCATATTGTTTGTTAAGTATTAGATTTATTGGATTAGTAGCTCGGCCTCCTCTGTTGTGAAACATGGGAGGTCTTTTTTTGTGCCTGACTGTCAGAGTATTGCAATTATTATTTGTGCATGTGTGTATTATTATCACACAAAATGATTGTATTACCCAAATATGGGTGTATATTTGTGGTATAAAATGAGCGTATTTCACACACAGAATAGTTATTCACCTAATAATCAAACAGTTATGAAAATCAAGGACTTTTACGATGCCATCGAACTTCTGACAAAGCATCATTCAAACGAAATCATCATCAACAAATGTACGTCAGGCGGCCAAGTTCCAGACTTTTCCGAACCTACTCTGCATGTCGTGAATTGTGTTCCTGCCGTGGTCAGCAAATTAGAGAAAGCCGGATTCATGTTGTGCATGGACCATGGCTTCCTTACGGTTAATAAATACCTATAACAAAATTCTCAATCCAAATCATTCTAAAACAGATTCACTATGAAAACTTCCACTAAGAACAACGAACAAACTGCCTGCTTCTATGAAAGATTGATATCCACCGCGCTGCCTATGCGTGAGTGGTCGCCCGAGGATACCCCTGAATACAAGTTGCTCAATCTAGGTGCCTCTGCCCTTTCCAATGCTGAACTTATCTCTGTAACGTTGGGCAGCAATGAAAAGACTCTCGAAGCAAGCAAGCGGCTTCTGGCCCATTGTGACAATAACCTGAATAGACTGGGCGAATTGTCCATTAAGGAAATCGCAGGTATCGAGGGCATAACCCTAAAGAAGGCTGCCGTTCTGTACACTGCCTTTGAATTGGGCAAGCGCAGACGTTCCTCGGACCTGCTTAGACGGACACAGATACGCAATAGCCGTGACCTGTACGATTTGATGCACGCACGTTTGCAGGACGTTACGCACGAGGAATGTTGGGCCATCATCATGAACAACCAACATAGGGTGTTGTTGGTGACACGCATAAGCCACGGGGGAGTATCTGAAACGACCGTGGACCCGAAGATTGTCTTAAAGATAGCCCTTGAAAAACTGGCATCCTCCATCGTTCTGGTCCATAACCATCCGTCAGGAAATCCCTACCCCAGTTCATCCGATGATAAGATTACCCAGAAGATCAAACAGGGCTGCCAGTACCTTGATATGCAACTCACGGACCACATCATCTATTCTGCCGATACCTACTACTCATACTCAGACGAAGGGAAGCTATAAGGCTTTCCCTTTTCTCGATTCGCTAAACCATTAACCAATACTAACACATACGACAATGACACCACAAACCGCAGCACTATTCATCAAGGAAAGGCGCACCCAGATTATGGAGGCGCACGACCTTTCCGATATTGAACTGACCGACATAGAGCGAATAATCGCAGACACATCCCCATTCTTGTAAACCCATAGGAAGCCCTCTAATGAACGATAATGCAACGAGTGGCGCAACGCCAGTAAAGCATATAGACTACCAACAGGTGGACCTACGGGCCAGAATCACGGCATACATGCAGCGCGAGGAAGTCAGCCAAAAAGAACTGGCAGATAGAATCGGTTGCAGACCGAATAATTTCTACGACTACATGAAAAGGCGCAGGGACCTTCCTTACAATTATGTGGAAAAGGTTCTCACACTTATGTAAGTAATAATCACACACATTGTTGTTTGTATCACATATTGTGTTACATCTGAATCACAAAGAAAGCGAACGACATACATAATTATTCAACTAATTAAATACCAGAATTATGAACAAGACACGCAGAAAAGCTATTGAAGCACTGGCCTCGCAGATCGAGGAACTGAAAGAGCAACTTACAACAATCCAAGAAGAAGAAACCGAGTATTATGACAACATGCCTGAATCCTTCCAAGGAGGAGAAAAAGGGGAATTGTCGCAGGCTGCCATTGATAGCCTCGAAAGCGCGGCAGGTAGCTTAGAGGAAGTGATCGAATACCTGACCTCCGCAGTAGAGTAGTTTAACCCTTAACAATAACCCAGAATGGAAATCAAGATTATCAAGGCCGACAACCAGTTCGACCAGTTCATTAAGAGCGTTTCTCAGGCATTCAGCCAATTGAACAAACAGGGTGCAAGTGTAATAAACGTCCGACTTTTAGGCAATCCCTCGATGCCAACCATCACAGTAATATACAAATAACCTTAAGGGGGCCAGACGGTCCCCTTTTCAATTCAACCATAATGGAACAGAAAATTTTAGACAAACTTACAAAGATCAAAGCCCTCGTAGAAAGAGGCGAACAGGGCGAACGTAAGGCCGCAGAGCAGGCCCTTACGCACCTACTGAACAAGTACAACATCACAATCGCAGACCTCGAAAATGAAGAGCAGAAGAATAGGTTCTTTACGGTTCCGACTGTCGAGTATTTTGTGTTCAATCAACTCAAGGTGCAAATGTTTTATAGAAGGTCTATCTGGTCCACGACTAAACGGAACCGCTATTGCATTGAAATGACAGAGGTTGAGTTCATTGAATTTTCGGCCCTGTTCGACTTTCATAGGAACCAGTACAAGAAGGACCTGAAAAAGATAAACGAATCATTCAAGAGCGCATACGCACACAAACACGACATGTTCTGGGATGGTCCACGCAACGAAGGTGATAACGCAACGACCACCAGAAGCAAGGAGGACAGGGAACGGACCGTAGGGCTGATGGGTTTACTCGAAGATGCTTCATTCAGGAAGGCAATAGCATGAAGAACATTCAGCGCACCATACGCCTATCAGACCACCAAGAACAGTTAATCATGGCACTGGCACCTACATTCTCGAAGGGGCTTGAAAGGGCCTTAGAAGGGGCTGAAACGCTTTCATTGCTTCGGTTCTATACCATTAGGGAACTGTATGGTTTGTTTACGGACAACGAACTGGACTACCTATCCAAGGCGGTCCTTAATGCCAATGTAACAGGCACCATGAGGCTCAATCCGGTAACGCTCATTCTGGTTGGCACCGCATACAGCGAGAACATGCCGGACGATAACACTCACGGGGTTCCGGTGGCCCAGAGAATCCGATCACTCAATGCCGGCCAGACCGAAGCGGTTTTCTGTATGCTCGAATCACTTCAAAGCAAGTAAGACCAACGATATTTTTTGCAGGGGCCTTTTTACCTTTTTTAGGGTAAATTGGCCTTTTTGCTTTTAGTAAAAATCTTGGTATTTGTTTGGTATTTTTCGATTGCAAATGTTTTACTATCAATTTACTATCAAATGCAAGGGGCTTAGAAGGGGCTTAATACCAAAATTATAATGCTAATAATCAGTTTATTACAAGCAAAAAGAAGCCCCTTCCAAGGGGCTTAGAAGGGGCACTGGTAATGGTAATGGTAATGGTAATGGTATTATATTGTAGTATAAGAAGTAATTAAGAGGGAATTTTCTTTGAAACTGAAAAAGCATTGTCAATTACGTTTTTCAGGGTTCCGTCCTGAACGAGTGGATACCTCCTGAACGATTTGGTGTCCTTGTGGCCTGTTAATGACTGTGTGATGGTGTCAGACTGTGTAGAGTTGAGAACGCACGAGATAAAGGTCTTTCTGGCCGTGTGGGAGGTTGCCGCTTCATAGAGTGGCTTAAACTCGGTCCTGCCTGTAACAGAATCCAGTGTCATAATCTTCCTGTCTAAGCCAATAAAGCATAACAGGGCCTTAATGCTTTTGTTGTAGCCATTGGACCCGTTGATGTTGATAAACGGCATCAATTGTCCTTTCGGGTATCCGTACCGTTCGATTATTTCAAGTGACCTTTCGGTTAAAGGCACACGCACCTCCGAAGCATTGCTTCTTATCGTTTTAGCAGGGCAATACACAAGCGTATCATCGTCGATGTTTTCAGGTTTCAATTGAACATAGTCTCCTACCCTGCATCCGATGTAACAATGCAATACGAACAAGTCACGGACCTTTTGCAGGAATTTAGGCAAACCGCTAAACTGATAAATGATTTCAACCTCATCAGCCGTTAATGCGATAGGGTTTGCGTACACTTCCTTTTGAATAATGTACCCTGCGAACGGGTTATTGGTTATTATGCCGCAGGTTCGACAATGGTTTACGAATGCTTTTATTCGCTTCATGTTGTCTGAAATGTAGTTGGTTCCACGGTTTTTAACGACCATATCCAAGTATACCACCGGATAAAGTTTCACTAGTTCAGGTTCCTTGCGTATGAATCGCTCTATTTCCAGTAGGGTTTTTTGGTTCAGGCTGTCAATCTGGAGGTGCTTTCTTTCGATAATCTGGAACCTTTGAAGTTTTCCCAATAGAACTTTATACCCATTTCGACGTAGTATTGACATTTCTTTCTCCATGTAAAAATCCTTGAATAGCTGCATGAAGTCAGTCGCGGCAGCTCTTTTGTGGACCTTCCCGTTTACGATAGCTGAAAGCCATTCGCTCGTAACGATACCGTCAATGTCTTTATCTGCCTCGTAGGCCGTAGTGATATCCGATTTGATTACGTTGATACGTCCGACAACATCAGCCCTTGTCGATGGGGATATAGCGATACTACTTTTCAGGGTTTCCTTCTTGGGATTCCACCAGTCCGACTGTATTTCAATACTGGAGGTTGCATAGAGTATCATGCTGCGGCCATCAGTCACTCTAAAACGAATAGAGGCTGTATCTTTTTTTGTTCTTATAAAGGCTGTAATGTTCATTATTACTGGTTTTTTTAATGAAAAATAGCGGTCCGTTGTGCAAGTTTCTATTTTGGTTGTGCAAAAGGACCTGATTTGCACAACCGAAACAAAATGAGGGGGTAGATTGGAAACGGTTGGAACGATACGGAAACATTCAGGATTGCCGCTAAAGGCCCATGAACGCACAAAAAAACCGAGAGCAACCATTGGTTCAGACCTTTGGAAATTCTCGGCATTTTTGGTAAAAGTGATCCGGTTGAGATTCGAACTCAAGACCCACAGCTTAGAAGGCTGTTGCTCTATCCAACTGAGCTACCGGACCCCATTGTTTTAAAACGGGGGCAAAGGTAAGGAAAATATTCTGAAATCAGAAAGGATAGCCGACGGCAAAATGCAGGGCAAAATCATCCCAATTGTCGATGTTGCGAATTCGCCAGTGGTCTGTCAGATTGGAGGCCGGATCGTAGACTTTCATCCCCGCATCCACACGGATCAAGAAGTAGTCGAAAGCAAAGCGGATACCAGCGCCGATGCTCATTGCCATCTGTTTGTAGAAACTGTTCAGTTTGAATTGACCTCCAGGTTGTCCACTGTAATAATTCAGCGTCCAAATATTCCCTGCATCGGCGAAGAGCGCACCTTCGACCACCCAAAACAGGTTGCCCCGATACTCCACATTCAAGTCCAGTTTCATATCCCCGGATTGATTCATGAAATTGATTCGGGAGCTTGGATTGAAATACGATCCCGGCCCAAGCGTTCGAACAGACCAACCACGAACGGAGTTGGCTCCGCCTGAATAAAAACGCTTTTCGAAAGGCAGGATGGTTGAATTGCCGTAGGGATAAGCCAGACCGAAACCAGCCCGATAAGCCAAACGACTCCTGGAGTTGAGTGTCAGGCTCTTGGCGTATTCGAGCTCCCCGCGAAGGTACTGGCTGAAATTGATGTTTCCGATCTTATAAAAACCATTGCCGTCTTTGGGAGCACCCACTAACGCATAACCCGCATACAACAAATTACCGGCCGCTTCAAAACTTCCCTTCCAGGTATAATAATCGCGACTGACAGAACCGAACGGGACACTGGTATATGAAAAAGTATAGCCTGAACGCAGAATGAAGTGATCCTCGTAACTGTATTTGAGGTAGGAAGTATCGTTCAGATATTTGGAAGCAAATGCTGGTTGAACCCAGGGCATATACGTATAGCTGAGGTCAAGCAAGTCGAAGGTCTGACGCAGATTCTGTTGCGACCAGTTGTAACGGACGCCCATGGATGCCACCGTTCGCTCAAACTCCGGTCTGGTCATCAATTGATACGCCGTCCTGAATTCTGTTGTTGCATCCACCTTTTGCTTAAAACTGGCCTTCAGGAAAGGGGCCTTGAATTCAGGTAAGATCAGATTGACTTCCCCGCCAAGTTCAATGTAATTGCTAGCCATGGACGAAACCGCTTCGTATGCTCCGCGTAATTTGGTCTGAAGCATTTCAGAACCATTGAACAGGTTGCGGTGTGTATAACTGACATTTCCGGCAATACCGAAATCACCGGCCGTATTGGTTCCTTCAATATCAAAACCCATGCCTTGAAGCTGATTTTGCGAGAGAACGATGTAACAATCCAAATACCGTTCATCCGTTTCCTTGGATGGAATTTCTGCAAAACGGATATTGACATACTTCATGTACTGCAGCGAGTTCAGGCGGGCATACGTTCGATTCACCATATTGATATCAAAAATCTGTCCGGGCACGATCCGGCAATTGGCAATCAACGCTTTGGGCGAAATAAAAGGCTTATCCTTGTAGACTGTCCGGTATCCGTCGGTCGTCAGCGTATCGTAGCCCGTCAGGCTAAAAATGGAGGAACCTCCTGCATTTACCCCTGATGCCGATTGCCGGTTGAAGCTGGCCATATCAACGTCGAGCATGAAATATACATTTCTGTACCGATAGACCGAATGGCTGAAGTCTATTACAGGAGTTCTGGTAATCGGGTTAATCGTGGAATCCGACTGAAACGATTTTAGCATCAACAACACGTTTGCGGTACTATTTCCCAGCGTACTGTCTACCAGATAGTATAAATTATCCTTCTGAATAGCATAATAGCCTTTTTCCTGCAAATACTTGACCAACCTGTTACGCTCCTCATCCAGTTTTGCACTGCTTAAAAGCATGCCGGGATGAATATCGGTAGACTTAAGGGCCCTTTCAATCCACACGTTGAGACTGTCACCTGTGGAAACGAATTCGAACTTATTGATGGTATACGGAGAATTTCCGTCCATAGTGATGGTCACGTACGCTCTCCTCTTTTTGAACTGCACATCCTCCTGGACAATGGCATTGAAATAGCCTTGATTGATCATCAGATTTTCCAGCGTTTTCCGGGATCGTTCATTTTTGACCGGATCGAAAATGACAGGTTCTTCACCAATCTTCCGAAGCGTCCGGTTGATCAATTTGCTGGTATCCCTGCCAGACAAATTGTAAATTGCCAAGTTCAAGTCTAGAAAACTCAAGAAGCGTTCGTTGGGGACCTGATGCAGGTATATGTTGTATTTGACATCCGATGGCTGCATGTTTTTCTGATCGAGTTTGACTGAATGCAGCAAATACTGGTCTGCCGGCACATATTTGAACGTATTGCATGCTGAAAGCAGGAGCAACGTCAGTATTGAAAAAACCAGGACCGGTCTGCGCATCTAATCAACTGAATAGTTTCTACAAATGTACATTTTCCCATCAAACATGACAAATGACAGATGACAAATTTCCCAGGACGGTTTTTCTTTTGTAGTTTTGCCTGCAAAACCTTCAATATGCTGAGTCAGGCCAATCAAAAATGGATTCGATCACTGGAACATAAAAAGTTCCGGCAGGAACAGGGTTTATTTTTGGCAGAAGGCAGCAAATGCTGCACCGACCTGCTGGAGGTCCTCCCCTGCCGGTTCCTGACTGCCACGACAGAATGGCTTGCATCGCACCCCGGGTTACCTGCCGCTGAAAGGACAGAAGCCACCCAGGAAGAAATCCGGAAAGCCAGCCTACTGAAAAACCCACAGGAAGTGCTTGCTGTTTTTGAAATACCAGTTTTTAAATTAGAGCTTGAACAGCTGAAAGGAAATCTAAGCCTGGCACTGGACACTGTGCAGGATCCCGGCAATCTGGGTACCATCCTTCGCATTGCAGACTGGTTCGGCATCCGGAATATTTTTTGCTCCGTCGGGACGGTGGACGCTTTCAACCCAAAGACCGTCCAGGCCACCATGGGTGCCATCGGTCGGATTCGAATCCATTACACCGACCTTCCTGCATTCCTAGCCGCTGTTCAACTGCCCGTTTACGGAACTTTTCTGGAAGGAAAAATCCTGTATGAGGCTGACCTTCAAAATGAAGGCATCATCGTCATGGGTAATGAGGGAAACGGCATTTCTCCAGCAGTCGAAAAATGGATCACCGACAAATTGTTCATACCGGATTATCCGATGGGTAAAACCGACTCGGAATCCCTGAACGTTTCTGTGGCAACTGCCATCGTCTGCTCCGAATTCCGCAGACGGACGGTTTTGAAAGCCTGATTTTATTTCCAGTGATTCGGTTCAGGCTGTTTGCTGGCCTCCCGTATTTTCCGCTCTCGCTCTGTCTCGAGCCGTTTTAATTGCTCCTGCTCCACGGCTCTTTGCTGAAACCGCTTGCGGATTTGCTCGCTTTTAGGCACCTCCCTGAAATTTCGAGTGGGTAAACGACGGGCACCAGGTGCCAGAATCTCCTTACGAATGTTCGGCAATTCAGGTATCGTATTTTGCCGGAGGATCGAATCCGCTCTCTTTTTCAATGAATCCGGAGCGGACGTGTTGAATATCGAGCGGATGGACAACTGAGGATAGAGACTCAGACGGGTCGTATCTTTGGGAATCTTATACATCCACTGTTTGGTGAACCACCTGCTGCTGGAAGGCAATGAATCGGCAGGCAGATACAATCGACGGACAGGAACCGTATCACGACGATACAGACCAAAAGTATAAATCGAACGAATTTTGGCAGTATCCACACCATACTTCGTCATGGACCGGATCTGATCAAACGTACCTTGATCTACTTCAGCCTTGAAATCATCCATTTTCTGCTGAACATCAATATATACTTTTTCATATAGGTTCATGTGGTTGCTGTACCAGGAAACTGAATAATAGAATTCATCCTGGGTTAAATGATGCTTGCGTAAAACGGAGCGGTAAGCCATATCTCTGAAGTAGTCCGTTTCCAGACCACGGGTCCATTCCTCCGGAATTGGATCCGAAGTTACACCGACAGCGGCTTCTGTTAAATGTATATCAAACAGCACACTGACCATTTCCTTACGGGAAAGGACGCCTTTGGGTCTGCATGAACTGAAAAGGACCAACAGCAGACAACATCCAAGGATCAGCCTGATTTTGGATACGGGTTTCATGTATTTTCCGGTGCTTCCGGAACGATTTTGGAGGTGGAAACTTCCGACAAATCTTTACGGTAAAACAGCAAAAGAATGATAATACCTACCGAAATGGAGGAATCGGCAATATTGAAAATGGGTCGGAAGAAAACAAACGGATCGCCGCCGACGAAAGGCATCCAGGAAGGCCAATGCGTGTCTATCAGGGGAAAATACAACATATCGACCACCTTTCCGTAAAAGAACGAACCGTAGCCACCACTGGCAGGCAGAAAGGTGGCCAGCTGTCCAAAGCTGTGGTCAAAAACCAATCCGTAAAACAAACAGTCGAAAATATTACCCATGGCTCCGGCGATGATCAGTGCGATGCAAACCAGATAACCGGTGCGGGTGGATTGTTTGTTGATGATACGGGATATATACCAAAACAGTCCGACAACAGCGGCTATTCGGAAAAGGGTGAGGAACAACTTGTCAAAAAGTTCAATTCCAAAGGCCATGCCGTTGTTTTCCGTAAAAAAGAGGTAAAACCAATCGGTGATACGGATACTGTCGTGCAGAACCATGTGGGTTTTCACCCAAATCTTTAGGAACTGATCCGCCAGCAAAATCAGGAAAATGATTAGCGAGACCGCCCAGCCTCTTGAAAGTTTCGGCATATTATTTTCGTTCCTTGGCTTCAATCGAGAGGGTAGCATGCGGAACGGCACGAAGACGTTCCTTGGGGATCAGCAGACCCGTTTCACGGCAAATACCATACGTTTTGTTTTCAATGCGAGCTATAGCGGCTTCCAGATGTTGGATAAACTTCATCTGACGTTGAGCCATACGGCCGGTTTCCTCTTTCAGCATGGTATTGGCACCTTCTTCGAAAACCTTGAACGTGGGTGAAGTGTCCATGACGTCATTGCCGTCCATGTTGGTGACACTGGCCTTCAGCTGTTCATAATCATCTTGGGCTTTAGCCAGTTTTTCTTCAATGATGGTGCGGAATTCTTCGAGTTCCGCGTCGGAATATCTAATTTTGTCTGACATATTCGAAAGCTGTTTTAAAAAATAATCTGCGAATATAAGAAAATAGGACTGCAACACCAACCTAAACGGTCAAAATTTTCATCCGATTTTCTGAATGTTGATAAATAAATCCATATCCTCCA
>Ga0209125_1002511_pt1 | contig 14055 bp, 9 predicted proteins | sample BarGraIncub1131A_FD_184503 | JGI IMG/M metagenome (GOLD analysis project Ga0209125, IMG submission 184503) | Arctic peat soil microbial communities from Barrow, Alaska - Barrow Graham LP Incubations 11-31A (SPAdes) (version 2) | ecosystem: Environmental > Terrestrial > Soil > Wetlands > Peat... | reverse complement strand
GTATCTATTAAAGGCGTAGATGCCATCATGATTGGTCCGGCCGATCTGACAGATGATATGGGAATTCCCGGACAGATCCATCACCCCCGAGTTGAAGCTGCATTTAGAGAAATCATTCGTCAATGTAATAAACACGGGGTAGCACCAGGAGTTCACTTAAACAACATGGAAGATGTAAAAAAGTGGACAGCTGAGGGTATGCGCTTTATTACTTATAGCTATGATACTAAGTTTTTTAAAGATGACTCAAGAGAAGCTTTGCTTAATTTGCGTAGTTTCCCAAAAAACCTAGAGATATAATTTTGTAATTGTTTACCTTATTTATTCGGTAATAAAATTATGTCCCTCAAATGTAGTGCATAATTCTTTAAAGACGGACTGCTGATTCTTTCTGGTAGTTGAAATAAAGCCTTCAATTCTGGCATATATCTCAGCTCCTTTGAAAGTTCGGAAACAATTTGATATACTGCTTATCTGCTTTACACATGTAATTTATTTTCATTCCCTATCAAAATTTTCAGAGGTACTGGTGCTGTTGCCATGGCCTGCTGCACAAGTCTATGGAAAACCTTTCCTCTGTATATTGACAATTTCCTGTTGAATCGAAAAGCATACTCATCAAGATAAAATTCTAAGTGTTTAGATGATATTCTGCCTTGAGTCCCGTTTATCCAACGCTTCAAAAGAGAATCAACCATATGCACATGTGGCAACAAATCATGTGCCTCTTGTCCACTACCGGATATTAAATTATCAAGAACATAAAATCGCTGTAAAACAGAAACATATCAACAACTGCAACGCATATTTGTTAACAACACCTGAATTTTGAGATTTCTACGCAATCTTTAACCAGGTGACTTATACTATTCGTAAATTAGCAGCTAAACAATTACAACAAAATGAATCTTAATTGATACATTTGTTCAATCGCAATTGTATTGTTTTTTTGTTCATCTCATTTTACCTGGATTTTAAATCTGTTTGAATGGAAGACGACCTTAAATTATGGGAAAAAATTCGGAATGGCGATACCTCAGCAGTTAAGGTATTGCACGATCGAAATTATTACCATTTGTACCTATTTGGTAAAAAAATGTGCCGCAATCAAGATGTTTTGGACGAAGCGGTTTCAGACTGTTTTATCAAACTTTGGACGAAGCGCAACGATCTTGTGATTGAACGATCTGTCAAATCGTATCTCTTTCTGATGTTGCGCAACACTTTGATAGATATCCTTCGCAGAAAGGATAATACGATTCATTTTGAGGAGGGCTCCTTTCCTGAACTTCCTGACGAGGAGACGCAGAATGAGTTTGATCGCTTTGCTATGCTCCACAATGCCATGGAAAAACTCCCCGGACAACGCCGCAGGATCCTTGAATTAGCCGTTTACGAATCCTGTAGCTACGTTCAGATTGCGGAGAAACTTCAAATCTCCCTCAATACTGTTAAGACACAGATGGGGCGTGCTTATCGGTTTCTCAAAGAAGAACTGGATCCCAAATCACTGCAATTGTTGTTTCTGATCAAATCAAGAAGTCTCAAACTTCCGGTTTTAAGCCAATAACCTAACAGCATACCCTCTTTTGCAGAAATCTTCGGCAAAACTCAAATTCGCTATTTTGCCCGCAGGGCATTAGCTCAAGTGTGTCGGGCATGGTTTCGTTCAAGGGAGTGCAAATCTCCTATACGCCGTTATGACCGGAAGTATTAGCGATGGACAAGGGTGTTCGGGGTGGCCCGAAATCTGAAGGAAGCCCTAAGCAAAATCTGGGTACTGATGTACAGAAAGTCGATATAAGGCTGACAAGGGAGGATAACCGAGCTTTGGGTTGGGAAAGTCCGAAAGTCATACGTAACCCGAATAGTAAATCGGCCAGTACCGGAAGAATGAATGGAACCTTACCCCCGAGAGATCTCGCTAACCGTTGCCACGGGCAACTATCAGACCAGTGATGGAATGAAAAGGGAAGCGAGAAGTCAGCAGAGGGCATAGTAGATACAGATACGAGCCAACATAGAAAGCTGGAGGACTCACGAAAGATTGAAGGCCTGAATTTATTAGTTTAAGGCGCAGTTAGTTTAAAATCTGTGTTATGGAGCGACAGCAACAAATAGCGAATCAGCTGGACCTGTTAACGGAACGGGACAGGAATGCTATCTTCCAAAACCAGACAAGCCAAGGCGTATCCGAGGGCATGTTGGGCGAGGAGTCACAAGTAACAGGGGCAGGCAAACAGGAACGAGCCTTAATGGAGGATTTAATGCAGCATGTATGCAGTGGGGAGAATATCCTCAAAGCCCACAAGCGGGTAAAACAAAACGATGGCAGTGCGGGAGTCGACTCTCAGGAGATAAAATCGTTTGGAGAATGGTATGTCACCAACGGAGAGACCCTGCGCCATGAGTTGCTATCAGGGAAGTACCTCTCTGAAGCGGTAAGAGCAGTTGAAATCCCCAAGCCGGATGGCAAAGGGATGCGTCAGTTGGGCATGCCCACAGTGAGGAACAGAGTTATCCAGCAAGCTATTTATCAGATACTAAACCCACTATTTGACGGTGAATTTTCACGGAGCAGATATGGTTTTCGTAAAGGGCGCAATGCCTATCAGGCGCTTAAGAAGTCAAGTGAATATATCAAACCAGGTAACTGCATCGTTGTGGACATCGACCCTGAGAAGTTCTTTGACAAGGTTAACCATGATCACTTGATGTACCGTTTGTCACAAAAGATAGAGGATAAGCACCTGTTAAAGTTAATCAGGAAGTATTTGCAAAGCGGCATCCTCACGGGGGGATTGATCAGTCAGCAAACGGAAGGTACACCACAAGGCAGCCCATTATCGCCACTTTTGTCCAATATTGTTTTGGACGAGTTGGATAAGGAGCTGGAAATGCGGGGACACCTATTTTGCCGTTGTGCAGATGATTGCAATATCTACGTCAAGAGCCAAAAGGCAGGAGAGAGAGTAATGGACTCCATAGGTACGTTTATCGAAGGCAGGTTGAAGCTTAAGATTAACCGTCAAAAGAGTAAAGTAGTGCCTAGAGGAGAGACTAAGTTCCTCGCCTACCGGCTGGTCAAGGACGGGATATTAACCATCTCTCCCGTAAATTATTGTTCGCTTGAAAGATAAGGTAAGAAAGATCACAAAACGCGATTGTGGTGTATCCTTCAACCGGGTCATATCTGAATTGAACAGCGTATTACGGGGATGGCTACAATACTTTCGGTTTTCAAGATGGCGCAGCCAATTTATGGTACTTGATGAATGGATCAGAAGAAAACTTCGTTGCTACAGGCTTAAGCTTTGTAAGAAAGTTTATGCCATCAAACTCTTTATGAGCAAATGCGGCATTAATGACAGAAAAGCGTGGAACCTTGCCAGATTCGGCCAAGGCTGGTGGAATTTGTCAAACCAACCAACAGCGAAAACTGCCATGAATCTTAGCTGGTTAAATGACCTGGGTCTGTTTTGCCTCGTATTAAATTACGACAAGTTAAACAACTAATGAAAACCGCCGCGGTACGAGAGTATGCCAGGTGGTGTGGGAGGACAGCGGTGCAAGCCGCTTCCTACTCGATTAGAAAGAGAAATCCGTAGATGAATTTCCCCGCAAGGGGATAGACCGTTCCCTTACAAATTCATTCAATTGGCCCATTTAATTTCTGTTTATTCCCATACGGGAAAACAGAACTCAACAATCAATATTTTTCTGTGGAGCTTGATGCCCTGACGGGCAAAAGATCGAATCTAATTCGTGAAATTCGATAAAATTCGTGTAATTTGTATCTCCCCTGTCACCCTATTGAAGTGCTTCTGCGTCTACTGAGTAGAAACGTATATAAGAAATGACCGAAAATCAGGATTCCCATTGGAGAAAAATTGCCGGAAAACTTCACGGAGAGCTTACTGTTGAAGAAGAGATTGAATTCAATGAGCTGATGTCCGAAGACGGATTTAGAAATAAATTTGAAAAGGCATTAAATATCAAGAAAGAACTTTCCGGAACAAGTTCTGTTTCCGCAGAAAGGAAAACAACATCATGGGGCAAGGTTAAGACGGGAATTAGATCTTATAAATTACGATGGATCAAAGTAGCAATGAAATATGCAGCTATTGTTGTAGTTGCCTTTGTTGCAGGAAATCTTTTCCGTTCACCTTCTCCATTAGTTCAAGCACAACACTTTTCTGAGATACACGTACCCTTTGGTCAGATGAGTCAGTTGACCCTAAGCGACGGGACAAAAGTCTGGTTGAATTCAGGTACTACCCTGCGCTATCCGGACCGATTCGGTGAAAATAGCAGATCTGTTTCAGTCATAGGAGAAGCCTATTTCAAAGTCGTTAAAATGCCGGACAAACCATTTACTGTCAATTCTAATAATTTAAAGGTTGAAGTATTGGGAACATCGTTCAACTTTTCGGCCTATCAGGAAGATACCTACACCTCAGTTACTTTGGTTGAAGGCAAAGTCGCAGTTCAGGATAGCCTGGGTAAAACCATTGCCCAACTCCATCCTGGTCAAATGGTTACAAAAAATAAGTATTCAAATGTATTGAATATTAAAGAGGTAAAAACAACCTCTTATTCAGCCTGGACCGAAGGAAAAATATTTTTTGATGACGAAAGGTTGGATCAGATTGCCTTTAAACTGGAGCGATGGTTCAATGTGGAGATCTCCTTTGCAGATCTGCAGCTAAAATCAAAACGGTTTACGGGAACCATCCTGAAAAACAAGCCGGTTGATCAAATCATGCAGGCATTGGAACTGCTTTCACCCATCAAATTCCAACATCAGATAAAGATAAACGGAAAAGATAAAATAACCATTTACAAACGAACTTAAAACAGACGAGTCTATGATGAAGTGAAGACAAAAAAAAGCGGTGAAGATGTTCGTACCAGCTCCACCGCAGCTTAAGATTCAAACAAACCATTAATGTTAATTTAAATCATCGAAATTTATGAAAATGTATCGAATTATCCTTGGCGATAAAAGGTCGTGGACAAAAACATTACGAATAATGAAACTATCTGTCATTCTGTTACTTGGAAGTTTAGCGGCCATGAGTGCTACTTCTTACTCACAGAACACCAAACTAAATGTATCTACCAAAAACTCCAGTCTGATCGATATCTTCAGGCAAATAGAGGATCAAAGTGAGTTCTATTTTTATTTTAACAAGGAGGATATAAAATCCAAAGAGAGCGTTTCAGTTGAACTGAAAGATGCAGTGATCAGCGATATATTGGATCAGGTTCTGTCCAACACAGGTTTGGAATACAAAATTATTGACCGTTATGTTGTTATAAAGGAAAAGGGTACTCCTGATCCGGCTGTGACAATGCAAATGTCACACAAAATTACTGGCATAGTCACCGACACATCCGGTGCAACTCTTCCGGGCGTATCTATTGTGGTAAAAGGAACTACCAATGGAACTATTACAGATGTTAATGGTAAATATACATTTTCAGATATTTCAGAAAATTCTATACTTCTGTTTTTGTTTGTTGGAATGGAATCCCAGGAAATCAATACCGGGACATTAACCCAGATTAACGTAATTATGGCTGAGTCAGCAATTGGTCTGGAAGAAGTTGTTGTTACAGCATTGGGACTTAAGCGTGAGAAAAAAGCACTCGGTTATTCTGTTGGTGAAGTTAAAGGAGAAGAATTGAGAGAAACACCTCAGATGAACGTTTTGAATGCACTTCAAGGTAAAGTGTCGGGGATGAGAATATCGCAAATGGGAGCAGCAGGATCTTCTGTCAATATAATCATCAGAGGGGCAACTTCATTAAGTAATGACAATCAGCCACTATTTGTAATAGATGGTGTTCCGGTTAGCAACCAATTAAATAATTACTTCAAAGGGGCTGATATGGGGAATGCTATTTCGGACTTGAACCCCGATGATATTGAGAGCGTTTCAGTTTTGAAGGGGGCAAGCGCAGCGGCATTATATGGTTCGCGGGCCGGCAATGGGGTAATATTAATCACAACACGCTCAAGCCTGAAAAGGGGAAAAGGAATTGGTGTTTCTGTAAATTCTTCTTCTTTAATTGATATTCCTTATGATTATTATCCTTTTCAATACAAATTTGGTACCGGGAAAGCCGGGGCTCATGTATTTCAAGAAGGAGAGAATGAGAGTTGGGGTCCTCAGCTGGATGTTGGTGAAAAGTGGGTTCAGTGGAACAGTAATGGAGTGGCAGTTCCACTTGTTTCATATCCGAACAAGATTAAAGACTTTTTTAGGACAGGATATACCCTTGCAAATAATATAGCTTTTGACGGGAATAATGAGAACGGTTATTTCAGGTTATCGATCGGGAACATGAAAAACACCGGCATAATCCCTAATACGGATATGAAAAGGAGTACAATAAATCTGAATACACAGTACAAGTTATCAGATAAATTTTCGGTCACTGTCAATTTAAACTGGAATGAGTCCGGTTCCGGAAACCAGGTCAATATAGATGGTGGTGATCGTAGCTCTGTTTTAAGGGATCTTTATGAAAGTGGAGCCCAGGTGAATATTCTGGATCTTAAAAATTACTGGATGCCTGGAATGGAGGGGATAATGCAACTGAAGAACGCTCCAAAACAGAATAATCCCTACTTTGTTGCAAATGAGAATACAAATTCATTTTCGAGGGACCGGCTTATGAGTAAAGTTCAGTTAGATTGGGAAATTACCAAAGAATGGAGTCTTATGGGCCGGTTTACCAGGGATGCTTACGGGGAGTACAGGGAATCTAAAAAGGCTTTTAGTACTTATGGGCAATTAACGGGGGGATACACTGTAATGGATTTGTACAATAAAGAAACCAACATGGAATTGAACCTTAATTACAAAAAGAAGATTACTGAGGACTGGAATATCAATTCCTTTGTCGCAGCTAACAGGATGTACATGTATAACAAATCATTAAACAATGAAGCTGCTTCCCTCATTATTCCTGATCTGTACACGATTTCAAATGGAACACCCGGGACAATAACTTATAGCAGTACCTGGTCCCAGAAAGCTATTTACAGTGTTTACGGAATGGCTTCTATCGATTATAAAGGCATGGCCTATCTTGATTTAACCGGTCGTAATGACTGGTCAAGTACCTTGCCGGCAAAGAACAAATCTTATTTCTATCCTGCCGGTTCCTTGAGTTTGCTTTTTTCAGAGATGTTTACCATGCCTAAATGGATAACTTATTCAAAACTCCGCGCTGGTGCCGCACAGGTTGGAAATGACACCAGTCCATATGCCTTAAACCAGTATTTCTCTGTAGACAAAGACTGGGGAAACGCAAAACAAATGTATATGAGCGGGACACTTAAGAATAGTTCATTGTTGCCTGAACGGGCAACTTCCAAAGAAATCGGTATGGATTGGAAATTTTTGAATAACAGACTTGGGCTTGAAGCTACATATTACATTGTACAAAATAAAAATCAGGTGTTAGCTATTTCGGTACCTGTCGAATCAGGCGCTACAAATAAATTAATCAATACAGGGCTCATTGAGAGTCGTGGCTGGGAAATCAGATTAACTACAACTCCGGTTATTGCAAGGGATTTCAGATGGGATATGAACTTTAATTTTACGAAAAATAGGTCATATCTAAAAGAACTTGCAGAGGGATTAACCAATGTTGTTTTTGCAAATATGGAGGGTGGTAGTATTAGTACTTATGAGGGGGGGGCAATCGGTGATATTTGGGAGAATCCGCTTCTTAGGGTGAAAGATAAATCTTCTCCATACTTTGACTACCCATTAATATCATCTTCCGGAACATACCAAACAGATAATGATCCCAAGCACATCGTTAAGATTGGAAACTCCAATCAGGATTTTATCTTAAGTATTCAGCCAACCTTTACCTATAAAGCCTTTTCGCTTTATGCCAACATCGATTGGAATCAGGGGGGGGAATTTTATTCATATACTCGGATGTTTGGTAGTAATGGTGGCAAAAATGAAGATACTTATGGCGGAGTGCCTTACGATAAAAATGTAGATATCGTCGATCAGATAAAAGCAAATCCTGATGCATTCTTTGGTAACTGGGTCGGTGGACGCCTTGCGGAATATGGGGGATTTCCATGGGCAGCATCACCCGAACGCTTTGATGATGCCAGTTTTAATCCGGGAGTCTATGAGGTTAAAGTCGGTGGGGTCGGGACATATGTTGAAAATTTGGGTGGGCCAAATACTAAATGGCTGGATCCGATGAATGCCTGTCGATATTCCATCAGACCTTTCCCATCCAAAAGCTTATACAGCGCGACCTATGTTAAATTAAGAGAAGTTTCCTTAACTTATCGCTTTCCTAAGAAATGGATGAAGAAAATCCTTATCCAGAATTCATCTGTTTCACTTATTGCGACAAACATCTTTGAGTGGACTGCTGCCGGTGTCCATATTGATCCGGAAAGGGCCTATAAGCCAAATGACGGTGCATGGACACAAGGTATGGAATATTACAATACGATGCCTTGGACAGGTTCATTAGGATTTAAGTTAAACTTTAATTTTTAAAAGGAGATTTACTATGAAAGCTATAAAAATAAAGACAATTGTTGTTTTAACATTATTATTTCAGATGACATCCTGCATGGATCTTAATGAGTTAAACATTAGTCCGAACAGTCCTGTAGATGTCTCTTCCAATTATATTCTGACTCATGTGCTTTCCGGAACGGCGAAATTATACAATAACTTGGGCGAGCCCTATTCCAGTGTTTCGGGCGTAATGCAGTATTATCAGATGGGCACCAATGAGGCAGCCTCGAGTGTTAACCAATACCTTTGGCCTCGCGGATCATGGGCAGAATATTATGAGAATTTGAGAAATGTAAAAATTATTAATGAAAAGTCTAAAACTGAAAACAATAAATTTTTTGAGGCTATATCGTTGGTATTAAGAGCATTTATTTATGGCACAATAACGGACTTATTTGGTGATGCCCCTTATTCTGAAAGTCTATTGGCTTCTGAAGGTATCTATTTTCCAAAGTACGATGAGCAAAAGTATATCTATAAAGGTATCCTTGAAGATTTAAAAAAATCCAGTCAGATTTTGGCTGACCCGGGTATATCCGCCTACAAGATTGATGCCAATGCTGATATTTTATATAAGGGCAATCCTGATAAGTGGCTAAAATTTGCCAATTCATTGAGATTACGGTATTGCATGCGGGTGTTCAATAAAAAAGACGAAATGTCAAAATTAGGAATTGACATCGTTTCAGAATTCAATAATGCTTCTGCTTATGCATTCACCAGTAATGATGACGAGGCATTCGTGAGCTATCTCGGAATCGCAGCTGAAAATTCGGCGCCTGGAGGCCCACTGAATGAAGCCAATCCGAATTTTCGGACGAAACCCTGTAGAACAATAGTCGATACTCTAATATCAAGAAATGATCCCCGGTTGCAACGATGGGTGATGCCTGTGCAGCGAAAATGGGATTACCAAGTGACAAGTATAGTTGATAAGAGTGTCAAGACTATTTTTGGAGAAATTTATACTGTTAAATACATTCCGACCACAAATCAGGTAATTGATACATCTCTGTGGGTTGGGTTACCGCAGAACATGAACGTTGTAGACCTGTTAAACTATAACAAGGGGGATGATATAGCCGCATATCATCCGGAAAGAAGTCCTTATATATCTTTTCTACATCCCAGGTACCGCGAAAATATAGGGACCTATATCAGGATGGATTTAATGATGTATAGCGAAGTTGAGTTTTTGCTTGCTGAAGCAGCCCAGAAAGCGATCTTTTCTGTTACAGGAGCTGAAGATCACTATAAAAAGGGGATTATTGCCTCTATGAAGCGGTGGGGTATCGTTGATGGTACGGGTGGATTCAATTTCAATGCATATTACGACAATCCGAAAGTCAGTTATAATAGTGCTTCAAACAAACTGGAACGCATTATCGATCAGAAATGGGTTTCCTTGTGGCTAGAAGTCGAGTCCTGGTTTGATTGGCGCCGTACAGGTTACCCTGTTCTTATAACAGGCCCGGTTACTCAATATGGACCAGCTATGCCATTGCGCTTTATGTACCCGCTTCCGAATCCGGATGCAAAATATCTGGTTAATTATGATGAGGCCGTTAATAGACTGGAAACTACCAGTTATGTTCCAGCAGGACAGAGTAAAGACCATACTTATTCTAAAATGTGGTTATTGCAGGGCACCAATAAGCCTTAACTGGCGACGATATTCAAAGATATGTGATATCTGGTTGTTGAAGAAATAAATTGATTCAATTATTCAAGTATTTTTTAAGATGAACTCCAAGAAATTTCCTGTTATCCTCATTTTGTGTATATTGATCACCCATACAATTTTCGCACAACATGCCGACTTCTCCCATGCAACAATTTTCTCACCCGGGGAAAATAATTTGCAATTAAAGCAAGCCGTGCAGGTTTTGCAACTGGTGATAGAAGAACATAGCACACTCCTGCTGCCCGTTACTGATGATGAAGTTGCATTTAAAGGAAAACTGGTCATCGTGGTTGGTATAGATAAGCAAACATCTGCATTCCCGGAAAATTACCGGAAAGCGCTCAGCAATCTTTCTCCAACTGGCAAGGACGGATATAAAATAGTGCTTCTCAGTGATAAGCAAGCTATACTTGTTATTGGACATGATGAGCGGGGAGCGCTGTATGGAGTGGGATATTTGCTCCGTAAAATGGAACTGCGTACCGGGCAAATACTCATTCCAGAGGATTTATGTATTTCATCCACGCCTGCTTATCCTATCCGGGGCCATCAATTGGGATACCGCCCGAAGACAAATGCTTATGATGCCTGGACGGTTGCCCAGTTCGATCATTATATCCGCGACCTGGCGATCTTTGGGGCCAATAGTATTGAGATCATGCCGCCCCGTACCGATGGAGATTTCAGCAATGATCACATGAAGCTACCGGCCATTAAGATGATTGCAGAGCAATCGCGTATTTGTAAAAAGTATGGCCTCGATGTTTGGATGTGGTACCCTAATATGGGTAGGGACTATACTTCGCCTGATTCAATTCAAAAGGAGTTGGATGAACGCAACGAAGTTTTCAGTGTATTACCCAAACTTGACAACATTTTTGTTCCGGGTGGAGATCCGGGCGGTCTTGAACCGGATGTATTATTCAATTGGTTGAAAAAAGTTGCAGTGGTACTGCATAAACACCATCCTAATGCCAAGATATGGGTTTCGCCACAGGCTTTCACACAAAAAGAGCTTGATGCTTTTTATAAAGAGGTCAATCGCGAGTATCCGTGGTTTGGAGGTGTGGTCTATGGCCCACAGGTAAAGAAACCTATTCAGGAATTTCGCCGGCTTGTAAATAAAAATATCCCGATACGGCTATATCCCGATATTACTCATAGCCTTAGCTCTCAGTATCCGATACCCGAATGGGATCTTGCTTATGCTATTACCTTAGGACGCGAATTTTATAATCCACGTCCTTATGATGAGAAGCATATTCAAAATGTTTTTGCAAAGTATGGGCAGGGCAGCATTAGTTATTCGGAAGGAATCAATGATGATGTGAATAAATTCGTTTGGAGTGGCCAGGACTGGAATCCTGCAACACCGGTGATAGAAACTCTCCGCGATTATGCGAGATTATTTATCGGCCCCGATTATACCGAAACAGTTGCACAGGGCATTGTTGCACTGGAGAACAACATGAAAGGCCCTTTGCTGGTTAACAGCGGAGTCGCCAGAACTTTGCAGCAATGGCAGGATCTGGAAAGGAAGGCGCCGGCTGAAGTATTGAGTAATTTCAGATTCCAGATGGGTTTGCTCCGGGCTTATTATGATGCTTACATACAACGCCGCCTTTTTTATGAAGCCGAACTTGAACAACAAGCCAAAGACGCTTTAATGGCTGCAGATGAAACCGGCTCTATCAAAGCAATCAAAAAAGCACAAAATATGCTCGAACAGGCAGTTAACAATCCGGTTCAGCCGCAACTTCGTCAACGCTGTTTCGCCCTCGCCGATTCGGTATTTCGAAGTATCGGTTCACAATTGACCGTCAAAAAACATGGTGCAGAAGCCGGTAGAGGGAACTTTATGGACGATATTGATTTGCCTTTAAATGATGCAGGATGGCTCCTGTCGCAATTTTTACAAATTGAAAAAATGCAGAACGAAAAAACAAGATTACAAGCTATTGATAAAATGCTCAACCGAACGAACCCCGGTCCTGGTGGCTGGTATGATAATCTGGGATCGCCGGAAAGCCGCAACAGAATAATCCACCAGAAAAGCTGGGCGGAAGATCCCGGTGCCTTGGTTTCACCCCGAATCGACTTTGTCGCAGCCGTGAAAGGGGAAGAATGGGTGGATAAACTTCCTGTCGGATTTCAGGGGGAAGCCATCCCTCAGGCATGGATGACCCAGGTTACGACACTTTATGATACGCCGTTGATACTAAAATATGATCATCTTGATCCACATAGTTCTTATATCATACGGGTTACCTATACTGGCCGTTACCATTTTGGTTACCATTCTAAATTGAAACTGGTGGCCGATGACACATATTTTATCCACGACTTTGTTGTAATTGAAACGGGAAGAAAACCGATTTATGAGTTTGCAGTACCTGCCGGAGCTGTTGCTGACGGCGCTTTAAAACTCACCTGGACTTGCGACAAAGGAGAGAGAGGCGCCCAGGTTGCGGAAATATGGCTGATAAGAAAACAGTAGCCTTTCTTTGGAGCATAACAGATATGAACCTGTTTGGGCGATGTTAAATAAGATAAGGCCGGTGGGCAAAAGAGATGGAGAATATGAGTTATCGGGAGTAATAGAGTTGGATGAAGGTTTCTTTACCTCGGTTAAGGTAGAAGAGGGAAAAGACAAGCCTCTAAAACGTGGTAGAGGAAGCCAAAAAAAGAGCAAAATCCTAATAATGGTAGAAAGTGTACCCGTAGAAGGGAAAACAACCAAAGAGGGGAAGCAACGAAAAGTAGGACATATTAAGATGGTGGTCATTGATGATTTGAAAGCAAATATAGCAAGTGATGCTGTTAGTGATAATTCAACCTCTTATGTAAAATTAAAAGATGTTGTGATGGAACACCATCCGGAAATAATATCCAAAGACAAGGTGAATGTGATGTTGCCTTGGGTACATCTTGTTATAAGCAATGCCAAACGGTTATTGTTAGATGTTTATTATGATGTAGAACCGAAATATCTACAAAGTTATCTCAATGAGTTCTGCTATAAGTATAATAGACGTTAATTTGGAGAAAAATTATTTGATAGATTGCTAATAGCATGTGTCAGTTACAAAAATGAATTTTAGGTATATAAATGGATACTCATTTAATTTATTTTGAAGTGCCCCTAAAAGTAAAAGTATTAGATTCGGTTCAATTCATTCTAGAAAAATTCAGGGATAACCTGTTGAAAAATAATGCTTATCCTTAAATCCGCAAGAAAAAATCAGACAACAAACTTGAGCTTTTTCCTGGAGAAATTTTGAGTCTATTTGTCAAATTTAACAAATATTTTCTCAAAAATGTAATGGATTAAGCGGTATATTGTTTGCAAACTAATTTTTAAAATATTTCTATCAGAAATTTATTAGTTTCACTTAAACTTTTTTTCGAATTTTTTACAAAATTACATAAATGACTGTTATTATGAATGTTAACAAGTTGATTGATTGAATTTTCAGGTATAATTCTCCCTGATGACTTCTAAAACACTTGTAAAAGTCGATGGTTTGAATGAGTTAAATATAAAATTCCTGTTATGAGCTTGAAAATTAGTAATGTTAAGAAGAGACTAAAAAATGGAGAGGTTTGTTTTGGAACTATGCTTCGTATCCTCAAATCGTCACAGGCAGTATCTATGTGTGCATCAGAAGGTTGGGATTATGTCCTGTTGGATACTGAACATAATGACTATGATTACGAAACGTTGGCTAATTTTTCTTTAGTGGCTAAATATGAAGAAATGGCCTTGTTTGTACGGGTACCGGATAAATTGTA
>Ga0209125_1002509_pt1 | contig 14060 bp, 9 predicted proteins | sample BarGraIncub1131A_FD_184503 | JGI IMG/M metagenome (GOLD analysis project Ga0209125, IMG submission 184503) | Arctic peat soil microbial communities from Barrow, Alaska - Barrow Graham LP Incubations 11-31A (SPAdes) (version 2) | ecosystem: Environmental > Terrestrial > Soil > Wetlands > Peat... | reverse complement strand
GATTATGCTGGCCGGCGGTGTCGGTTTCGGCAAAAAAGTTGATGCGCTGAAAGGTGAACCGAAAGTAGGCCAGAAAGTGGTGCTGCTGGGTGGTGACAATTACCGCATCGGAATGGGTGGCGGCGCCGTTTCCTCCGTGGAAACCGGCCAATACTCCTCAGGCATCGAACTGAATGCTGTTCAGCGTGCCAATCCCGAAATGCAGAAACGTGCCGCGAATGTCATCCGTGCGCTGTCTGAACTCGATAACAACCCCGTCGTTTCCATCCACGACCATGGCGCAGGCGGCCATCTGAACTGCCTTTCCGAACTGGTGGAAGCCACCGGCGGCAAGATCGACATGAGCAAACTGCCCATTGGTGACCCGACGCTTTCCGCCAAGGAAATCATCGGCAACGAAAGCCAAGAGCGCATGGGCTTGCTGGTGAATGCGGAAGACATTGATTTTATCAAACGCGTGGCCGACCGAGAACGCTCCCCGATGTATGTGGTCGGCGAAACGACCGGTGACCACATGTTCGTATTTGAGCAAGCTGACGGCCAACGTCCCATGGACTGGCGTCTGGATTATATGATCGGCAAACCGCCGCGCACCGTCATCACGGATACAACCTTGAACGAAACATTCGAACCTGTTGTCTACGAAGCTTCTTTGTTGGATGAATACGTGGAAACCGTGTTACAGCTTGAAGCTGTGGCTTGCAAGGACTGGCTCACCAACAAGGTGGACCGTTCGGTAACGGGTAAAGTGGCTCGTCAGCAATGTGTGGGTGAAATTCAGCTTCCACTCGCCGACTGTGGTGTTGTGGCACTGGACTACCGTGGCAAGGCAGGTATCGCAACTTCTATTGGGCATGCACCGCAGGCTGCCCTGGCTGATCCGGCTGCAGGTTCCGTTCTGGCCATTGCCGAATCGCTGACCAACATCGTTTGGGCGCCGCTCAAAGAACAGATTGACAGTGTTTCGCTTTCTGCCAACTGGATGTGGCCCTGTAAAAACCCCGGTGAAGATGCGCGCTTGTACAAAGCCGTCGAAGCCGCTTCCGATTTTGCCATTGCCTTGGGCATCAACATCCCGACGGGTAAGGACTCCTTGTCTATGACGCAGAAATACGGTGATGAAAAGGTTTTCTCACCCGGTACCGTGATTGTTTCCGCCGGAGCAGAGGTTTCAGACGTGAAAAAAGTACTGACGCCTGTGCTGGTGAATAATCCCGCTTATCCGTTGTACCATATTGACTTTTCCTTTGATTCGTTGAAACTGGGCGGTTCCGCCTTTGCGCAGTCTTTGAACAAGATTGGGGACGAAGTTCCGACGGTGACCAAACCCGAATATTTCCGCGAAGCGTTCAACGCTGTTCAACATTTCATCGAACAGAGCTGGATCGTTGCCGGGCACGACATTTCTGCCGGTGGTCTCCTTACCGCCATGCTCGAAATGTGTTTTGCCAATGTGGAAGGCGGTCTGGAAATAAACCTGGACGGTGTGGCCGAAGACGATCTGATTAAGATTTTGTTTGCTGAAAATCCCGGTGTGCTGATTCAGGCGCGTGAACCGCAGAAAGTAGAGAAATACCTGCATGAAAACGGACTTGGTTTCGCTTTCTTGGGTGTTCCTGCCGAAGAACGTCATATCCTCATAGAAAAGGATGGTGCTCAATACGACTTCTTCATCGACCATTTGCGTGACGTTTGGTTTGAATCTTCCTATTTGCTGGAACGCAGACAAAGCGGCGTAAAAGCAGCTACGGCTCGCTTCGAGAACTATAAATTGCAACCGTTGGAATTCGTTTACCCTCAAACTTTCAATGGTAAGTTATCTAAATATGGTATCTCCCCTGACCGTCGCACCAAAACGGGCGTTCGCGCTGCGATAATCCGTGAAAAAGGCGTGAATGGCGACCGTGAAATGGCCTACACCTTATATTTAGCAGGTTTCGACGTGAAAGACGTCCACATGACCGACCTGATGACCGGCCGCGAAACGCTGGAAGATGTGAACATGATTGTTTTCGTGGGCGGTTTCTCCAACTCCGATGTCCTTGGTTCTGCCAAAGGTTGGGCAGGCGGCTTCCTGTTCAACGAAACGGCCCGCAAGGCACTGGATGCATTCTATGCCCGTGAGGATACGCTGAGCCTTGGTATCTGCAACGGTTGCCAATGTCTGGTGGAACTCGGTCTGATCTATCCGGAACACGAGCAGATGCCCAAGATGCTGCACAACGATTCGCACAAGTTCGAGTCTGAATTCATCACCGTCACCATTCCCGAAAACCATTCTGTGATGCTGAGCTCGTTGGCCGGCAGCAAGTTGGGCGTTTGGGTGGCGCATGGAGAAGGCAAGTTCAGCCTGCCGTACGAAGAGTCTAAGTACCACATCATCGCCAAATACAACCATGCCGCTTACCCGGCTAACCCCAACGGTTCCGACTATGCCACGGCTGGCATTTGTTCTGCTGATGGCCGCCATCTGGCTATGATGCCGCATCCCGAACGCGCGATCTTCCCTTGGCAGAATGCGAATTATCCGCTTGGCCGCTTGAACAGCGACCAGGTGACTCCGTGGATCGAATCATTTGTCAATGCCCGCAAATGGGTCGAAACCAAAATATCTAAATAGAACGCCAATCTCTGCGTTATTCAAGAGAAAGCTGTCCTCACGTACCCAAGTACGCTCCGGTAACTTTCTCTTGAATGCCTTGACCTTGACGCTCTATTTAAATATTTTCCGCGATTTATAACATTTTAAATCAAAACAAAATGGCAATTCTCGGTAAAGTCAATCCACTCAAGGTGGTGAAAGTGGTGGACTTCGGTGTCTACCTGGACGGCGGCAGCGACGGTGAAATCCTGTTGCCCAAGCGTTACGTCCCTGAAGTCTGTGAAATTGGCGATACCGTGCTGGTGTTCATTTACAACGACTCCGAAGACCGCCTAATCGCCACGACGGAAAAACCCTACGCCATGGTTGGTGAATTTGCTTCGCTGGAAGTGGTGGAAGTCAACGAAGTGGGTGCTTTCCTCGATTGGGGTCTCATGAAAAACCTGATGGTGCCCTTCCGCGAGCAGAAACTGAAAATGGAGGAAGGTCGCCGGTACCCGGTGTTCGTCTTCGTCGATTTCGACAGCAAACGAATCACGGCTTCAGCCAAGATTGAGAAGTTCGTGGACGAAAGCAAGCCGGAGTTGGAAGTGGGGCAGGAGGTGGACCTTCTGATCTACAAGAAAACAGATATGGGCTGGAAAGCGGTGATTAACCAGCAATATACGGGTGTGCTATACGACAATGAAATCTTTAAGGAAATACATACTGGTGAGTCTTTGAAGGGTTTCGTAAAGCAGATTCGTCCGGATGACAAAATTGATTTGATTTTGCAAAAGCCTGGATTCGAAAAGATTGATGACTTTGCACTGAAGTTGCATGCATTGCTGAAAGAAGCCGATGGTTTCCTGCCCTTTACGGACAAGAGTCAGGCGGACGATATATACGAAGAGTTCGGCATCAGTAAGAAAACGTTCAAGAAAGCGGTGGGCGATCTGTATAAAAAGCGACAGATTTTGCTGGAATCGGACGGAATACGTTTGGTATAATCAACCTAATTCAAACTTTTAAGGGGAGCACTCAGCAGGGTGTTCCTTTTTTTATCGCTACATTTTTTAGTATGTTCATAATGATACAAATAGTCAATAAAATATATAAAAGTGTAACAATATTCTAAATAAACCTACCAAAATGTTTCAATATGCGCGCAAAAAGTGTATCTTTGCGCTTATATTAACCTAATTGAGATGATAGACGTAGGACTAACTACATTTATGATTCTGGCCACCAGCTTAGTCATGCTGATGACACCAGGTCTTGCTTTTTTTTACGGAGGGATGGGATGCAAGAAGAACATTCTGAGCATCATGATGCAGAGCTTTGTTTCCATGGGCATCAGCACGGTGCTCTGGTATGCATTTGGGTATTCCGTCTGCTTCAGTGGCAATATGGCTTCCCATACTGACCTTTTCGGTATCATCGGGAATCTGGACAAAGCCTTTTACCACGGCATCACGCCTTCCACCCTGTATTCAGCGGATAAACCCTTCCCGGAATACATTTTCATTGCCTATCAGATGATGTTTGCCATCATCACACCGGCGCTGATTACGGGTGCGTTCATCAACCGGGTTTCCTTCAAGGCGTATATCTTTTTCCTGATCCTGTGGCAAATGTTGGTTTATTATCCGTTTGTCCATATGGTTTGGGGCGGTGGTCTGCTCGCAACCTGGGGTGTCTTCGATTTTGCCGGGGGGATTACGGTTCACACAACGGCTGGTTTTGCGGCGCTCGCCTCGGTTTATTTCGTTGGAAAACGCCAACACAATAAAACGGATCCCAATAACATTCCGCTGGTTGCCATCGGCACCGCCTTGCTATGGTTCGGTTGGTATGGTTTCAACGCGGGAAGTGAACTGGCAGTCAATTCCATCACGGTTTCGGCTTTTCTGAATACGGATACTGCTGCTTCCTTTGCAGCGGTGACTTGGTTGTTTATTGAATGGAATACGGGAAAGAAGAAACCAACCTTCATCGGTCTTATGACAGGTGCTGTAGCTGGTTTGGCAACGATTACTCCGGCAGCTGGTTATGTTGATATTTATTCCTCGGCCATCATTGGCGTCGTTGCTGCCATCGGTTGTTTCTTGGCCGTGAAGTTCAAAGAAAAAAGAGGCTGGGACGATGCGCTCGACGTTTGGGGCATCCACGGAATGGGCGGTGTTATTGGAACGCTTTGTTTGGGACTGTTCGCGCACAACACCATCAATGCCTCCATACCGAACGGTTTGTTGTTCGGTGGTGGTGCTGGTTTGCTTTTCAAGGAATTCGTGGCCATCGTATTAGCGGTGAGTGTCGGATTTTTCTTCACCCTCGGTTTGTTCCGGCTCATCAATAAATTCATACCGGTTCGTATATCCATGGTCGAGCAAAAAATCGGTTTGGATATTTTGCACCACGGTGAAGTAGCGAGACAAGAATAACTAAACGCTTTTTTACTGCTGAAAAACATTGTTTTCAGAAACGGTAAAATACCCCTGCTTTAAGACAACCTTCAGCATCAAGGCAGGATCCTCTTTCAGGTATTTTCTTAAATTACAAATCAGATTGTGCAGTGAACTTCTAGATAAGATACTGCAACCTCCAACTGAAGGGCTCTGTGCCATGCTCGACCGTACCACCCTAACCAACAGAGCTATTTTTGATTGCTGGTTTTTCATGAACAATAAAACCTCTCTGAATAAGTTCATTGTGGAGACGCGCATGGAGATGACTTTGTCCGATTATCTGCAGAAATGCATCGAAAAGCTTGAAGGCATGAGCGACAAGGGCATGTTAAATGGCTTGGGCGAACTAATGGACGGGGATACGAAAAAGTTTGTCCGCTCCAAATTACGCACGGATGCCATAAGCCTGTTGAAATTTTACAAACAATTTCCCATATTGGGTTAGTGCGCCCTGAATTTAACACCAATGTGGGAATCATGCAACTTTTCCCAAAAGTCCTATAACTAATTCTTTACGGTCGGCAATTAAATTTGTCTGTTAATCAAAAGGATAAACAGATGAAAACTAAAAATTTCCCCATTGTTTGTGTAGGTGGTTCAGCAGGTGGCCTTGACGCCTATATTCGGTTATTAAAAAACCTGCCGGACAATATGGGTGTTGCCATCGTCATCGTTAATCACCTGAGGAAGGTAGCCACCATGCTCCACGAGATTCTCCCCAATTACACCAAAATGCCCGTGGAGTTGATTACGGAAAAATTAGACATCGAGCCTAACCATGTATTCATCATCCCCGAAAAACGTGATTTGCACATTCTGAATGGAGAGTTTATCCTGAAACCCATTTCAAAACCCAACGGATGGCCAGACGTCATTACGGTTTTTATGCGTTCACTGACTCAGAACTGGGAAGGCAAACTCATTGCTGTCATTGTGTCCGGCTATGATGGCGATGGAGCAGCAGCCCTTAGCGGCATAAAAGAAGTGGGTGGCACGACCATTGCACAAAAGCCTGACACAGCCCAACAACCGGATATGCCTGAAAGCGCCATAGCAAGCGGAAACATCGATTTTATCCTTTCGCCTGAGAATATCGCGGCAGAAATCATACGAATTGCAAAGGCAGAATAAGGACAAACCTGGATGAAAGCGCCTTTTACCAAAATAAAGACCTTTTTCAAAACCTTCGGACCAGGTGTGGTTACCGGAGCGGCAGATGACGACCCCTCCGGAATTGCAACCTACACTCAAACCGGCGCCAAATTCGGCTATGGTCAACTCTGGACGGTCATCCTAATGTTGCCACTTATGACAGCTATTCAGGAAGCCTGCGCACGCATTGGCGCCGTAAACGGTCGCGGTTTAGCCGCCGTCATCAAAGCCAATTACAGCAAAAAGGTTCTGTATGCAGCTGTCTTACTGGTCGTTGTTGCCAATACCATCAATATCGGTGCGGACATTGGTGCCCTCGCCGCTGCCGCCCAACTGCTCATTCGGGTCAATTTTGTTTTTTTGACTTTAGGTTTTACGACTCTGATTTTAATTCTGGAAATTTTTACGACCTACCGGGTTTATTCCCGCATCTTAAAATGGCTGGCTCTGACGCTTTTAGCTTATCCCATTACCGTCTTTATGGTTCACCAACCCTGGTCCACGATTCTTGCAGCTACGTTTGTGCCGCATGTGGAAATGAATTTCGCGTTTTTCTTCATCATTACGGGTATTTTGGGCACCACCATTTCCCCCTACATGTTTTTCTGGCAAACCTCGCAGGAAGTGGAAGAAGAAAAGGAGCAACATTTGATGAGCCGTAGCGGGAAGCCGAAAATTGGCGCAAAATTCATCAAAAATCTGCGTATCGATAATTTCGTAGGCATGGTCTTCTCCGAAATCGCCACTTGGTCCATCATCGTGGTAGCCGCCACCGTTTTACATCAGAATGGCATCACCAATGTAACCTCAGCCGCCGATGCAGCCAAGGCTCTGGAACCCCTTGTTAAGACGTTTCCAAATGCAGGCTTTTTATCCGAACTCATTTTTGCCATAGGTATCATTGGACTGGGCTTATTAGGCATTCCCATCCTATCCGGTTCAGCAGCTTATGCCTTGTCTGAAGCCTTTGACATGAAAACCGGGCTCAACCTAAAACTAAAGAAAGCGCATGGATTTTATGGTGTTATTACCATTGCAACACTTATTGGTTTAATGATCAATTTTATTGGCATTGATCCGATTAAGGCGTTGGTTTTTACCGCCGTTTTCAATGGAGTGGCGGCAGTACCTTTGATTTTTTTGATTGCCCGAATTTCCCGTAATAAGAAAATCATGGGTGAATACCGCAGTGGATGGTTATCTAATACGATGGTTTGGATTACGTTTTTGGTGATGCTGGCATCGGCGGTTGCGATGTTTTATACATTAGCGCGGGGGTAATGCACCTCCACTTTTCACCCACTTTAAGTCCCATTTTCCCGAATTATTCCCCTACGATTTTCCACGAGAAGCAGGCCCCGTCCTTGCGATCCGGCCTAGTACCGACAGCGTCTGCAGAACAGAGGCTTCCGGCATTGGCATCGGCAAAGAGGTAGCGGTGGTTGAGCAGGGACATCAACATGAGGTCATCGCGGAGCATGTCTTCCCATTGGAAGGTGGAAGCCGCGCCGGCATCTTTTGGTAGGATGCGTACTTCGGACATCAGTCCCAACCCTAGCACCGAAACAAAGCCACCATCAACGACCGATTGGAGAGCAATGCGGCCGTTGCCACGGTCAATGACCCGGAATTGAGTGGCAGAACGAGCGGTGAACGGGCTGTTTGGCTGAACGGGTCGAAGGAAGCCTCTCCAATTGGCCAGAACGGTGTTGTCGCCTAAATTGGTCAGTTCGATGATTTTGCCGACAGGAATGGGGCGCATTAGACCACGAGGGCGCGGTTCGTAGACTTCAAAGAAATTGAAATCGACCACACCGCCTTCCTTTTCGGTCATGTTATAGTTGAATAAGGCAAAACGGATACCCTGAAAGGTCTTCAGCTGGTAGACCATGATACATTCCATCCCCAGTAGTACGAAATTTTTTCCATCCAGACTGTAGCTGAATTCCGCTTTATCATTTTCGAAATTGCAATGGGCGCGTAGCCAGATAGTAGTTACTGGGGTTTTAACCTTTGTGATGCAATTATCTTGTTGGTCGTATTGACGTATTTCCAACCCATCTGACTTCTTGATCAGACCAATCCATGCGTATGGGAGGTTCAATAGACCCAGACCGGCCACATCACCGAATTTCATTCCTTTCACGTCCAACTGCGTAGTGGCGTAAGATTCCGGACCGATGGCCCGCTGTGTCAGTGTGTTTTTGGCACGCCAGAAATCGTCGGCAGGCAATGCCTTCAGACGCAGGCTGCCAGGGCGTTTGCTCAGCGACCATTTGTCTTCCACGGGAGCGTGGTTCCATTGCCAGATGGGGTTCAGAAGCTTGCCTGAAAAATCGTCGCTACGTTCGAATACTGCTTTGGGGGTGGAAGAAAAACCGGTGTTGGGCTTGACCCAGGTGCGTGGTGCGCGGGTCAGGTTTCCGGGCAGCCCAATATAGGGCCAACCCTTTTCCCAAGTGACGGGGGCCAGTGTCAGTGTTCGGCCGACCGAATTGAAATCCATCATGGTGAAAGCCCACCATTCGCCTGTTTGGGTTTGAACCAAGCCTCCCTGATGCTGCGTGACGCTTCCCACAAAGTTGGGTTGTGGTGCCTTTATATCGAAGGGCACCCTAAGGGTCGTTCGCCCCATGCGCCATCCGGTTCCATAACCGTAGTTTTCTTCGGCACTGATCAACGCAATTTCGTAGGGCCCCTCCGGTTTGTCGGCACGGGCGGCCACCTGGTAACAGAGCGGGTCGTAGTTGGTCAGGGTGATGTAGTATTTTCCGTTGATCTTGTAGAAATGACTGCCTTCACCGGCGCCGCTGTTGGCAGGGATGATCACCCGTTCGGTGCTTGGAACGGTTCCGGTCAGGTCGGCGTTGAGTTCAACCTGACGGATTTCGTTGTAGCCCCAAATGGCATAGATTTTGCCGTCGTCGTCGAACAGCACCGACAAATCGTGCAGTGATGCGTTCAGCGGATGCTGTGTCCAGGGACCGGCCGGATTTTTGGCGGTGAAAACCTGGGTGCCGAAACCGTTTACATTGGTCAGAATGTAGAAGGTGTCCTTGTGGTAACGCATGGTGGGCGCCCATATACCTTGACCATAGATGTCCTTGCCTTCTTCCAGCCGGAAGGCAGGACCTAAATCCAATCGAGGGCAGGCGTAGGTGAGCAGTTCCCAATTGACGAGGTCTTTGGAGTGCAGCACGGGCAAACCTGGCATGGCGTGCATGGTGGTGCCGGTGAGGTAATAATCGTCGCCCACCCGAATCAAGTCCGGATCCGAAAACTCGTCGTAAAAAAGTGGATTGGTAAAAGTGCCGTTTCCATTGTCCGAAATCCAGGTCTGGTTTCGAAGGGTTTCAGTCGGAACGGTTTTTTTGGAAGCGGCTGAAGACGATGTCGTTTGAAGTGCAAAACTGAGTAGCAGACTCAGAAAAAGGAGGGGACGAATTTGGCGCATGGTACAATTGTTTGTTCTTGCAAAAATAGGTTGTTTTCCCCGAAAATGCAGTATATTAGAGGGTACATTCAAACATTTGGACGTATGAAAACGCCGATTATACATGACGGGCCCTTTGTCAGGAACACCAAAGAGGAAATCCGTTAGATTGTATGACAATTTTGGCAAAACAAGTGTATTTTTACAAAATCAAAACCTGAAAAAATGCGTTTTTATTTCAAGCCCGATATGTTTGTTATTCTGATCACAGCCATGGGTGTGATCCTGGTAAGTTATCTTTGGAGTTCTGCCGGAACTGTAACAGGCATTAGCTTTTGGGTGGCCGTGATTGTAACGTTGTTCATGGCTTGGTTTGTTGCCAAAATGCCCATTTATACCTACTTGGATGAGGATATTATCCGCGTGCAGCAATTGATCGGGAATACGACCTTCCGTCGTAGTCAAGTGACGCTGAAGCGTTTGACTGACCGTGATCTGGACGGACTTATTCGAAGTTTCGGATCAGGTGGTTTGGGAGGCTATATCGGCTTTTTTCAGAATGCCAGACTGGGGCGCTTCTATATGCTGGCCATTTCACGCAAGGATCTGGTGTTGATTTCCACCGTTGAGGGGAAACAGTTCGTCATCCATTACCCGCCGCAGCACTAATAGTTTAGCTGAATTTCCACCAATTCGGATTGGATGCCGATGCGATACAGCGGGCCCCAGATGCCGAGTCCCGATGAGACGTAAAAATGCGTCTTGCCCTTTTTCTTGTAGCCGTGCCCTAATTCAAACATACTGCCGACAATAAGGTTACCCGGGAAAAACTGGCCGTTGTGGGTATGGCCGGAGAGCTGCAAATCGATGCCGTTGTCGCAGGCTTGTTCCAACGCGTATGGCTGATGGTCGAGCAGAATTTTGGGCAATTCCGGGCGTAAACCCTGTACTAGTTCTGACAGGTTCTTTCGGTTTGGATTCGTGCGGTCGTTGCGTCCAACAATGTAAAAGCTGTTGTTGACAAGCGCTACCGAGTCGTGCAGCACCTTGATGCCAGCAGCCCGCAGGTATTCGGTGATTTCTTCCGGTACCCCTGAATAAAACTCATGATTTCCAGTGATGGCAAAAACACCCAGCGGAGCATGCAACTGACTCAGCTCTTCCTCCATTTTTTGCTCCATGACAGGTCCGAACGAACGGTCGGTGATGTCCCCTGCCAACAAAATGAGATCTGGCTTTCGGGCATTGATCATCTGAACATAGCTGTGCAGTCGTTTCTTGTCGATACTCGTACCCAAGTGAATGTCGCTGGCCGCCACAATACGAATCTCCCGATGCTGAACTGGATTTTCCACCGTGAGGTCCAAATGCACCAACACCGGGTGGTTAAACCGGTAACTCCCTACGATCAAGGCGATTGTAATGATGCCAAGACTCACGACGGCTGCCCATTGGCGGAAAACCAGCATCCCGGCCGGTGCGAAATGGAAGAATTTGTTAGCAAACAGGACCAAATCGGTCAAAAGAAAGGAAAAAGACATGTAAATGACGGTCAACAAAAACGTATAGGTGGTGAATGTCAGTACTTTGGCAAATGATAGGCCGAGCTTTTGCTCAAAATAAAGTCCGGCAAAAAGAGCCAAAAATAGGAAGATATAACTGACGCCGAACGTCCAACGGATGAGGGGCTTGACCGGCAGGAGGTGCATGCCCTTCAGAAACACGAGCGCAAACAGCCCAAGGATGAGCGTGAAAATGACTATAAAAAAAGAAAGCTTCATAGTTGAGAATTAAAAGCCAAATGTACGGTTTTATAAGAATAAAAAATTGTTGTAAAAATTCTATGAGCACTATAAATCCTGAAAATTTATAGTGCTCATAGAAAAAGAAGCAGACGTACGTGTAAGCCTAGTTCGAAAGTTTTTTGTCCAGATTGACCTTCAGCGCCTGCAGGAATTCCTGGGTGTTCAGATAATCTTTCCGAGCCAGATTTTCACCGTGAATCATGACGGCCAAATCCTTGGTCATCTTGCCTTCTTCCACGGTTTCCACACAAACTTGTTCCAGCTTGTGGCAGAAATTGATGAGATCGGCATTGCCGTCCAATTTGCCTCGGTGTTCCAAACCGCGCGTCCAGGCAAAGATGGAGGCAATCGGGTTGGTGGAGGTTTCCTTGCCTTGCTGATGCTGGCGGTAGTGGCGGGTCACCGTTCCGTGGGCAGCTTCGGCTTCCACCGTCTTGCCGTCGGGAGTGACGAGCACGGAAGACATCAGACCAAGGGAACCGAAGCCTTGGGCAACGGTATCCGACTGAACGTCACCGTCGTAGTTCTTGCAGGCCCAGACAAAGCCGCCTTCCCATTTCAGGGCGGAAGCGACCATGTCGTCGATGAGACGGTGTTCGTAGGTGATGCCGGCCTCTTTATAGGCGTCCTTGAATTCATTCTCGTACACCTCGGCGAAAATATCCTTGAAACGGCCGTCGTAGGCTTTCAGGATGGTGTTTTTGGTCGAAAGGTAGAGCGGCCATTTCTTTTCGAGGGCCACCTGGAAGGAACTGCGAGCGAAACCGAAGATGGACTCGTCCGTGTTGTACATGCACATAGCCACACCGTCGCCTTCAAAATCGAAGACATCCCAACTCTGCACTTCGCCAGCTTCGTTGGTGAAACTCATGCGAAGGGTTCCTTTGCCTTTGATCACTTTATCCGTGGCTTTGTACTGATCGCCGAACGCGTGACGGCCAATGACGATGGGTTTGGTCCAGGTCGTTACATAGCGCGGAATGTTCTCGCAGATGATGGGTTCGCGGAAAACTGTTCCACCAATGATGTTGCGGAGCGTTCCATTCGGCGATTTCCACATTTTTTTGAGGCCGAATTCTTCCATACGAGCTTCGTCAGGCGTGATGGTGGCGCATTTGATACCGACGTTGTATGTATTAATGGCATTGGCCGCATCAATGGTCACTTGATCGTTGGTTTCGTCGCGGTGTTCAATACCCAGGTCGAAATACTTGATATCCAGATCGAGGTAGGGCAGGATGAGCTGCTCCTTGATGAAGGCCCAAATGATGCGGGTCATTTCGTCCCCGTCCAGTTCGACGATGGGGTTGGCTACTTTTATCTTGGACATGTTAACGGGTTTTGATCGGGGTAAAAAATTGTTTTTCACCAACGTTTTTGTAAGCGGGACGGATGATGCGTTTGCCGGTGAAATTCAGTTCTTCGATGCGGTGGGCACACCAGCCGACAATACGGGACATGGCGAACAGCGGAGTATAGACTTCTTCCGGCAAGCCGATGGCGTCGTACACGAATCCTGAATAGAAATCCACATTGGCACAAACCTGTTTGTTGATGTCGGAGCCTTTGAAGCTCATAAAGCACTTTACAGCGCGTTCTTCCGTGAGTTCCATAAAGGCGAGTTCTTTTTCAAGTCCTTTTTCTGCAGCAAGCACATGGGCGAGTTCCTTCAGAAGGATGGCGCGCGGGTCTGAAACGGTGTAAACCGCGTGACCGATACCGTAGATGAGGCCGGATTTGTTGTAGGCGTCTTTGTTGAGCATCCTGGTCAGATACGCGTCGATTTCCTTGGCGTTCTTCCAGTCCTTGATGGCTACCTTGAGGTGGTCGAACATGGCCTTGACCTGAATGTTGGCACCCCCGTGGAGCGGACCTTTCAGCGAACCGATGCCGGCTGCGATGGAAGAATAGGTGTCGGTGTGGGAGGAGCTGGTCACACGAACCGTAAAGGTGGAGTTGTTACCACCACCGTGTTCGGCGTGCAGGATCAGCATCAGGTCTAGGATTTTGACTTCCAGGTCCGTATAACCGACGGGACCTTTCATCATAAACAGGAAGTTTTCGGCGATGGACATGCCTTCGTTCGGATGGCGGATGTGCAGGGAACGTCCTTGCTGGCTGTGCCTCAGGATGTTGTAAGCATAAGCGATGATGGTCGGGAATTTGGCGATTAAGTCGATGGACTGACGCATCAGGTTTTCACGGGTGATGCTGTCCGGATTCGGATCGAAGGTGTACATTTCCAATACGCTGCGGGACAGGATGTTCATGATGTTGGAGCCTTCGAGGTCCAGAATGTTCATCGTGGCTTTGTGCTCCAGCGGCATGGCCTGATACAGAATGTCATGGAAGGTTTTCAATTCTTCTGCGTCGGGCAGGGAACCTGAAAGCAACAGGTAGCAGGTTTCTTCAAAACCAAGGCGGTCTTCTCCCTGAATACCATGAACCAGGTCTACTACGTCGATGCCGCGGTAGATGAGTTTGCCGGGAATGGCTTTAAGCTTGCCTTCTTCGTCTTTTTCATAGCCGACAACGTCGCCGATTTTACTCAAACCTACGAGTACGCCGGTATGGTCTTCGTTGCGAAGTCCGCGTTTCACACCAAATTTGGTGAACAATTC
>Ga0209125_1002508_pt1 | contig 14062 bp, 11 predicted proteins | sample BarGraIncub1131A_FD_184503 | JGI IMG/M metagenome (GOLD analysis project Ga0209125, IMG submission 184503) | Arctic peat soil microbial communities from Barrow, Alaska - Barrow Graham LP Incubations 11-31A (SPAdes) (version 2) | ecosystem: Environmental > Terrestrial > Soil > Wetlands > Peat... | reverse complement strand
CCTTGTGGCCGCCCATGGGTAGTGAAGATTTTTTGTGTTTCCCGTGGGCGGCCACAAGGGCGGCCCCTACATTTGGTTTGTCGGTTTTGTTACAATCATGATGCCCCTCCGGGGCTAAAAAGGAGACCCACAGCGGCCTCCTTATATCACAAGGGGCCTTCCTACATCACTTTCGTGCGGTTTTATGAAGAAAGTGCTTTATTTGTTTTGGATGTAATTGACCACCCACTCCCCTACTTCTGTTGTGGAATAGGATTTGGCATCTCCGGCAATGTCGATCGTGACGATGCCTTGTTCGATGGAATGGTCGATGGCTTCGCGGATAAGGGCGCCTTCTTCCATCAGGTTGAAAGCATACTCGAACATCATGGCTGCAGAAAGTATTGTTGCTGCAGGGTTGGCGATGTTCTTGCCGGCTGCCTGGGGATAAGATCCATGGATAGGTTCGAATACCGAAGTATGCAGACCGATGGATGCAGATGGCAATAATCCCATGGAACCGCTGATCACGCTGGCTTCGTCGGTGAGGATATCACCAAAAAGGTTCTCGGTCACCAAAACATCGAAACTCTTTGGCCATTGGATGATGCGCATGGCGGCATTGTCTACAAACATATATTCGAGTTCGATGTCGGGATATGAAGGCGCCATTTCCTGCGCAATCTCTCTCCAAAGACGTGATGTTGCCAGTACATTGGCTTTATCCACTACGGTTAGTTTTTTACGACGCTTGCCTGCAAAGTCAAAAGCAAGTTTGAGGATGCGTTCGATCTCTTCACGGGTATAGATGCAGGTGTCATAAGCCGTGTTACCATCTTCAGAACGACCCTGTGGACGGCCAAAATAGAGCCCTCCTGTGAGTTCGCGGATGCACATGAAGTCTGCACCGTCAACGAGTTCTGTGCGCAGTGGAGACTTTCCTAAGAGCGATTTAAAGATGGTCACCGGACGCAGGTTGGCATAGAGACCCAGTTTCTTTCGCATGGCCAATAATCCTTGCTCGGGTCGTACTTTTGCTTTGGGGTCATTATCGAAACGGGGATGACCAATTGCGCCAAAGAGTACTGCATCTGATTTCATACAGAGTGCGTGAGTTTCATCGGGATAAGGATTTCCAACTGCATCGATGGCACAGGCGCCAACGAGAGCATGTTCATAGGTCAGCTCGTGACCGAATTTCTTCGCGATGGCTTTTGTAACATTCAACGCTTGTTCTGTGATCTCAGGGCCTATTCCGTCACCGGGTAATACGGCAATATTTAATTTCATAGGATGTTATTTATCAAATTCATTTTCAATTACATTGAGCATCTTCTCGGTTGCAATAATGGCAGCATGGGTCTGGTCGGTTTCGAGTCCGCGGGTTTTGAATTCGCGGTTAAACTTCCAGGTGATGACAGACTCGACAAGGGCATCTGTGCGTCCACCGGGTGGGATTGTGACTACATAATCCACCAGTATCGGCAATGGTTTATTCAGATCGAAATAGATCTTCTTGATGGCGTTCATAAAGGCATCATACTGGCCGTCTCCTGATGAAGTGTGCTCATAGCGTTTTCCATCGATGGTCATACTCACGGTTGCTGTTGGATACATCCCCTTGGCGTGAGAGATGATGAAGTTTTCGATCTTGATCTTCATCTCGATGGCTTCGCTTTTCAAGACATCAGAGACAATGAATGGCAGGTCATCGATGGTGACCATCTCTTTCTGGTCGCCCAGTTCAGAGATCTTATCTGTGACCTTCTTCAAAGATTCGGGATCAAGACTCAGGCCCAGTTCTTCAAGGTTTTTGACGATGTTTGCCTTGCCGGAGGTCTTGCCAAGGGCATAGACGCGTTTTCTTCCAAAGCGTTCGGGGATAAGATCGTTGAAGTACAGGTTGTTTTTGTTGTCGCCATCTGCATGGATGCCACTGCATTGCGTGAAGACATACTCGCCTATCAATGGTTTATTGGCAGGTATGCGGATGCCTGAGAAGGTCTCGATGATCTTACTGATCTTATTGAGCTTGGTCTCGTTGACGGAGGTCTTTAGCTTCAAATGATCGACTACCAATGCAACGGTACTGGAAAGCGGGGCATTTCCTGCACGTTCTCCAAGGCCGTTAACGGTTGTATGAACTGTATCGATGCCGGCCTTGATAGCCTGGAAAACATTGGCCACTGCAAGGTCATAATCGTTGTGTGCATGAAAGTCAAAACGGCATTCGGGGTAACGAGTGATCATGTCGGTGCAAAATTCGAAGGTCTCTTCAGGACTCAGAATCCCAAGGGTATCGGGAAGCATCAGCCGGTCGATCTCTTCGTTTTTCAGATGGTCGATCATGAAATAGACATAATCCTTAGAATTGCGCATGCCATTAGACCAGTCTTCGAGATAGACATTTACCTTGATACCCTTCTCGCGGGCATAGGCGATGGACTTTTTGATATCGGCAATGTGTTCTTCGGGTGTCTTCTTCAACTGCTCGGTGACGTGTTTGTAAGAACCTTTGCACAATAGGTTGACGACTTTGCCACCCACGTTGTCGATCCAGTCAAGCGAAACCTTGCCATCGATAAAACCAAGGATTTCGATCCGGTCGAGATAACCTTTTCGGGCAGCCCATTCCATGATGGCACGGGCAGTCTTGAACTCACCGGAAGAGACGCGTGCAGAAGCTATTTCGACACGGTCGACTTTGACCTCTTCGAGCAGGATCTTTGCAACACTTAGCTTTTCAGTTTCGGTAAAAGATACGCCGGTGGTCTGTTCACCATCACGAAGGGTCGTATCCATTATCTTTATTGTTGTTACCATGCAGTTAGTCGTTTACATTAAATATGAGGTAATGTAGGGGCCGCCCTTGTGGCCGCCCATGGGTTATGATGATTTTTTTTGTTATCCGTGGGCGGCCACAAGGGCGGCCCCTACATACTTAATTCCGGCTTAGTTCGAATGATCTGATCTCGTCGCGACAGGCCACGAGATAATCGATATCGTCGTATCCGTTCAACAGGCACTCTTTTTTATAAGGATTGATTTCGAAAGATGAAGTCTCACCGGTCTTGAGTATGGTGAATTTTTGTGACGTCAGATCAACATTGAATTGGGCTGTGGGATCTTCTTCGATCACAGCAAAGATCTTTTCAAGAAAAGCCTCACTGACCTGAACAGGTAACAAGCCATTGTTCAAGGCGTTAGCTTTGAAGATATCTGCAAAGAAACTGGATACCACTACCTTGAATCCTGCATCATAAATAGCCCATGCAGCATGTTCGCGGCTTGAACCACTGCCAAAGTTTTTCCCGGCAACAAGGATCTTTCCGGTATAGGTTGATTGGTTCAGAACAAAGTCTTTAACAGGCTGGTTGTTTTTATCATAGCGCCAGTCACGGAATAAATTATCTCCGAAACCTTTGCGCTCAACGGCCTTCAGGAAACGGGCAGGGATGATCTGGTCGGTGTCTACATTCTCGATAGGCAATGGAACTGCCGGAGATGTTAACGTAATAAATTTATCAATTGACATAAAACAGTTTTTAGAGGATTAATCCGGATTTACATTAAATCGCGGGGATCGGTGATCTTGCCTGTGATGGCAGCTGCGGCAGCTACCAAAGGACTGGCAAGCATGGTGCGGGCACTGGGACCCTGGCGACCTTCGAAGTTGCGGTTAGATGTAGATACTGCATATTTCCCTGCAGGTACTTTATCGTCATTCATAGCCAGACAAGCTGAGCATCCGGGTTGACGGAACTGAAAACCTGCTGCATTGAGAATGGCTGTCAGACCTTCTTCTTCGGCTTGTTTCTCGACCTGTTTAGAGCCAGGAACAATCCATGCCGTTACATTTTCGGCCTTTTGCTTTCCCTTGACAAATTCAGTGAATAGTCTCAGGTCTTCAATACGGCCATTGGTACAACTACCCACAAAGACATAATCGATGGTTTTGCCTTCAAGCTTCTCGCCTGCCTTGAAACCCATATATGCCAATGACTTTTCGAAAGTGATCTTGTCGCTTCCTTTCAAATCTTCGCCTGTAGGGATGTTAGCATTGATGCCCATTCCCATGCCAGGATTGGTTCCGTAAGTGATCATTGGATCAATATCGTTGGCATCAAAAGCATATTCGCTATCGAAAACTGCATTGTCATCGGTTTTGAGGGTCTTCCAGTAAGCCAATGCTTTGTCCCATGCTTCTCCCTGGGGAGCAAATTCGCGTCCTTTTATATAATCAAATGTCTTTTGATCTGGAGCAATGATACCACCTCTTGAGCCACATTCGATACTCATGTTGCAGAGGGTCATGCGTGCTTCCATTGAAAGCGAAGTGATGGCTGATCCGGCAAACTCGATGAAGTATCCGGTTCCTCCACTGGCTGAGATCTGTGATATGATGTAAAGGGCAATGTCTTTGGAGATGACTCCGGGACGCAGTTTGCCGTTTACTGTAATGCGTAATTTCTTAGGTTTTGGCTGCAGCACACACTGGCTGGCCAATACCATCTCGACTTCGCTGGTGCCGATACCAAAAGCTAAAGCGCCAAAAGCCCCATGAGTTGAAGTGTGACTGTCGCCACAAACAATGGTCATGCCGGGTTGTGTAAGGCCAAGTTCGGGTCCGATTACATGAATGATTCCGGCCCATTTATGATTGAGACCATAAAGCGTGATGTCGTGTTTCTCGCAATTGGTGGTTAGTTTATTAACCTGGTTGCGGGATAGTTCATCACGGATGGGGAGGTTCTGTTCGATGGTCGGGATGTTGTGATCGGGTGTGGCGATGGTGAGTTCGGGGTGAAAGACTTTCAACCCTCTCTTTTCAAGGCCTACAAATGCAACAGGACTGGTGACTTCGTGGATGAAATGTCGGTCGATGTATAACACGCTGGGGCCACCCACGATCTTTTTAACGACGTGTGAATCCCAAACTTTATCAAATAGCGTTGTAGCTTCCATTATATTTTTTTATTATTAGTTTTGAAAATGTAGGGGCCGCCCTTGTGGCCGCCCATGGATAACATAAAAAATCTTCATTACTCGTGGGCGGCCACAAGGGCGGCCCCTACATTTTCAACAATTCGTATTAAGCGTTTTCAGGTCTGAGTTTGCGAACTACTGCACCGGCTTGCCACATTTCACTGTCGCGCAATTCTTTCAATTCAACTTCCAACTTCTCACGATAATCAGGAAGGCTGTTTGAATCGATCGAACGCTGTGCTTCTCTGCCTGCTGCTACTTCATTGTACAGATCAGTGAAGACAGGTAATGTTGCATCGCGGAACTTCTTCCACCAATCCAAAGCACCACGCTGAGCTGTTGTTGAACAGTTGGCATACATCCAATCCATTCCGTTCTCAGCCACAAGTGGCATCAGACTCTGTGTCAGCTCTTCAACTGTTTCATTGAAAGCTTCTGAAGGTGTGTGACCGTTGCTTCTCAATACCTGATACTGAGCGGCAAAGATTCCCTGGATAGCGCCCATCAGGGTTCCACGTTCGCCTGTAAGATCTGAAAATACTTCGCGTTTAAAGGTTGTCTCGAAGAGATATCCTGAACCTACGCCTATTCCTAATGCAACAACGCGTTCGTGAGCACGTCCGGTAGCATCCTGGAAGATGGCATAGCTTGAATTCAAGCCACGTCCTTCGAGAAACATTCTGCGAAGACTTGTTCCTGATCCCTTAGGTGCAATCAGAATAACATCGACATCTTTGGGAGGGATGATACCTGTGCGTTCTTTGTATTCAATACCGAAACCATGTGAAAAATAAAGTGCCTTACCGGGTGCAAGATTCCTCTTAACGGTATCCCACAAAGTGATCTGACCGGCATCGGATAGCAAAAACTGGATAATAGTAGCTTTTTGGCAAGCTTCTTCAATTTCGAAAAGTGTAACGCCAGGAACCCAACCATCTTTGACAGCTTTGTCCCATGTCTTGGAATTCTTGCGCTGGCCTACGATGACATTGAAGCCGTTGTCTCTCAGGTTGAGGGACTGGCCGGGACCTTGTACGCCGTAACCGAGTACTGCAATAACTTCATTCTTTAATACTTCCTGCGCTTTCTTAAGCGGGAATTCTTCTCTGGTAACAACATTTTCTTCTACTCCGCCAAAATTTAATTTTGCCATTTCTCTGCTTTTTTTGATTTATGAATTGTGTTTGTGTTTCTTCTTACAATCATGTCACCCCTATGGGGCTAAAAATAAGTATTGTTTTGCTTGTTATAATACTGTCACCCCTTCGGGGTTAAAAATGCGTATTGTTTTGCTTGCTATAATACTGTCATGCCTTCGGCATTTTTCTTCAATCCCGAAGGGATGATAGTATTATAGCAATTCGCCATATTCAATTTGAACCCCGAAGGGGTGAAAGTATTTGTTAATTACATTTTCAAAAAACGTTTATATATTACAAGGCCTTTATTACAAAACCTTATTTAATGCTTTCCAACAATGCATCACGATCTTTGAGGAATTCGGATAGGCGTTCGATGGGTGAACGGGTGATTGCAACACGTCCGGAACGTATAAACTGTAAAACGCCAAAATGGTTCAATTCTTCAAAAAGCGCCTGGGTCTCATCTTTATGCCCTGTCTTTTCGATAACCGTATAATCGGGAGTCATCTCTAAAATACGTGCATTATATTGCCTGACCAACGATTCGATCTGATTGCTGGCTGTAAGCGCCTCTGTCGGTACCTTGTAAAGTGCAATTTCCTGATAGATCATCTGGTCGTTGGTATGATAATAAGCCTTGAGCACCTCAACCAACTTATCGATTTGCTTAACCACCTTGCTGACCTTGTCTTCGGTAGTATCAACCACGATCGTAAACTTACTGATCCCTGCCAAAGCAGATTCTGAAACGGTAAGACTCTCGATATTGATCTTGCGTCGGGTAAAGATGATGGTTATCCGGTTCAATAAACCGATATGATTTTCTGTAAATGCTGATATTATAAATTCCTGATTCATCTGTAAGGGGTTTTTAAGGTTCCAGAATTATTTTTGAAACTGAGGCACCGGCAGGTACCATAGGGAATACATTATCCTCTTTTTCAACCACTACTTCGAGCAGATAAGGTCCCTCGTGATCGATCATCTCGCTGATAGCAGCTGTCAGTTCTCCACGAACCGTTACTTTACGTGCAGGAATAGAGAAAGCCCCTGCCAGTTTTACAAAATCAGGATTCTGTAACTTGGTGAATGAATAGCGCTTGTCAAAGAACAGTTGCTGCCACTGGCGAACCATACCCAGATAGTTATTGTTCAAGATGATAATCTTGACACCAATCTGGTATTGTGAGATCGTACCCAGCTCCTGCATGGTCATCTGGAAACCACCATCGCCACACATTAAGACTACTTCCCGATCGGGACGGCCTAACTTGGCTCCCATCGAAGCGGGTAAACCAAAACCCATTGTTCCAAGTCCACCCGAAGTGATGAAACTACGGCTTTGTGTGAATTTGGAATAACGTGAGGCGATCATTTGTTGTTGACCTACATCGGTTACGATTATTGCTTCACCTTTTACTTTCTCAGAAACCAGGCGAACTACCTCTCCCATCGTCAATACCTCTTTGGATGGATAAAGGTCTTTTTTGATGACTTTCGTATCTTCGATCTTGTAGCAATCTTTAAACTCTTTCACCCAATCATCATGGGTATTGGGAGTCACATGATCTATTAATTTCATCAACGCCTTTTTAGCATCTCCAAGGATGGCAATATCAGCATGGATGATCTTATTGATCTCGGCAGGATCTGCTTCAATATGAATCACCTTTGCCTGTTTGGCATAAGTGGAGACATCACCTGTAACACGGTCATCGAAACGCATCCCGATCGCAATCAACAGATCACACTCATTGGTTTTGATGTTCGGACCATAGTTTCCATGCATACCCAGCATTCCTACATTCAAAGGATGATCGCTGTCCATTGCCGAAAGTCCCAGTAAGGTCCAAGCAGCAGGGATACCGGTCTTCTCAACAAACTGTTGCAGTTCTTTTTCGGCACCTGATATGATGATACCATTTCCAAACAGGATAAAGGGCTTCTTTGCCGCGTTGATCAGTGCAGCAGCTTTTTTAACCTTTTCAATGTCGATATTGTAGAAAGGAACATAGCTCCTGATCTTGTTGCATTTCTCGTATTTGAAATCAAACATCTGCACCTGTGCTGTCTTTGAAATGTCAAGGACTACAGGTCCGGGACGACCCGAACGCGCAATATAAAAGGCCTTGGCCATTGCTTCAGGGATCTCTTCAGCAGAAGTGATCTGGTAATTCCATTTGGTGACAGGCATCGTAAGACCCATTACATCGGCTTCCTGGAAAGCATCGGTACCCAATAGCGGAGCTACAACCTGTCCAATGATACATACTACAGGTGTCGAATCCATCATAGCATCGGCAATACCTGTGATCAGATTTGTTGCTCCCGGGCCTGATGTTGCGATGCAGACACCCACTTTCCCTGTTGCTCTTGCATATCCCTGTGCTGCATGGATTGCTCCCTGCTCATGACGCACGAGGACATGATGCACTTTCTGATGATATTTCATTACGGCATCGTAAAGCGGAAGAACCGCTCCACCGGGATAACCAAAAACGGTCTCTACGCCTTCTTTAATCAGAACCTTTAAAATTGCATCGGCTCCGTTAACTTTTTCCTGGGTTACTGGTGTCATGAATCTGAATTTAGAGTGTTTATTTTTGGGAATCAGTGATACATCCGTGAGAGGCATCTGAAACTGTCATTGCATATTTATAAAGTGCACCGCGACTTACCTTGAGTGCAGGCTTGATCCATTCAATGCGGCGTTGTTCGATCTCTTCATTTGTAAGATCAACGCTCAATGTGTTTTTAGTGGCATCGATGGTAATGATGTCTCCATTTTGAAGTAAAGCTATTACGCCGCCTTCCTGAGCTTCGGGAGTGATATGTCCTACCACGAAGCCATGTGTACCTCCTGAGAAACGACCATCAGTGATCAGGGCAACATCTTTTCCAAGACCTGCTCCCATGATGGCTGCCGTTGGCTTGAGCATCTCAGCCATACCGGGACCACCTCTTGGGCCTTCGTAACGGATGACGACTACATCTCCCTTTTCGACTTCGCCCTTACCTATGGCAGCATTGGTTTCGAATTCACTGTTGAAACACTTTGCAGGACCTGTAAACAGGACGCCTTCTTTGCCCGTGATCTTTGCTACTGCACCCTTTTCGGCAAGATTGCCATAGAGAATCCTGATATGACCACTGGTCTTGAGCGGGTTGTCCAAAGGATTTATCAGTTGCTGATTAGCAGGCAAGACCGGCACATCAGCCAGGTTCTCGGCTATGGTCTTACCGGTAACGGTCATACATGAGCCATCAAGCATACCATTGTCAAGCAGATATTTCATCACTGCCGGAATACCACCTATGTTGTGCAGGTCTTCCATCAGATATTTTCCACTTGGTTTCAGGTCGGCCAGATAGGGAGTCGCGTTACTGATCCGCTCCATATCGTTCATTCCGAAATCGATATTGGCTGTCTTGGCGATTGCCAGCAGATGCAATACTGCATTTGTAGAACCACCCAGTGCGATGATCAGTGTAAAGGCATTCTCCAATGACTTCTTGGTCAGGATATCCATTGGCTTGAGATCTTTCGCGAGCAAACCGGCCATGGCTTTTGCAACCTGAGAGGTCTCTACTGTTTTATCTTTCGATACTGCCGGGTTAGAAGAGCTGTAAGGCAGCATCATGCCCATTGCTTCTATTGCTGAGGCCATGGTATTTGCCGTGTACATACCCCCACAGGCGCCGGGACCGGGACAGGCTTTACGGATAATTTCCTTGTATTCTTTATCATCCATCTTACCTGCAATCTTTTCGCCCCAGGCTTCGAATGTAGAAACGATATTCAATTGTTTGCCATTGTGCCATCCGGGAGCAATAGTACCACCGTAAAGCATTATGGCGGGACGGTTGAGACGGATCATAGCCATCAGTGCTCCGGGCATGTTTTTATCACAACCCACTACTGTTACCAAACCATCGTAAGCATGGGCATTCACCATGAGTTCTATCGAGTCGGCAATGATTTCGCGCGAAGGCAAAGAGGAACGCATTCCGGGAGTCCCCATCGAGATGCCATCACTCACACCAATCGTGTTGAAAACAAAACCATAGAGACCGTCTTCGTTCAGGCCGTCTCTAACTTCGGCAGCAAGACCATTCAGGTGCATGTTGCAAGGATTACCTTCATAACCCGTACTTGCAATACCTACAAAAGGTTTAGCAAAATCTTCTTCTTTCAGTCCGGCTCCAAAGAGCATGGCTTGTGCCGAGGGATGTGTATCATCCTGACTTACGCACCAACTGTATTTTTTCATTTTTCCCATTGATATTTTATACTATAAATTCGTTCTTACATGATATAAAAAAGCCTCTCTCGTTTGTGTGAGACAGGCTTTAAAAAAAATATAAACCAGTCTCACCCTCGTCAGGTAAGGAGAATAATCACAATAAAGAGATGATTGAGGAAAAGAGCTGCCATGTTGTTATTCGTTAAATTTTGCATTAAAAAAAAAAGACCCTCCCGTTTGCCGGGAAGGTCGCTTATGATATCTTTCGATTTGCCACTTTATTCCCAGCTCCTTTTAGTTTTCACCACGAGAAGTATAATATGAATAAAATTAATGACAAATAGGTTGTTCATGTTGTATGATATTGATGAGGCAAATGTATAAAATTAATAATAACCCCGACCCCCTGGATTGTAAAATTTACATAAACTTAACAATTTTTATCAATAATGTTGAATTTTATGCCTGTTTCGTGTATATAAATACACTTTCCGTAAGTTTTTATTAGAAACAAGGATGGGTTAAAGACTCGTGACACTGTCCTTTGATGTAATTCATCCTTAAAAGTTTCATGAAATTCAACCGGATTGATGCATAAAAATCATATCCGTAGTAATCGTGCACCCCGTTCAGGCTTAACAACCGATCAGTACCAACCGTGAGAAAAAATATACGGGCCGATAACCCCAACCGTGGTTTTGTATAATCATAAAATGATAGTGGCATGCTGACTTCAAAGATATCAGACTCATAACGTGGAATGATTGCAAGTTGCGAAGGTCTTGTGATTGCACTTTTACTGACAGGAATTCCAATAATCGCTGCAGCCGTTACATATATATTATCGGTAATCCTTTTATCGTACTGAAATGAGAGGGCAGTTGGGGTGTAAATAGTGAATTTCTTTCTGGTCAGTGATGAATCAGCAGGATTGAAATGCTGGTTAATGGTATCAACAGCACTCTGTATCGAAGAAAACTTATTATTGATATCAAAATTGATTGGTGTTGTATTCACAAGGGTCCCTGATATCGCATTGTTTTTAAAAGTAATATACCCCAGGTCAATCAATGAAACAGCTATTCTGTAATCATATTGTTGAAATTCCTGTTCACATAGTCTGGAAAAACGCTGGACATAATGGTTTTCGGTATTGCGTTGAATTGTAATTCCCAGATCTGTTCCAAATCCTTTCCCGAATTTGTAATTAGAATCGTATCCTAATTGACCTTGACCTTGCCTATATCCGAGGGGTATCGACATTCCCACACTTGCATTTGCATTTGAGACAGAAAGCATATTAGGGGTTTTCATATTAAAATCAACACTTTTAATATAGAGATAAGCACCACCAACACTTGTCAGATATTTAAGCGTTGCACCCAGCGTTATGACATCTTTCGTGTCACTCTTTAGTTGGTGTGCATAAGTAAAAGCAGTTTCGTCCCAAACCATTCCTGCTAATCTGATAGGCTTTGTAAATGAATAAGGTACATTAAGAATAACAGATGGTATAGCGGTACCATGCTTGATAACATTTGCAACAGGATCAGGGATGCCGGATACTGAAGTAAATTCCCGCGCCGAAAAACTAACTGCAAAAGCATTCCTTCCAATATTCAACATAAAAGCCGGTCCCATCTGCCTCGAAGAAATAAAAGCCTTCTCCAATTCGGGCACATTGTTCATGAGATAGCTGGTCTTGGCATCCTGTTTAGGAAAACTGTATTTCTTCTGATGTAAAAAATCATACATAGTAGAATTGGTTTCTTCTAAATAGAAGTCATTATGGTAGTAACCAAAATTAGCACCAATAAGGTTTATATCAAAATAGAGTTTAGAATTAGCAATGAATGCAGGGTTTTGGATTGCAGAGTTAACACCACCATAATTACTCCCCCATGTCCCTAACATATCCTGAGCATGTGAATCGAAGAAACAACACACTAATAATAAAAGTGTTATAATACTTTTTTGCATTGAAAGATTTTTAGGGCTTTAGAATACAAATTTAGTGAAATGAAAATCAAAAATGACTGTAAGACAAAACAAAATAATGTCGATTTTTGTATCCGCTGAAAACTCAACTAAAAGATTAAAATATGAAACGATTTTATTCATTTTTATGGTGGATTTTTGCAATCGTGTTTACCATTGCAATAGCATCATATCAAAGAATAACGGGACCAACCTATCCCAAGACTGCAACTGTAAATATCAGTAATAGAGAACTGAATTTCAATCTGATAAGATCACAAGGAGATGGAGATGCTGTAATAAAACTGTACATTCCGAGTAAAGAAATAAAGGCAAATATTGCATTCAAACGTTTCAAAAGCTTTGACACGCTGACTGTTGCAAACATGGTACGATTTGGAGATTATTTATCATTCTCACTTCCCCATCAACCACCTGCAGGCAAAATAGAATACAGGATTACGCTTGATAATGGTCTTGAAAAGATAGATCTAACTCCTGAACCGGTAGTCCTCAGATTTAAAGGTGAAGTACCATTATTGGTTCTTATCATTCATATTATTGTTATTTTCCTTGCCATGTTGTTTAGTACACGCACCGGCATTGAAGCGCTTATCAGAGGAAATAAAACATATGAATACGCCGTCTGGACTGTCATTTTGTTTTTTGCAGGAGGTCTGATTCTGGGTCCCATCGTACAGTATTATGCATTTGGCGCTTTCTGGACCGGCTGGCCCTTTGGTGGTGACTTAACTGATAATAAAACACTCGTCGCCTTTATCTTCTGGGTTATAGCTTTCTTTAAACTCAGAAAGAACCCGGAAAACCGTTTATGGCCTATTATGGCTTCTGTCATGATGTTATTGGTTTACCTGATTCCGCACAGCGTTTTGGGTTCTGAAATAGACCATACCAAGGTGCCTAAATTATAAATTGAATTTAAAAAACTGAAATGCTTACTATCATTATCATTGCTATTACAGCTATTGTTTCCATTCTTTGTTTCCAGAATCAGGATTTGTTTATGAAACTGCGCTTCTCTCCATATATGGTAAGAAACAAAAACCAGTCATACCGATTCTTTACACATGCCTTCGTACATGCTGACTGGCCCCATTTGCTGATAAACATGTTTGTATTGCTTTCGTTTGGAAAGATTGTAGAAGCCTATTTTGAACTGTTCTTTGCAGGCAAGGCTACCGTTTATTATATCATTCTATACTTGGGAGGCATTCTGTTTTCATCCCTTCCCTCCTACTGGAAACATCAGCATGATCCATCCTACAGTGCTATCGGCGCCTCAGGAGCTGTCTCTGCAGTATTGTTTTCCAGTATCTTGTTTGCCCCGCTTTCTGGAATCTATATCATGTTTATACCAATACCCATTCCTGCATTTATCTTTGGATTTCTCTATCTGGCCTACGAAGCCTATTCAGCCCGCAAAGCCCAGGACAATATCGGCCACGATGCTCACTTCTGGGGTGCTATGTATGGCGTCATCATCACCCTGATGCTCAACTTCAGCATCGGCGTTCGCTTCATAGAGCAAATCAGAGGGATCTTTAATTAATATTTTCAACTTTTAACAAATCTATTGCCCATAATGAGTAAGCATTCGGCCTGCCACGTTCAAAATTAATGCAAAAGTTTAATTATAAGGAAGAAATCAGGATAGTATTTTATTTTACTAATGCTGAGTCAACCCAGTTCTGGGGCAAGAGCTCGTCAAGCTGA
>Ga0209125_1002507_pt1 | contig 14064 bp, 11 predicted proteins | sample BarGraIncub1131A_FD_184503 | JGI IMG/M metagenome (GOLD analysis project Ga0209125, IMG submission 184503) | Arctic peat soil microbial communities from Barrow, Alaska - Barrow Graham LP Incubations 11-31A (SPAdes) (version 2) | ecosystem: Environmental > Terrestrial > Soil > Wetlands > Peat... | reverse complement strand
TGCTAAGCTTGGATCACTACCGTCTATTGAATACATTATACTTGTCGAACCTTCTGATGAGAGAGTTACAGTTTGAGCACTTGAATAAGTGTTGGCAACAGGATTGGCTATAGGAGTGGCAGGAGGAATATTTATAGTATAAACAAATGTTCCCATTGGAGACTTATTCCCTGCATCATCACACCCTACTGCCCTAATAGTCATAGATGAAGTAACAGAAATTGGATCATGATATTTTGGAGCAATACTACAGATGTCTGCACTTGGATCATAATCATCTGTTGTTGAATACATTATACTTGTTGAACCTTCTGATGAGAGAGCTACAATTTGAGCACTTGAATATGTATCAGCAACGGGGGTAGCTACTGGAATGGACGGTGCTAGAGTATCAATAGCATAGTTGCTGGAATTTGTAGTTCCAGTTCCTGCATTTCCGACAATGTCTGCAACACCGGTCATGGCTACGATAATAGCATTTGTTGGAAATTCAATACTGGCTGTCGGAGTGAAAGTGGCTGTCCATGTTATACCACCATCACTAGAACCAACAGTAGTTAATCCACCATGAGGAATGGTAAGGTCAGCATTTGTAAATCCTGTAATCGGTTCAGAGAAAGTGAAAGTGACTAATGAGTTTTCTCCGACCTTCAAATCGTTGTTGGTGAAGATAGCAGAGGTAAGGGTCGGCACAGTGTTGTCAACATTAAAAGTCGCGCTCGCGCCTGCGGCTAAGGTCGTATTACCGGCGAGGTCGGAAGCTGTGGCCGCGGCGATGGATAAGATGCCCAAAGTTCCATTACCTGAAATCCCTGTAATGTGAACTGTCCTACCTAGACTCGGACCGGTAACGCTGGAAATTGTACCTGTTGCGGTGCCTGTCGAAACCAAAGTTATATTGCCCGGTGCGAGATTAATCGCTCCGACATCCGTGCCTCCGTCAGGATCACTATAAATCACAAGATAAGTGACGGGACCGGTAGCAGTTAAACTAAGTGAAGGAGCGCCGATGGAAAGAGTTGGTGTAGTCGTGTCAATAGTAATTGAATTAGTAGTTGAAAGGTCTGCTACTGCCCAAGCTGAAGCTGTTACTAAATGAGCATTAACCTTGGCTGCCATCGTTCTTCCATTCGTTGCGTCGGAAGTTGTTGTTATGACTGCTAAATAATTTTTAGTAGCGTTCGCCCCGATTGCAATCGGACTGGAACAGGTAAAAGTTATTACTGAACCATCTGCGTCAAAATAAGTCGTTGTATTCGTAGTAGCCTGAGCACAAGCAAGTGCATCACTGCCATCAATAATTCCTAAGGTTCCGCTATCAGAATAAATAGCCACGCTAGCTATATCTGCCGTAACTGCAGTTAATGCTGCTTTATTTTCAATTGTAAACTTATCGATTGTATCAGAAATTCCTCCGATTTCCGTTACGGTAAATGCACCGATAACCTTGAGCGTAGAATTTGCTTTAACTGTACTTGCTGGTACTACAGCTGGTTGCGCTAATGTTGGAGCAGAGACCAAAATCTTTGTAGCTCCACTTGAAGTAATAGGCCAACCAGCAACATCAGTAATACTAGCTAAAGGTGTAACAATCACAGTTTGACTATCAGCACATCCAGACGTGTCAGGAATTGTTAATAATACATCCACACCAGTAGCTTGAAGAACAGCGGCTGAAGGGTTACCGGTAGAGGCCAGACAAGTACCGCCAAGGGTATAATTATTTAATGTTTGTGAAGTTGTTAAATCAAGTTTCTCGCTAAATGTCACTTTATATGTTGTAGCATTAGTGCGAGTAAGCGCAGCAGTAACTGTGGCTGGAGTGCCATCATAAGTACCATTAACATTTGCAGTCACTAATCCACCCGCATATGGATTTGCAGGAGTAGCTGTATCCGTAATACCTGCACTAGGTGTAACTCTTATTTTTGTAATCCGAAAATCATCATTTGTGATGAAAGTTTTGTTATCGGCTGGGTCAACTGTGGCAAGAGTAAGAGTCACAGTGTTACTTGGACTCAAAACTGCAGTTGCAATAGTGTATATAATCGTACCATTTGTAACAATATAATTTCCTTTTGTTTGAGCAGGACCTAATGCTAATGGTTCACTAAAAGTTAAAATAACTTGGTTTGGCTGAACACTATTGTTTACAAAAATATTTGAAGCAGCGAGAGTTGGTGCTTGTCCGTCAGCAATAGCAATAGAAGAAGAATCTGGAACAACAACATTTGTATGAACAGTCATATCACCTTCTGCCGAATTATCCGAAACAGTTGTGACTCCATTTGCATCAACATACAATCCGTTTGCAGCAGAATAAAATTTTGCTGTATCACTAAATGAATTATCTAGAAAAGTTAATTCAATTGTCCACGGACCACCATCATGGGTAATCACTGCGCTTGTTGGATTCAGTGGAGTTAATCCACCATCACCAACATCTATATGCCATTTTGATACATCAACAGTACTCAACATGGGTTGAGTATAATTCAATTCTACTTTTACTATTTTTGAAGAAATAATTGTAGCCGAATTGATAGTAAGATACTTTGGTCTAATAGCAACAGAAGAAGAATCTGGAACAACAACATTTGTATTAGTACCAGCAGTAACACCCCCTGCGTCAACATATAAACCATTAACAGCATTGTAAAAGGTGACTGGATAAACAAATGGATTACCAGAAAAAGTTAATTCAATTGTCCATGGTGTTCCAGCAGAAATAATAGTTGCACTTGTAGGATTTAATGGTGTTACTCCACCCCCATTAACATCTATATGCCATTTTGTGGAATCTACACCTGTGATATCATTACCACCTGGATTATTAAAAGTTACCTGTATAGTATTTGAGGAGTAAATTAATGCCGACTTAATTGTAATATTTGCTGTATCTATAACAGTGATGGTCGGTGAACCTGCAGTAAGCGGCGTCGGTGTAGTCGTATCTCCACCATTGGTAGTACTTACAACAAGTTGTGTCGCTCCCATTGTTACATTAGATGTTCCCTTATAAGTAAGAGTGATTGTATCACCAGCTGCGCAATCTGCTGTTATATCAACGGTGATTACTTGTCCTGTGGCGGTAGTAGTGGAAGAAGTGGGTGCCGAATCCACCACACAAGAACCTGTACCCGATACAACAGACCACATACCATTAGTATTCACCTCACCTGCAGTTGCTACTGCATGAGTAGTCGGCACAGTAAAACCAGTTGGAATAGTAAAAGTTGGACTAGCCGCGCCAAGAGTCATTCCGGTTGTGTCAATAGTCAAAATAGTTGTAAATATATGCGAAATTGATTTTGTGACGGTCACACCTGAAACATTACCGCCGCCATCTACTGCAATCGTTGCCGTGCCTCCTCCGGTATAAGCTTGAGTAATTTGATATCCAGAAAAAACACCCATCAAAACAAAAAAAGCCAAGATGAGCAGACCTAATTTATTTATAATTTTCATATTTTAATTATATCATTTATATTTTTAATAAACTATAAAAGGTAAATTTATGAATTTAAATTATTTTGGAAAAAGTTGGGAAGAATCATAAAGCAGGGCTGCCGAAGGCAGCCCTGCTTTATGATTAATGAAATACCATATTTTTATAAATCCAACAAAAAAATTCAGACGTTGGACATCTGCTACAGCAGGTGTCCAACGTCTGAATTTGGGCTGAATTTGAACTGGATTTTATGGTTAAAAGTGCTATACTCCTTTATAGTTATGTATTAAGTGCATTATCCTAACTACTTTCTACATACTACTTACTACTATGCTTGAATACAGTGAAATACGTACAGGAAAAATAATTATTTACGAAGATGAACCTTGTGAAGTACAAGATAATCACGTAGCAAGAACTCAACAGAGAAAGCCACAAAACCAAGTTAAACTTAAAAGTTTGATTTCTGGACGTACTTGGAATACTGTTTTTCATGCTTCAGATAAAGCAGAGGAGGCTGAAATTAGTAAAAAAGATGTAAAATTCTTATATACAAGTAAAGATGAATTCTGGTTCTCCAGCCCTACTGACCCCAAAGACCGTTTTACTGTTAGTGCTAAAATTATTGGAGATGCGGCTAAATTTTTGAAAGTTAATGAAAATGCTACTGCTCTCGTATGGGACAATGACGGAGAAGAACAAATCATAAAAATATCTACTCCTATTAAAATGGAATTTACAATAAAAGATTGCCCACCATCTATCAAGGGAAGTACTGCTTCAGGTGGAGGAAAGCTAGCAACACTTGAAAACGGAGTAAAAATTCAAGTTCCATTCTTTATAGATGTGGGAGACAGAGTAATCGTAAATACTGAAACTAGTGAATATGTAGAAAGGGTTCAAAGTAAATAAATAGTTTCTAGTTACTAGTGATTAGAAAATACAAAAAATTAAAAACATAAATGCCCCCGACCGAAGGTCGGGGGCATTTATGTTTTAAAACAATTCTGAGTGAGAACCTAAATCAATAAGGACCAAAATTAGATTGTCTTTTTCTATATTGTAAATAAGAATCAAATCTCCTCTGATATGACAGTCGTGATAACCTTCATACTCCCCTTGTAACTTATGGTCTTGATATGATTTTGGAAGTTTATCACCTTTACTTAAAATATCTACAACAGACTCAACTTCAATTCTTTTAACTTTTCCAGATGATAGAATTTTATTAAATGATTTTTGAAACTGCTTAGTATAATGTTTGTGGTACATATTATTTACCTTTGATTATATCATCAAACATTTCTTTGGTTGAAGTGTAACTTTTACCATTTTTAAGAGTATCAGCAACTTCTTTGTCCCACATTGCTCTTATTGCCTTAGGATTATTTGTAGGATGAAAAGGTAAACCATTTTCCTTGATAGTTTGATATAAAAATAATTTAACAGCACTAGACATATCAAGTCCAAGACTTGCAAAAGTCTTAGTTGCTTTCTTTTTCAAATCTTCATCGATTCTTATGTTTATAGTAGTCATATTAATAGTATATACATTGTATATACATTGTCAATACATAAATAATACTATTTAATTCCCTATTATTTAACAACATATAATAAAAAAGCTGCAGGGTCCTTTAGGTCTGCAGTCTTTTTGTTTGGTTTTATAAAGTAAAGTTAAATATTTAAAAAATTATTTTTTAAAGAAAGACAAAAGTGATATGGCTTCATCAATGATGTGCTCTTCCTTGAAGAGAATATCATTTATATCCTTCTGCATCTCCAAAGGGAGCTTTAAAAACAACCGTGCATTTGAGCGTAAGATCTTTAATTCAAGTACCTTTGCTTCATACAGGACTTCTTCTTCGCTTAAAACAACCGGAGTTATTTCTTGAGCGGAAGCAGACATGTTATATTCCTCTACCGATTTGTAAATCGGGTTAGAAGAAGAAACATTTTCAACTTCTTCTTCAACAACCTGTAAAATTTCTTCATTGGGTTGTAAAGTTTCAGTAATTTCGCATGCTTCTGGTTGTGGAATATCATTCACATAGACAAAAAGATTTCCTAATGAATCCTGTCCGGCTTTCCATCCCATTTTTGTAATAATATCAAAAACCATTGGACCAGTTGTCCTCCAGTAATAAGTAACAACAAACTTGTCGTTTTCTCTTCTAACCGATGTTGGTTTTGAAGTTAGGCTTGCACGAGAAAGACGTTTAGCGACCTCTTCTGTGGATGAATTTTTGGTTGGTGGTAAAGAAAAATTAATAGAGCCAACTTTCTTTTCTCTATTTTTCCATTCGGAAAGATCTACCATTACCTGTAATCCCTCTCTGGCAACAAACTTTGAACCTAAGAGCCAATCAATTGAAGCTTCAACTTTTATAGCAGTAGCTTCATCAATACAATTGAGTACATCGTTCTTCCCCACCATATCTTTTTTATATGACAAAAAATGCGATAAGCGGCATTCCTTAGAATCGAAATTTAGATGGCTAATTTTCCTGTCGGAACATAAAAATGCATGCAAAAATTGGGATAACCCCACTGTTCTACTTTCAGTTTTCATTTTAGGTTCTTTTTGTAATTTTGGCGTAAATGATTGTTTAGTCTTTAATACAACTGGTACAAGTACTTCTTCGGGAACCAACTTAGGATGTTTACCATCAACTTTTTTGTGTCCTTCAGGAAACAAAAGTTTATAGCGCTCCTCAATTTTTTCAAAGGAAGTTAATTGCACCTCACTCAAATTATATTTAAGAGTGCCAGCAATACTACCGTGACCAGTTATTTTATCATTGATCATTTGAAAGTTTTTTAATATATAACTCTTTGCCTTCCAAATGTGACCCAAATTGTCGGAAGTAACAATCATAACGGCTACTTTACCCTCGGTCGGTGCTTGATAATTTGTATTCAGAGAGAATTTTAATTCTTCTTCAATTAACACTTCAATTTTTAAACCGAAGGAAACTTGTAGTTGCCTACTAAGACCATTGCCATGTTTTTCGGTACTACTACTCGTAGAATTCGAAACTGATACAGCATTATGCTGATTCCTAGAATTTTTTCTTTTCTTACTGTTACTCATAACACTAAATTTTTAAATTTATTTAACTTTAATTTTCAAATAACCGTTTCCTTATTTGGGATTCAGACACATAAGGATGTCCGTAAAATCATCTTTCCTTGAAAGTTAATTTTAATTGAATATTTATCTGACAATAACATAAATAGACGTATCTGTCAATAAATATTTGTATTTACTTTAATCCCCTTTTTAGCTTATAAATAATAAATGCATGTAAAAAGCCGCAGACCATCTATAGATTGCGGCTTTTTTATTTCGTTTAGGTTCGAATCAATTAAATTTACTTTTTAAAGAAAGACAAAAGTGATATGGCTTCATCAATGATGTGCTCTTCCTTGAAGAGAATATTATCTATCTCTCTTTGCATATTAACAGGGAGTTTTAAAAATACCCGGGTATTTGAGCGCAGAGTCTTTAATTCAAGGACCTTTGCTTCATATAGGGCATCTTCATCGCTTAAAACAACAGGGGTTGATACCTGAATTGAAGCAGACATTTTATTGTTGCCAATAGGGGTAAAATGTTCCCTCTTTTTTACAACAACAGGGTCCTTTTTAATTTCCCTTTGGTTATTAACATTATCCCCTTTAACCTCAACAAGCTCAGTGGAGTGAGTCTCCTTTTTTTCCACTGATAAAGTAGAAGTGAGAGAAACATTTGGTTCATTTTTTTCTTCTACATGCTGTGGAATTTCTTTCACCTCAGAATTAATTTTTACTGTTCCAGATAAATCAACGTTTGGATCTGTATGAATAATTAATTCTCCATCACTTAGGAGTCTTGTATTCCAACCCATGGCATTTAACAACTCATATATTTTAATTGAGGTATATTTTTTGGTATACGAAACTTTAAACACCTCATATCTTTTTTCAAGATCCATAATGGATGGTTCTTCAATTCCAACTATTTTAACTTTAGGCTTTGCACCAAAACAAACTCTCTTTAGTCGTGTTTCCATTTCTGAAACTCGCAAATGCTTATCTGGAGGAAGGCAGTAAGTGATATTAATCGGGTTCTGCTTGGTTAAAGCCATTTTGGTAAAATTTACCATTATGTCTTTTGAATCCCGTACTACAACTTTTGGATTTCCAGAGAGCCAAAATAAAGCGAGTTCAACTTTCTTTGAGACTTCTTCGCTTGCACAATGAATGATTTGACAATTATTATCCTTTACATTGTTATACGAAATTAAATCTGTATGATCTAATTCTGTCAACAAAAATTTATTTTCAAATTCAAACATTGACATTAAAAGTGCTGTTGCAGAAATTCTACAACGATTAGCTGGGTCTCTTGGTATTCTTTCTTTAACTACGGCTTCTGGTTTAAGATATTCAGGGAGACTCCCAGGTTTAGATGAAAAAGGAACTTCAGAAGCTTTTACTAAATGAATTGGATCAACTCCATTATTTTTAACAATGGAAATTTTCTTTACAGGAGCGTGAAAAATCTTTTCATATTCATGATTAATTTTTGCAATGATTTCTGGTGTAAGCTCACTAAAGTTGATTTGTCTTGTACGTTTCATTGCAGGACCACTATGATTCCCTACAAAAGGATCCTTATCATCTATCCCAAATTTATTGAGTAGATACTCATTAATTTGTTTGATTACTTCCAAATGAGAAGTAACCAGAACTAAAATAACAATGCTGTTACCACCTTCATACTTGTTGTGGAATAATGTTGAAACATTCTTTTTTAGTAGTAGTTTAAGATGAGTTGCGGCATTTTTGTGTTGTTCATACTGTGGTCTTGTTTTCTTTGCATTTAGGCTCATAACTTTTGTTTTTAAGTAAATTTATTGAATTTTCAAATAACCGTTTCCTTATTTAGGCTTCAGACATATAAGGATGTCAGTAAAATTCTCTTTCCTTGAAAGTTAATTTTAATTTAAGATTTGTCTGACTATACCATAAAGATGTACATGTGTCAAAGATGGTTTTTGTTTTAAATTAAAAAGCACGGCAGTAATCTGCCGTGCTTTTTAATTTAAAATTTATTTAACCTACTATTGTTATTCCTGCTGAGCGAGCTGAACCTTCTATTATTTTCATTGCTCCTTCTATGTTTTTAGCATTTAAGTCAGGCATCTTTTTCTCTGCAATTGCACGAACTTGAGCTTTTGTAATAGAACCTACTTTTGAAGTGTTTGGCTTTCCTGAACCCTTCTCGAGACCTGCTGCTTTGAATATTAATCCAGCAACTGGAGGAGTTTTGACTTTGATATCATAAGTTCTGTCTTCATAAACAGTAATAAGAACACCAACTGTCTCCCCTGCATCCTTTGCTGTCATAGCATTAAACTTTTGACAGAATTCTGCAATGTTTACTCCGGCTTGTCCTAGTGCAGGTCCAAGTGGTGGAGCTGGTGTTGCCTTTGCTGCGGCGATTTGTAATTTTACTTTCTTTATAATTTTTTTTGCTGCCATATATATATTATTAGACTAATATTGAAGCTTTAGCGTAACGGGATTAATATAACATATTTGGGAGTGAAATACAATGTAGTAAGTAGCAGGTAGAAAGTAGTAAGGAAAGGTGCGGGTTAATTTAAATGCACCGGTCAGCTTCGCTGACCGGTGCATTTTCCTTGCTACTTACTACCTACTACTTTCTACTCTATTATTTTTATAGTTTTTTAATTTGAAGGAAGTCTAATTCAACTGGAGTCTCACGTCCGAACATTGATACAAGAACTTTGATTTTACCGCGTTCTCGATCAACATCACTTACTTTACCTTCTAAGTCTTTGAATGGACCATCTGCTATACGAACCATCTCCCCTACTTCTATATCTATTTGGTGTTTATTTTTTGAATCAACTTTTTCCATTCTACTGAAAAGTTCATCAACTTCATTTTTAGCTAAAGGAACTGGATTGACTCCTGCTCCAACGAAACCTGTAACACGAGGAGTGTTGCGAACTACATACCAGGAGTTATCATCAACTATCATATCTACTAGTACATATCCTGGATAAACTTTTTCCTCAACTTCAACTCTCTTTCCAGCTTTTATTTTAATTTTCTTTTCAATAGGAACAACCACTGAAAATATTTTATCATTCATTCCTAGTGAATCTATACGCTGTTTCAAATTACGCATAACTGCGTTTTCATAACCTGCGTAAGTATGAATTGCATACCAATTTCTTTCTCCTCTTAATTCTTGTTTTGCCATATGATTTTGATTTTAGTTAAAATTGCCTAGCTTCGAATCTGTTGATTCGCACATCACTGACTCAACTAACGAAGCGACGCGGGTTAATAATTATTTTGTAAGTAAAAATTTAAGACCTTGTCCAAATGAAAAATCTAGAAAACCGAGAAAGTAAGCAACTACTACTGAGATGGCTAAAACAGAAATAGTAAAATATATGGTTTGCTGACGAGTTGGCCAAGTTACATTTTTTGCTTCTGCTATAACGTCTTTTATGTATTCTTTAGTCTTGTTCATAAATAAATTATTGTATTATTTGTTTAATGAGGCTTATTCTGTAAGGAGAATTCTCCCTCTTATTAAAAACCACCCCGAAGGGCTTATAAATGTATAATACCCTTGTGGGGAAATAAAGTCAACCGCATATTATGTAGTAAGTAGCAGGTAGAAAGTAGTAAGGATGGGTGCGGATTAGTTTAAATGCACCAATCAGCTTTGCTGATTGGTGCATTTACCTTGCTACCTACTACTTACTACTATAAAACTACATAGCCTCATTTGAGGTACAACCGCCGAAGCCCCTTGCGGTTGGACCTCTTGGTTGGACCTCTCTCTCGGCTATCTTATCTCGTAAGTTATTGTTACATCTGAAGTTATTTTATTTTCTCCTTTTGGAAGAGTTGGTGCTGCGGGTGCTCCACCAACACTATCTGACATCATAACTTTTGCATACACGGGATAATTGTTATTGGTACTTTCTGAAAAAGAAACAACCTTACCAAGTCTTACTCCAAGTTCATTTGCTAAAACATCAGCTTTACCTCTTGCCTCTATAATAGCTTTTGAACGAGCTTGATCTTTGAATCCTTCTTCGTTATCAATAGAAAAAGTAGGTCCACTTATGTCTGTAATACCAATATCTGCTAATCCTGTACGAACGATACTTGCATTATCTACTACACGAATTTTAATAGTTATTGATTGAGTTGCTGTATACCCTACTATTATTGGGTCTTTTGTTGGACATGGGAAGGTATAACAGACTGGCTGATCATAAGAATATTTTGGAGAAAGTCCACCGTATTCTGACTTGATGTCTTTGTCATCAATCTTTTGATCTTTTAAATATTTTAATGTTTTTGTAATTGATTCATTTAGTAAACCTTGTGCCTCTTTTGCTGTTTTGCCTTCTTTGTTTAGATTTACTGTTAGAGATGCAATATCTGAAACAGCGACAACATCACCTGTTCCATTTACTGAAATTACATTTGCAGGCTGATTTCCACGACCTACATATGAACTTGATTTAACCTCATTTATAAACTTTGCGACTGTTAATAAAGATGCTGCTATTAATAATATAAAAATCGTATTTTTTATGTTTTTGTCTTTTAAAAATGTTTCCATCCCGTTTGAGATAGTCACCCAAAGGTGTGACGTATCTTATTAATTTTAGTTAATAATATAAACCTTGTAATTATTTTAAACTATCCCGAAGATTATAACGAGCACATCTCGAACGGGATCCATAGATTGATTATAGCATATGGGTAAAAAAGAGGAGGAAATAAATTAGACATTGGATACTTTAGACATCTCAAACTATTCTTTATTTAGAGCTTCAATTGGGTTTAATTTGGCTGCATTTTTAGCAGGAAAAACACCAAAGACAATTCCTATAATTCCAGAAACAGACACAGACATTATTACACCCCAAAGTGGAACTATAAAACTCCAAGCCAATCCAAAACTTTGTGCAACTTTTGAAATAATATATGCACCAAGCGCACCACCAATAATTCCAATCACTCCACCTATAATAGTAAGAAGTATTGACTCAACTAAAAACTCATTGAGAATATCGCGATTACGGGCACCAAGTGCTTTCTTTAATCCTATTTCTCCAATACGTTCTGTGACAATAACATACATGATATTCATAACTCCTACTCCTCCAACAAGAAGAGAAATAGATGCAATGGCAATTAATAAAAAAGTTACAGCACTCAAAATCACATCAAAAGTTCCCAGGCTTTCTTTCTGTGTTTGAACTTTAAAATCATCATGAGTAGGATCTGTAATATAATGATTTTTTCTCAATACATCAGCTATATCAAGCGCAGTAGCATCTGCTTTGGTATTATCAATTAATTCAACAACTGAATAAATAAGATAATCGATTCCTTGAATTTTTTTTTGTAAAGTAGTAACGGGAATAAAGACTTGGTCATCATCATTCATAGGACCAAATCCACCCTTCTTTGTATACACACCAATGACTTCAAAATTATAATTTCCCACTCTTATTAATTTACCCAGAGGGTCTATTTCACCAAATAAGTCAGTGGCTAGAGTATTTCCAAGTACTGCAACTTGTGCTAATGCCTTGTCTTCTTGAGTAGTATAACCTCTTCCCTCAGCTATGACTCCCTTATCAATATCAAATCTTCCAGCACTAGCACCAAAAATAAAAACATTTTTAGAAACATTTTTATACGTGACAACTTGTTGACCAATAGAAGCACCATAAGCATTTTTTACATTAGGAATATTTTTTATATCTTCTACGTCATGTATTTTAAGAGTTGTAATTGGTATTGCATTAGAAGCTGAATTATTTGGCTCATTAGAAGCAATCCCAGAATTTGAACGCGCTTTTGTAGATGCGGGAACAGAAGTTTGAACAATAACAGTATTGGAACCGTACGCATCAACTTGAGAATTTATATAACTCTTAAAACCCTCACCAGCTGACAAAACAAGAATAACAGTACCAATGCCTATCATGATACCTAGAGTCGTTAAAAAAGTCCTTGATGGATTTGATTTTATACCTCGTATAGCTTGTTTAAAATTATTATTCATTTTATTAATTATTCATAACGTAAAGCAACTATAGGATCTAATTTTGCCGCCTTGATCGCAGGATATAAACCAAAGACAACTCCTGTAAGTATGGAAACACAAACAGCCAATACAATCGCTATAGGTGAAATAACAAATGCCCAATCATATCCGGCAAACCTTGCTCCTAGCGCTATTAAATAAGAAATTAATATTCCAAAAAGTATACCTATAATTCCACCAGATAAAGTTAACACAATCGATTCAAACAAAAATTGATTACGTATATTTTTTCTAGTTGCCCCTATTGCTTTACGAAGCCCTATTTCACGAGTACGTTCAGAAACTGTTACAAGCATAATATTCATAATACCAATACCTCCAACAAGAAGTGATATACCCGCCATTAAACTCAGAAAAACACTCAGAGTACCAGTAATACTTGTAAGAATTTTTATTGCATCAGCTAAATCACGAACAGCAAAATCATCATCCTCGGGATTTTTTATATGATGTTGTTCACGAAGTACACGAGTTATATCATTGATGGTAATTTTTACATTTATTGCATCATCAACTTTTATTCTAATAGATTGAACATAATCAATACCAAGCAGTTGTCGCTGCCCGATAGAAAAAGGTATAAATACCTGATCATCTTGATTTTGAAAAGCTACTGTACCCATTTTCTTTTGAACTCCAATTACTCTAAATGGAATACTTCCTATTTCAGTTATAATAGAAGGATTATTGTTTGGTATTTTTATTTTTACTATTTGACCAAGCTCATCACCATCAGGAAATAAACTAGTAGCTACATCATAACCGAGAACTATTAAATTACTTCCTGCATTTCCCTCTTCTTCAGAAAAAAATTGACCTTTTTCCATTTCAACATTTTGAACATTTGGATAACTGCCGTCTGTTGCAGTAAAACTTGTATCTACACTTTCTTTTCCTGATATAATAGTTGCACTACCACGAACAGTCGCTGCCACAGCAGTTGCATAAGGAACATTACTTTTATTTTTAATTGCACCTACATCACGTTCTGACAAAGTTTTTATTTGTATTCCAAACACTGCAGCGGGTGGACCATTTTCGTTACTTTTTCCAGGAAGAACCCCCACTATATTTGTTCCAAGCTTAGTAATTTGCCCGAGAACAAGAGACTGGGCTCCCGCTCCCAAAGACATAATAATAATGACTCCAGCTACCCCAATAATGATACCCAAAATCGTCAAAAAGGTCCTTCCTTTTCTTGAAAGTAAATTTTTAATAGTTGTTTTTATTTGAGATAGAAAATTTCGCATAGAACTAATCAGCGTTTGCTTTTGAGTGGACTCTCTCGTTTTCTCCAACTTTTTTATCAGATATTATTTCTCCATCACTAATTTTAACTATTCTTTTTGCATGAAGTGCAATATTCATATCATGAGTCACTAAAATAATAGTACGCCCATCTTTATTTAAATTTTCTAATATATGCATAACAGTACTACCACTTTTT
>Ga0209125_1002505_pt1 | contig 14067 bp, 9 predicted proteins | sample BarGraIncub1131A_FD_184503 | JGI IMG/M metagenome (GOLD analysis project Ga0209125, IMG submission 184503) | Arctic peat soil microbial communities from Barrow, Alaska - Barrow Graham LP Incubations 11-31A (SPAdes) (version 2) | ecosystem: Environmental > Terrestrial > Soil > Wetlands > Peat... | reverse complement strand
TCGTTCAGATTTTTAAAGACCGTCAGGGTTTTCTGGATTTGCGTCCGGTTTCCAGCGATATGCTTCGACATGAATACGCCATTATCATCTTTTATGTGGTAGAGAATGCAGCTATATTCATGATTTCCAAGGATTGCCAGCGCGCTGCCGGCATCAACCATTGAGCGAACAATCAGCAAGGTCTCCCGGATTTCGGGTCCGCGGTTGATAAAATCCCCAACAAAGATTGCCTTTCTTGTCGGATGTCGGTAAACACCATTCAAACGTATATAACCCATCTCAGTGAGAAGCTGTCTCAACAAGGTGGCATAACCGTGAATGTCTCCGATAATATCGTATCCTTTCATCCCAAAAGCTGTAAAAGTGTTGATGAAGTAAAATTAGGCTTATCGTCCGACTTACCAAAAATATATTTCTGCAAAATTGCTCACATAGCTTTCAGGAAATCTTCGATTTATATAAGTTTACATCCGCACTTCAAAATCAAACCAAATGGACATAAAAAAAGAAGTTTTTGGACAATGCTCACACGGCGAAAAAGTTTTTCTCTTTACCCTAGTCAATCCTAAAGGTGTATCTGTCAAAATCACTAATTATGGAGCCATCATAACGGCCATAGAAATGGCTGACAAGCATGGCAAAAAGGAGAACATTGTACTTGGCTTTCAATCTCTTAATGATTATCTTTCTGCGGATTACCTGGCGAATTACCCTTATTTCGGCGCCGTTTGCGGAAGATATTGCAATCGCATTGGAGGCGGAAAGCTGAATATTGAAGGCCTCGGCTATCAATTAGCAATAAACAATGGACCCAATCACCTGCATGGCGGTCTTGCTGGATTCGATAAGATGGTCTGGGCCGCAAAGACCATTAAAATGCCTGATTTCGTTGGACTTGAATTAAAATATCGTAGCGTCCATCTTGAGGAGAACTATCCGGGTAACCTGGATATCACAATTCTTTACAAGTTAACCCATAAGAATGAGTTGCAGGTTGAATACAAGGCAACGACAGACAGGACGACCGTCGTCAACCTTACCAACCATACCTATTTCAACCTTAACGGAGGAAAAGAAAATATTTTCAACCATCAACTTCAGATTAACAGCAAGAAAAGAACTGTCAACGATGATACGCTTATCCCTACCGGGGAAATCGCCGATGTAACTAATACTCCTTTCGACTTTTCATCTGTTAAAATGGTCGGGAAAGATATCGGCACGCTGGCTGATGGTTATGATCTGAATTATGTTTTGGACAATGCTGAGAAAAAAATGATTTTAGCGGCAAAACTGTCAGAAGAACTAACTGGACGTATTGTTTCAGTATTTACCAATGAACCCGGAATCCAGTTATACACAGGTTATTGGATACCGTCGTTAGATGGCCGTTTCGGCAGTTACAGCGGACTTGCCCTTGAAACCCAACATTATCCTGACTCCCCAAACCATCCGGATTTCCCTTCAACCGTTCTGCGTCCGGGAGAAACCTTTCAATCAAAAACAACTTTCCATTTCGAAACGAACTAACTTTGCGATATTCATATCAAATCACTACCAGATGCAAACATTAATCGAACTTTTTGAGACAAGTGTTAAGAAATTCCCAGACAATCCATATCTGTGGGAAAAACTGACAGACAAGTATGAATCATCCACCTACAAGGAAGTTCAACAATCTGTATATCAATTTGGTGCAGGTCTGATGTCGCTCGGACTAAAAAAAGGGGAACGGGTCGGACTTTTATCTGAAGGAAGAAATTACTGGATCATAAGTGAACTGGCTATCCTCTATTGCGGTGCCATTAATGTCCCTTTGTCTGTAAGGTTGGAGGCTATTGAACTTAAATTCAGAATCGAGCACTCGGGTACAAAAATGATTATCGTTTCCGGCGGACAGGCATCCAAACTCGCAGAAATTATTGACCATCTCCCAGATCTGGAGTACATTATTGTCATGGATGGAAATGCAACTCCTGGCACAAAAGAGATCACTTACCAGGATGTCACCAACAGAGGTATCTCCTTCCTTGCCGATATGGAAAATAAGGCCGCATTCGAGAAGGTTTGGCAAAATATCCAGCCGGACGATGTAGCCAATATCTCCTATACCTCCGGAACAACGGCTGATCCCAAGGGAATTATGCTTACACACAATAATTATACTGTCAATGTTCTGCAGGCTCATACGGTACTGGACATTGATTCCCATTATGTTACGCTTGCCACTTTACCCTGGGATCACTCTTTCGCGCATACCGCCTGTTTGTACACCTTCATGTACAAGGGAGCATCTGTAGCCTCTATCCAGACCGGGAAGACTCCTTTGGAGACCCTCCGGAATGTTCCGGTGAACATCAAAGAGATCAAGCCTCATATCATGATGAGCGTGCCGGCTCTTTCCAAAAATTTCCGCAAAAACATAGAAAAAGGAATCCAAAGCAAAGGCGTTTTTACAGAGAAGCTGTTTAACACTGCGATAAAGACTGGCTATGCCTACAACGGCGATGGCTGGAACAAAGGAAAGGGATGGCGCGCCCTGCTTAAACCACTTGTTCTGCTGTATGATAAGATTTTGTTTTCTAAGATTCGTGAAAACTTTGGCGGGAACCTGATTTTCTTCATCGGTGGTGGTGCCCTGCTGGATATCGAACTGCAGAGATTCTTCAGTGCCATCGGAATTCCTGTTTTCCAGGGATATGGTTTGACTGAAGCATCTCCAATTATTTCTGCTAATTCTCCCACTGGCGTAAAATTCGGATCTTCCGGGAGAGTTGTAAAATATCTGGAATGTAAAATTCTCGACAACAATGGCGTGGAACTGCCCGTAGGCCAAAAAGGAGAGATCATCGTGAAAGGCGGGAACGTAATGAAAGGTTATTGGAAAAACCCTAAGGCATCCGCCGATACGGTCATAGATGGTTGGCTACATACAGGAGATATGGGTTATCTGTCGAAAGACGGATTCCTTTATGTAATGGGAAGATTCAAGAGCCTTCTGATCGGGAATGATGGTGAAAAATATAGTCCGGAAGGCATTGAAGAAGCTATCGTTGATCAGTCGTCCATCATTGAACAGGCGATGCTTTACAACAACCAGAATCCTTATACAGTCGGTGTATTTGTTCCTAATGTAGCGGAAATCAGCCGCCAGCTGGAGAAGCATGGAATTTCCTTCAAGAGCGATGCCGGTTATGAGAAAGCCCTGGAGATGTTGAAAGCAGAAATTGACCATTACAAGAAAGGCGGAAAATTCGAGAATATGTTCCCGGAAAGATGGCTGCCTGCTTGTATGGTTATTCTTCCAGAGGCGTTTACAGAGCAAAACCACATGCTCAACAGTACCATGAAGATGGTGAGAGGAAAAATTAATGAACACTACAGCAAAGAAATTGATTTCCTTTACACCCCGGCCGCTAAAAACATTGTTAATCAGGTTAATATCGCTTCTTTAAAAAAGTGGAATAGTTAAAAGGACGGATCTATTTCTTTTCCCTTTTTTCATTTCTTTTCTGTAGGTTTGCATCACATTAGGGGTGCCTAAAATTACAGGCTGAGATCAAACCCATCGAACCTGTCCGGGTAATGCCGGAAAGGGAAAATGAAAATTTTTCGTTGTCTCTTTTGAGTTTTTTAATTAAAAACGAGTGCAATGAGTTTTATTTTTGTTTTACGCCGACTATTCATCTCCATACTGTTATTGCTTTCAGTCGGACAATTATCAGCGCAATTTAGCATTCAGGGGAAAGTCATCAACCAGGGTGGCGAAACACTTCCCGGAGCGACCATCAGGGTAGAAAATCAAAAAAAGGCCATGGCAACAGATTCCAGAGGCGAATTTAAATTGGATGGGATCAAAGACAGTCTGTGTTCTCTGGAGGTTTCCTATATCGGCTATCACAATTACAAATCAAAATTGAATTTAAGTCGGGGAGCCAAGTGGATTATGATTACTCTTGAGGTCGCAGATATTATGACTGAAGATGTGATCGTTTCGGCCACAAGGGCAGGAAACAAGACTCCAATCGCCTATTCTAATCTGGATGTTAGCAATATGCCTGAAAAACATACAGGCCAGGACCTGCCTTTCCTCCTCAGTTTGACGCCATCGCTTGTTGCCACTTCCGATGCCGGGACTGGAATCGGATATACCAATTTCAGAATCCGCGGTAGCGATGCCAACCGGATCAACATGACTGTAAATGGGATTCCCCTTAACGATGCGGAATCTCATGCCGTTTATTTCGTTGATCTACCGGACTTCGCCTCTTCGACTGAAAATATTCAGGTTCAACGTGGCGTAGGAAGCTCTACCAATGGTGCAGGTGCCTTTGGGGGTACTGTTAATGTTCAGACCAGTAACCTAAATCCTAAGAGTTATGCTGGCTGGAGTGTTGCAGCAGGAACCTTCAATACCAGAAAGAATACGATCAGGGTTGGATCCGGATTGATTGGTGGCAAGTTTATTTTTGAAGCCCGTCTTTCGAAAATCGCATCCGATGGTTATATTGACAGGGCTGCCAGTGATCTCCGGTCGATTTATCTGACCGGCGCATACCTCACAGAAAATACCCTATTGAAAGCCATCGTTTTCTCCGGGAAAGAAAAGACTTACCAGGCCTGGTATGGGGTACCGTCCGACAAACTTGAAAGCGACAGGACATATAACCCGGCAGGAATCATCATCGGCAAAAACGGCGAGGTCTCGTTCTATGATAATGAAACGGATAACTATCAGCAAGATCACTACCAACTGCACTATACTCATCAGTTCAGCAATAAACTCAGCGCCAATATCTCCCTCCATTATACTTATGGCAGAGGCTATTACCAGGAATACCGTCAGGATCAGTCACTCTCTTCCTATCTGATGAATCCCGTCGTAGTTGGGAATACTGCTATTGACACGACGGATCTGGTGCGACGGAAGTGGCTGGACAATGACTTCTACGGAGCCATTGGATCGCTTAGTTACAAGGGCGAGAAGACGGAGCTGATAGCGGGTACTGCCTGGAACACCTATTCTGGTGATAACTTCGGGAAAGTCATCGAAAACATCCTTTGGGAAAAATACAACGGACCGTTGTCTATCGATCATGAATATTACAGATCCAAAGGGATTAAGAAAGACTACAATGCCTTTGTAAAAATGAATTTTCAGCTCTCTCCCGGACTATCTGTTTATGCGGATGTCCAGTACAGGCACATCGACTACAGGATCGACGGAGTGGACGAAAACCAGAGAAGTCTCACCCAGACTCATTTGTTTGATTTCCTGAATCCAAAGGCAGGTGCCTATTATACCCTGAATGATCGCAACAGTTTCTATTTCTCTTATGGCAATGCGCACCGCGAACCGAACAGGAGCAATTATACAGACGCCGATCCATCCAAACCGGCACCTACCCAGGAAAAATTGCATGATTTTGAGTTGGGTTACAAGAATACTCGAAAGTGGCGCAATATTGGTATTAATCTGTATCACATGATATACAAGGATCAACTGATTCTCACCGGCAGAATCAACGATGTCGGATCTCCCATTATGACAAACGTGCCGGATAGCTACAGGATGGGAATTGAATATACAGCCAAGGTATCCCCTTCAAAAAAACTGAGCTGGGAAAGCCATGTAACAATAAGCAGAAATAAAATTAAAAGGTTTGTCGAGTACGTGGATGACTGGGACCATTGGGGAGAACAGATTACACACGACCTTGGGACTACAGATATAGCCTTCTCTCCGTCTCTCGTAGCTGGAAGTAATCTTTCGTGGCAAACAACGAAGAACCTGGCTATCAATTTTCAAACGACCCGTGTCAGCAGGCAATACCTTGATAATACCTCAAGCATCGACCGTTCTCTAAATGCCTATACAATTAATAATTTAGGATTCAGCTATACTCTTCACAAAAAGGCAGTAAAAAACTGGGCCTTCTATGCCCATATAAACAACCTTTTTAACAAACAATACGAATCAAACGGCTGGGTATATTCCTATTATTCAGAGGGTGCCAGACAAAAAATGGACGGCTATTTCCCTCAGGCAGGAACTAGTATTATTTTGGGAATGTCGATAGAATTTTAGAAGCTATTAACCGATGGAGAGGAATCCGTTTTCGGTAATTACAAAACCTTTGCCTTCTTTGATGCAATAGCCCTTCTTCTCATTCTTATTGAGACAGTCGCTGGCATTCTGAAGTTTCGCTATTCCGGATGATTTCAATTCCATGGAAATCACTGGAGTGGAGAGCTTCAACCTATCGTCGTTTCTGGTCAGGTACACGGCCGCAGCCAGAAATTTGCGGACCTGGTTTTTCTCCGCTTTCTTCTCCGAGATAAATTGATAGAGTGGCGAATCAGTCCGTTCAACGAAAGGACTCTTCTTAACTACCTTTTTTTTTGACTTCGCCCGGGCCTTCGTTGCTTTTGGAATTTTTGGCGCTTTCTCTTTGGGTGCCTTGACCACTTTCTCAACCTTTACTTTGGGAACCTTCGCAACCTTGACAGCCTCGGGGGCTTTCACTTTGGGTACCTTAACAGCTTTCTCTTTGGGGGCCTTGACCACTTTTTCAGCTTTTACTTTATGGACCTTGGCGACTTTAACAGCCTTGGGGGCCTTCTCTTTGGCGACTTTAACAGCCTTGGGAGCCTTCTCTTTTGGGACCTTGACAGCCTTAGGAGGTTTCTCTTTTGGGACTTTTACAATCTTGGGAGCCTTCTCCCTGGGAACTTTTGCAACCTTGGGAGCCTTCACAATAGGTTCTTTTGCCACTTCTTTTTTGACGACCTTAACTACTTTAGCTTTCCGTGGCTTAACTGCTTTAACAACAAGTGGTGTTATCTCCTGTACGTCAATCACCTCTTCTACAATGGATTCACTCTTCTTATGTATTGGAAGTAGTGCAGGAATCCGGCTGAGTACATTGTTCAATTGTTTCTCAACCCAGGCGTTGTCACCTTCGCATGAAAAATGTAAGTTTTCGAATGTGAAATCAATTTTTGAATCTGCCATTTTATTATCTTTTTGGTTCTAACTAATTGTGAGACAAAAGTAAAGATTATAGATTACAATACAATTATAGCTAGAATTTTTCTATAAAAGATAAAATATTTTCGATATTTACAAATTCTAATTTTTTTCTATCTCTTTCAGAATTTTTTCTATCTCTTCTTCCGTGTTATGCAATTTCTCCCGGCACCACGAAACCAGGAATGATAGCCTTTTTACCTTCTCAGATAGCTGATCTACATCTGGTTCGTCATTTTCGATCTGTTGAAGAATCTCTTCAATTTCGTTGATAGCTTCTTTATAAGACAGCTCTTTCTTAATTGTCATTTTTATCTGTTTTTGAAATTTCCATTACTTTACTAAAAACGGAACCGTCGAAAAAATGAGTCTTGATCGTTTGCTCGTTTTTCAAAAGGGCTATATCTTTTACTAATCTGCCTTCAAAAGTAGTAATTGTATATCCCCGTTTTAAGATTGCTCCCGGATCTGTCAGCATTCTTTTATGATCTGCTATTTCGATTCTATGTTCCTCATTCTCTAATTTTCTATTAGTCAGACTTCTGATTCCATGAATGTAATCTTCCAGCCGCTGGTTTCTGATATAAAAATATCGATCTGTTAGAAATCTTATCCGCTGCAGTTTTTTCGCCAGCTGGTGTTCCTTGTTCTGAAGTGATAATTTTATTTCCTGCCGGGATTTCCAGGATTTTTCCATCAGTTCATTTCTCTTGCTATCAAGCTGTTCCCTTACTAAAGTGAATATTTCTCGAGTAAGACCTTCTATCCTGGTTTTCTCGTCGGATAACTTATTCTCAATCATTTCCACTGCCTGCTGTTCCAGCAGATCAATCTGCCCGGCAAAAGCGGCAACTCCGTCGATGATGAATCCGGCTACGGCAGTCGGGGTTTTCAACCTGGTATGTGCCACCAGATCAACGATTGAATCGTCTTTTTCATGGCCTATTCCTGTAAGCACGGGTATCGGAAATTGCGTAACATGATAGGCCACATTGTAATTATCGAAACAACTGAGATCGGCCTGCGAACCGCCTCCTCGTATAATGACCACCAGATCAAAAAAATCTTCATAAGGATATATCCTGTCCAACGCGTCAATAATTGATAGTTCCGACTGATTCCCCTGCATAATAGCCGGGAAAAGCAGGGTATAGAAATGAAATCCGTGTGGATTGTTTATCAGCTGTTCCATAAAATCCTCATAACCAGCAGCGTTCGGAGAAGAGATGATAGCGATTTTCTGAGGTACCAAAGGAAGTTCCAGCTCCTTGTTCATGGTCAGAACGCCTTCGTCCGTAAGCCGTTTTAGGATCTCCCTCCGCTTTCTGGCCAGGTCTCCAAGCGTATAGGTCGGATCAATATTCCTCACATTCAGTGAAAATCCGTACAACTCATGAAACTCAACCGACACCTGAAGAAGAACTTTAATGCCTTCTGTAAGTTGCTGTCCTGTTGTGGTTTCGAAAAAAGGACGAAGCATCCGGAAGGTATAAGACCAGATTGTCGCCCGGACCTGCGCGATGATCCTGTCTTCAGATTCGCCCTTCTCGATCAGCATAAGATAACAATGACCATTGGAATGGACATTGATCTCAGAAATCTCACCGATCACCCAGACAGGGGCCGTGAAATTGGCCGACAGTACAGTTTTTACCTGCCCATTCAGCTCGGAGAGACTCAATCTATCGTTCATAGGAAAAATAACATCAATCCAAAGTTACACCATTTTTGGCTACTTTTGGCACAAACCGTCAAAGACAAATTACCATGAAGCCGAAACGAAAGAAAGGTGCTGCTATTATCAGAAATATCTGGCCGTTTCTGATCGCACTGATCACTTTCTTTCTCTTGATGAAAGGCGCTGATCATCCGGAAAGTGTAGAAAGCATCTACTCCAAAGGATTATATCCTTATATCGCCACACTCCTTTCGGCTATCAGTAATCTTTTTACTTTTTCGCTTTGGGATGTCTTCTGGTCGGTCGTTGTACTGGGAGTTTTGGGTTCCATTGTATTAATGATTAGCCGCAGGATGAAGATTGGCATCTTCCTGGTAAGAACTTTGCAAACTGCAGCCTTGCTTTTTTCTTTCTTCTATTTCTCCTGGGGATTCAATTATTACAGGCAGCCTATCGAAAAAAGGCTAAGATGGACCCGTCACATCGAAAAAGAAGATATGTTTCCAACCTTACTGGATTCACTCATCTCTGGCGCCAATGCCAGCCGGACGGAGATAAAGAAGGAGGATTATCCGGCTATTGACAGATTGGTGGAGGATTCCTACCAGAAACATGCAGCCTATTTTGAGTACAATTATCCTAACGGAGGAAGGCTCCCCAAGACCATGCTTTTCACCTCATTCTTCGCAAAATCCGGCGTGAGCGGCTACTTCGGTCCCTTTTTCAACGAAGTTCATGTTAACGGGAAACTGCTTCCAACCGAATATCCTTTTGTATTGGCGCATGAAAAGGCTCACCAGTTTGGCGTCTCGAGCGAGGCTGAGGCCAATTTCATGGCCTGGTACATCTGCAATGAAAGTGGGGACAACCGATTAAAATATTCAGGGAATATCCAGCTGCTCCAATATTTTCTGGGTGATCCTTTCCACCGCGAAGCGATTAAGGAATACCTGAAAAAGTTCGACAAGAAAGCGATGGCCGATATCATGGCGCAACGAAATCACTGGAAGGAATTGAGAAACGAGACGCTCGACAAGGCACAGACGGCCGCCAATAATGCCTACCTCAAGACAAACAGAATCCATGAAGGTGTAATGAATTACAACAGCGCCGTCAGGATCGCCATTGAATGGTACCTCAACGAATATCCGACGAAAAAATGACCTGATTAATTCAACTTCAGGGTCTGCCCGTTTCATTTACCTGAGGTTCCGGGATCTTTCCCCTTAAACTGTCGTATTTCTTGAATTCATTGAGCTGCAGACTATCCAGTGCACCGCTGTTGAGAATGTTACCCTTATCGTATTTGATCTGGTATTTTATCTTGCCCTCTTTGTCGAAAATTTTCCAGTCACCGTCAGATAGGTCATCCTTGTAGTTGCCTTCCATTGATTTGACCCCGTCGGGATCGTAGAAGAGCGCCGAACCATTTCTCTTGCCGCTGGCATAAGTTATCTCATTCCTTTTCAGACCCGAAGGATAAAATTCTGTGGATTTCCCATCCTGAAAATCATTTTTCCACTCTTTTATGTAGATCACCAGCCCGTTTTGATCGAAGGCCTTAGAAGCGCCTTCTTTCTTGCCAAGATGATAGTTTTCAGTCATGACCACCTTATCTCCACTGTAGAAATTCCAGGTACTGTCTCGTAGCGTACCCTCGAAAACACCTTTGGCATAGAGCTTGCCATCTGCATCAAAGAGGGAGGCAAAAACACGCTTAGAATTTTGACGATAGTTCATCAAGGCCTTTGTTCTGCCATTTTCGTGGTACCTTTTCCATTCGCCTACTGGCTTATCGTTAAGGAAAAATCCTTCATATTTGATCGTTCCGCCAGGATACTTTCCGACCCATTTCCCTTGATTCATTCCACGGGCATCTGTCTTGTTAACAGCTTCCTGCGAAAGGGAAAAAAATGATAGGGAACAGAATAAAAAGAGGAGTATTAAACTTTTCATCGTTTCAGACTTTCAACAAAGGTATAGAAATCTTCTGCTATCAGCTTAAATTAAGTTAATTTTAGCTCCCGGGAGGAACCGCTATTTTGGAAACTCCTGTTCAGGATGCAAATTCTTTATGAAACGAGCATAGGCTAAGCCCACAAAAGGCAATGGAGATACATTTGCGAGTTCCATGAGTACTTGCTGATATTCAATAATTTAACAAATGTTTTTACGAGTGAAAACTGTAAAATATATTTTTGCTGCAATTTTATTGTTAAGCTGCACTGTTGTGAGATTAGCCGGCCAGTCCGCAAATAATTCAGGAATACAAAATCTCACCGATCCGGAGATTCACACGGTCCTGTTTTTCACGGAAGGATGGGGATTTTCACAGCCAGTGCTGGAACTTGGCTCTAACCAGCGACTTATCCTAAAATTCGACAACCTTACCAGGAATCCCAAAAACTACAATTATACGCTGATCCATTGCGATGCGGACTGGAATCCATCAAGAATTGTCCCTTCTGAATATATGGTAGGTTTCCCCGAAAATCCGATTAATGACTATGCCTTTTCGATAAATACTACTATCCCGTTTTTGAATTATCGGTTGGCATTGCCGAATGAAAATGTCAAAATATTGATCTCAGGCAACTACTTGCTGAAGATCTGGGAGGGAGGCAACAAAGAAAAGCCGGTGATCGTCAGGCCCTTTTATGTCACCGAAAAGCAGGTAGATATCTCCGGCGAAATCCAGAAAGCCAGCTTCGAAGGATACAGTGGAGCGAGTCAACAGGTCGCATTTACAATCGGCTATCCTGCCAGCTATCCGAGATTTGCAATCTCGGATCCATTAAACGAAATCAAGACAGTTGTCATGCAAAACTCGCGTTGGGACAACCGTCTGACAGGACTCAAACCAACTTTCATAAGGCAGAACCAATTAGTCTATGAAGAGAAAACCAACCTCTTCAAGGGAGGCAATGAATTCAGAAATTTCAACGCCAAGAATCTGCAAACCAATGGCATGGGCATTCAAGGTATTGAATACAGGGATCCATACTATCATGTTTTCCTATTAAGAGACGCCTCTGCAAGGAAGGAGATTTTTCGGGCAAGAGACGATCTGAATGGCAAATTTCTGGCAAAAAACGACCGTGCCGGCGACAGCGACCTCGAATCGGATTATATATGGGTTCACTTCGCATTGATTCCGCCGGACCAGGTAACAGACGACCTGATCTTCGTATTCGGCGCCCTGTCTGATTGGCAATGTTCGCCGACCAGCCAGATGACTTACAACACGGAAACCAAATTATACGAAGCCGCCATTTTGCTCAAACAAGGCTTCTACGATTACCAATATGCTGTTGTTGACCGAATTACAAGGACTATCGATGCTACCCAACTGGAAGGGTCGCATGTTGAAACAGAAAACGATTATTCCATTTTTGTCTACTACCGTGGATTCTCTTCCAGGTATGACCGGCTGGTCGGTTACCGCGTGATCAATTCGGTCAAGAGATAAGGTGCTATTCTTAAAAAAAGGCTATTCTTCGATTGGAATAGGTTGTTGCTGGCTCCTTGAATAGATGATTCTGATCATCGTCGGAAGGACGATTAGCAGCATTGGCATCGCCACCAGAAATCCACCAATGATGGATATGGCCAGCGGCTGGTGCATCTGTGCCCCGGCGCCAATTCCTAAAGCAATGGGCATCAGCGCAATGATAGCGCCAAGGGCAGTCATCAATTTTGGCCGGAGACGGGTTGAAATGGCATAGACAATCGAATCATCTACATTCATTTTAAGTCGGGCCTCCTTATATTGAAGGAAAGTAAATATGGCATTCTCCCCAATGATCCCTACAATCATAATCAATCCCGTGTAACTTCCTACATTCAAAGGAGTGCCGGTAAGAAAAAGCGCCAGGTAACTGCCGGAAATACCCAAAACTGCTATCAGCAAAATTGTGAAGGCAATACGGAACTCCTTGAACAAAGCCAAAATGACGCAAAAGACCAGCAAACTGGCTGCCATCAAAATAATCAGCAATTCATCGAAGGATTTTTGTTGCTCCGCGAAGGCGCCGCCATAAACAATGCTATAACCCTGAGGCAGTGATACTTGGGCACTAACATTTTGCTGAATTTCCTTGATGGCGCTTCCCAGGTCCCTTTCCGTCAGCCGCGCAGTAACGACACCCATATTCTGAAGGTTCTCGCGGTTAATCTCGGCATCTCCCGCAAGAAGACGAACCGTAGCCAGCTGCTCTATCGGCCTGAGTTTCCCGTTAGGCATTGAAATCTGCAGGTTCTTGATATCATTGACATTAAGCGTCTTGTTTCCCGGATAAAGCAATCTGATGTTGGTAAATTGCTCGCGGTCCTGTATCGTTCCGACAATGTTCCCTTCCAGAGCCGTTTGCAGCTGGTACTGCAGGTTAGCTGAGGTAATCCCGAATTGCGACAACTTGGTATTATCTGGTAAAATATTCACATAAGGGCCCGCCGCGATGATCCCGTCCGAAACATCGTCGACACCTTCCGTTTTGGCGACGATGGCTGCAACGTTCCTGGACATCTCCTCCAGCTTCTTCCGGTCGTTACCGAAAATCTTTACTTCAATCGGCTGGACAGACTCCATCAGGTCGCCCAGCATATCTCCAATCACCTGTCCGAAATCGATGCGAAGCGCGGGTTGTGCGGCCTCCACCCTGGTCCGGATGTCGTCGATGACCTCAACGGTCGTCCTGTCCCTTTTCTTCTTCAGCTGGATCAGATAATCCCCGTCGTTGGGTTCCGTAATAAAAAAGCCCATCTGCGTACCCGTGCGTCGCGAATAGGTCTCAATGTCAGGTATCGTCACCAGAATCTTCTCCACCTCCTTCAATATCCTGTCTGTCTCCTCCAAAGAAGTCCCGGGAGGCGATTTATAATCCAACACAATGCTTCCCTCGTCCATTTCCGGCAGGAAACCAGTCTCCAACCTAGGAAATACATAAAAAACAGAAAGTATTAATATTACCATGAAAGCCAAACTGACAGCTGGCCTATGGATAAACCAGGAGACCCATTTCTGCGACTTCACCTCGCGGGAAACTTCTTTCGTCTTATGAGCTGCGGTCTTCGCGGATCGTGGCGAAAGCAGCAGATAAATAACCGGAAGCAACATCCAGGTTACTATGAATGAGCAGACCAGCGTAACGATCATTGCATTGGTCATCACCTTGAAATAGGCGCCTGCGACCCCTGTCATCAGCATAAATGGCAGGAAAATCACGATGGTACTCAAGGAAGATCCAACCATGGCCGGAAATAAAAAGCGGATCGCTTTCTGCACCAGGGTGGTCGACCTTTCGAAAGGATGCTCCTCGTGCGTTCGCTGAATCTGCTCCACCACCACGATGGCGTCGTC
>Ga0209125_1002502_pt1 | contig 14079 bp, 9 predicted proteins | sample BarGraIncub1131A_FD_184503 | JGI IMG/M metagenome (GOLD analysis project Ga0209125, IMG submission 184503) | Arctic peat soil microbial communities from Barrow, Alaska - Barrow Graham LP Incubations 11-31A (SPAdes) (version 2) | ecosystem: Environmental > Terrestrial > Soil > Wetlands > Peat... | reverse complement strand
TTCACCATTCACCATTCACCATTCACCATTCACCATTCACCATTCACCATTCACCATTCACCATTCACCATTCACCATTCACCATTCACCATTCACCATTCCCTGTTTCACCTCTCCCAGTAATCCCCGGCAAAAAAGAAGAGTGCAATGGCGACGGCCAGCGCCGCAACCGGACATTGAAATGCCGCATGGAACGCCTGCGCGGGCGCGCCCGGAGTCATTTTCAGGAACGAACCGAGTATCACCCCCATCACCTGCTGCATCGAAGCCGCTCCCAGCAGCACGAAAAAATTGAGCGAGGTGAGCGCCGTCCCGACGATACGGACCGAAAACATGGAACGGATGATCGGATAGATCATGACTCCGCTGGAGACCGCGAGACCTACGGCGAAAAAGAGCGCCGCGAGGCCCAGTTGGTTCATCGACTCCGCCGGCCCCAGAAAGCTGGTCATCAAGAGCAGCAGGAGTACCTGCCCCGCCAGCAGGGTCTTTTTGTAGGAGTGCAGCAGCTTCCGGGCGATGCTGTCGATCACCAGGCTACCCGTGATGAATCCGAGGGAGGTACACATCAGCATCCGGCCGGTCTCGGCAAGGGTGAGCTTCAGCACTTCCATCAGGTACGGCCCGCCCCAAAGCCCCTGTACCGCCAGATAGTTGCCGTACCAGGAGAAGGCAACCGCGGCCAAAAGCCAGAAGTCGCGGCTGCCGAAGATCTCCTTCCAGGCGGCCAGCATGCCGACCGGCGCAACAGCCCCAGTTTCGACCTCAGCCGCGGCCGCCGCAGGAGGGCGGTCGCGTGCCACGCAAAATACCAGCACGGTAACCAGCGCCTGCAGCACCCCGATCGCCAGAAAGGAATTGCGCCAGCCGACCAGCGCGACGGCGAGTGCCAGCGGCGCGGTACCGGCCAGGTTCCCCAGGTTGCCGACCGCCACCATGAAGCCGGAGACCCTGCCGAACTCCTTTTTGGTGAACCAGTGGCTGAATATGGTGAAGGTCGCCATCAGCACCGACGAGGTCCCGACTCCTATCAGCACGCGCGCAACCATGGCTTCACCCATGCTCCCCGCCTGGGCAAAGAGGATGCCGCCGATGGCCGTCAACACGCCGCTGCCGCTGATCACCGCCCGGCTCCCCAGCCGGTCGATCATCGGGCCGAGGGGGATTTGCGCCGCGGCGTACACGTAGAAGAGGATGCTGGAGAGAGAGCCCAGTTGCGCCGGGCTGAGACCCAGCTCGCGGGACACGTCCCCCGCCACGACCGCCAGCGAGACCCGGTAGAAGTAGACGAGGATATAGATCAGGGCCAGGACTAAAAAGATCACCCAGCGCTGGCGGCGCAGCCGGTTCTGCTCGTACATATGGTCACCCCCGCCGGCACTCTAGCACACGGCGCAAATCCGGTAAAGACTCTCTTTCCGGCAATTTACACCTTGTACAGAACATTTTTTGGGATACTCTCTTTACTGCTGCGGGTCACCTGCGTTTTCCTCCCCAAAAACCGTCAAGGAGACAGCCATGTTCCTGGAAAACAACCTGAAACTCGGGTTCACCGACGTGCTGATCAGGCCGAAACGTTCCAATCTGAAAAGCCGCTCGCAGGTCGATCTGGAGAGAAACTTCAAGTTCCTGCACAGCAAGCGCGAGTGGAGCGGCATCCCCGTCATCGCAGCCAATATGGACACCACTGGAACCTTCGAGGTGGCCGAGGTCCTCGCGGTCCACGGCATGGTGACCGCCATCCACAAGCACTACAGCGTGGCGCAGTGGGATGAGTATCTCACCGACAGAAGCGACGCCATCTATCCCCGGATCATGGTCAGCACCGGTACCTCCGACGCCGATTTCGAAAAGCTCTCCCGCATCATGACGAATCACCCCAAGCTCGACTTCATCTGCATCGACGTCGCCAACGGCTACGCCGAGAGCTTCGTGGCCCATGTCCGCAAGGTGCGCGAGGCTTTTGGCGACAGGACCATCGTGGCGGGGAACGTGGTGACCGGCGAGATGGTGGAGGAACTGCTCCTCTCCGGGGCCGACATCGTCAAGGTCGGCATCGGCCCCGGTTCGGTCTGCACCACCCGGGTAAAGGCCGGGGTCGGCTACCCGCAACTCTCCGCGGTGATGGAATGTGCCGACGCGGCGCACGGCCTGGGAGGGAGGATCATCTCCGACGGCGGCTGCACCTGCCCGGGGGACGTCGCCAAGGCGTTCGGCGGCGGGGCGGATTTCGTCATGCTGGGAGGGATGTTCGCGGGTCACGACGAGAGCGGCGGGCATATCGTGGAGCGCGGCGGAAAGCAGTTCAAGCTGTTCTACGGCATGAGTTCCACCACCGCCATGGACAAGCATTCAGGTGGGGTCGCCTCCTACCGCGCCTCGGAAGGGAAAACAGTGGAGGTTCCTTACCGCGGCCCGATCGAGGGGACGGCCAGGGACATCCTGGGAGGGGTGCGTTCCGCCTGCACCTATGTCGGCGCCTCCGCCCTCAAGGAGCTGACCAAGCGGACCACCTTCATCCGGGTCCGGGAGCAGGAAAACCGGATCTTCGACTGAAGGCGATTCGTCCGCTCAATCACTAAGTAGATTAGTCAAACGATGTAACAAAGATCAAAACCTCGCACACGGATTGAACGGATTCAACGGATAAAGGCAGATCAGGCAAAGACTTTAGGGCTAAGCCAAAAGGCTTCGGGGTTAATCTGATTTTATCCGTTCAATCCGTCAAATCCGTGTGCGAGCCTTACGCCTGATTGTTTCTGCCGCGATTACCGCGTCCTGGAGGACGCTCCCACCACACTACAGGTACCTTTCCCGCAGGGCCACCTTGTTGATCTTGCCGACGCTCGTCTTGTCGATGTCGTCCACCAGCCTGACCTTCACCAGCACCACCTGTTTGCTGATATGCCCCTTCTCCGCATACTCCCGGACGTGGCGTGCAATCTCCTTACCGTTCACCTTGCCGCTTTCCGAGGGCTTCAGCACCACGAGGGCAAGCGGGCGCTCCCCCCACTTCTCATCCGGCTGGCCAATGACCGCCACTTCCGCTACGGCCGGGTGGTGGGCGATGATGTCCTCCAGCTCCAGTGAGGAAACCCATTCCCCCGAGACCTTGATGACGTCCTTGCTCCGGTCGGTGATCCGCACGTACCCGAGTTCGTCCCGCACCGCCACGTCGCCGGTGTGCAAGAATCCCCCCTCCCAGAGGCGCTCGGATGACTTGTGGTCCTTGAGATATCCCTGGGTCAGCCACGGGGCGCGTACCACGATCTCCCCGGCACTGAAGCCGTCGTTCGGCACCTCCCGCATCTCGCTGTCCACGATCCGCAGATCCACCAGGGGAATGGCCAGACCGGTCTTGCACCGTATGACCGCCTGCTCTTCCGGGGAGAGTTCCAGCATGTCCGGGGTCAGCTGGGAAAAGGTCAATATGGGGCAGGTCTCGGACATGCCGTAGCCGTTAAAGACGTCGAGCCCCCGCTTGAGCGCTTCAATGCAGAGGTTGCGGGACATTGCCGCTCCGCCGATGACCAGCTTCCAGCCGCTCAGATCCATGCCCTCGGCGTGGGGATGCTTCAGGAGCATGTGGAGGATCGTCGGGACGCAATGGGAGAAGGTGACCCCTTCTTTTTCCCTCAACTCCAGCAGGGTCTCGGGCAGGTAGCGCCCCGGGTAGACCTGCTTGACCCCGAGCATGGTCGCCACGTAAGGCATCCCCCAGGCGTGCACATGGAACATGGGGGTCATCGGCATGTAGACATCGTCCCGCCGGAAGCTGCCGTGGGAGGTGACGGAACCTAGCACCGACAGCACGCCCAGGGTGTGGAGCACCAGCTGGCGGTGGCTGAAGTAGACCCCTTTGGGCATGCCGGTGGTCCCGGTGCTATAGAAGGTGGTCGCCCGGGTGTTCTCGTCAAAATCGGCGAACTGGAACTCGGGAGAGGCAGCCGCCAGGAGCTGTTCGTACTCCCCGCAGAACGGAACCATGCTGTTCCGGGGCACGCCGTCGTCGGAGATGAGGAGGTAGCTGTGGACCGTGTCGATCCTGCCCCGGATCTGTTCGAGGATGGGCAGGAATTCGCTGTTGACCAGCAGCACGTCGTCCTCGGCATGATCGATGGTGTAAAGGATCTGTTCGGGCGACAGGCGGACGTTGATGGTGTGCAGCACCGCCCCTATCATCGGGACGGCAAAGAAGAGCTCCAGATAACGGTGACTGTCCCAGTCCATCACGGCGACCGTCTGGCCGGGCTTTACCCCGAGTCCGGTCAGCAGGTTCGCGAGGCGCCCCACCCGTTCCCGCAACTGCCGATAGTTGCCACGGTAGAGGTTACGGTAGACGATCTCCTGGTCCGGATTATTCACCACCGGAGAGAAAAGCAGATTCTTTATGAGGAGTGGGTAGTCATAGGCGGAAGGGGTACGTGGTATCAGCGTTTCGCGCATCGTTGAGGCTCCTGTTCGTGTTCATGACAGGCTGTTGGAAAGGCACGTTCAGCCGCAGCCAAACTTTCAACAGCCGGATAAAAATATGGGACGTAATGCCCGCCTGCGGCAGCGCTCAGGGACCTCTGCCGCCGTGTTACTTCACCAGTTGGCAATCGTCCAGGAAGCTCTGAAGGACCGCTTCCGGAACCCCGGCCAGAGCAGCGATGCGTGACAGGCGAGGGAAGGACCAGAAGCTTCGCCCTTCGGCCAGGCATTCACCGGCCGCATCGTAAATGGCCATCGAGACCTCGGCGGTGGGAGGCGCGAAGATCGCCACTCGCCCCTCCACCCGGAGTTCCGCCCCCGTCGGGATCGGCTTAAGGAAACGGGTGTTCATCTCACGGGTCACTCCCAGTTTTCCGTGGCGGGCAAAGAGGGCATAGGCAGCAGCTTCATCCATGAGTGTGGAGATGATCCCGCCATGCACCATGCCGTCGAATCCGCAGTAGGAATGGGGGATGGTGCAGAAGCAGACTACGCCTTCCCCGGTGTGGAGGAAGCGGAGGCCCAGACCGTGGGGATGCCCCTCCGAGCAGGCAAAGCAGGTGCCGGGCCAGCGGCCGCGCACCGGTGGGAGATCGTGGGCTAGTTCCCGGTTTTTCCCGTCGTTTGATTCTTGCACCGATCTCTCCTTTTCGCCACATCCGTCCTCAGGCGCAGAGTTCCAGATTGAAGACGGGTGGATGACCGTTCTCACCCACCTTGTTCTAAAACAACTTCGCCCTTTGCGCTACCTTTTTTTTGCAGTTCGAACAGCTGGCGACGGTCGCCGGGTCGAGCGCTCCCAGTCTGCAATTGCCTGGACCTGCTCTCTACTCTACCCCTGGCTTTCGCAAGCTCCCGGGAAATTGGCAAGCAACCATGATAAAGTCTTACTGATACTTGTCCACCTCTCAGGGAATCCTATGGAGGAGGCCCTTATGTCCTGGAATTCGGCACCTGCTTTGCGGCGCTCCCTCGCTGCCATCCTACTCGTCATCTTAGCCACCGTGGTGCGGGTGGGGTTCCTGAAATCTCTCGCAATGGGGCACCCCTTCCTGGTCTACTATCCCGCGGTAGTTATAGCAGCCCTCTTCTGCCAACTCGCGGGCGGCCTACTGGCGACGGTCCTATCGGTATTATCGGCTGATTACTTCTGGATGGAGCCGGCCGGCACGCTTTTCATCCGGGACCCTGACGATCAGCTCGCAGCGGCGGTCTTCTTGCTGGAAGGGTTTATCGTCTCCTATGCCGCCGAGATCATACGCCGCACCAAGGTGGCAGAGGCGCAAGCCAGGATCGCAGCAGAACGGCAACAGGCCGATGAGAAGCTGCGCGAAAGCGAGCAGCGACTGCGGCTTGCCCTTGAGGGTGGGCAGATGGGGATGTGGGAGTGGGATATAGGCTCCAATCGCTTTGAATTGAACGAGAAGGAATTCGAGCTACTAGGCTTTCCTAAAGGAGACGGTCACGTCCCCCCGGAGCTTTTTCCCAGGAGCCTGCATCCCGACGATGCATCGGCGTTCAAGCGCGCACTGGATGAGGTGACGGAGCGGGGGAGCGACTTCGTCCAGGAGTTTCGCATCGTCCGGCCTGACGGAGAGGTCCGTTGGCTGGCTGCCAAGGGGCGGCTTTTCCGTGATGCCGACGGAAAGCCGTCCCGGATGGTGGGAGTTAGCTACGACATAACCTCCCAACGGCTGGCGGAAGAGGGACTTAGGCATAGCGAGGCTGAGGCGCGCGCCCGCGCCGATGAGCTGGCTGTATTGATGGATACAGTCCCCGCTATGACCTTTATCGCCCACGACCCGGAATGCCGCCATATGTCGTGCAGCCGGAAGGCGCGTCAATTCATGCGCGTGCCGGAAGGTGAGAATGTCTCGATGTCTGCCCCGGCGGATGAGCGCCCACCCTACCGTACGACGAAAGACGGCAAGGAGCTTGCGCCAGAGCATCTCCCGGTCCAGATGGCTGCGAGGGGGAACGAGGTCCGCGACTTCGAACTGACGCTTCTCTTCGATGATGGGACCTCGCGTGACATCCTTGGAGATGCCGTGCCTCTCTTCGATGAATCCGGCCAGGTGCGCGGCTCGATCGGGGTGTTTTTGGACATAACGGAGCGCAAGAAAATCGAGTCGGAGCGGCAGAATGAAACCGAGGAACGCATACAGGCCCTGGATGCCCTTCGCAAAAGGGACCAATTGCTCATCCAGCAGGGTCGCCTGGCGGCAATGGGAGAGATGATCAGCAACATCGCACACCAGTGGCGCCAGCCGCTCAACACGGTCGGCCTCATCGTTCAGGAGCTGCCGGCGGTGTATAAAACGGGCGGGTTCAGTGAGGAGTACCTGAACGCGAAGGTTGATAAAGCGAAGGAATTAATTATTCACATGTCTCAAACCATCGAAGACTTCATGAATTTCTTCAGACCGAATAGGGTCAGGGAAGAGTTCAAGGCGAGGGATGTGGTCGTCAAGACTCTCTCCCTCATTGAGGAGAGCTTCAATAGCCTGCAAATAAAATTCGAAGTGGATGCCGCTGGCGATCCGGTCATCTACGGGTATCCCAATGAGTGTTCTCAGGTGCTCCTCAATATCTTCCTCAATTCCCGAGACGCTTTCCTGGAGCGCAAAAAAGACGAGCCGCGCACCATCAGGGTCAGAACCTTTTGCCAGGACGACAAGACAGTGGTTGCCATCGCAGATAATGCCGGGGGCATTCCGGAAGAGATCATCGGGAAAATCTTCGAACCATACTTTACCACCAAGGGGCCGGACAAAGGGACGGGGGTTGGGTTGTTCATGGCGAAAAACATTATTGAAAAGCATATGGACGGCAGACTTACGGTGAGCAACATCGGGGACGGGGTGGAGTTCAGGATTGAGATCGATAGCGTGGCTCCTCATTGAAAACGAGGTAATTATTCAGCATGACCAGGCCCATAACTCCACTTGCCCCCAACCCGTAGGGGCGACCCGGTGGGTCGCCCTGCTCTCGATTTCGGTTCACCCGTGCAAGGTTTCTGGTCGGCCTTGGCAAGAGGGCGACCCACCGGGTAGCCCCTACGTTACGAAACCTGTTAAATGTAAATTGCACACGCTGAACAGTTACAATTTTTTTAACATGACGACAACCTCCGTTCTTGGGTGACAAAACGAATCCTCGTCCGTTTTGTTAATAACTAAGTCATCAAGTTCCCATGTCCTGCCCCTACCTGAATAGTTCTGTAAACACTAATTTGTCCCACTGAAATGGTGGACACGAAGCAACCTTATCCTTGTACTCTGAGATATACGCCTTTTTGCCAGTAGCGCGAATTGCTCGCAAATGTGTTTCGCAGTCGTGACTATCCGGTACGGGTGTCGATGCTTCAACTAGCAAGTATTCATATTTCCCATTGCGTATTATTCGCACTTCCCCCGACCTGTTTTTGTGAAAATTGCATGGCCAAGGGATTTCCAAGCTATACATCTGACTTTTTTTTGTCGAAGAAAGGTTTATGACATGACAAATCTGATCGTGCTCCTCCAACTGAAGCCGTGATCCAGCTAGTTTAACCACTCCGTCGTTCACGTTTGTACCGTCTGCGATGACTAAGGTTGCATGGAAGATAGCTGCGAAGACCACAAGACATCTCACCTGAACATTGCTAATTCTCATGAAAGCTCCAAAAAACAAACCTGAACAGATTTATTAACATTTAAAAAGGTCCATTTCAGCATGCCGAAATTTGAGTGTCAAGGCCCAGGTATCATTCAGCTTCAGGCAAAACCGACTCCAAAAACAACGCCGTCTTCTAATGCAATCTCTAATGTGGAACAGGCGATGGAGCGGATTTCGGTGACCCTATCCCACGATGAAGCCGTCCAGAGGCTTTCCCAAAAACGGCGCGCCTGAGCTGGTCCGATAAGGCCGTTAGTTTCCACTTCCCCCCCCCAGCGCCGTCCGCATGCGCCGCAGCGCCTCGGCCAGCAGCGGGCGCGGACAGCCGAAGTTGAGCCTGACGAACCCAGGAAGTCCGAATTCGGTCCCACCGGATAGCCCAACACCCGCCTCCTCGAAAAACCGCACCGGGTCCGCAATCTCCCTTTCGCGCAGGTCGATCCAGGAGAGATAGGTCGCCTCCACGTGCGCCACGCTCAACCCTGGCATCCCTGCCACTTCCTGCGCCACCAGGTCGCGGTTGCCGCGCAGGTAGGCGAGCAACTCCCGGCGCCACGGCTCCCCGTACCGGTAGGCCGCCTCGGCCGCGGTGTAACCGAGCAGGTTGACGTGGGGCACGATCCGCCCCATCCCCTTTCGGAAGGCGCGACGCAGCGTGTCGTCGGAGATGACGGCGAAGGAACAGCCGAGCCCCGGCACGTTGAAGGTCTTGCTGGGCGCCAACAGGGTGATGGTGCGCCGGTCGGTCTCAGGCGACAGCGTCGCGATCGGGACATGGCGCACCTGCTCGTCCAGCACCAGACCGGCGTGGATCTCGTCGCTGCAGATCACCAGGTCATGGCGCGCCGCGAACTCGGCCAGGCTTGCCAGCTCCTGCTCCGTCCAGACCCGGCCCACCGGGTTGTGCGGGCTGCACAAAAGAAGCAGCCGGGTTCTCGGGGTAACAGAGCGCTCCAGCGCCTCCAGATCGAGCCCCCACTGCCCGCCGCTAAGCTGAAGCGGCACCTGCACCAGGGCGCGACCGGAAAGCGGCGGGGCCGACATGAAGGGGGGATAAACCGGGGTGAAGGTGATCACCTCGTCCTCGGGTGCTCCGACGGCCCGGCAGGCGACGTTCAGACCGGTGACCAGCCCCGGGAGCCAGGTGATCCATTCCTTTTGCACCTGCCAGCCGAACTCCGCCAGCAGCGCGTCGACCACGGCCTGGTTGAGACCCTCGGGAGGTGCCGTGTAGCCGAAGACGCCGTGGCTCACCCTCTCGTGCAGCGCCTCGATGACCGCGGGCGGCGAACGGAAATCCATGTCCGCCACCCAGAGCGGAATGATCTCCCTCCCCTGGTACTTGTCCCACTTCTCGCTGGAGGTGCCGCGCCGGTCGATGATCTCGTCGAAGTCGTACATCTGCTGTGTCATTTAAGCTCCCATACGGTCAGTTCCGCCACGGTGTGCTGGAACTTGCGGCGCGTTTCCCGGATCACGAAGGGAACGTCGCGCGGCGCGCCGAGCATCCTGAAGTGCTGAGACAGGGAGGCGGTGAGCCCTTCCAGACTGGATACGTTTTCCCCGGCCTCGCGGTAGCCGCCGAGCCACTCCTGTTTCTTGGTGAACTCCTCCAGCCAGGTGTAGGGGGAGGCGATGACCAGGAGCCCGCCCGGGTTGATCCGCTCGTGGATGCCGGAGAGGAAGCGGCGCGGCGAATAGAGCCGGTCGATCAGGTTGGCGGCAAGCACCAGATCGTACCCGGTGAACTTGTCCGGCAGATTGCAGGCGTCGGCCTGGAAAAACTGGACCCGGTCCCGCACGCTCTCCAGACCGAGCTCGGCCAGGGTCAGCTCATGGTAGGAGACCAGCTCGCCTTCTTCGGGCAGAGCGTAGCGCAGGTAGCCCTCCTCCTGCAGCCGGGCCGCCAGCCGGAAGAAGCGGGCGGAGAAATCGAGCCCGGTGACCCTTTCGAAGCCGCGCGCCAGCTCGAAACTGGCACGCCCGACGGCGCAGCCAAGGTCGAGGGCCTGCCTTTTCTGACGCCCCTGCATCAGCTCCAGGCAGATTTCCGCGCAGCTTTTGGCGAAGTTCGGCACGCCGAAATGCTCCGGCCCGTAATGGGCGTCGCAGTACTGCGCGGTCAGGGAGTCTGTCTCGTAGGGGTCCTCGTGCAGCTCCACGGCCCTGGCGCTCTCCAGGTAACGGAACCCGGCGTGCTGGAAGAAGTGGCGCCGGAAGGCGTAGCGCGCCTCGCGGGTCGCCTCGTTGCCGGTCGAGATCCAGGAGCCGCCCTTGATCAGGTTGTGACGGGTGTCGAAGGTCGGCGTCGAGAAGTCGTCGTACCAGGGGTGGACCTGGAAGCCGTGGAACGGATAGATCGGGGTCTCGGTCCATTGCCAGACGTTGCCGATCAGGTCGAAGAACTCTCCGAATCTGAAGCGGTCGACTGCGCAGGACGAGGCCCAGTATTCCAGGTTGGTATTCCCCGGGGCGCGCTCCCAGGCCGGCGGGTCGGGTATGGCCGCGACGTCACGCAGGCGGTTCCACTCGTCCTCGCTCGGCAGCCGGATCGGTTTGCCGCTTTGCGCGGCGAGCCAGTTGCAGAAGGCCTTCGCCTCCAGGAAGTTCACCTCGACGGGCCAGTTCCAGGGGAGATCGGTCACCTCCAGCATGGTGCGCAGCCCCCAGCCATCCTCCCTGGGCACCCAGAAAAGCGGGTGCTGCGCCTGCCGGAAGTTGCGCCAGTTCCACCCTTCCTCGGTCCACCAGGCGGGCTCCTGATAGCCTCCCGCCTCGACAAAACCGAGGTACTCCCGGTTCGACACCAGGTACTTCGAGGCGGCGAACTCCTCCACCGTCGCCTCATGATGGCCGTACTCGTTGTCCCAGCCGTAGAGCGGGTGGTCGGCTCGCTTGCCGAGCACGACCTGGCCTCCCGGGACCTTGACCAGCTCGTTTGCCGGGGGCTCGCCGGACTCGCGGCAGATCTCCCAGTAATCGAGGCGCCGCACCTGGTCGATCGGAAGCTGCCTGATCAGGACCGACGAGGTTTCCAGATGAATCCGCTCGTGCTCGATCCCCATGATGATCGCCCAGAAGGGATGCTCCCAGGTGATGGGAAGGGTGAGCGGCAGGGTGCGGATCAGCCCGTCCATCATGGCGCGCACCAGGTCGCGGTACTGCTTCACCTCCTCGCGGCCGGGCCAGTCGTAGTGGGTCGCGTCCAGGTCGTCCCAGGACATCTCGTCGACGCCGACTGCGAACAGCGACTCGAAGCGCGGATTGATGCGGTTCTCTATGACGCGCGCGATGATCAGCTTATTGACGAAAAAAGTGGCGGTATGGCCAAAGTAGAAAATCAGCGGGTGCCGGAGCCGATCGGCCCTGAGATAAAAGGTGCCATCCTCCCTGAGCGTGGCGTAGAGCTGCTCATCGAGATCATAGGTGGCGTGGAAATACTCCAGGATCTCCGTCCGTTTTTCTTCCGGTTCTCCCTGATTCAGTATGACCGTGTGGGTTCGGCGCAGATCCATAGGTAACCCTCCTTATTTTGGCAGAGTAATCGTATCAGAAGTCTTGCACAATGTCATGGCTACACTATCTGGCGAAAACACCAAAGCATATGGGAGATTGTGGTGACATTGAAGAGGTGTAGAGACGCATTGCATGCGTCTCGGGATGTATTGATGCCGCCAGGGCTTGAAAAGACTGAGACGCATGCAATGCGTCTCTACGCTCGGAAGAAGTGCCCACACGTTTACTTTTTTGCTGCTGAAAAACAGCAAAGGCGGCCAGTGGCCGCCTTTATATCCGGGTAGTCCGGGGGTGTTTACAGCGGGCGCGGATTGCAGAGATAGCCTTCCTCATCAGCCTTGGCGCCGCACTTGTTGCAGACGAAATTCGGCTTTGCCGAATGGCGGTCGATCTCCTCTATCTTCCCCTCGGCCTTCAACTGGCACATATGCGCCTTGTGTCCCTTGGGCGTGGGACAGCTCTCAGTTTCACTCATGGCAGTCTCCTTTTTTCGATGCAGGATAACCCCTATCATACCAGATTTCTCTTGCGGTGCACGGTCCGGATATTACAGATACCCGAGAGTTAGCTTCAGCATAGACGTGCGCAGGGTTTGCAATATCCAAAGATCAAAACCTCGCACACGGATTGAACGGATTGAACGGATTGAACGGATTGAACGGATTGAACGGATTGAACGGATTGAACGGATAAAGGCAGATCAGGCAAAGACTTTAGGGCTTAGCCAAAAGGCTTCGGGGTTAATCTGATTTTATCCGTTCAGTCCGTCAAATCCGTGTGCGAGCCTTAGGCCTGGTTGTTTCATAGATTGTCTCTATTTACATACACGCGGGGCTTGATAATATTAATGAATAGAACGGGATCAATCCACCCAGCGGCAAAGGCCCCATGGCTGCAAAGGAGCATCCACGCAATGCAGAAAACGATGCAGGCTCTTGTCAAGAAGTACCCAAAACCCGGACTGTGGCTGGACGAGGTTCCGGTTCCCGAGGTCGGTATCAACGACGTGCTGATCAAGGTCTGCAAGACCGCCATCTGCGGCACGGACCTGCACATCTGGGACTGGAACGCCTGGGCGCAGAGAACGATTCCGGTCCCGATGGTGATAGGGCACGAGTTCGTGGGGCGGGTGGCCGCCATAGGGAGCAACGTCTTCGACCTGAACGTCGGGGACACCGTCTCAGGCGAGGGGCATATCGTCTGCGGCAGGTGCCGCAACTGCCTGGCGGGCCGGCGCCACCTCTGCAAGGACACCAAGGGCGTCGGTGTGAACCGTGCCGGCGCCTTTGCCGAGTACATCTGCATCCCGGTGACCAACGTCTGGCACGCCGACCCGAACATCCCGATGGAGATCCTCGGCATCTTCGACCCGTTCGGTAACGCCACCCACACCGCGCTCGCCTTTCCGATCCTCGGCGAGGACGTCCTGATCACCGGGGCGGGGCCGATCGGTATCATGGCGACGGCAATCGCCCGGCATGCGGGGGCGCGCTTCATCGTCACCACCGACCTGAACCCCTACCGGCTGGACCTCGCCAAGCGCATGGGGGCGACTGTCGCGCTGAACGTCCGGGAGCGCAGCCTGGCAGAGGTGCGGACGGAACTCGGCATGAAGGAGGGATTCGACGTCGGGCTGGAGATGTCCGGAAACGGCGACGCATTCAAGGAGATGATCGCCAACATGTGCCACGGCGGCAAGATCGCACTGCTGGGGATTCCATCCGACGAGCTCGCCATTGACTGGACCCAGATTATCTTCAACATGCTGACCGTCAAGGGGATTTACGGGCGCGAGATGTACGAGACCTGGTACCTGATGCAGTCTCTCATCAAGATCGGGCTGGACCTGAGCCCGGTCATCACGCACCGGATGCACTATACCGACTTCGAGGACGCTTTCCGGGTAATGAGCTCCGGCAATTCCGGCAAGGTCATGCTGAATTGGGCCGGGGAGTAGAACCTTTTTGCCAGGGAGACGCGGAGAACACGGAGTAATTCACACGGCAGAAACAACTTCCGGGGAAAAACAGATCTAACCTAAAAAGCACTTGGCCACAAAAAGGCACAAAATGCACAAAAAAAACCTTTAATGCCTTTAACTTTTTTCTCGTTCCCAAGCTCCAGCTTGGGAATGCAATGGCCGGCAAAGCTCCAGCTTTGAATCGTTGAAGCGGAGCTTCCCGCACAATTTACGTCCCCAAGCTGGAGCTTGGGAACGAGATGACTTCCCGGGAAAAAACAGATCTAACCTAAAAAAAACACTTGGCCACAAAAAGGCACAAAATGCACAAAAAGTTAAAAGCATTGTAACTATTCAGCATAATTTTTGAAAATAGTTCTTGACACTGTTTTTGATATGAAATGCTCATATGGCAAGTCATTGCCTTGGTGCTATGAAATCCCCTGCTGGCACACAGTGTGTGCGGTCTATCG
>Ga0209125_1002500_pt1 | contig 14080 bp, 16 predicted proteins | sample BarGraIncub1131A_FD_184503 | JGI IMG/M metagenome (GOLD analysis project Ga0209125, IMG submission 184503) | Arctic peat soil microbial communities from Barrow, Alaska - Barrow Graham LP Incubations 11-31A (SPAdes) (version 2) | ecosystem: Environmental > Terrestrial > Soil > Wetlands > Peat... | reverse complement strand
TTGCGGCCATACCGAGCCGCGAGATATTGCTTCAGCGCGTGTGGTCTTGAATTGGGCGCTGCACGGCACACCGACAGCACCCCGATCACGTCAGGAACCGACGGCGGCAGGGTTTACGCCCTGCGAAACGCCATCCAATCGCTCAGCGACTTGGTTGGAGTAGTTCATTCGGTCGCGAATTGGTGCCAGGGCTTCACCGACAATGATCTCGTTGGTGAACGGACCGTAGGCCTCGGCGGTATCGAAAAACGTCACTCCCCTCTCGAAAGCCGATCGAATCAGCGAGATCGCCGCGGACTTGTCCAGGGTCGTACCGTAGACGTTGCTCAGGCTCATGCAGCCGAGTCCGATGGCCGAAACTTCGAGCCCACACGATCCAAGTTTTCGTTTCTGCATGGTTGTACTCCTTCTGTCAGGTTTGCTGTCTACCATCAGAGCGTCCGCAGGTCCTTACGCCCCAGGCGGGAAGTCGGTGGATGCAGCAACCTCCTTCTGGGCTTCGAATACCGCCAGTCGCTTGCGCAATGTCGTGATGATGCCATTCAGCGCCAGGGAGCCGAGCACCATGCGCAGCGGCGCTGGCTCGATATCGACGCTCTCGATGATGCGTGCCGCCATGCGTGCCGGATCGCCGGGGGCCAGCCCATTCGTTGGGTCGAGCATCTTCAGGAAGGCATGCGCTGGCGTCGAGTCGTATTCCGGCATGAGGGCCGCCACCTGTGCGCTGCCGTAGCGGAACTCGGTACGGGCACCACCCGGCTCAACGATCGTCATGCCGATTCCGAAACCAGCCACCTCCTGAGCGACAGATTCGACGAAGCCCTCAATGCCCCACTTGGTGGCGTGATACAGCGAATTGCCCGCGAAGGCGACCTGTCCGCCATAGGATGATATCTGGATAATACGGCCGCCGCCCTGCGCGCGCAGATGGGGTAGCGCCGCGCGGATCAGTTGGATCGACCCCGTCAAGTTGGTCGCGAGAAGATGTTCGACCTGTGCGTCGCTGAGTTCCTCGGCGGCGCCGAACAAGCCGTAGCCGGCATTGCTGATGACAACGTCGATGCGTCCGATGCGTGCAAACGACCGGTCGACGAGCGCTCGTGTGGCCCGCATGTCGGTCACGTCGAGCACCTCGACCATGAACGTGCCGGGATAGCGCTCCATGAGATCGGCGACCTTGGCCGCGTCGCGCACGGTGCCGACGACGTGGTCGTCGCATGCAAGCAGTTGTTGGCTGAGCTCGCGGCCGAAGCCGCTGCTGACGCCGGTGATGAGCCATGTGCGTTGTGTCACGGTCGATTCCTCCGAAAAAGATGGGTTGGACGGGGTGTCGCGCTACACCGCAGCGAGCAGCCGCATCGCTTCACGGACACGCTCCGGCTCTTGTGTCAATGGCATGTTCTTGATATCGCGAATGGCGTCGAGCGCCCCGGGCGGGTCTGTTTCCAGAGCGGCGAACAGTGCGTCGAAGTCTGCCGAAACCGGGCCACGCTCGGCGACGAGTTCGAAGGTCTTGCGCTCGGCGGCAGCCGATGCCAGACTTCGCACCAGTATCTCGGCAACCTGGCGGCGGGCCACAGCACCATCGCTTGGGTCGCCCGCTTGCCGAGCGTCGCCCTGCAGCAGTACCAGGCGATGCTGGTCGACGTCGTTGTAGTCGAACCAACCTGGCCGGACGATCGTATAGGGCATGCCGCTGGCCCGCACCAGACGCTCGCCGCGCCGCTTCCAGTCGTGCGCCTCGGTGGACCGGTTATAGGCGCCGGTGCGATTGGTTACGCCGATGGCGGTCATCAGGGCAATGCGCACCTTGCTGTTGCCGAGCGCGGCCAAGACATTGCGCACGCCGCCGTAATCGATATTTTCGGCGCCGATTTTTCCGCCCCCATCCGAACCATGGGTGAAGACGATGGCGTCGATACCGTCGACCGCCGCCAGCAGCGTCGCCTGCCGGGTAAGGTCGCCGGCCACCGTTTGCGCCTGGGTCGGCAGGTGATCAGCCTGGTCGGGGGCGCGGACCAGTGCGCGCACGGCATAGCCTTCACGGATGGCTTCGGCTACGACCAGCCGGCCAATGCTGCCGGTCGCACCGATGACCAGGACCGTGTTCGGACGTTTGTTCATGGCTGCCGCTCGCTGTTCGACGGGGCCGCGGTCGGTGCCGGCACAACCTCATCGATTGCGCGCAATGCGTTGAGCGTGCGCGGATAGCCGATGAAGGGCAGCAACTGTGTGGCGACCTCGATCAGGAGCGCGCGATCGTTGCCGATATGAAGGTTGGCCGCCACATGCCCCCGCACCTGAGGATCGCAGCCGCCGAGCGCGACCAGCATGCTAAAGGTCAGCAGTTCGCGCGTGGGCAGGTCGATGCTGGGGCGCGTGTAGTGGTCGCCAAAACAGTTACTGGCCAGATAGTGCTGGATATGCATTTGATCAGCTGGCGTGGTGGCGTGAAGCTTGTCGACAAGCTCGCTGCCGATGATCTCCCGCATGACAGCCATGCCCTTTTCCAGGCGATTCTTCGGCGCAGTCGTCGATTGGCCAGGAAGCGGCAGTGCAATGCCGCGCTCGGTGAGCACGTCGTTGGTGACGTGGATGAAGTCGAAAACCTTGGCCATGCCGACATAGGGCACCGCCTGGTACACAATCTCCTTGAGCTCCACGGGCGTGACGCCGATGTTGAGCGCGGCGGCGCCCATCACGCGGAACTCGCGCAGCGCCTGGCTGGCGATGATCGCCGCGAGTTGGATCATCAGCCGAGTACGGACATCCAAGCTGCCGTGACGCAGCACCTCGTCGAAGGCGAAGTTGTCGAACGTTTCTATGAGCTCCGGGTCCGTGACGGCCAGGGTCGAGACGTGGCTAGGGAAGAGCAAGTCGTGGTTGTGGCGGGCGTTTTCGTTGAGTGACATTGCAGCTTTTCTTTCCATTAATTATTCGGGTTGGAGAAGCGCGCTCCATTGAGCGCACAGTCTGTTTGGATCCCTTATGCTTAGTTCGATACACGACGAAGTACGAAGAAATAGGTGCCCTTGTCACTCCGGCTGTCCATTACTCCCAGCAAGGTGTCGTCGTCGGCTTGGTGGAAATAGTCGATGATCGCCGCCCCCCTGACCTTGCCGCGATATTCGGCCAGCCACAGCCGCGTCGTCGGTTTGCTGGTCTCGATCTCCTTCTGGACGGAGGCGATCTCCTTCACGCCCTCGGTGGAAGCCCGGAATTTCTTCAACGGATCGGCCGCGAAGAGGCTCTTGCGATTCGCCTTGTAGCTGAGCAGCGGATCGACGATGTCGGCATCCTTGAAGCGCTTGCCAAACCAGCCGCAGTCGGCGAGCAACCCGTCATTCGGATGCCCGCACGGGAATTCTGCACCCTTCCGGGTACCAATCATTGCCTTGATGGCGCCAGTGCGAGGCCATCGAAAACTGCGTAGGCCTCGTCGGTGTTGACTCTTCCTGTCTCGATGGTTTCTGCGAAGCTCATTTGTTTCTCCTGCGTGCATTTGACGATTGATCAAGGGTCAAGCACGGCTTGGCGACGCGGCCTACGGCTATGTCGCCTTCGCCAGCGGATACGTGCGGGTGAGCGTCTCGAACGGGAAACGCCCCTGCTGCACCCGCGTTATCAAGTCCAGATGTTCTGGAATCGTTGTCGGTCCTTATGCCTTCACGTAGCGGTAACGGACTTTTTTGTCGATCACTTTGACCCAGGCGTCGCTGATCTCACGCATTGAAATCTCGCTGATCTCCGGCCTGATGTTGTGAAGCGCGCAGACACAGACAATCTCTTGCGTCTTGCGGATGCCGCCGATTGACTACTTACTTTGCCTTGAGCGAAGCCATGTCGATGACGAAGCGGTACTTCACGTCACTCTTGAGCATGCGCTCGTAGGCGGTATTGATGTCCTGCATGTTGATGACTTCGATATCGGAGGTGATGTTGTGCTTGCCACAGAAGTCGAGCATTTCCTGCGTGGCGGGAATGCCGCCGACCAGCGAACCGGCCAGCAACTTGCTGCCCAGGATGATCTGCGTCGAGTTCAGCGCCGGCTCCAGCGGGCCGAGGTAGCCGACCAGCGCCAGCGTGCCCTTGAAGCTCAGCGTCGGGATGTAGGGGTTGAGGTCATGCACATAGGGTACGGTGTCGACGATCAGGTTGAACTGGCCGGCGACCGCCGCCATCTGGGCCGGATCGGTGGAGAGCACGACATTGTGAGCACCCAGCCGACGGGCATCGGCTTCCTTGCCTGGCGAACGGGTGAACAGCGTGACTTCCGCTCCCAGCGCGTTGGCCAGTTTGAGCGCCATATGGCCCAGGCCACCCAGGCCGACTACCGCCACCTTGCTGCCGGGGCCGGCATTGAAAGCCTTCAGCGGCGACCAGGTGGTGATGCCGGCGCACAGCAAAGGGGCTGCGCCCTTGAGGTCGAGTCCGTCCGGAATGCGCAGCACAAATTCATCGTGCACGACGATTTTTTCGGAGTACCCGCCCTGGGTCATCGTGCCATCTCGTGGGTCGGTGATGCCATAGGTGTAGATGGATTCCGGGCAGTGCTGCTCGTAACCTTGCTCACAGGCCGGGCAGTGGCCACAAGAGTCAACAATGCAGCCGACGCCGACTGCATCACCCACCTTGAAGCGGGTGACGGCGGAACCGACGCCGGTGACGCGACCGATGATTTCGTGACCGGGTACGATCGGGTAGCGAGTGCCTCCCCAGTCGTTGCGAACGGTGTGCAGATCGGAGTGGCAGACGCCGCAATAGAGGATCTCAATCGTCACATCATCGTTGCGGGGGGTGCGGCGGTCGATGCGATGGGGAAGCAGTTTCTCGGTGGCTGAGACTGCCGCGTAAGCACGGATATCTTTAGTCATGGCAATGCCTTTCATTCAGAGGTTGATTCATTGAAGCGGGATTTCAGCGGCCAACGCGCTGCTGCAGGTGCGGCGGATAGCGGTCACCTTCGACCTTGATACCTGAGAGTGCCTGTTCGATTCCGGCAAGATCCTGGGCCGAGAGTTCAACGGCGGCGGCGCCGATGTTTTCTTCCAGTCGATGGATCTTGGTTGTTCCGGGAATCGGCGTGATCCAGGGTTTTTGAGCGAGTAGCCACGCAATCGCAATCTGGGCTCGGGGCACCCCCTTGCTGCTTGCCAAATCACCTAGCACGTTGACCAGACCACGGTTGGCCTTACGCGCATCTTCGCCAAAGCGCGGCACGACATTTCGGAAGTCGGTACTTTCGAAACTGGTGTTTTCGTCAATCGCGCCCGTCAGGAAACCCTTGCCGAGTGGGCTGAACGGCACGAAACCGATGCCCAGCTCTTCGAGCAGCGGCAGGATGCTCTGTTCCGGCTCGCGCCACCACAGTGAGTATTCGCTCTGCAGGGCAGTAAGCGGTTGCACCGCATGGGCGCGACGGATCGATTCGACGCCAGCTTCCGACATGCCGAAGTGACGTACCTTGCCTTCGGCGATCAGATCCTTCACCGTACCGGCTACGTCTTCCATCGGCACCGCCGGATCGACGCGGTGCTGGTAAAAGAGGTCTATCACATCGGTCTTCAAGCGGCGCAGTGAGGCTTCCGCCACGGCACGGATGTTTTCCGGCCGGCTATCCATGCCATCCGCGACCTTGCCGCCGGCAAAACCGAACTTGGTCGCGATCACCACCTTGCCGCGGAACGGTGCCAGGGCTTCGCCGAGCAGCTCTTCGTTGGTGAAGGGGCCGTAGGCTTCGGCGCTGTCGAAGAAGGTGACGCCCAGCTCATAGGCGCGGTGGATGAGTTTGATGGCGGCGGTTTTGTCGGTCGCCGGGCCATAGCCGTAGCTCAGCCCCATGCAACCGAGGCCGATGGCTGAGACTTCAAGACCGCTGTTGCCGAGTTTGCGTTTCTGCATGTTCTGCTCCTTGTTGCGAACGTGTTTCGGAGAGTCAGCGCGGGTATTGCTCGTCACTGACCTTTTCCATCCAGTCGGCGCCCTTGCCGTCGAGAGATTCCTGGATCGCGATGTGCGTCATTGCCGTATCGGGCGCGGCGCCGTGCCAGTGCTTGACGCCGGCTGGGATGGTCACGACGTCACCCGGACGGATTTCCTGCAACGGACCGCCCCAGTGCTGGACACGGCCGAAACCGGAGGTAACGACCAGGGTCTGACCCAGCGGGTGCGAATGCCAGTCGGTGCGGGCCCCCGGCAGGAAGGTCACCAAACCACCGGAGACGGTGGCCGGTTCGGGGGCGGTGAACAGCATCTCGACATTGACCGTGCCGGTAAACCACTCGGCGGGACCGGCGAAGGTCTGGTGGCTACCGGCGCGGGCGACGCTGACTTCGGTGGAAATGGCGAAACTTGTGCTCATTTTCATATCCTTCCTAGTTACGGTTCGGCGCGCTCAGCACGCCCCGCTTGATGGCAGGTGTTCAACTCCGGCTTGCCTCCGGCGGCGCTTCCTGGCCGGAAAGTTCGAACAAGTCCGGGCGCAGGCGCAGACCATGAATTTCCATCTTCGCCAGGCAGGCGTTGAATTCCTTCAGTTCGTCGGTATTGAACGCGACGTGCATGACGCCCAGGTTCTCGCTGAGATGGGCTTGCTTGGTCGTGCCGCGAATCGGCACGATCCAGGGTTTCTGGACCAGTAACCAGGCCAGCGAAAGCTGTGCCTGGGTGGCGTTCTTGCGTAGCGCCCAGCGACGCAGGAAGTCGACGATGGCCATGTTCGGGCCGATGTTTTCGGGCGTGAAGCGCGGATTGGTCAAGCGGTAATCGGTGTAGCCGGGGCCGTCGAAACGGGTTTTCTCGTTGAACGTGCCAGTCAGCAAGCCGATACCCAGCGGACTCCAGGCGGCCAGGCCGACATTGAGTTCTTCCAGCACGGCCAGGACGCCGTTTTCGGGATCCCGGGTGAGCAGCGAGTATTCGCTTTGCACGGCGCTGACCGGCTGGATGGCGTGAGCCCGACGCAGCGTTGCCAGGCTGGGTTCGGACATGCCGAAATGACGCACCTTACTTTCGCCGATCAGGTCCTTGGCGGTGCTGGCTACGTCTTCGATCGGCACTCGCGGATCGACGCGGTGCTGGTAGAGCAGATCGATGTGGTCCGTCCGCAGGCGGCGCAGCGAGGCGTCGACGACATTGCGGATGTGTTCCGTGCGACTGTTCAGCCCGCCGGTGCGGCATCCGGTGGCGGGGTCGATGTCGAAGCCGAAGCCGGAATTGGTAGCGAGCACGACACGGTTGCGGTAGGCAACGAGCGCCTCGCCGACGCGTTCTTCGTTGATGAAGGGGGCGTAGGCTTCAGTGGTGTCGAAATAGGTTAGGCCTTGATCGATCGCCGCATGGATCACCGGTGCCATTTCGCGCACGGTGTGCGGCGGGTTGTAGTTGCCGCTGTTCATCGTCATGCAGTCGAGCTCGATGGCTGAAACTTCCAGAGAACCGAGCTTGCGGGTGCCCATGGCTTACGCGGCTTACTAGCTGCTGTCTTGTGCTTCGGGCCGGCGGCCGAGACGGCAGCAGGAAGCATCAACATGGCGCCAGCGCCCAGCCCCATCATGATGAACTCGCGGTGATCCTGGTCCACGCCTTCCTTGCTATCAAGGGGGGTAGTCATCTCGTTTTCCATGTATTACAGGTCCCTTTCTTTGTATTTCGAACCGCTATGCTCTACGGTTCGTCTTCCGCCTGCGTAGCGAGGCTTCAGTGACCTGCCTGATATGCACCGGGCGGATGGTTTAGTCCACGGCGTTCGCCGGATGGGGTGATGTCGAGCCCGAATTGTTTCGCGATGACCACATGGTTGCGGGACGGCGCCGGCGGTTCAGCAATGATCTGAATGGCAGACTCCGCGCCGGTCGAAATGCAGCAGGCGCATGGGAGTGGTCGGGGAATGGGCGGCGTAACCGCGAACTTGATATTTCATGGAGTTAGTCTCCGTTAGGTTGTCTAGAGCCCTGTCATCTTTTCCAGCTGCTCCGGATAGCGGGCGCCCTGGATGGAAATCTTCGCGGCGGCTACCTCGATCTCGGTCAGGTCGTCGTGCGCTAGGGTGAGCTCGGCCGCGCCGAGATTCTCTTCCAGCCTGTGCAGCTTAGTGGTGCCAGGAATGGGGACGATCCAGGGCTTTCGCGAGAGCAGCCATGCCAGTGCTACTTGGGCCGGCGTGGCCTGGTGTCGATCACCTACGCGCTTGAGCAGGTTGACCAGGGCCTGGTTGGCATCGCGGGCTTCGGGCGTGAAGCGCGGGATGAGGTTGCGCACATCGCCCTTGGCGAAGCTGGACGAGGCGTTGATCTTGCCCGTCAAGAAACCCTTGCCCAGCGGGCTGTACGGCACGAAGCCGATGGAGAGTTCCTCCAACGTGGGCAGTACCTCCGCCTCTGGGCCCCGTGTCCATAGGGAATATTCGCTCTGTACGGCGCTGAGCGGCTGAACCGCGTGAGCCCGCCGGATCGTCTGCGCAGCAGCCTCGCACATGCCGAAATGGTGTACCTTGCCGGCGGCGATCAATTCCTTCACCGCACCGGCGACCTCCTCGATGGGGACCGCGGGATCGACACGGTGCTGGTAGAACAGATCGATCACCTCAATACCTAGCCGCTTGAGCGAAGCATCTGCAACCGCCTTGATGTGCTCGGGACGGCTGTTTAGCGCCGTCTTGCCGGGAGCATCCGCAGCAAACGTCTGAAAGCCGAACTTGGTGGCGATCACCACCTTGTTGCGGAAAGGACGTAGCGCTTCGCCAACCATCTCTTCATTGGTGTATGGGCCATAGATCTCAGCCGTGTCATAGAAGGTAACGCCGCGTTCAACGGCGGCGCGGATCAGCGCAATGCCGTCCGCTTTGCTCACCGTGGTGCCGTAACCAAAGTTTAGGCCCATGCAGCCCAGGCCAAGGGCAGAGACTTTGAGGCCGTTACCGAGGGTCCGCATTTTCATTTTCTTCTCCTGTCAGGATTGCTAGAAGTTACCGGGCCGGCTGCATATGTTCGGCGGGAACGACGAACAGCAAGGCGGCGATCAGCGAAAGCGTGTGCATCACGCCGGCACCGGTGAGCGCCATCGCATTGCGATGACTCCGCAGTTGGATGCCGTCCATGCCTGGTGCGTTCGCCGAGGCAAACACCGCCACCAGCAAGCCAAGCACGAAAGAGCCGCCCAGTTGGTGAAATACATTCACAACGCCTGAGGCCGCCCCCAGGTCGCGGTCGGCAATCACGGATATGCCTGCTACGGCGAGCGGGCCGAGGGCGGCGCTGTTGCCCAGGCCGATCGGTGCCATGGGCAGCGCAATGTCGAGGGTGAAGCGAGCGTTCGGGGCGGCGGTGCTCAACCAAAGCAGGCCAGTCGCGGTGAGCGCGAGCACAATGCGCGATAGACTGGCGTTTCCCCGTCGGCGCGTGAAGGCCGGAACGATCACGGCGGCGACGAAGGCCATCAAGATCATGGGCAGGAAGGCGAGCCCGGCCTGGAAGGGCGAATACCCCAACACGCGCAGCAGGAACTGGGTGGGGAGGTAGAGGAAGCTCACCATGCCGCCGAGGAACAGCATTCTCAACAGGTCAGCGCCCCAACGCTGGCGGCTGGCGAGCAGGTGCAGCAGCATGATCGGCTGCGTTGCGCGGGCCTCGATGACGGCAAAGACGATCAGGAGGACGAGACCGCTCGCGACGGCCGCCAGCGTCCGGGATGAGGTCCATTCCGAGCCGGCCGATTGCACGATACGGAAGACCAGGCAGATCATTCCCAACGCTGACGTGAGCGCACCGAACCGGTCGAAGGCACCGGGGCGAAGCTCAGGTTCGCGGATAAACCGCACCACGCCCAGCATCAGCGCGATCCCGATGGGCACGTTCATGAAGAATCCGACTCGCAACGAGATATGGTCGGCAAAGTAGCCGCCGAGTACGAGCCCAAGAGCCGAGCCGGCCCCGGCGACCATGGAGTAGGCGGCCAGAGCCCGCGTCCGTTCGGCACTCTCGGGAAACGTGGTTGAGATAAGTGCCAGAACGGAAGGCGCAAGGATCGCCGCACCCACGCCCTGCATAGCGCGAGCGCCCATCAACCAGTCCGCAACGGCGGCCGGGCCAATGGCCAGGGAGGACAAGGCGAATAGAGCCAATCGGTTCAGCAGCATGCGCTTACGTCCGAGCAGCGCGCGCGCGAGGCCTGGAGCAGGAAGTCGCCAAAGCAGAGCAGATAAGCGTTCTGCACCCAGGACAGGGCAACTGACGACAATCCCAGCTCTTTTTGGGTGCCGGGTAGACCGGTGATGACAATGGAAATGTCGAGCATGATCATCAGTTAGCTCGTCAGCACGACAGCCAACACGCGATTGCGTGCCCGATGCTGGAGGTCAATGTAGGTCGTGTGCATTCTTAATTGGCGTCCCTAGAAGATTTGAGCGTGTCGTTCTCCTTCGATGTGAGGAAGCATAGACCCGGGAGTATCTAGGAACTAGCCACTAACGACTTGAACCACAAGCAACATAAAGTTGATAATTGGCGGGCTTAAAATGGGCAAGACACAGGAGAAGAGTGATGCCGATCAATGAATTGCGCGCGATCGAGACCTTCGCCAAGGCGGTCGAACTCGGCAGCCTGCGCAAGGCCGCCGCCGCACAGGGTTCGAGCCCGCAGGCGGTGAGCCAGTCCCTGTCGCAACTTGAGCAACATCTGGGCGTGCGGCTCCTGCACCGGACGACCCGGAACATTGCCCTCACCGAGGAAGGGCGGCAATTCCTGGAGGCGACCCGGCCGGCACTAGCTATGCTGGAGCGGGCATTGCAACGCGTGCATGCGACGAAAGACGAAATTGCCGGGCCGCTGCATGTCGTGGCGCCGCGCTCGGGTTTTGTCTCGGTGCTGTGGCCGCTCATCCATGCGTTCTGCCAGAAATATCCTGGGATCCAGCCCGATCTTCACCTCGACGACCAAGTCGGCAACTGGGTGCACGAGCGCGCCGACGTCGGCTTTCGCATCGGCGCGCTGCCGGAGGAGGGGTTGATTGCGCGCAAGCTTTTCCCCGTCCAGTTGATCATCTGCGCGTCGCCGGGCTACCTTGAGCGCCATGGTGCGCCCCGGAGCCTGGATGAACTGGCCGCGCACCGGTGCAGCGTGTTCCGCCATCCCGCGACTGGGCAGGTGTTCCCCTGGTACTTGACGGTTGATGGCGAAGTGGTCCGCCGCGACCTGCCGCCTGCGTTATCCAGCAACGATATCGAGATTGAGTTGCAGGCTGTTCTTGATGGTCAGGTCGTTGCGCAGCTCTCAAGCATCTCGGCGGCGCCCCATATCCGCGCGGGGCGTATCGTTCCCTTGTTGCCGCAACATGTGACGGACCACATGAGCGTGACGATCTTCTACGGGAGTCGGCGCGCGCAGCCTGCACGCGTTCGGCAGTTCATCGATTTTGCCGTCGAGCACCTGACGGACAATCCAAGCTACGTATTGAAAGCTACCGAGCTCACGTCCTTGTCGTTAAGGACGTGAAGTCGTAAACACGAGCGGTGTCAATTGAATACTTGTCCGAGCAGCTTCGCCTGCGCGTCAAAGGCACGCACGACCCAGGTGCTTGGGGCAAAGCGTTCGAAAAGCTCTTCCAGTGACAGCGCATTGGCGCTCGGCGCCAGCGTGATTGCAAGGAGTGACCATGTCGCAGTTCGGCGGAGGTGGTCAGCTACATCGCGCAGGATGCAGTAGATCTTTGAGACCATCGAGGGCCGTTCTACGCGAGGGAGCGTCGCTGACGACGCGATTGACGGTGCCGCTGGGGCCGCCAAACACGTCGTAGGACGATAGACTCGGCCCGATGGCGGTGCAGTTCCAACGCTCCTCGTGACCTCTGGACCAAGGTGGCGCATGACGCCTTGCGCGATATACGCCATCGGAATCCACGGCTCGGAGCGACCGTGGTGTAGCCGGATGGTTGCAAAAGCGGGCGTTGAACGATTCTCGGTGTATGCTGATGCCTTATATGGGGGCGAGTTGCATTTGAAGATAACCGAGCAGCAAGTCCCGAACGATGACAAAAGCTTAGGTTCGGCACTTACTGGAGAGTAATAAGTTATGCGTTCTTCGCGGCAACTTAGATGGCGCCAAACATTTTTCGCGATCTGGGGCCTTGTGATAACTAGTGTGGTCTGGAGTGGTGTGAACGAAGGCGCAGTCGCATATAGAAGCGGCGATTATCAAACAGCATTCAGAGAGTGGAAACCAGCAGCTGAAAATGGCGATCCGACTGCTCAGGGGAATTTGGCTTCTCTATATGAACGTGGACTGGGGACGTCAAAGGACATCGCGTTGGCCGTGTTTTGGTACAGCAAGGCTGCTAATAACGGATCGGTCTTTGCGCAAAACAATTTGGGGTGGTTGTATGATAATGGGATAGGTGTTGTAAAAGACGACACCCAAGCAGTAGCGTGGTATCGAAAGGCGGCGGAGCAAGGCTTCCCTGATGGGCAGAATCATCTTGCACTTCACTATTTAAGTGGTACGGGCGTACCTAAAGATGTCGCACAAGGTGTCCTCTGGCTCAAAAAAGCAGCGGAGCAAGGCAGAGTGGATGCCCAGTTTAGCCTCGGAAATCTATACGTGGCGGGGAAGGTGCTTCCTAAAGATGAAGCCCAAGCCTTTATGTGGTATCGGAAAGCCGCTGAAAACGGAATGGCCGATGCTCAAAACAAAGTGGGAGTGATGCTGCAAAGAGGGATTGGTAGTCCCAAGGACGATATTTCCTCCTTCGGGTGGTATCTGAAGGCTTCTGGGCAGGGTCTAGCCTCAGCCCAAAATAATCTCGGGCACATGTATTTGAATGGTACAGGGGTTGAAAAAAATTACGTGCAAGCGGCTGCCTGGTTCAGTAAGGCGGCCGAGCAAGGAAACGCGAACGGCCAGTTCAGCTTAGGACAGCTGTATCAGAAGGGTCTCGGGGTTCCAATGGATCTGGTCCAAGCGACGGCATGGTTTAAGAAGGGAGCCTCCCAAGGATTAGCAAGTGCGCAGAATATGCTCGGTGTGATGTACCACCAAGGCTCCGGTATTGAAAAGGACGAAGCAGAGGCGGTTACGTGGTTCCGTAAAGCCGCAGATCAAGGTGATGCGACCGCGCAAGGTAACTTAGCGACGATGTATCAGATGGGTTTTGGCGTTGCTAAAGATCTTGCGCAAGCGGAATTGTGGTACCGCAAAGCGGCTGATCAAGGAAACGCCACTGCGGCGAATATGCTTAAGAAGTTGAAAGATATCAACCATTAGGTTAGCGGCCTCCCTCTTTGAGAGATAGGCATGTTGTTGGGTTTTCTACTGTGACACCGTCCCCATGCAACAATTGGCTGTGCATCGTAGGCAGCTTCCATGTCCGGGTGGCTAGCGGCACGCTGGTCAGCCAGGGCGACCTGGCGGTCCAACTGGCGACCACCTTGACCAACAGCGGCAGCCTGCTGGCCGGCGGTAACGCCGGCCGGTGAGCGCCGGATCGATGCCGTCAAATCCCAGCTTGCCGAGACCCAGTTCGTCGACGAAGACGTCAACCACGCGCACCGGGTTCGTGTCGGTAATGTAGTCGTCGAGACATTCCGGGAGCAGTCTGCTTTGCGTGCGGCTTTCGCCTTGAGGGTGTCCGGAATTTTGTGTAAACGGGTTTTGAGTTAAAGGCCGCTCATGCGGTCTGAACTGGATAGTAAAGCGAGTCAATGCGGCTTTCCAATCTCGAATGGGCATCGTCCGTTTCTGGCTAATGTTGCGCAGCGCCAGATAGAAGAGTTTCAGCAGCGCCTCGTCGCTCGGGAACGAGCCGCGATTTTTGGTGATCTTGCGCAGGCTCATATTCACCGACTCGATGGCATTGGTCGTGTAAATGACTTTCCGGATCTCCGGCGGATAGTCAAAGAACGGGATGATCCGTGACCAGTTCCTCCGCCAGGACTGGCCAATCGGCAGGTAGGCGTTCAGTAATGAGCCTCTTGCAAAATGACCAATGCAAGGATGATTTTTTCGCGACGGGAGGCGAAAGCGGGAGATGCAGGCGGCCATTTCTGGCATGATGTGGTTTCTCAATGCCAACATCATTACGCCTGCAAAAT
>Ga0209125_1002499_pt1 | contig 14087 bp, 13 predicted proteins | sample BarGraIncub1131A_FD_184503 | JGI IMG/M metagenome (GOLD analysis project Ga0209125, IMG submission 184503) | Arctic peat soil microbial communities from Barrow, Alaska - Barrow Graham LP Incubations 11-31A (SPAdes) (version 2) | ecosystem: Environmental > Terrestrial > Soil > Wetlands > Peat... | reverse complement strand
TCCTTTGGAATTATAAAGCAAAATTGATTTGAATAATTCATATTATATGGTAAACTAATTATAATATATGGTAAAATAACCATACGAATATAAACAATGGCAATATTGGACAAACTATTCCACAGCAAAAGTAATATTTAACTTAATTATATTAAATAATCATCCAAACATAAAGGAAAATGCCAAATTAATTAATTATATTTAAAGTGAGGTGTTTAATTAAGCCACTTTAGTGGATTGTTAATAAAAAGTACGAGGGGGAAGAAAAATTGAGGAATAAAATTTTTTTAAACAAGGTAGGGTTATTCATAATAATAATGTGTGGTTTATTTCTATATATACCAAACACTGTTATTGCAGCCGCGAGTCCTATTCAAATGGAACATAAGACAAATGTACCAGCTAATAAAGTGTGGAAGATTAAGTTTAACCAACCTATTAATGAGGACAAGCTAAGTGCAAGTGTTAAAGTTTATAATCCCATTTCAATTTTAACACAGGTAAAGATATCCTATGACTCTATAAATAATACCATAATAGTAGAACCACCAACTGATGGTTATATAGGGGGACAAACTTATTCACTGCAGATTTGTGAAACTATTACGGGCTTAGATAGTAATCCACTCAAGGCACCTGTAACTATGAATTTTACTATAGCGGTACCCAAAAATGGACCGTTAATAAATACTGTTAATAAGAAATATGTTTATAAGCCATATGATAACACTTTAAATCAAATGGTAGATGTGGAAAGTAAAGTAAATCCACCTAATGTTGTAGCTAATTATAGCTTAGATGCTAGTAGCATAGATATTTCTGAATATTTGAATCCTAAAAACTTTGAATACCATAATTATGCTGTATATCAATTTTTAACGTTAAATTACATTGAAGGAATTACTGCAGAAGAGCTAGACACCGTATTAATGGGAAAGGGAATACTACAGGGACAAGGAAAAACTTTTTTAGATGCTTGTAAGGAGAATGATATTAACCCAGCATATATTATTGCTCATGCTCTTTTAGAAACTGGCAATGGTAGCTCAACACTGGCGAATGGTGTGATGGTAAGTGAAGTTGGAGGACAAGTATTAGAAGAAAGTAAAATGACATATAATATGTTCGGTATAGGAGCTTTTGATGAAAATCCAGATAAATGTGGTTCAGAAAGAGCTTATACAGAGGGGTGGTTTACTCCTGAGGATGCTATCAAGGGTGGGATAAAATGGATTTCTTTGCAATATATAAACAATGTTACTTATAAACAAAATACATTATATAAAATGAGGTGGAACCCATCAATCCCAGTAAGTGTAACTTACCGTCATCAATATGCTACAGATATAGCTTGGGCATATAAGCAAAGTTATAAAATTAAGGAAATTCTAGATAAATTCACAAATGCAAATTTAGTGTTTGAAATACCTCAATATAAATAGAACTAAGGGTATCCTGCAAAGGATACCCTTAGTCAATTTTAACTTGTCCATTATTATTTACTAATACCTTGAAATTATGAGCATCAGCATATTTTATAAACTCAGTTAAGTCAATAATCGTATTATTCTTATTTTCAGAAATAAATATAGAAATTTTGAAACCATCATCTGCATGTGCTTTAGTAAGGTATTTTTGCTTAATGGATTCATCTAAAATTAAATGTAAGGCTTCCTCCAAGGGCTTATGTTCTAAAGATAGAAGTTGCTTAATTTTATAGCCTCCAGAGCTAATGCCTTCTACTTTTTTAATTTTATTTGATCCGTTTACATCCATCTTTATAGAACAATTCATGTCTACGATAACGGAAAAATTATACTTATTATCTAAATACAATTTTCTAATTGAAAATAAAACTAATAGCAGACAAGCAAATACTAAAAAATATTTCCAAATAGCAATACTTTGGAATTCTTCACCTGCATATAGCTCACCTATTTTAGGTTCAGCTGTGTGCTTTTCAAGGGTAGCAAATTCATTGTTTGCGGTTATGATATACACTTTGTTTTTTTCAATATTGATTATTTTACCAGCTTTACGCATAAGGTCGCCTCCTTCATATGATAATATTTAGTATATTGAACATTTATAATGCTTGACATAAGGTGAAATAATTGGTACTTTCATTGAAGATGATTATAATAAATAGAGATATATAGAGGTATATTATGACAGAAATATTATCAAATAAAGGTTACCTATTTATAGGCATCATAATTATAGCAAATATTATAGCTTTTAGTGTAACAATTAAAATATTAATGATTAAAAAGTCTAGGGAACTTGATAAAAAAATCAATGCTACTATTAATCTATTTAAATCTACAAGGGATATCAATGATATTTTCAATTCATTATTGAAAAATTTATATGAGATATTACCTTGTGATGCAGCTATAAGTATATATAAAAATAATAATAAATTTGACCTTATGGCTTGTGATGGATATGGAGAGGGAACAAACTTAAGTAGCTATTTACAGGAAACTAAATGTATTGAAATAATAAAAAAAGCTATAGAATATGATAAGCCCTATTATATTAAAGATTTAAACAAATTAGAATATAAAAATTATAACACTGAGTTTCAATTAATATTATATCACATGAGATGCTTACTTATAATTCCAATTATACATAAAAAAAATAATTATGGATTAGTTATAATGTTAAATCATAAGAAATCAGCATACAATGTAGCATCAATAGCTAATGCCTGTTCCTTTGTTAGTCAAGCGGCTGTAGCTATAGAAAATGCTACGCTTTTTCAAAAACTAAAAGATATGGATAAGATGAAAACAGATTTTTTATCTACTGTTTCTCATGAACTGCGTACTCCCTTAACTTCAATTATTGGCTTTGCAGAAATGGTTAAGCGAAAATTTGAAGGATCTATAGTGAAAGAATTAGATCTTGAAAGCGAAAAAAATAAAAGTGCAGTTGTTAAGATAAGGAGAAATGTAAATATAATTTTATCAGAAGGTGAGAGATTATCCAGTCTTATAGATGATTTACTAGATATATCAAGAATGGAAGCTGGAAAAGTTAGCTTAAATATGAGAGAAATTGATATAGGAGAAATTATAACTCAGGTAATAACCTTGACTAACCCAATTATTAGAAATAAATCGGTTCAAGTTATACTCAACATAAGAGAATCACTCCCCAAAATCATGGCAGATAAAGATAAATTAATGCAGGTAATAATTAATCTTATTTCGAATGCTATAAAATTCACGGAGCAAGGATGCATAGTATGTACAGCTAGAGAAGTACAAGAGAATGTAATAGTAAGTATTAGTGACACTGGAGTTGGGATTAGGGAGGAAGATAAAAAATATATATTTGATAAATTCAACCAAGTTGGTGATACTCTTACAAATAAACCTAAAGGAACAGGACTTGGATTAGCTATATGTAAGTATATTATTGAAGAGCATGGTGGAGAAATATGGGTTGAAAGTGAAATAGAAAAAGGAAGTGATTTTTCATTTAGTATACCTATTTCAGGGGAAAATAAATAAAGTATTTTAGACACAATTAAATAAAAAATCCCACAAACATTAAAAAAGTTTATGGGATTTTTTATTTATAGTATAGGAGAAAGTAATCTCGATACAGACTCCTTGAATTTAACAATAACACTTCTATTCATATATTTTTGTAGAGTTAGCTCATCACAAAACACTAAATCATCATTAAAAAAACCATCTAATTTGGAAGTTATATCTTTATCATATATAAAAGCATTAATTTCAAAGTTCAAAGTAAAGCTTCTAATATCTAGATTAGCAGTACCTACAGAACTTATAGATCCATCAATGGAAAGGAATTTACTATGGAGAAAGCCCTTTGTATAGGTATAGCATTTGACACCGGATTCTAATAGTTCTCCCATGTATGAAGTAGAAGCCCAATACACAAAAGGATGATCTGGTTTACTAGGTATAATTATCCGTACATCTACTCCTGACAATGAGGCTATTCTTAAGGCTTCTAATATGCTGTCATCTGGAATAAAATAAGGAGTTTCTATATAGATGTTATTTTCGGCTTTACTAATCATTTTCAAATACCCATTTTTTATAGAATTAAATTTGGAATCAGGTCCACTTGAGACCATTTGAAGACCTGTTTTCCCAAGGTGTGTTCTGTGAGGAAAATATTTGCTATCAAAAACAGAATTTTCATTAGCAGCAAACCTCCAATCCATTAAAAAGTGCAATTCCAAGGCATCTATAGCATCTCCTTGTATGAATAAATGTGTATCTCGCCAAAAACCAAATCTTTTAGTAAGTCCTAAATATTCATCGCCAACATTAAAACCTCCAATAAAGGCATATTTACCATCAATAGTGCAAATTTTACGATGATTTCTAAAGTTTACTCTAAGATTTATATAAGGCAGAAAGGGTGGGAAAAAAACTGCAACTTTACCGCCAGCTTCTATTAAAGGTGCAAAAAAACGTTTAGAGACCTTAAGGCATCCCATACCATCATAAAGTAATTTTACTTCTACGCCTTCTTTAGCTTTTCTACACATAATTTCAATAATACACCTTCCTAAATTATCATTTTGGAATATATAATACTCCATATGAATGAATACTTTTGCATTCTCCAGGCTTTCTTTAAGTTGATCGAATTTAGATTTACCGTCAGTAAATATAGTTACATGGTTATTGTTAGTGTAAAAGGCATTATCACTACAAAGATTAAGTTCCATCATATCAGAATATTTACTTAAAAAGGGATTAGTTTTAATTAGTGATTCATTGTTTAAAAATTCCTTTTGTTTATCTATAATTGATGTGAGATTTTCTTTTTCTTCTTTTTTTAGCCGAAACATCTTTTTTCTTTTCAAATTTTGACCAAGAAATAAGTATAATATAAACCCAAAGCTAGGTAAAAATAACAGCACCATAAGCCAAGTCCAAGTGCTGGCGGGATTTTTTCGCTCGATAAAGACTACTGCAAAGGCAAAAAGAATATTTATAAAAAACAACAAATTGAAAAAACGTAATAATAATTCATTTGTAAACATATGAACCTCCAAAAAAACTCATTATATATTATAACTATAGTATACATATAAAAGTCTATAAAGAAACATATAAAAAATAAAATATCTATGGCATTATTGAATGTTTATTTAAAAAAATATAAGTATTTCAATTTTATATTTTATATTAGTAAGGGAATAGTGAGTTATATGATATAATAATAGTAAATTGCCAGAGTGAATTTACGGGGGATAAGGGTATGGGCGTTGTTCATAGAAAACTTAATGAGGAAATAAGCCAATCCTTAGAGCTTATAAGAAAATTAGAGCATGTGGTGAATGAGATTCAGAAAAACGAAGTCTTGTTTAGTTCTGATATTCAAAATATGTCCTTAGAGAGCAAACAGTGTATATTAGATAAATGGGTTAGTTATGTAGGATGTTATAATGGACTTAATGAAATCAGGCAAAGATATAAAAATGAACTTAGATTAAAGCATACAGACGATTCACATACTAAATTTAAAAATATATTATTAATTTATGCTTCCACCATAGCAATACGTAAAAATTCTGTATTATTGGCTAACATCATAGATAAAAACAAGTATCTGGAGTCAATGTTAAATGAGAGTAGGCCCGAATACAATATTAATAAAAAACAATATTATTACATAACACAAGAAATTACAGAGATTTCTTATATGGTATCACTGTTTAGAAATAAACATTACTTTGATTTTATGGTAAATTACTATGAAGTTTCTGGTTACGTGCGAGATAAAATTGAAAGTGAGTTATTAGATTATGCAAGTTATAATTATTTAAATGTAATAAAACTTGTTAGTAATCATAGAAATATTGTTTTTAACAATATGATTGATTTTTTTGGAAAGAATGCTTTTGATTTTTGGTTCCCATTTCAAAAATGGGTTGCTATAAGTATTACTGGAGTTGATTATTCTAGTAGAAAAGAAAAGTATGTTAGCAAAGAAGATATTGATATTATTAAATCAGAATTGCTGCCGGGGGATGTGCTTTTAAAGAGAAATAATTACCAACTAACAAACATAGGATTACCTGGATTTTGGACTCATTCTGCCATTTATATAGGCTCCTTAGAAGAATTAGATGAATATTTTGTGGACATGCCACTAGGAGATTATTTGTGTATGTCCCAGTATTTAAAAGTAATATATCCTAAAGTATATGAAAGCTTATTCCAAAGGAATAAAGGTAATGGGGACTATATTATAGAGGTTATTGCCCAAGGGGTGGTAATAAATTCGTTAGATGCCATTGCAAAGGTTGATTATTTCTCTGCGCTACGCCCTAAACTATGCAAGGAAGATAAGTTAAAAGCGCTATTTGTAGCTTTTGAATATTTAGGAAAGGCATACGATTATAATTTTGACATAATGACAGATAACGCACTGTTTTGTAGTGAACTAATTTATAAGTCCTATTTATGTTCAGGCAATAAAAAAGGGCTTACTTTTAAATTACAACCTAAAGCCGGTAGATTATTACTTTCACCTAATAGTATTATTGAAAAATTCGATGCAGAATTCGATAGTGACAATGCGGAATTTGATTTTGTATTATTTTATGATGGTAGTGAAAAAGAAAGAAAAGCTATAAGAAAAAGTGCAGTAGATTTAAAGGCAACTTGGAAAATAAATAAGTGGAGAATTGTAAAGCGTAGGATTATTTTAAATACAGAAAAAAGATATCCTATAGTGAAATTTCACTGGGTAGTATCAAAATTAAGAATTATTTTAAATGGTATGTTTTATTAATCTTGATATATGTATATAATATATGTATTAACAAAAATAATTAAAATATAAATAAACGTAATAAAAATATTAGATTAAACTCTAGAATAGAAAGTAGGATAAATAAATAATATGAGAAATATAAAAATTGTAATAGAATATGATGGTACTAAGTATAAAGGTTGGCAAAGGCTTGGAGATAGTGATAATACTATTCAGCACAAAATAGAAACTGTTTTAAGTAAGATGGCGGAAGAAAATATTGAAATTACTGCTTCAGGTAGAACAGATGCAGGAGTACATGCAACAAACCAAGTAGCAAATTTTAGAACAGATTGCAACATGCCTACACACAAAATGCGTAGTTATTGCTATGAATATTTGCCAGAAGACATTGTAGTTAAATCGGTGGAAGAAGTAGATTTGAATTTCCATGCTAGATATAATGCTAAGGCTAAAAAATACGTATATAATATATGTAATAATAAGGCACACAATGTATTTAATAGAAAATATGAATATCATATACCACAACCTCTAAATGTTGAAAAGATGAGAAAAGCATCAGAATACTTAATAGGAGAACATGATTTTCAAAGCTTTACAACACTAAAAACTAAGAAAAAATCTACTATAAGAGACATTTATACAATAAATATTGTGAATGAAGATGGAAATATAGAAATTAGCATTCAAGGAAATGGATTTATGAAAAATATGGTAAGATTAATAGTTGGAACTCTTGTTGAGGTAGGCTTGGGTGAAAGACCCGCAGACGGAATTAATGATATTCTAGATAAAAAAGAAAGAAAATATTCAGGACATATTGCACCAGCTAAAGGATTATTTTTAGAAGAAGTTAATTATTAAAAACCAAGCTTGCGTAGTAGTCACAATTTGATTAATACTACAAGTGGTTATAAAACACAACTATAATATCAACACCCAGATTCTAAATGTATAAATATTTGGAATCTGGGTGTTTTTTAAATAAAGACATGCTTTACTATAATATTGTATTGTATTGTTGTATGATAATGTTAGAAAAAATTAAATTATAGCGTGAAGGTGGTACTAAGTGGAAGATTTATATATTAATATTAATAATATTGAATATCTAAAATCTAAAGTAATGGATAATATAAAAAGCAATGGCTATAGCAGTAATTATTTTGAAGAAGACTTTATTTGTGTTCCTGCTTTAAAAAAAATATCTCTATGCGTTGTTGGCTTTATTAAAGGTATCTATGGTTTAGAAGATCAAACAGGGTATACTGAAATATCATATATTATTATTAATAATATGCTTGAGTATATTCAAAATCACAATATTGAAAAGTTTAATATAGGATTTATTATAGGCTTGTTTAAGTGCTATAGAAACTCATATATTCATGTTATTTTAGAAGAGGGTAGCAATAATGAAAGTAAGCTTAAAATTACAAATTATATAGAGAGATTTTTTGATAAATTAGAAATAGCGGCTTGTAGTGAAGAGCTATTTATTGAAAAAGTAAAGAACACTGAAGATGCACTAAGAGAAAGTGAAGAGCGATATAGAAATCTGTTAGAAGTGATGCCAGATGCCGTGTATGTGCATGAAAATAGCAAGATTTTGTATACAAATAAAGCTGGCGCTAAGTTAATGGGATATTTAGAGCCAGAAGAAATATTAGGTAAGTCATCTTATGAACTTTTGGAAATTGATGATTACAATAAAATACTAATAAACCAGCAAGATGACTTTACTATGAGAAATGGTTACTTATCTCCTGTAGAAAGGAGATATTATAGAAAAAGTGATGGCAAGTATTTGGAAGTAGAGACCACTTCCACATTGATATCATCTGATGATAATGGAACAATATTAAATATTACACGAGATATATCTGAGCGTAAAAGAATTGAATTTCTAAAACAAAAGGTAAAGCAAAAAACGCTTTTATTAAATAAAACTATTGAATATAATAAACTTAGAACAGAATTTTTTGCAAATATATCTCATGAATTACGAACACCACTAAATATGATACTAGGATCTATTCAGCTTATAAATATCAAAACTAATGATAAGGGCTTAATAAACACTGATGCTAAGGTTGAAAAATATATGTTCAACATAAAGCAAAATTGTTACAGATTAGTAAGGCTAGTTGATAATCTCATAGATATTACAAAAATTGATGCAGGCTACCTAGAGATTAGTATGCAAAATGGCGACATTGTAAAAGTAGTGGAGGATATAGCATTATCTGTAGTAGAATATGTTGAGAGTAAGGGATTAGAACTTATTTTTGATACGGATATTGAAGAAAAATATATGGCTTTTGATGCGTATAAAATTGAAAGAATTATGTTAAATCTAATATCCAATGCTATTAAATTTAATGAATTTTACGGTAAGATTTATATTAATATAAAGGATATGCAGGAGACTATAGTAATATCTGTAAGAGATACAGGAATTGGTATACCACTAGAAAAACAAAAGGAAATTTTTGAAAGATTTATTCAAGTTGATAAATCTCTATCAAGGAGACAAGAAGGTAGTGGTATTGGCTTATCTTTAGTTAAATCCTTAGTAGAAATGCACGGAGGGAAAATTTACATCAATAAGGAAATAAGGTCGGGTAGTGAGGTTATCATGGAGCTACCAGTTAAAATTTTAGATAATATAAAACAAAGTAATGAAATTTATAGCACCGTTGAGGATCATATGGAAAGAGTAAAAATTGAATTTTCAGATATATACTCATAAAAGCCATTAGGGACTAATCGGATTAGTCCCTAATGGCTTTTATGAGTGAATATAAATTAAAGTATTCCTTCATTTTTTAATATATCTTCAATTTCCTCAACTTTTTTAGAAAGAATATAAAAGCTTTCTTTTAATACATTCTTTGGGAGAGGAGTTTCTTTTATAGTTTTCTCCAGTGCTTCTATAGTTTCTAGTGCATCATCAATTCCCTTTTGTGCTAATTTTATGTTGTTTTCTTTCATTTTTTAATCTCCTTTAACTTATGTTGTTTTTTACGTATATTCAAATTTTAACATTAGTAATTATTAATTTCAAATGAATAAGGCCTTTATTTTATATGGAATTACAAAATCAGCTTTTCTTATTCTTATAAACCTTATTTTTAACATCTTTTAGAATAGAATCTAGACCCTTAAATCTTAAGTTAGGAAAGGCTTTTAGAAGCCTTAAGTAATCGGGACATTTTTTAATAAACAAGGAATCATATTTTAATTTCAAATCTTTTATAATATTTTCTATATCTGATTTTTTCTTACTCACTTTCATTTCCGCACTTTCTATTAACCCATCTAATCTAATTTAAGTTCAAATATATCTTTAGTATTCCCTAAATTTAATTTAAAATCTGAAAGTTTATCAGTTAAATCTGAATATGCTGCATTTAATTGGGTTAACAGGGATCTTAATTTTAATATTATTATAACGGTAATTATAAAATCAATCATTAAATATACAAACGTAATATAAAAAATCATTCTGCCTTTATTAGGTGGTATTGAATTTACTATATAAACGATATAGGGATGAACTACCTTCAAAATAATCATGGCAACAAGCCCCCATATCATAGAAAATGATAAGCAAATTCTTCCATGGAGATTGTAGGGCTGGTCACTGTAATCCCACCAAGTACTATTAAATGCAGTTTCTAAAATATAACCAGTTATATATTCTAGAGAAGAGGTTAAGAACACTGCACCTATAAAAAGAAAAGCATAATTACTTTCTATAGGTTTTAGCAAAATTATTATTGACAATGTACCAAAGCCATATATAGTACAAAAGGGACCATGGAGGAAGCCTCTATTAACAAATTCCCTTTTGTTTATTGTAGCGTATACCGATTCAATACACCATCCCATAAAGGAATAGATAACAAAATAATAAAAAAGTGCAAGTACACTAGAATTTAATAAAGGTGTATAAATCATTTATTGACTCCTTTTTTTATTTTTAATTGTGTATTCAACAAGAAAATGATAACACAAAAAGTATTTTTTTTATAGTAAATGTGATGATTAAAATTTAAGATATGCAATTATATACGAATTACTACATATATATTAATGAAACACTGATAATTAAATTTCAATTCTAGGGGGAAATATATGATAAATATCATTTGGTTTTTAATTCTATGCTTAGGAATAGTTGTTGGGATTTTCACAGGAAAGGGAGAAATTTTATCAAAAGCTGTTGTTTCATCAACAGCCGGTGCTGTTGAATTAGTTATAGGCCTGGTTGGAATGATGTGTCTTTGGTGTGGCATAATGAAAATTGCTGAAAAAAGTGGACTAACTGATAAGTTGGCAATGGTACTTAGGCCAATTCTAAAAATTATATTTAAAGAAGCTGGAAAAAATCAAAAGGCACTGTCTAGCATTACTATGAATTTAACAGCGAATATGATGGGGTTATCTAATGCGGCCACCCCCTTTGGTATAAAAGCTATGGAAGAGATGCAGAAAATTAATATTGAAAAAGATACAGCTAGTAATGACATGGCATTATTTTTAGTTTTAAATGCAGCCTGTATTCAGTTTTTACCTACAACAGTGATATCTATAAGAGCTGCTTATAATTCTCAAAATCCAGCAATCATTATCCTGCCAGCCATAATTGCAACAGGAACAGCTGCAATTTTAGGCGTAGTTTATTGTAAAATTTTACAACGATATTTTTAATGCATAATATTAAATATTGATAATGAAATTTAAATGGGGTAGGTGAATTAAAGTGATTGTAGGTAATTTAGTATCATATATTTTAAAGGGAATAATTCCAATTATTATAGGATTTGTAGTAATATATGGAGTTATTAAGAAAGTAAAGGTATACGAGTGCTTTGTTGAAGGAGCAAAGGATGGAATAACTATTTGTCTGAAAATTTTTCCGTATCTTTTAGCTATGATTATAGCTGTTAATGTATTCAGAGCTTCAGGGGCTTTAGACTTTCTTATTTTTTTAGTAAAACCAGTTGTTAAATTTATTGGACTTCCACCGGAGGTTGTCCCTTTAGTTTTAATAAAACCACTTTCAGGAAGTGGAGCACTGGGAGTATTTACTGACATCATAAAACAATACGGTGCAGATAGTTACATAGGAAATGTGGCATCTATAATAATGGGCTCAACGGAAACTATTTTTTATACCTTGACAGTATATTTTGGAGCAGTAAATATAAAAAAAATTAGGCACACACTAGTGGCGGCTATACTAGCAGATATTACAGCAATTATAATGGCGGTTAACTTGGCCAAGTTTTTCTTTTAGTAAAATTTTAAAAGGAGTGAAATACAGATTAAAAAGTAAATTCCCTAATATGGAAACTCTATAACATAAATTGTAAATAAAGAAAAAGTATGATAACATTAAAATGTATACGAATTTTGTTTTTTAAAAATAATTGTCTAGAAAATATACTAGAGGAATACAAGGGGCATAACAATTAATAGTTGGTATGTACTTAAGAGAAAGCAAGGGGGATAAAATATGATTGAAATAATTGATGTGAATAAAAGTTACAATGGCAAAATTAAAGCTGTAGACAACATTAAGCTAACCATAAGAGATGGAGAAATATTTGGGTTTTTAGGTCCAAATGGAGCAGGGAAAACTACTACCATAAAGATGATTACGGGAATATTAAGTGCTGATAGCGGAAAGATTACTATCAATGGAATTGATATAGAAAAAAATGATTTAGAAGCTAAAAAGCAATTTGGATTTGTACCAGATAATCCAGACATGTTCTTAAAACTTAAGGGTATTGAGTATTTAAACTTTATGTCAGATATTTATGATGTACCAAGTAAGCTTAGAAAAGAAAGAATTGAAGCCTTAGCAAATAGATTTGAAATGAGTAATGCACTTTCAGATGGAATCCAAAGCTATTCTCATGGTATGAGACAAAAAATAATTATTATGGGTGCACTTGTTCATGAGCCAGAAGTTTGGATTTTAGATGAGCCAATGACAGGACTTGATCCTAAATCTTCATATGTTTTGAAAGAAATGATGAAAGAACATGCAAACAATGGGAAAAGTGTGTTTTTTTCAACTCATGTGCTAGAGGTAGCCGAAAAACTATGTGATAGGGTTGCTGTAATAAACAAGGGGAAAATATTGTTCTGTGGAACTCTAGAAGAACTAAGGGAACACTTTAAAGCTAGTGGGTCTCTAGAAAAAATCTTCTTGGAGATGACTGAAAATGAGTAAATTTATAGCTTTAACTAAGGTATTATTAAAAACAGGAACACAATCTGGAAGCAGTAAAAAAAACAAAAAACAAATAAAAGGAATAATGCTTGGTTTACTTTTAATAATAGCATTGACACCTATGGCAATAGGTTTTGGAAAGTTTATAGCTTCGGCCTATGACGGGTTACATGCTATGGGACAGGAAGCAGTTATATTGGGATTTGGATTATCCGTTGTCTGTGTGGTTATTTTTTTCTTTGGAATATTTTACGCCATGGGAATATTTTATTTTTCTATGGATGTAGAAAATCTATTACCATTACCTTTTAAGCCTTGGCACATTATGGGGGCTAAATTTGCTGTGGTGCTAATATACGAATACCTTACAGAACTTATATTTTTTTTGCCAACGATAATTACTTTTGGCATAAAAAGTAGTGGTGGAGCATTGTATTATATTTATGGAGTTATAATATTTTTACTCTTACCTATAGTTCCACTGGTAATTGCATCTGTAATTAATATGATTATAATGAGATTTACTAATATTGCAAAAAACAAGGATAGATTTAGATTAGTAGGTGGACTTTTAGCAATGTGCTTTGGTGTAGGAATTAACATATATAGTCAAAGATTCGCACAAAATATAAGTCAATCAGAAATTACCAAAATGTTTGAACAGGGAAACAATTCACTTGTCACCTTGGCAACAAAGATGTTTCCAAGTACTAATATAGCTGTAAATAGTCTGATTAATACTAATAATATTAAGGGATTTATATATTTAATTTTATTTGCAGCGATAACACTTGCTGCATTGATTATATTTATAATATTGGGGCAAGCACTGTATTTCAAGGGTGTTATGGGAGTATCTGAAACAAGTTCCAAGAGGAAAACCCTTAGTAATAGTGAACTTATAAAAAGTACAGCACAAAATTCCTCTCTAAAGGTATATACATTAAAAGAATTAAAGCTATTATTTAGGACACCAATTTATTTTATAAATTGTGTTATTATGAATTTTTTATGGCCAGTATTTTTACTTATACCAATTTTTGCACAAAAG
>Ga0209125_1002498_pt1 | contig 14097 bp, 16 predicted proteins | sample BarGraIncub1131A_FD_184503 | JGI IMG/M metagenome (GOLD analysis project Ga0209125, IMG submission 184503) | Arctic peat soil microbial communities from Barrow, Alaska - Barrow Graham LP Incubations 11-31A (SPAdes) (version 2) | ecosystem: Environmental > Terrestrial > Soil > Wetlands > Peat... | reverse complement strand
TGAAAAACCTGTAACCAAAATTAATAATTATGATATATTTTAATTGATTTACGAATTGTAAGGACATTTGATTTCACTCCAGGTGGAGATGCTTTTTTTAATGCTCATCACAAGCAATCATCAATCCGATATCCATCACCATAAAATATGTACCTCCTATATATTTTACATATTGAATTTATTATTATTTCTAGTATATTCTTATATGCAATATTACACAAATAAGTTTTTAATATTAAATTCATAATGAACACTTGTTATACATGATAAGATGATAATGTCGTGAAAAATTATACGAAATAATCTGTTAACGATATGTTAGTAGGTATATGTACTTTTTATTACTATATAGTATATTAATTAATTTTAAATAAGGAGGATTCTATGAAACTTTACAGAAATGAGTATGTATTAAAGGATGGTCAAAAACTTATTGTACGAATTCCAGAAATAGGTGATGAAGAAGGTTTAATCAATTTAATGCAAGCTGTTGATAGTGAAACAAAATTCTTAGCACGTGAACCTGGTGAATTTAATTTCACGCTGGAACAAGAAAGAGAATTTATTAGAAATAGTATAAACGATGAGAATAGCCTTTTTCTAATTGCGGAAATAAACGGTAGAATCATAGCAAATTGTTCAGTTGGAATAGTTATAAATAATAAAAGGTTTCTTCATAGAACAGCAATGGGTATTATTGTAAGGAAGGATTATTGGAACAGGGGTATTGGTAAAAACTTGATGCAGGAATGTATTAAATGGTGCAAAGAAAAGGGTGTTGAACAACTTGAACTTGAAGTAGTCACTCAAAATAATCGTGCTATTTTAATGTATCAAAATTTAGGTTTTGATATTTATGGTACAAAGAAACATGCTCTGAAATATGCAGATGGATCTTATGCAGATGAATACTTTATGTGTCTATTCTTAAGCAATATTAAACCTGAGTAAAGATTTTGTTTATACAATTATATGCAAACTTATTGTTTATTGATAGATTATTTATATTTAAAGGAGTTGATACCTAATGAATAGAAAAGATGTAGGGTTGCGAAACGAAACTGTATCAGATTATAGAACGGTTGAAGAACTGACAAGAGAAGCATTTTGGAATCACCATGTTCCAGGATGTGATGAACATTATCTTTTACACATTATGCGAAAAGCTGATTCATTTATTCACGAATTGGATATTGTTGCAGAAGTGAATGGGAAAATCGTCGGTTGTGATACAGTTAATTCTCCTGACGTAGCATATTATCCTAATTCTGATAAAGTGGGCATAATTGTAAATGGCAAATCATAATTCTTATTATTAAAATATTGTCTTCTCATTAAAGTGTATATTAGTACTATAATTGATCATATAACATAGCCATAAAAAAGTTGTTGATTATATTGTTGAGACAGAGTAATACTTACTACTAAAAAGTATGTAGTGTAGGTTATCATAAGCCAGTAACCCCATTTTTCAAGTTTTAAATACCCATAAGCCATTATTAAAAAAATTATGGATACTAATACCTTCATTATCCCCTCTTGAACATTAGGCAATCCGAATCTAACAGCGATTCTATATTGTTCTGTAGCATTTGTAAATAATGTTATTATTAATTTTAATTTCAGTGACAATTGTCACAATTTCTATGACAGAATATAGGTGAAGATAATATGGATTAGGTCTATAATTTATAAAAGGAACTATTTAATGAGGTATAGCTGAAAACGATATCACCAAACGGAACTTGGAATTCAGAAAAATATATCTTTCTAGTGATAAATTTTGAGTATTTCAACGAATATTATAGAATAAGGAGTGTGAAATATACTAATGAATAAATTTAAAATGATATGTTTAGATATTGATGGAACATTACTAAATTCAGAGCATGAGATTTCCCAAAAGACAAAAGAAGTAATTGGAATAGCTACAAATGAAAAACAAATTCCAGTAATCTTAGTTTCTGCAAGAATGCCAAAGGGAATAGTGTATTTACAAAAGGAACTCAATATTAAGCAACCAATTATTTGTTACAGTGGTGCTTTGGTTATGGATGAGAAGGCCAGTATTTTATCAAATTGCGGTATAGAAATTTCAGATGTTAGGCTAGTATATAAGTTTGTTAAAGAAATAGGTGTTCATATAAGTTTATACAAAGATGATGAATGGTATGTTGAAGAAAAAGATAAATGGGCTAAACAGGAGAGTGAAATAACTAATATTTCTCCAAATATTGTTAATATGAATGATTTATTTAATGTTTGGGAAAAGGATTGTGTAGGGCCTAATAAAATTCTATGTATGGGAGAACATAACGAAATAAAATTATTGGATGCATTAATTAAAAGTTTTCATTCAAATAACTTAAATATATACCCTTCAAAGCCTACGTATTTAGAAATAATGCCAAATAGTGTTTCGAAAACTTCTGCTATAGAGCTTTTACTAGAGAAGTTTAATATAAAGAAAGAAGAGACTATTGCTATAGGGGATAATTTTAATGATATAGATATGATAGAATTTGCAGGCCTTGGAATTGCTATGGGAAATTCTCCAGACGCAGTTAAAAAATATGCTGACGAAATAACTTTTACTAATGATGAAGATGGTGTAGCTGAGGCAATAAAAAAATATATTCTAGGGTAATTTCAAAACATCTAATAAATTATATTAGATGTTTTTTGTATCAGAAATAAAATTGTGAGATATTGACTGTAAGCTCTTATATTAATGGAAATATCATATATAAGGTGTTACAATGATTAGAGTAATATTGTAAATTAGGGTAGTAAAATGAAATAAAATAAGAAATCTAATAAAGATTCTATTGAAATCTTTTAAACTAGCATGGAGGTAAAATGATGGAAAAACTAGATGAAAAAAGATGGAAAAATACATCTGTGACTAGGATTACATTATTTATTATAAATTTTTTAGTGATCGTATTTATGTCTATAGTTAGTTCTAACACCATAGGCCTAATTTGCGAAAATTATATGGCAAGGGAATTTATTGAAAAATTAAAATCAGTTCCAACAGTGGCTTGGAAGATGCCTGTATTTTCTATGATGTTTTTATTACTGCTTAGTTTAAGCGTCATAATCAGAGAAATTTATTTTAAAAAAAACCAATTTGCACTCCATATTTTCTGTATTTTTGATATCCTATTATGTATTGGTATAATGGTTTATCTTAATATGGATTATAATGGAATATTATTTATTGCAATAGCAAATATAGTTACATATATTGATGGTAAAAAAAGAAAAAGTCTATTTATTTTAGCAATAATAATTATTTATGTATCATTAGACTATAATATTTTGTCCATTAAAATTAATTTGTTTAATATAAATGATTATCTTCAATATTATACGTCGCTTCAAAGACTTTATTTTTTTAGTATTAAGAATATACTTAATTCTACAAATGAAATTATTTTTATAGTATTTATGATTCAAATTATACAAAGTGGAAAAGATGAAAACAAGAAAATTTCTGAGTTATACAGTAAACTTTACAAATCCTCAGAGAAATTAGAAGTTATAAATATTCAATTGCAAGACTATGCTAGAAAATCTCAGGAAACAGCTAAAATTAAGGAAAGAAATAGATTGGCACGAGAAATACATGACACAATTGGGCATACGCTTACGGGTATAGCCACAGGTTTAGAAGCATGCATAGCATTATCAGAAATTAATATAAGTAAAATGAAACTTCAAATGATAAAAATATCAGAGCTTGCAAGATCGGGACTACTAGATGTGCGAAGGTCTATGAATGAACTAAGACCAGATGCACTTGAAAGATACTCACTAATTGCAGCAATTTCAAAGTTATCAAAAGATATAAATGAGTGTACAAATACAAAAGTTGAAATTCAAATCGTGGGACAAGTATATAAAATGGGTGCTGATGAAGAGGAAACAGTTTATAGAATAGTGCAAGAAGGCATAACAAATGCAGTAAGGCATGGAGCTGCAAGTGAGATTATAGTTACTTTAGAATTTTCGAAAAATAATTTGCAAATTAAGATAGAGGATGATGGAATAGGAGCAGAAGAAATTCAAGAAGGATTTGGGTTAAGGCATATAAGGGAGCGAGTAGAAATGCTTGGTGGTGAAGTTAGTTTCGGGGGCAATGGAGCGGAAGGATTTATTATTTTTACAGACTTGCCTATAAGGAGGAAAATTAATAATGATTAAAATATTAATAGCAGAAGATCAGGAGATTATATGGCAAAGTCTGGAGATAATTCTTGGGAGTAAGCCTGATATGAAAGTAGTTGGTGTTGCAGAAGATGGTGAAAAAGTTGTTAGACTAGCTAAAAAACTAATTCCAGATATCATTTTAATGGATATTCGTATGCCTGAAATAGATGGAGTAAAATGTATAAAAATTATTAAAAAAGTATTACCACAAATAAAAATCATAGTGCTTACAACCTTTGATGATGATGAATATGTATTTAATGCTCTTAAATATGGAGCAAGTGGGTACTTATTAAAGGGATTATCTTCTACAGAATTAGTTGGGGCTATTAGAACAGTATTTAATGGGGGAGCTCTCATTAATCCTAGTATTGCGGTGAAAGTAGTTGAATTCTTTCATGAGACTACTAATGTAGAGTACAAGATCAAGGTGGATAAGTTAGAATTTAATAATTTAAGTAAGAATGAATTAAAAATAATGCAATTAATAGGTAGGGGTATGACAAATAAAGAAATAGCAGCTCAGATTAATTTCAGTGAGGGGACTGTTAGAAATTACATAAGTAACATTTTAAGTAAACTAAGCTTAAGAGATAGGACTCAGATAGCCATTTTTGCAATTCAATCTAGATTGGAGCTGAAAAAAATTGAAGATTAGCATATCAAAAAGAAGTATTAAAAAGATTGCTATATCTACAATTTTAATTATATTCATTGTAATTTCTAGTTTCTATTTTTATTATAAATATAAAAATAAGACAGTGGTATTAGAGTTTGGTACCTTTGCTGGAAGTATGTATGATGTACCTGAGTGGCAATCCTATAAAGCTTTAGATAAAGCAATAGCTGAGTTTGAGGGTGCTAATCCTGGTATTAAAGTTAAGTATAAAAGTGGAATTTTAAAGCGTGATTATTCAGAAAGGTTATCCCAAGATATAATAAAAAGCAAGGAACCGGATGTATTTTGTGTGTTGCCCGGAGATTTTAATACTTTGTCTTCAATTGGAGAATTAAAAAATATTGATACACTAATTAATAATGATAAAGCCTTAGATTTGTCTAAGCAATATAGTACTGCTATAAAGTCAGGTGAATATAAGGGTTCTCAATATGCAATTGCAAAAGAAGTAGATCCTGAATTAATGTTTGTAAATAAAACCTTATTAAAAAAACATGGAATAGAATTGCCTAGTGTAGATTGGACCTGGAAGGATTTTTATAAAATATGTAATGAGGTAATATCCGATACAGATAGTGATGGTAAGATAGATCAATTTGGAGCTGTAGGATTTGACTGGAAACAAGCTGTATATACTAACGGTCAGAAGCTTTTTGATACAAATGGGACTAAAGCACTATTTAATAATGAGGGAGTTTTTGAAGCTATAAATTTTATCATATCACTTAATAAATTAAATCAAAATTATACAGTTAAGCTTAAAGATTTTGATGACGGTAAGGTTGCCTTTAGACCTTTCCCATTTTCTACATATAGAGCATATGGGGTATATCCATATAAATTAGTAAAATATAGAAAATTTGAATGGGAATGCATAAAGTTACCTAAAGGGCCACAGGGGGATAATGCTGGACAACTTAATAGTTTACTTATGGGAATTAGTTCAAGAACAAAACATGAAAAAGAGGCATGGAAATTTTTAAAGTTTTTGACCAATGATATAGATGTTCAGAAGGATATTTTCAAATATTCTCATGGAATGCCTGTTATAAAGGAATTAGTGGAATCAAAGGAAACTGATATTGAACTTTCAAAGTATAATTCAGAAGGAAAAAGTTTTATTAATAAAAAGGTTTTAAGTGAAGTGGTAGAGCAATCTATAGTAACACCAAGGTTTCATAAATATGAGGAAGGCATGGATATTGCTGATAAGGATATATTTCAATTGATTAATAGTGGGGAAGACGTTCAAGAAGCGCTAAACCAGTTAAATTATAAATTAAATAACTTTCTTAAACCATAGTAAAATAGTAGGAGGAAGCAAATGCCTAAAAAGACTATTGTAACAATTTCATTAATTTTAATGGTTTTATTTATAGGTATATTTAGTGTATATTTCAGCTTTATTAATGATTCTCCTTTTGGAGAAAAAAAATTAAAATTTGGGGCTACATATATGAATATGAATAATCCTTTTTTTGTTAAACTAAATGCTGGTATAGAAAAAACTGTTGAAAATCAGAATGGAAAACTTATTGCACTTGATGCACAGCTTGAATTAGATAAGCAAATAGCACAAGTTGATGATCTTATAGCTCAAAAGGTGGATGTTATATTTTTAAACCCTGTGGAGTGGAAAGGAATAAAACCTGCGCTTATAGCTGCAAAAAAAGCCAATATACCTGTTATAGTTATAGATTCCCCGGTTTATGATGAAGACTTAGTTGCTTGCACGGTGGCTTCCGAAAATTATAATGCAGGAGTTTTATGTGCCACTGATTTAGTAACAAAGCTAAAGGGCAAAGGAAATGTAGTAATTATTGAACACCCAACTGCTAAATCAGCGATTCAAAGAATTCAGGGGTTTGAGGATACAATTAAAAATTATAGTGGGATTACGATTGTGGAAAGAAAATCCTCAAATGGTCAACTAGAACTCGCTATGGAAATTATGGATGAAATAATTAGATCAAATGGACATATAGATGCCGTGATGTGCCTTAATGATCCAACGGCATTAGGTGTTATAGCAGCGTTTGAAAATACTAAGAAAAATGATGATGTATATGTATATGGAGTAGATGGAGCTGCTGATGCACTAGCAATGATTGAAAAAGGAAAACTTACAGCGACGGCAGCACAATCGCCAGATATGATTGGAAGAATAGCAGCAGAAACGGCCTTAAAGATGCTTACAGGAGTGAAAATTAAGAAATATGTTAATGTTCCGGTAGAACTTGTAAATAAATCGAATTTGGTGTACCCATAAGTCTTGGGTACATCTTTTTTTAGGTTATAGGGTTTAAACCTATAGCTTATTTTAAATACTTGGAATTTAAATAGTACGAATGATGACAATTGTAATGATTCTAATGACAATTATAACTGTTTTCATGACAAAATGTAGGTGAAGATAATATTTAATTGGTTCATAATATATTTAGACATCAGTCAATTAGGCCTAGCTGATAACGTTACCAAGAAAGCAATAATATTTTATTATAAGGGGGACATAAAGAATGATAGCTATTATACTAGCAACTCATGGTAAATTTTCTAAAGAATTATTAAAATCCTCAGAAATGATATTTGGAAAACAAGAAAATATAGAATGTGTAACTTTTGAACCAGGTGAAAGTCCTGATGATCTTGTTAAAAAGTATGAAAATGAAATTGAAAAGCTTGATGTGAAAAGTGGATTAATTTTCATGGTTGATTTATTTGGTGGAAGTCCATTTAATGCAGCCAGTAGGATAGCAATTAACAATGACAATATTGATATAGTTAGTGGAGTTAATTTGCCAATGCTACTAGAAGTTTTTACTGCAAGAGATGATAAACCATTAGATGAAGTTATAAACATTGCTGTAGAATCTGGACGCTATGCTATAAAATCATTTAAATCAAACTTTAATGAGGACGTTGAGGAGGAATTATAAAAGTGGAAATAAGTTTTGTAAGAATTGATGATAGATTAATTCATGGACAAGTAGCAACTGTTTGGGCAAAGGAATCAAAATGCAATAAAATATTCGTGTGTAGTGACGAGGTAGCTAATGATAAGTTGAGAAAAAGTTTGTTACTACAGGTTGCCCCTCCTGGAATAAAAGCATACGTAATGCCTATTAATAAGGCAGTTGATGCATATAACAATCCTAAATATGATGATTTTAAAACACTATTTTTAACTACTAATCCTACAGATATCTTAAGATTAATTGAAGGTGGTGTAGATATTAAATCAGTAAACGTTGGTGGAATGTGTTTTAAACAAGGCAAAACTCAAATATCTGGAGCAGTATCTGTAAGTGCTGAGGATATTGAAGCCTTTAAAAAGCTACATGAGCTAGGAGTAGAATTAGAAATAAGACAAGTTGCACGTGATTCAAAGATTGATTTAATGAGTAAGATTTCAAAATTATAAAAATGGGGGGATATTCATGAGTACAGTACAAATAATTTTAATATTTATAATTGCAGCTATAGCTGGTATGGGAAGTGTTTTAGATTCAGCTCAAACTCATAGACCATTAATAGCATGTACACTTATGGGATTAGTTTTAGGAGATTTGAAAACAGGAATTATATTAGGTGGTACCTTAGAACTTTTAGCATTAGGGTGGATGAATGTTGGAGCAGCTATGGCGCCAGATGCAGCACTTGCTAGTGTTGTAGCAACAATTTTGGTAATAGTGGGCAAACAATCAATTGGAGCTGGAATAGCACTTGCCATTCCTATAGCGATTGCAGGTCAAGTACTTACTATTTTTGTTAGAACATTAACAGTGTTTTTTCAACATCTTGCAGACAAATATGCTGAAGATGCTAATTTTAAAGGGATAGAAATGTGCCATATTCTAGCTTTATCGCTGCAAGCATTAAGAGTAGCAATTCCAGCTGTATTAGTTGCAGCAGTTGCGGGTACTGGTACAGTTAATGCAATGCTTGCAGCAATTCCAGAAGTTGTTACTAGAGGGCTTCAAATATCAGGAGGTTTTATAGTAGTTGTTGGTTATGCAATGGTAATTAATATGATGGAAGCAAAATACTTAATGATATTCTTCTTTGCGGGATTCTTAATCGCAGTATTTACAAATTTTACGCTTGTAGGACTGGGTATGCTTGGGTTAATTTGTGGTCTAGCTTACATTCAATTAAATCCAAAATATAGCAAAACTTCTGAAGTTGTAGATGAATTAGATTAATTAAAAAAGGGGGATATAAAATGAGTGATAATAAATTAAAACAACCAAATATCAAACATAAAGATATCGAAAATAAAGAAATAAAGTTAACTAAATCTGATATTAAGAGTATGTTTATTCGTTCCAATTTTCTTTTAGGATCCTATAACTTTGAAAGAGCACAGGCAGTAGGTTTTTGTGTTACTCTAATTCCTGCAATTAAAAAACTTTATTCTAAAAAATCAGATCAATCAGCAGCATTAAAAAGACATTTAGAATTTTTCAATACACAACCGTTTATTGCAGCACCTATTATGGGAATAACAGCAGCAATGGAAGAACAAAAGGCAAATGGTGCTTCTATAGATGATGCAGCAATAAGTAGTGTAAAAGTAGGACTCATGGGACCATTAGCAGGTGTTGGAGATCCACTATTTTGGGGGACAGCAAGGCCAGTTATAGCAGCAATAGGTGCCGGATTAGCAGTAACTGGAAGTATAGTTGGACCGCTTTTGTTCTTTATATTATTTAATGGACTTAGGATCAGTACACTGTGGTATGGTTTGAACTATGGATATACTAAAGGTACTGAAATAGTTACGGATGTTGGTGGGAATAAATTAGCTAAGTTAACTGAATGTGCTTCTATATTAGGGTTATTTGTAATGGGTGCACTGGTTGCTAAATGGACAACTATTAATGTACCAGTGGTAATTTCAAGAATTACTGGGGCAGATGGTAAAGTTGTAGTTAATACTATACAAAGTCAATTAGATTCATTGTTACCTGCAATATTACCACTGGGATTAACTTTTTTATGCATGAAGTTATTAAAGAAAAAAGTAAGTGCAGTGGCTATAATATTTGGACTATTTGCAATAGGTATCTTTGGATATTGGGCTGGAATATTAGCATAAAAAATTCAGTTAGATTTTAGAAGAAAATTGAAGATCTCAATAAATCTATCTCTAATTTAACTGCAGTTATATCCACCGTTATAGGAAAAAATGAAAAATAAGGATACCAGATTGGTATTCTTATTTTTTTTATTTTTATTTTCCAAAACCTTAAAAACTTTTAGAAGGCCATATATATTCTGTGAAATTAACTGGCCTGGGTATGAAGCTCCAGTAACTTATTGGATGCCTTTTTTCGGGAATATAGGAATAAATGATGCAAGCTGGATGTATTCTTTTGGAGGAGATATATATATGAGAAGAGGAAGCCATGGGTGCATAAATGCTCCATTATATTTAGCTAAAACAATTTTTGATAATATAGAAGAGGGAACTCCAATTATTTGTTATGAAGAATGAAGCTTGCTTAATCCATCACCACCGCGATCTTTACCGAAAGGGCACTGTTATTCATAAAAGGTTCCTCTATTTTATTAATGTAGCTTAATTATTTATATTAACTTTCAGTGCCATTTTCAATTAAGCCACATATTATAAAATACAGGAAGTGATGTTATGTCAAAGTGTGAAATAAAACATAATGATACTGATTGTTATGAAGCTCGGTGTGAAATTTTTCTTGAAGAGTGGTGTAATGATTGTTTTGAAAAAAAACATCATAATGATGCCTTTTGTGGTGAGTGGTGCGATGATTGGTGCGATGATTGGTGTGATAAGTGGTGTGAAAAAGAAAACTAGTATGAAAGCAGAGTTGGGTGTTTAACTCTGCTTTTATAATGTTAAGGCAAACAGTGAAGTAATTTCTATGAGAGATAGGAATGCGTTTGCAATATATGGTATCTGGAAGTAAATTTTTAAAAAAGGAGAGGTGAATATAATGGGAAAATTAAAAAATGGATATGTGCAGATTTTTAAGAGATTCTAATATTTAAAAAGGTATACTATCATCGTCGATTTCTAAAACATGGTCATTATAAAATTTTTCAGATGAAATTGTATTTTCATTATTTTTAGGATTGTCTTCGCTATCAGAAGGCTGGGACCTATTATCGCAATATTCTTCATTAGCATTTTCATAACAGTTAGGACAAGCAATATAGTCATTATTCATATAATCATAACTCACAAAGCCGTGGGTCATTTCTTGGAGTTCAAATATTTCTTTCCAGGGAACTTCAAATTGATGGTTACAATTAATGCATTTAAATTCGCATATACCAAAATCGAATTCTTTATCTGCTGGAGATTTCTTCTTTTTATTTTTACGTTTCTTCATTTGAATTCCTCCATTTTTTTACGTTATAAGTATATTATAATAAAAAAAGTTAAAAATTAAAAGTATTCCTGTTAGGAATTAAAATGAACTTTGAAAAAATAGATTCTACTTTCTAAGGTGTTGGTGCTAAAGATAAAGACACTGTGGGAAATCTTTATGGATTTCTTTGATGGTTGTAGATAATTGATGTATAATAATATCAATTACATAAATTTATGACAAGGAAGTTTCAATTTAAAGAAGAGCTTCTTTTTAAAGAAGAGCTATCTTTGGCCATTGTAAATGCAAGTACACTAGATATTAAGAGGAGTGATGTATGAAATGAGTAAATATTATTATCTGAAATATTATGATAAAACAGTTTCAGAAATTGATATAGATAATAAAACAATGGAAATCATAAATTTAGATTTATTTTTTGATAGAAGAAATAAAAATATAATGAGTTCTGTTGAGTTCGATAAATGGGTTATAAATAGAATAAGACCAGTAAGTCAAGTCGGATTTAATTCATTCCTAGCATCATTAGACTTAAAAGAAGATGAAGAAGATTTATATTTTAAGGTATTCCTAGCGACTAGAGGAATAAATGTTAAGGATAAATTATGGTTAGCATTTGATGAAGATGAGAGCTATGAGGAATTCTCACCCTGGGCATCAATAATGATTGATGATGGAAAAGTAATAAATCATTCTTTTGATGTAATAAATTTAAATGCCACAAAGACAAAACTAAATATTGATGGAGCATGTAATAAAGACTTAGCAAGGATTAAAGGAAATTTATGTGTGGTAAAGGAAAGATTACAAACTAATTCATATGATAATATCGCAGAGGAGGTAGCATATGAAATAGCAAAGAGATTAGGAATAGAGTGTTCTCCTGCAGGTGCATTGCCAAATGGTTTATGTTTTTCAGTAATAGATGAAACTAAAGACTTAATTCCTGCCAATGTTTTAGTTGGGTTAGATCAAGGAAGCTTTGAAGATTTTTATAAATTATTCCTAAAGATTAAGTCGCCTAATAAGACTAAACTTGATGTACTTAAAATGGGATTATTTGATGTAATTACAAGGCAGATGGATAGAAATTATACTAATTTTTCCTTTTATAAAACGAATGGGATTTTACAATTATATAGGTTGTATGATAATGGGTTATCATTATTTGCATCATCAAGGTATAAAGAAGATTTAGATTGTTCCTTAGGGTATGGGGAAACTTTACAAAGTAAACTAAATTTCATAGTACGTGAGTTAAAAAAAATTAATGTTAAATTTGCATTTTATGATAGACTAGATAAAGACTTTTTAGAAAAGATTAGCCAAAGTTATTCAGAGTATATAAAAGCTACAAATGGAAATAACCTATTAAATGTGATTGATTGGGTATTGAAACAACAATCACAGGTTGAAAAAATGCTTAATGAAAATAATATTAAAATTACAGAATAGCAAAGAGCTATATTAGTTAGTGGTACTGTTTAAATCATGTCACCATGTGCAATGTCCTCAAGCTAAGCATACACAAAGCACCCTAATAATCGATAGGAATACCTTATTTTCGGGGTATATCTATAATTATTGGGGCGTTTTTAGTGAAAAAAACAGTTTTGACATAGATGAATACGATGAAAAAGGGTATAACAAAGAAGGTATAAACTGTTTAGGCTATAATACACAAGGCTATGACATAGGCGGTTATAATAAAAATGGATTTGATAAAACAGGATATAATAAGCAAAGTATAAATAAATGCGGTTGCGACAGAGACGGTCTTACTGATGAAATAAGATGTCTATACCATAATAATGATGTACCAATATGGGTTACGATGATAAATAAAAATATACTTTGTGAGTACTAAAATATGATAGAATAGTTATATATTTTCGAATTTTAGATTATTGATAGTGGTTAGGAAATTATAATAATGGAGGTGAGTATTTGCCCAATATATCTATTAAACCTGAGTTTTATCCTTATTTGGTTGAATCAGTTTTAAGTAAAATACATAAATTTTGCAAGAAAAACAACGTACCATTGTAGGATCTGATAATGTAGAATTAACGCAGTCTATTATAAATTTTGCAAAATTAGATGAAGTTAAAGTTTAGAAGAACTTGGTTTAAATTAATTAGGGGGTAGTTATGGCAGATATACAAAAATATAACGAAGAGATATTTGAAAAAATTAAAAATATAAATGATTATGAGCAGGAATTTTGGTACGCAAGAGAGTTAGCAGAAATACTAGAATACACAAAATGGGGAAACTTTAAAAAGGTTATAGATAAAGCAAAAGAGGCTTGTAATAATAGTGATATCAATGTTTCAAATCATTTTGCCGACGTCGGCAAAATGATAGATCTTGCCAAAGGTGCTCAAAGAGAAATAGAAGACATCATGCTTTCAAGATATGCGTGTTATCTTATAGTTCAAAATGCAGATTCAAGAAAAAATGTTGTTGCTTTAGGACAAACATATTTTGCAGCACAAACAATAAAACAAGAATTAATAGATAATTTTCAGCAAGAATCAGAAGATAAAAAGAGATTAGCTATTAGAAATGAATTAGCAGATCATAATAAGTCTTTAGCAGAAGTAGCACAAATGGCAGGTATAGAAGATCCAAGGGATTATGCAGTCTTTCAAAATAGAGGTTATCAAGGGTTATATGGAGGACTAGGGGCTAAAGAGATTAAGGAAAGAAAAGGGTTAATGAAAAGTCATAGAATATTAGATTATATGGGAAGTACTGAGCTTGCAGCAAATCTGTTTCGCGCAACTCAAACTGATGAAAAGTTAAGACGTGAAAATATTAAAG
>Ga0209125_1002497_pt1 | contig 14099 bp, 14 predicted proteins | sample BarGraIncub1131A_FD_184503 | JGI IMG/M metagenome (GOLD analysis project Ga0209125, IMG submission 184503) | Arctic peat soil microbial communities from Barrow, Alaska - Barrow Graham LP Incubations 11-31A (SPAdes) (version 2) | ecosystem: Environmental > Terrestrial > Soil > Wetlands > Peat... | reverse complement strand
AAGATGAGATCTCTCATAGAGTAATCTAGTAAGACCCCTTGTAGATCACAAGGTTGATAGGCCAGGTGTGTAAGTCTAGTAATAGACTCAGCTGACTGGTACTAATAGGTCGAGGGCTTGACTTAATTAGTTAGCACTACGTGCTAACGACATTCATTCTAAAATACACGCTTTCTTCTGTTAAGTTTTGAAGGAACATAGCAATATGTTTACTTCTAAAATCTGGTGACGATAGCTAAGGGGATCCACCTGTTCCCATACCGAACACAGTAGTTAAGCCCTTATACGCCGAAAGTACTTGCTTGGAAACGAGCTGGGAGGATAGGTAGTTGCCAGTTATTAAAAAGCACTCATTTATTTGGGTGCTTTTTATTTTTTTTCGTCGTTCCTGAGATTAGTGAGAATGCTCCATATGCTAGGCGCGACGAGCACGTGAGTCGAACAGATGGTAGTACATAATCTAAAAAAGTAAGTTAAATACTGGACAAAAATTAATTTTATGCTATAATGAAATTATATGTGAAAATCACGAGTCAATGATGACTTCTATCACGAACATGTGGGGGGAGTCTATTTTTTTACATATATTGTTGCCATATTAAAAAACGGCCATTTTTTTAGCAGATTTTAACGTAAGCTTTATTTATAACATAAATTATTTAAAGCTGTAGCGCAAGATGAAAAATTGAAAGGGGTTTTATGAATGAGCAAGTTATGTAAAATTTTTGGTTCAAACGTATTTAGTGATGCTGTGATGAAGGAATGTCTTCCTAAAGTTACATATAAAGCTTTAAGAAAGACAATTGAAGAGGGGCTTCCTTTAAATCCAGTAGTAGCAGATGTGGTAGCTAACGCTATGAAAGATTGGGCTCTTGAAAAAGGTGCAACCCATTTTACTCATTGGTTCCAACCAATGACAGGTATCACTGCTGAAAAACATGATGCCTTTATGTCACCAACTTCTGATGGTAAAGCTATAATGGAGTTCTCAGGCAAAGAATTAATTAAGGGAGAGCCGGATGCTTCTTCATTCCCCTCTGGTGGCATTAGAGCTACTTTTGAAGCTAGAGGATATACTGCATGGGATTGCACATCTCCAGCATTTGTAAAAGACGATTCATTATGTATACCAACAGCTTTTTGTTCTTATACTGGAGAGGCTTTGGATACGAAGACTCCATTATTACGTTCAATGGTAGCAGTATCCAAACAAGCATTACGTGTATTAAAAGTTCTTGGAAATACAAAATCCGATAGAGTTATTACAACTGTTGGAGCAGAGCAAGAATACTTTCTTGTTGATAAGAACAGATATGATCAAAGACAAGATTTGATCTTTACAGGAAGATCACTTTTTGGTGCTGCACCTCCAAAGGGGCAGGAATTAGAAGATCATTATTTTGGTTCAATTAAAGAAAGAGTTTCTGCTTATATGAAGGAATTAGACGAAGAACTTTGGAAGCTTGGAATTCCGTCCAAGAGCAAACATAATGAAGTTGCTCCTGGACAATTTGAGCTCGCTCCAATATATACGACTACAAATATCGCAACAGATCACAACCAACTTACTATGGATTTAATGCAGAAGATTGCTTTACGACATGATCTTGTGTGCTTATTGCATGAAAAACCATTCGCTGGAATTAATGGATCCGGTAAGCATAATAACTGGTCTATGGGAACAGATGATGGAATTAATTTACTAGAACCAGGTAAGACTCCCCATGATAATCAGCAATTCCTTGTATTTTTATGTTCCATTATAAAGGCCGTTGATGAATATGCAGATTTATTAAGAGTATCAGCTGCAAATCCTGGAAATGATCATAGACTAGGCGCTAACGAAGCTCCTCCAGCTATTATATCAATATTCTTAGGAGAGCAATTACAAGATATTCTAGAGCAGATTGAAAATGGTGGAGCTACAAGTTCTAAAAATGCTGGTAACATGGAAATCGGTGTTACGACACTACCAATTTTGCCAAAAGATGCAACTGACAGAAACAGAACTTCCCCATTTGCATTTACTGGTAATAAGTTTGAATTTAGAATGTGCCCATCTGCAGCTTCGGTCGCTATGCCAAATATAGTCTTAAATACGATTGTGGCGGAAGTACTAAACGAAGTTGCTGATCGATTAGAAAAGGCTACCGATGTAAATTTCGAAGTAAAAGCACTTCTTACTGAATATGTTGCCAAGCATAAAAGAGTGGTATTTAACGGAAATGGATACTCAGATGAATGGGTTGTTGAAGCTGAAAAGAGAGGGCTTCAAAACTTAAAAACTACGGTAGAGTCTATTAAAGCTCTTATTTCTGAAAAGAACATAGCAGTAATGGAAAAACATGCTGTACTCAGCAAAGTAGAAATGGAATCCCGTTACGAAATAGCTCTTGAAAATTATATTAAGACGATTAACATTGAAGCTTTGACAATGATAGAAATGGCTAAGAGGCAAATACTCCCTGCTGTTATCAAGTTTGCTACAAGCATTGCTGCTTCAATCAATACAATCAAAGCTACAGGTATAGTAGTTGATTTAACAGCTCAAACTGAATTGTTAATAGAAGTATCTTCATTGACTGCGTCATTAAAGAAAAATATTGCTGTTCTTGAAGAAGCTGTAGAAAAAGCTTCAAATGCTCATGGAGACACTTATGGACAAGCTTCGTTATTCCGTTTTGATGTATTTGAAAAAATGGGAGCACTCCGGCAAGATGCTGATACACTTGAAACTCTCGTAGATAAAGATGTATGGCCAATGCCAACATATAGTGATCTATTATTTAATTTATAATCTATGATTTAAAAGCCTGGCTGTATAAGCCAGGCTTTTAATTTTGGTGCGCCTAGGGATTGGCGCTTGCTTGTTGATTAAGGTTAAATAATAACTAGAAATTGGAAAAATATGCCAGCAGTCTATATGGGAGTGTACATTATAGGTATAATAAAGTATACTTATAATAAGAATATTTAAGAGGTGAGTGAAAATGGTAAATGAATTGCTTTATCTAATTCCAGCTGGAAAATATGAAAAAAGTCAATTGGTTGAATTATTAAAAGAGCATTCAGAAATTAAATTTGTATCACTAGTAGGGATTGATCTTGCTGGTAATGACACTGATGAGAAAATTCCTGTGGAAGTATTTATTAAAGATATGGATGAATTTTTTCAAGGAAGCGCAGTGCAAACTGATGGTTCTTCTGTAGTTCTTACAGGGATTGCTACTTTAAATAACGCAAAAGTAGATATGCCTGCTGATGGTAATGTAAATTGGTTTGTTGATTATAATTTTGATAATATAGATGAAAAAACGGGTAAGCCAATTGGTACCCTTCGTATTCCAGCATTTCTTGTTCATAATGGATTACGTGTAGATTCTCGTTCGGCTTTAGCTGATAGCCTTACTTACATAAAAGCTGAGCTCCTCAGCTTATTCAAAAAGTATCCTAAAGTTGCTGGCCTTGAGCATATTAATGGTGATGAAATTGCAGACATTATTTTCACATCAGGTACTGAGCTTGAGTTTTGGGTAAAAACACCAGTTGAGAGAGCTAAAGTTGCAGATTTGGCAGCATCTCAAACGATGCAAGAACAATATTGGCAACGTACTCGTGGTTCTGTACGCACGGCACTTGAGCAAACAATCGTTATGCTTGACAATTATGGCTTAAGGACTGAAATGGGTCATAAAGAAGTTGGTGGTATCAAATCTACGATTGATGAAACAGGCCATTTGACTCATGTCTGTGAGCAATTAGAAATCGACTGGCGCTTTGCTGATGCTTTGCAGGCTGCCGATAATGAATTGCAAGCGCGTATTGTTGTAAAAGAAGTATTTAGAGCAAATGGTCTTGAAGTTACTTTCAAGGCAAAACCAATCATTGGTGTAGCTGGTAATGGTGAACATACTCATGTTGGCTTTGCAGCTAAAATGAAATCCGGGAAATTAGTTAACCTCTTTGCACCTACAGATCTGAGAGCTGATTTCATGAGTGCTGTTGGTTATGGATCACTGATGGGTTTACTCAAGAATTATGAAGCGATTAATCCATTTATTTCAGCAACAAACGATGCTCTTAACCGTTTGAAACCAGGTTTTGAAGCGCCAGTTTGTATCGTAACTTCTCTTGGCCATACTCCAGAGATTCCATCTCGCAATCGGACAATTCTTGCTGGCCTAGTGCGTGACTTAAATAATCCTTTAGCGACTCGTTTTGAAGTGCGTGCGGCTAATCCTTATACCAATACTTATATAGCTTTATCAGCTATTTATATGAGTATGCTTGATGGTGTTAAAGCTGTTGTTGAATCAGGTAAAAATACGACAGAAATTTTGGCTGAATTATCGAAAGAAGCTGGAGTTGATGGATTCTATTTAGAAAAAGATCGTGCTTATCGTAGTGAGCATGACGTATTCGAAGATTATGAAGAAGATGAACGTAATCGCTTGTTTGGTAAACCACCGGCCACAGTGTGGGAAAATATGGGTAATTTGAAAAAATACCCAGTAAAAACTGAAGTCATTAAAACTGGTAATATTTTGCGCCAAGAAATTCTTGATGCTTTTGTTGCAGGGGCTCTAATACGTTGGACAACTGAAATCGTGAAACGAATTATTCCAGAAAATTTATCAATCGTAAGAGAGTGCAAATGTTTGCATAATGCAGAAACATCAGTTGATCTTGATTTATATAATTGGAAAAAAATTAATTCTTTACGCTTATTTTTAGCTAAAGATACCGTTGCTTCAAATAGCATATTTACACGTCTTAATGATGCTATCTCAGCAGGTGATTATGATACTGCATCTGTCCTTCAAGTTGAAATGTACAGTAAAGTAGAAGAATTGAAGGTTTTATACGCTCAATACAAACGTAACATGATTTAATACGTTATTCATACAAAAAGCCCCTTATTTCAAAATAAGGGGCTTTTTGCATAAAGTTTGTATAGAAAGCAGCGACCATTTTATATGGTCGCTTATTGTTGTAGCAATATAAATTTTTTGGATGCATTTTAGCTACTGTAAGTCAATTATATGTATTTTTTTACAGTTGCTATGACTTTATCATAATCAGGATGATCGGTTACATTAGCAACATATTCGATATGGCGTACAATATCATCTCGATCAATGACGATTGTTCCGCGAGTTAAAAGACGTAATTCTTCAATCACGAAGCCATATTTCAGGCCAAAATCAAGATCTTTATGATCGGAGAGTGTTTTAATATTTTCAATACCTTTAGTGGCGCAATATTTTTTTATAGCGAAAGGCAAATCAACACTGATTGATAGAATTGTTAAACCATCAATCTTGGCAGCTTCTTCATTAAACCGACGGGTTTGGATATCGCAAACAGATGTATCAATGGAAGGTACGACACTGATTACACGTACCTGACCTTTTGTACTACTGAGTGACAGAGGGGCCAAATCAGGAGTCAGGGCAGTAAAATCAGGTGCTTTATCACCAATTTTGATTTCCGGGCCAACGAGTGTCATGGGATTACCAGCAAATTTTATAACATTATTACGTTTTTCCATTAGAGAAGACCTCCTTATTAAATATAACTCAATAAGTATATGGTAACATATGTAATGAAAAATGTAAAGGATAGTTATTATTTAATAGTTAATAGTTGATAATTAATAATTAATTTTTCAATGATGCAGGAGTTTGTTTAAAATAGTCGAATTTATCTAATAATATAATTTGTTTTTAATTTTAGGAGGTATATGTTATGGATGTAAAATTATTTAGTGATCTTGAAGGTTTACGAATTGCCATATCAATAGAAGCATCTGGGCGTGACTTCTATCAACAAGCTTACAACCAAGCAAAAGAAAAAGAGCATAAAGATTTATTTCTGCTATTAAAAAGTGAAGAAGTGAGTCATTATGAAACATTTAGTGAAATTTTCAAACAAGTAAATGTGAAAAAAGAAGCAGGATCAGATGAGTATCTGTTTGATCAAGAAACTTCTCGCTATCTGACCGTTCTGGCTGAAGGGCATATATTTCCGACAGCGAAAAATGCTGAAGTTAAAATTGCCGAAGCTACAACCATTGTAGAAATTTTGTCTATGGCGATTCAGGCTGAAAAAGATTCTATTTTGTTTTATGATGAGTTAGCAAATAAATCTAAGTTTGAAGAAGCTAAGAAAATTTTTACGGTGCTCAAGGCCGAAGAACAAACTCATGTGGTTAAACTTCGCCAAATATTAGATGCACTACTTGTAACTAAAAGCAAATAAGACTGAGGATACTGAGCAAAGTGTAATACTCCTTCATATTATATAATATGATTATGAAGGAGGTACGGTATGCTTAAAAAACGAGAATGTAAGATTGAAAATGAAGTTCAAATCATTTGCCCAGCTTGTGGTGGGATAATTGGATTACCTATGTGTAAAGCCGTTAATGGTGAAGAGATTGTTTGTCAGCATTGTCAACAAAAATTTATTTTTCGTATGTGAGTATTGGATGTTTGCTCGACTACGTGAAAAAATTATCTTTGAAGCTTAAGTAAAAGCAACGAAGGCTTTTGCTTCCGCTATGGCTTGGCGTAAGCCAAGTTTTCTTTTATTAAGGAGGGGTTATGCAGTGGCTAAAGGAATTGGAAAACGTGCGTACCATAGAATGGATATGAATAAGCAAAAGAGAACAGCACTTACGATTGGCGGTGTGCTGGCAGCGGTTATTTTGCTGGTTATTATTATTTCTTTTGTAAAATAGCCTCTGAATATCTTAGGAGTACGTGTTTTCCTACCTAACTTTGGACATGTTGTATAAATCCCATAGCTGCTTTAGGTCATATGAAAAATATATATTATAAACAGCAAATATAATATTGTACTAATATTAATTATCTATTAAAAGGAGGATATACAAACAATGGAAGATAAAAAAGATATATTGGAAAAGGGCGCAATTGTCCAACGTGATAAAAATACATATGCAATTGCACCACATATACCCGGGGGTATTATCTTAGATTTTAATGTATTGCGTAAAATTGTCGATGTAGCAGAAAAATATGGTGCTCAGGCTCTTAAATTGACTAGCGCCCAACGAATTGCTATTGTTGGCATTGAAGAGGATAAAATTGATGCAGTTTGGGAAGAGTTAGGTATGGATAAAGGACATGCTGTTGGGCTATGTGTGCGCAGTGTGAAAATTTGCCCGGCAACGCATTTTTGCAAACGTGCTCTGCAAGATGCTGTCAGCCTAGGCCTAGAACTTGATAAACGATATCATGGCATGACATTGCCATCTAAATTTAAAATTGGTGTTTCAGGCTGCATGAATTCCTGTAGTGAATCTGCAGTGAAGGATTTAGGACTTATCGGTACTCGTAAAGGATATACTATTATGATTGGTGGTAATGCTGGCGTTAAGGCGCGAATTGCTGATGTTTTGGCAGAAAACGTGCCCCAAGAAGATGTTTTGCCTTTGGTAGATAAAGTGGTTACTTATTATAAGGAAAATGGCAAAAGTTATGAACGGCTGGGCACTATGATTCAGCGGTTGGGTTTGGAAACAGTTAAGCAGGCGGTATTGGCTTAACCATCAACAAGACGTCTGATTTCAGACGTCTTGTTTTTTTTTGATAATTATCATATGGGGAATAGATGGAAATTTCGTTACATTTGGGTTATACTGTTGCTATAGCAAGATACAAAGCATAAGGGGGCGTGTTGATGAAAATAGATAAGCAATGGGTAATCAATCATATAGACCAAATTGCCTGTTTTGGTAAAGGACAGCGTGGCATCACTCGCTTGACATTTACAGAGGCAGATATAAAGGCTCAGGAATATATAACGAGTTTGATGGATCAGGCTGGTCTAGTCGTGAGCAGAGATCAAATGGGTAATATTATTGGCCGTTTGGAAGGTCAGGATAAAGCCTTGCCCGCAGTAATCACGGGGTCTCATTTAGATACGGTACCAGAAGGTGGTAAGTTCGATGGTGTGCTTGGCGTGGTCGGCGGTTTAGCAGCAATAAAGCGAATTCAGGGTATGGGGCCATTGAATCATACTGTAGAACTGATCGTCTTTGTCGGTGAGGAATCAAGCCGCTTTGGTTTTGCTACCATGGGCAGCAAGGCAATGGCTGGCCTAGCTGATACTCATGCATGGAAGAAAGCCAAAGACCAGAATGGCATTAGTTTTGCGCAAGTAATGTCCCAGCAGAACCTTGATATACAGCAGATTGGTGAAGCCACAAGAAGTAAAGAGCAAATAAAAGCTTTTGTCGAACTGCATATTGAGCAGGGACAGATTTTAGAAAAATCCGGTAATAAGATTGGCATTGTGACGGCTATTGCTGCGCCTACACGTTTTAAAATTACAGTAGAGGGCATAGCGGCTCATTCTGGTTCTACACCGATGGAAGAACGACATGATGCATTAGTGAGTGCAGCGATGATTATTTTGGCGATACAAGAGATTGCTTTGGATCAATCAAGCCGTGGGACCGTAGCCACTGTAGGAGTCCTTAAAGTTCATCCTGGATCCATTAATGTTGTGCCTGGATTGGTAGAAATGTTGGTCGACCTTCGTGGTGTCAATCAAGAAAGCATGATTGAATGTCTACAGGATATTAAGGATGCTATTAGCACGATTGCCCAGCAGCAAGATACTGTGGTGGCAATTGCCATGATATCGGCAGAAAAACCTGTAGAAATGAATTTGAAGATTAGTGAGCTCATTGAGAAAAGTTGTACAGATATTGGTGCGTCGTATCAGATGCTACATAGTAGAGCTGGGCATGATGCCATGAATATGTCAAGACTAGCGCCAACAGGTATGATTTTTGTTCCTTCGAAAAATGGAATGAGTCATCATCCTGATGAATATACGGAATATGATGATATTATGATCGGTATTGATGTGTTGGCCGAAACCTTGTATCAATTAGCAAAGTAGGTGTCGTATTAGCAATCTAAAGGAGAACCTAAGGGGACAGTGATGATCACTGCCCCCTTTGTATTGCCTAATATTACCCTTATTAATTATGTAAACTATATGTTACAATAGCATGGACACAATGAGTCATTTGTATATTTTTGAAAGGGGATAAATAATGAAAAAAATCATTGCCAGTACACTCGCAGCTGTGGTATTCAATATTTTTTCTCCAGTGGCACCACTAGCCCATGCTGGGATTATAGAGAATCAGCTTTCACAAGTGATCACGCAGGATGGGAGTGTAGCTCGTATACAACAATTACTGACGGCAAAGCAACAGCTAGAGCAGGGGAACAAGCAAGGTCTCGTGGAGGCCCTAACCAAAGTTGCTTTAGATCAATCAAATCAAGGTGAGGTGGCCAGCATTATCACTGCAGTATCCCAAGGCAATATGAGCCAAGTAGCCGAAAACGCGCTACGCCAACAGCTAGAAAAAACCATTACTGATCGCATCGCTCCCTATGAAAAAGAAGTAGCGGCCATTACGGCAGCATTTAATAATCAGCCGTTGACTCCTAAAGGCATTCGTGATAATAATTCATTGACAGTTGCCCCTGAAAATTATAAGCGTGTACTCAATATGACTGCTACTGCTTATGCACCGGGCCCACTGGATAATGGTAAATGGAATAATCAAACATATATGGGTGGTACAGTAAAACAAGGTGTTGCCGCAGTAGATCCACGAGTGATTCCAATGGGAACAAAACTCTGGGTAGAAGGCTATGGTGAAGCTGTTGCCGAAGATCAAGGTAGTGCGATTAAAGGCAATCGTATTGATTTGGCTTTCAATGATCGCAGTAATGCCCTTGATTATGGTATTCAAAATGTAAAAATATATGTATTAAATTAACCGGCTAATCGCCGGTTTTTCTTTTTTTATACTGTTTTTCCTCGCTGCTACATATATTTTATAAAAGGGTTTTACACAGGAGGGGACAGGGTGACAATTGTAAAGATTAGACGAACCAAAATATTTTATAGTATAGCCATCTTATTAATTACGAGTATTATTTGTGGAATTGTAGGTTTCGAATATATTGATGAACAAGAATTAGCCGCAATTGAAAATCAACCAACGACTCCTCCGCCTGGGACAATGAGTATCGTCATCAAGGTATCTCAGCGTATATTGGAGCTGCAGAGTGATGGTCAACTGTACAAACAGTATCGCATTGCTGTTGGCAAAAGTCAGACACCAACACCGGTTGGGGAATGGAATATTGTATGGAAAGATTATGACTGGGGGACAGGGTTTGGTACCAGGTGGATGGGGCTTAATATACCATGGGGAATTTATGGTATCCATGGTACGAATAAACCCTGGTCTATTGGACAGTTTGCCAGTCATGGCTGTATTCGTATGCGCAATAAAGATGTGGAAGAATTATTTGAATGGGTACCTGTGGGTACGCAGGTGCGTATTGAGGGTCGTAAAATGAAAGTCGGGCGTACTTTAAAACATCAAATGTCGGGATCAGATGTGGCCTTACTTCAAATGAAGCTAAAAGAATTAGGTTATTTAAGTAATCGAGCTGATGGAGTGTTTGGCTTGCTTACCAAGCAGGCCATTGAAAACTATCAAGCTGAACATAATTTAGAAGTCACTGGCGTAGTCAATAAGCAACTAGCAGAGTTATTGGGGATTTGACTAAAAACACAAAGTTAGTGTAATATATAGGCAAGAGCCGAATCCAAATAGGTACGGGGGACCCAATAAAAATATAGGGGTGAATCCACTTATAGTGGTAGGGTTATTTCTCTATTCTTCTCTTCAACCCGAATCCGACAGCTAACCTCGGAGGCTTAAACACCAAAGATGTTTTTTGTTACTTGTATTGCGTAACAGCGAACCTCGGAGGCGTTACAAAAGAGAGGTGAACCAATTGAAAAAAGTTTACATAATAGTAGCATTGACAATATGCATGCTAATAACAAGTGGTGTGGTTTTTGCCGGCCCCGCCGATGACAGTATGAAAATTGGTATGCGCGGCGATAATGTAAAAATCCTACAAAAGTTACTTTCGGAACAAGGTTTCAGCATTGGAGAAATTGATGGCATTTTTGGCAAGATGACGTTAAAAGCAGTGAAAAATTTTCAAAGTAGTAGTGGTTTGGCAGTAGACGGCATTGTTGATCAAGACACCTTAATGACTTTAAGGCGTTCGAGTAATGCTGAATTTAATCCGAGCAGGTCGAGTCGATCACTGACCATGAATGCATCGGCCTACTCTGCGTATGATGATGGAAATGGTCATTACACAGCTGGTGGCAATTTTGTTCGTAAAGGTCTAGTGGCTGTTGATCCGAACGTTATTCCGATAGGAACTCGCTTATTTATACCAGGTTATGGACATGCAATTGCTGATGATGTTGGCGGTGCTATAAAGGGTAATAGAATTGATATGGCATTTGGTAGTCACAGCGAGGCCATGGACTTTGGCAAACAACAAGTAACAGTATATATTTTAGATTAACAGGCATTATGCCTGCTTTTTTTTACCCAATTGCAAGCAAACTCTATGCTTTCTATGAGTATAAATGTATAGAAATAGAGGTTACACGCTATACTAGATCTAGATAATAGATTGTGTTTTCTATAAAAGGGGTTTTTTTATTGAATATGTCAGAAAATCTACTAGCTCTCTTGCTGGCTCTTATCTCTGGTGTACTCATGGCAGTGCAAGGCTCACTTAATGCCGCTTTAAGTAAGGTTGTTGGTCTGCTAGAAACAACCTTTATTGTACATGTGACGGGCACGATTATTTTGGTGGTATTGTTATTTGTATTCCGCATGGGCAAGGGCAATTTAGATGTATTATCAGAGGCGCCATGGTATGTCTATTTAGGTGGAGTAGTCGGTGTAGGCATTATTTATCTAGTAGCTGCCAGCATACCTGAGGTGGGAGTGGCTAATGCTACCACAGCAATTATTATCGGACAAGTCTTAACCGCTATTATTATTGATCATTTTGGCGCATTCGGTCTAGAGAAAATTGCTTACGGCTGGAATCAAATTGCAGGCCTTGTCTTGCTAGTCATTGGGGCGAAGTTATTGCTAAAATAAGCAGAAATATTAATCATACCAATTTAATGGTAAGTTGTATAATTAACTGCCGGGACATATAAAAAAGGACTCATGGTAAATCCGTTGAATAATGTTAAGCGACCAATTGTGCGGATGCAGGACAAAGAATTTATCAAGAAAGCGCTCAATATAAAGGGCCTAAATTAAAGATAGGAAATGACCACAACCTTGCCAAACATATCGAAAAAAAGATAGTGAAAGATAAATATTCACCTGATGCAGTAATTGGCGAGATCAAAGGAAAAGCATTGGCTTTTAAAACCAGTATTTGCACCAAGACGCTATATAATTACATTGATCAAGGATTCTTTGCAACCCTTAGTAATAAAGATCTTCCTGTGAAGAAAGACAAGAAAAAAGCAAAATACAAAAAGGTCAGAATCCCTCACAAAAATTTAAAAGGAACTAGCATTGAGGATAGACCGAGTGGTATCAATGAACGGTTAGAATACGGGCATTGGGAAATGGATTGCGTAGTGGGCAAACAAGGTGGCAGCGGAGCCACTCTACTCGTCTTAAGTGAAAGAAAAAGCCGAGAAGAAATTATATATAAGATGCACAACAAGACGCAAGAATGTGTTATAAAAGTACTGGACACTCTTGAGAAAAAGTATGGTAAAAATTCAGAGAAAAATTTAAGACGATAACAGTTGATAATGGTAGCGAATTTTTAAATTTTAAAGGTCTAGAGCGTTCCATTAAAAGTCCAGAACAACAAAGAGTAAAGGTATATTACGCTCACCCCTACAGCTCATGGGAGCGTGGTACAAATGAGAATTCAAATAAGTTAATACGACGCTTTATTCCCAAAGGTACTGACATGGGTAAAATGAGCCAAGCCATGATTAAAAGGATTGAAACGTGGATGAACAATTATCCTAGGAAGATATTTGGTTATAAATCAGCGCAAGAGATGGCTTGTTAAATGAGGCTGTGGGGATGCAATAAGTTATTCTCAACTATATTTTATATAAATAATAGAAATACTTAACATTATGGTGATTTACCATAATATGGACGGCATTTAAACTTGCAATTTATACATACCAATTTAATGTCAATAAGTATTGACATTATGCGTTTGCCGTAATATAATATATAGGTAATCGTTTGAGGGGTTATAGCTCAGTTGGTTAGAGCGCTTCGTTGACATCGAAGAGGCCAGCGGTTCGAATCCGTTTAATCCCACCATAGAGAATTCAAGTGTTCCAGCGTTATGCTGGAACCTTTTTTTTGTTGCGTATATAGTGATAAATACAGTGCCTAGGATTTCTCATTTAGTTATAAACTTTGAAGGTCTAAGGTTGTGAAGGTTTCTCTTCTACAGATCGAATGTTTTTTAGTGCTGTCTCATATCTCTGCATTGCGGTGAGTAGAGTATTAAACTGAGGTTGATTATAAATTTCAGCGATCATTCTTGTATCGGTATGCCCCATGATTTTAGCAGTAGTAGTCATATCGACACCATTGGCACACATATGAGTAGCAAAGGTTCTTCTGAGGCTGTGTATTGTAATGCCTTTGTAATAATCCTTGGCAAAGATAGTTTCGAAGGTTCGTTGGTAATTGCGTGAACTAAGTGGATTTCCGTTCTCATTGCAAAAGAGCAAACCTAATTTATTAGGTCTTTGCTTATGAGTTTGTAGTAGGGTGATGCATTCCCCAGTCATGGGAATCGAACGAATACTATTCTTGGTTTTCGGTAGTTGAATCACTGTTCCTAAACCTGTCACGTTCACAATGTTTGAGAGTGCGGAAAATTTTGTGTAACTAGGTTTGAAAGATCTTCCTTTATGGCAAGAATAGTAATAATACTATTAAAGTCAGAAAGGAAGTTTTTTTATGTCAATGATACCCCAAGAAGTCATCAGAGAGCTTATTAAGAACGAAAAATTTAATAATACTTCAGACGTGATGGAAGCAATAAAAGCTATGTTTAAGGACGTGCTACAAGAGGTCATGGAAGCTGAATTAGAGACTGAGTTAGGATACGAAAAACAAGAACGCAGGTCGGAAAATGTCAAAAATGATG
>Ga0209125_1002495_pt1 | contig 14106 bp, 16 predicted proteins | sample BarGraIncub1131A_FD_184503 | JGI IMG/M metagenome (GOLD analysis project Ga0209125, IMG submission 184503) | Arctic peat soil microbial communities from Barrow, Alaska - Barrow Graham LP Incubations 11-31A (SPAdes) (version 2) | ecosystem: Environmental > Terrestrial > Soil > Wetlands > Peat... | reverse complement strand
TAGAACAAGGCTAGAACAAATAAGTAGTGTTCATAAATTAAATGATTTAAATGAAACATTAGAACAAGTAGCAAGGGCTACCTCAGAGCTACAAGATTTAGTAATGAAAATAAGGATGTTACCACTGGAAACAGTATTTAATAGATTTCCAAGGATGATAAGAGATTTATCAAAAGACCTTGGAAAAGAGATGGAGCTCCAAATACAAGGACAAGAGACAGAACTTGATAGGACAGTTATCGATGAAATAGGTGAACCGCTATTACATTTGCTTCGTAATGCGGCAGATCATGGTATCGAATCTTCTGAGAAAAGAATTGCTAAAGGTAAAAATCCTATTGGCACAATTAAACTTATAGCGTATGCTGAAGGTACTAAAGCCATAATAAAAGTTATAGACGACGGAGCTGGGCTAGATGTTGATAGAATAAAGGCGAAAGCTGATAAAGTTGGTATAAATACTGAAGGAATGTCAGAAGCAGATATAAAGAATTTAATATTTGCACAAGGCTTTAGCACTAATGAAGAGGTAACGGATATTTCTGGACGTGGAGTTGGCATGGATGTTGTTAAAACTAAAATTGCTGCCCTTGGTGGAACCGTAGATGCTATAAGTGAGATTGACAAAGGTACGTCCTTTATTATAAGATTACCATTGACACTACAAATTATTCAAGCACTCCTTGTGAAAATCGGCGATGAAACTATGGCAATTTCTCTTGGATATATTGATAGAGTAATAGACTATAAGGTCGAACTAATTAAAAAAACAAATAATAAAGAAGTTATAGTTTATAATGATAGTGTAATTCCAATAGTAAGGGTTAACAAAAAGTTGCAAATAGAAACCGTTAGTAAAAATAAGAAGTACATTGTTATTGTAAAAGTTGGAGAGAAAACAGTAGGGCTTTTAGTTGATTCTCTTCTAGGACAACAAGAAATAGTAATAAAGCCTCTAGGTAAAACACTACAAGGATTAAAAGAATATATAGGAGCAACTATTTTAGGGGATGGACTAGTTACCTTGATACTAGATGTTGCTGCGTTAGTATAAGGAGGTCATATTATGGATTATTCTGAACTTAGTGCTATTCAATTAGATGTGCTACAAGAAGTAGGCAATATTGGTGCAGGGAATGCAGCTACATCATTATCTCAATTATTAAATGAAAAAGTAGACATGGCAGTGCCATCTGTAAATATTATTCCTTTTGATGATATTTTTGCTAAAATAGGAGTTGAAGAAGTAGTAATTGGTGTAATTGTACGAGTCCTTGGAGATATACCAGGAAACATATTGTTTACTTTAGAAAAAGAAGCCGCTTTAAAAATTATTTCCAAATTATTAGGTGAGCAGCAAGTGCAAATAACAGAAATTGGGAATTCGGCATTGTGTGAAATAGGAAATATTATTTCAAGTTCTTTTATGAATGCCATAGCAAAACTTACAAATCTTGTACTTCTTCCATCTGTGCCAGCTGTTGCGCTAGATATGATGGGAGCAATACTATCAACTACCTTTATTGAATCAGGTCAATTTGATGAGTATATACTTGATTTAGAAACACAGTTTTTACAAGAAAATCAAAAAATAAGCGGGCATTTTTATTATATCCCAATGCCTGGATCACTAGAAAAAATACTAAATTCATTAGGTGTAAATTAATTGGAGGTAATATAAAATGGCTAGAGTATTAATTGTTGATGACGCAGCATTTATGAGAATGATGATAAAAGATATATTAGAAAAAAATGGATTTGAGGTAGTGGGTGAAGCAAGCAATGGAATAAAAGCTGTGGAGCTATATAAAGTAGAAAAACCAGATGTGGTTACTATGGATATTACCATGCCTGATATGGATGGAATTGAAGCTGTTAAAGCAATTAAAGCTTTTGATCCTGCAGCAAAAATAATTATGTGTAGCGCTATGGGTCAACAGAGCATGGTTATGGATGCAATAAGGGCTGGTGCAAGAGATTTTATTGTTAAACCATTTCAAGCAGATAGAGTACTTGAAGCAATAAAAAAAGTTGTAGGCTAGGAGGGGTAAGTTATGCAAGTAGTTGTATTTAAAGTTAATGAAGAACAGTTTGCAGTAGAAGCATCTAAAGTTCAAAGTATTAATGATATGATGGAAATAACAAAAGTACCTAAGTCAGCAGATTATATAAAAGGCTTAATTAATCTAAGAGGTACTATAATTTCTCTTTTAGATATAAATCTCCTTTTAGATATTGAAAAAGCAGAAGGCACCCAAGAAAATATTATTATATTAAACCTGCAAGACGAAGCTGTTGGAGTAACTGTAGACCAAGTTGATGAAGTATTAGAAATCGAAGAAGAATTAATTGAAAAAGTTGAAACGGACAGAGCAAAAACCTATATTAAAGGGGTTATAAACTTTAAAGATAGAATAGTTACATTAATTGATATTGGCAAACTTATCGAAAGATAAGAACTTACCTTACGATAAGATAATTCATACTTTATACAGAGAAATGAGGTAGAAATATGGCAGAAGTATTATCACAAAGTGAAATAGATTCACTTTTATCTGCCCTTTCTTCTGGGGAAATAGAACCAGATCAGCTCCCGGGTGAAGAGGAAAAGCATAGAATTAAATTATATGATTTTAGAAGTCCTCAAAAATTCTCAAAAGATCATCTGAGAACGCTTGAGCTCATTCACGATAATTATGGAAGAATAATATCAAGTTATTTATCTGCACAGCTAAGAAATAATGTAAAGGTTAAGATAGAAAGTATTCAGCAAATAACCTATGAGGAATTTATTCATTCAATTCCTAACCCTACCATTTTAACTATATTTAAAATGCCACCACTAAGTGGTTCTATATTATTTGAGACTAATCCTCAATTCTCCTTTCAAGTAATTGACATACTTCTGGGAGGAATGGGTAGTAGAAAGGTTAAACTCAAGGAGTTTTCTGATATAGATAAAAATATATTAAGAGTTGTTAATGCTGGGCTTATAGCTAACTTGAAACTTGCTTGGGAAGATGTTTTGGAGGTAGAACCAGAAATTGAGGCATTAGAAACTAATCCGGCACTTAATCAAACTCTAGCGCCCAATGAACCAGTTGCACTAATTACTTTTTCAGTAGAAATGAGTAATAATAGTACATTTATAAATATTTGTATACCTTATTTAAGCATTGAAAAAGTACTTGATAAACTAGTCGTTCAATATTGGTTTAGAGAAAACGATGAAGAAATTGTAAGTGAATCTAGAAATAGATTAAAGGATAGATTAAATATAGTAAGCGTTCCAATAACAGGAATATTAGGTTCAACAAATATTACAGTAAATGAATTTCTACAATTAACAGAGGGCGATGTAATTACATTAGATAACGCAAGTGATAGCCCAGTCAAAGTATTTGTAGAGCAGCAGTTATGTTATTCAGGGAAACCTGGTACTATAGGTAAAAATAGGGGAATTCAGATATTAGATATAATAGATAAGGATGTGGAAAATTATGAGTAACGGCTTTCTTTCACAAGAAGAAATCGACGCTCTCTTAAATGGTGGTGGCGAAAGCTTTGCTCAAAACACGAGCGAGGAGCCTATAGAAAGATTTGAGCTTTCTGAAATTGAGAGAGATTTGCTAGGTGAAATTGGAAATATTTCTATGGGATCAGCATCAACAGCTCTTTCTACTATAGTGGGTCAACCAGTGAATATAGCAACTCCTGTAGTTTCAGTAACTACACTTAAGGAATTAAGAAATAGCTATGAGTTACCTAATATTGCTCTAGATGTGAAGTTTACAAGTGGTATTACAGGGGAGAATCTTTTAGTAATGAAGACCATTGATGCCGCAGTTATAGCTAGTTTAATGATGGGTGGAGATGGCAAACTAGAAGGTATACCAGTGCTTTCAGAAATTGAAATTAGTGCTGTTTCAGAAGCTATGAATCAGATGATTGGCTCTGCGGCAACGTCTATGGCAACAATGTTTTCTAGAAAAGTAAATATTTCACCTCCTCAATCTAAAATATGGGATGAAACTACTTCACTCTTAAGTGATAGTATAGATGAAGATGAGCAAGTTGTTCAGGTAGCTTTTAAATTGACTATTGGTGATTTAGTTGATAGTGCTATAATGCAAGTGCTTCCTATTGAAACTGCTAAAAAAATAGTAGCTATTATGATGGGTACAGAAGAAATTCCAGAAGCACCTAAAGTAGTTAGCACAGAGAAGGTAACACCAAAAGTAGAACCAACACCTGTGAAGGAACCAATGCAACAGGAAAAAGCTTATACAAGTGAGGCAGCCCAATCGGAATATTACACAAAACCTATAGAGAGGCCAGAGCCACAAGTAGAAGTAAGGCAAGCAGCTTTTGTGCCACTAACAAAGACTCCAGTTTATAATTCTCCTAGAAATATTGACTTAATATTAGATGTTCCGCTAGAAATTTCCGTAGTGCTTGGAAAAACTAAAAAGAACATTAGGGATATTTTGAACTTGGGAACTGGGTCCTTAATTGAACTAGATAAGCTAGCAGAAGAGCCAGTAGATATCTTAGTAAATGGTAAAAAGGTAGCCTACGGTGAAGTTGTAGTTGTAGATGAAAATTTTGGAGTTAGAATTACAAGTATAATCAGTGGAGAAGAAAGAGTTAAAGCTATATCTGAATAAAGATAAAAGTACATATAAGATAAAAAGGGGAATAAAGAAAAGTTATTCCCCTTTTATCTTTTTTGATATATTCTATGATGTGATACAAGGTGAAGTTATAAATAAATACATATAGTAAACAAATTATTAATATTAAGCTAATAATAAAATCGTGTATAAACTTTAAAAGATTATATACGATAATAGAAATAGATAGAAAAAATAGAAGGAATCTAGTACAAAGATATAAAAAGCTAGGAGTGGATAAGAATGAAAATAGATGGAGTAAATAATAATGTGGTTAGTTTTTATAAAAAGAATACCCCTAAAACAGAATCAAAGGTAGCTATTGCAAAAAAAGATACCATAGAGTTATCGACTGCAGGAAAAAGCTTAAGTGCATTATCCTTAGATAGTAAATCAATAAATTCTGAAGCCAAGATAGAAGCTATTAAAAACCAATTAACAAATGGTACTTACAAGATGGATTCTAAATTAACAGCTAGTAGAATGATTGACATTATGAAGGGGAGAGATATTTAGTTATGAAAGAAAAACTAAATGTTATCATGACACAGGAAATAAATGCTATAAGAGTTCTTTTACTAAGACTTGAAGAGCAACACAGATGTATAGTTGTTAATGAAGTTTTTGGAATGGAAGCTTGTGTGAGTAAAATTAAAGAAGCTAATAAAAACATAGCACATATGGAAGTTGAAAGGCGAAAGCTCACGGAAAACAGAGCTATGACAGAGATAATTGAAGAAGCCCATGATACAGAGCTTGAAAGTAATTATAATAAAATCAAGCGGTTATTACAAGAAGTAGTGCAGCAAAAGGATACAAACGAATTAATTATAAAACAAGGACTTAGTTTTACAAATAGGATACTAAATGTACTAAATCCGGCACGTGAATCAACAACTTACAATGCATATGGTAAAGTAAAAAAATAGTATGAGGTGAAAGAGATGGCAGGATTATTTTCAACTTTTAATGTAGCTACTAGGGGCATGAGTGCTCAACAAAAGGCTTTAGATGTAACAAGTCATAACATAGCTAATGCTAATACAGAAGGCTATTCAAGGCAAAGGGCTACAATGGAGACTACAAGGCCATTTGGCATGCCTAGCATGAATAATGCTATAGGGGCCGGACAATTAGGTACTGGTGTACAGGTTTCTGCTATAACAAGAATTAGGGATACTTATTTAGATTACCAGGTAAGAACGGAAAATGGTACTATGGGATTATACCAGGGACGTGAGAAATTTCTAACAGAGGTTGAAAGTATTTTTAATGAAGTTAGTGAAACAGGTGTGTCAAATATGATAGGTGAAGTCTTTGATTCTTGGTCAGCACTTTCCACAAGTCCAGAAAGCTCAAATACAAGAACTGTAGTGGCACAAAAATCCAAAGCACTAACGGATCAACTGAATAGTACTTATAATTTGTTAACAAAATTAAAAGAGAACTGCAAAGAGGTTATTCAGAAGGATGTAGTGGATATAAACGGTATGATTGATCAGATAGATGAATTGAATCAACAGGTTAGAGCCGTAAAAATTGGTGGAAATGAGCCTAACGATCTAATGGATAAAAGAGACTTGCTAGTAGATGAGCTAAGCACGAAATTTGGTATTACTATAGATAAGAAAGCACTAGCAGGAGAAGATTTAAAAGCTACTGACAATGTAGGGGGAACGGTCCCTAGTAAAGACTTATACTTTGTAAGAAGTGATTCAAAAGATGATGTAAGTAGATTTTCTTATGTAAGTGAGATTAAACCTAAAGATGGTCAAAAATCAGGTGAAAATGGAAGCTATGAGATAACTTATTACAAAAATGGAGATATATCAACAGATAATAATAAAGTAACTATGACTATGAACTTAACACCAGCCGAATATACAAGTTTAGATCAAGGTAGAGTACTTTGGGCTGATAAGGAAGGATATGCTATAGATGCAGACAAAAATAGAATAAAGGGAATTGACTCCAAGGGGGCTGTTCCAGCAGTTGCTGGTGGGACAGTAGCAGCAACTGAGACTGATTATCAAATATTTAAGCCCAAAACTGGAGAACTAAATGGTTATATGTCTGTACAAACAGATATAGATAAATATATAGGAGAGTTAAACAATTTAGCTAAGGGTATTGCTTTTTCAATAAATGCTGTACATAGCGGTAATGAAGCTGAAACGGTGGACGAAATTAAGTTTTTTATGAATAGTGATCTCGGGGGTAAAGAGGAAGAAATTACAGCAGGCAACATTTCGGTTAATGAAGTCATTCTTAATGATGTTATGAAGATTAAAGTGGGGAAAGGTGATACTCCAGAAGCAACTGATGGAAATAGAGCATTAGCTGTTTCACAGCTTCGTGATATTAAGTTAGGAATTCAAGGTATAAATGATACTACTAATACTAGAGCAGAGTTTTTGGCTGGTAAATTTGTTATTGATGATACTTTGGGAGTTGGTATGATTAATTCATCTGTAGGTGGAATGACTGTTAGTGGTTATTTTACAGATATCATTACTAGATTAGCTGACCAGACCCAATTTGCAAAAAAAACCGTAACTAATCATACAACACTTTTGGCAGGATTAAACGAATCAAGAACTTCAATATCAGGTGTATCCTTGGACGAGGAAATGGCTAATATGATTCAATTTCAACATGCTTATCAAGCTAATGCAAAGATAATTTCAACCGTTGATGAACTTCTGGATCTGATTATAAATGGCTTGAAAAAATAAAAAATAAAAAATAAAAAATAAAATTTATCTGTATTAATTAAGGGGTGAAGATATGAGAGTAACCAATCAAATGCTATCAAATAATTTTTTGAGAGATATGAGAACTAATTTAAATAATTTGAGTACAATACAAAACCAAATGGCTTCTGGTAAACAAATAAATAAACCTTCGGATGACCCTGCTAAAGCTTCTAAGATAATGCAAATGTACTCAGAAATAGATTCAAATAAACAATATAACAGTAATATAAAAAATACAGCAAATTGGCTTGACGTGACAGATACAACATTAGACCGTGTAGGGAAAGTAATTGGAAGGATTGATGAACTTTTAGTATCTACTGGAGGTTCTGCTAATGATCTTAGTTCAAGAAAAACAATTAAGGATGAAATAAATCAAAGGGTTGAAGAACTTTCACAATTGCTAAATACAAGCTTTGATGGCAAGTATATATTTGGAGGAACAAGTGGAACTACTAAACCAGCAGGAACAAAGACTGTTGGTGAAAATAGTGAGTTAGTTTCTAATGCAAAAACAAAAGTAGTTGCGAAACTTACAGATTCAGCTGTTTATGGGGGTGCAACAGTAGCGTCAGGGGCTATATTCGATATATCCTTAAATGGAGGAGTACCAATTACAGTAACAACAAGTGCTGACATTGAAAGTGGTGTTACCACTATGGCAGAGGCAGCTAGTACTCTTCAAACAAATATTAATACCGCTATAGCACCTGATACAGCTGCGGTTACAGTAACTAATGGAAGATTTGTAATTAATAGCCCAGCAGGTACTTTAACATTCTCTGGTACATCTGCAACTAAAGATTTAGGATTAAGACCAGGATCAGACATGCTATTGGTAGAAGTATCCCAAGGGGTAACTATGGATTATAATATTACAGCATCACAAGTTATAAACTATGGAATGGGTGCTGGTGAGAATCTTATGAAATTATTAGGAGGTATTACTAGCCATCTTGACTCTAGTGTTCCAACTGAAATAAAAAAGTTGACCAATGAAGACCTGGCAGGTATTAAAGAAGCTATGACCAATGTATTGAAGTTACGTTCAGAGGTTGGTGCTAAGCAAAATAGAATGGAAAGCGCTGAAACTATAAATTCAGATCAGAACATGAATATGACAGAAATCCTGTCAGCAACAGAGGATATAGATATCACAGAAAAAGCAATGGAATATGCTACTATGCAAACTATATATATGGCATCTCTTCAAACTAGTGCTAAGGTACTTCAGCCTTCATTACTTGATTACTTATAATAGAGAAAATTAAGGCGAAAACTTAAAAATCTAAACTGGAAAGTTAAAAACAAGAGAAAAATGATTTTTAATAAAGGAGTTGATTTGTAATATGGAGTTAGTTACTAAGTATCATGGGGTTAGAGAATATAATGATGAAGATGTAATAGTGTTCAAAAAAGGTCTGCCAGGATTTGAAGAATTGAAAAACTATATAATTTTCCCATTAGAAAATAATGAAGTTTTTAGTATATTACACTCAATTGAAGCTAAAGAAGTGGGTTTAATATTGGTATCACCCTTTTCCACTCTAGCGGATTATGAATTTAAAATACCGGACAATGATATAAAAGAGCTCCAAATAGCTAAACCGGAAGAAGTATTAGTATTAACTACTGTAACTTTAAGTTCAAATATTGAGAATATGACTACTAATTTAAAAGCTCCTATTATTATTAATATAAAACAAAAATTAGGGGAACAATTAATATTAGATACTGAAAAATACAAAATAAAACAACCTCTATTTAATAAAAGTAATAACTAATAATTCATATCTACGCCAAAGAGAAGCAAGGGGATGTATAAATGTTAGTGATAGGTAGAAAAAAAGGTGAATCCCTATTGATAGGTGATGATGTAGAAATAACTATAGTTAAAATTGAAAATGGCTCTGTAAAAATTGCTATAAATGCACCGAGGGAAATTAGCATTTTAAGGTCAGAACTTTATAAAGAAGTGACGGAAGAAAACCAAAGAGCAATGGTTTTTGATGCATCTGCAATAGAGAAATTAAAAAAATAAATTAGGGGGGGGAAAGAATGGAAATCAGAGGTGTTAGTGGAAATGATTCTATGGATTTTGATAAATCTCATAAAGTTGAACAAAATGTAAAAGTATCAAAATCTACTGAAAATAATAATTCACAAAGTAAAAGTGAAAATAAAGAAAAAGAAATTAAAAGTGCAGTGATTAAAATAAACAAATTTTTAGAAGGCGAAACTACCCACCTACAATATGAAAAGCATGATGTTCTTAATGAAATGATTGTAAAGGTAGTTGATAATAATACTAATGAAGTGCTAAGAGAAATTCCTTTAAGAAAAATACTAGATATGGTAGCTAAGATGTGCGAAATGGCTGGTGTTTTAGTAGATAAAAAAGCATAAAGTTTTCGACTTAAAAGGCGTAACCCACTAGGATAAAGATGGGAGGATTATTATGGAATTTAAATTAAATAAAATTGATGTAGAAATAAGACAAAGAGTTAAAGATACAACCAAGCCTGGCATAATTCATAGAAAAAATGAAATAACTGTAAATAAAGATAGAAATCCCAGAGATAACTCAAAGTCTTACGAAGAATTTAGGGGTAAGCTTTCAAAATATAAGAAAAACCATAAAATAACCGTGGGGGCATTTAGAAATAATCAATATGATGTAGAGGTTTTTAAAGAGGCTTTAGAAAGAGAGCAAAGAATCATGGGGAATTTTATAGATACTAAAAAGTAGAGGTGAGGGGTATGGCAATGAACGCTTATGGGAATGCATTCAATACTTATAAAAGCAATAGTGTAAATTTTGCATCAAAAGATCAATTGCTTTTGATGCTAGTAGATGGAGCTTCAAAATTTTCTAAAATAGGTAGACAAGCTATTTTAGATAAAGATGTTAAAAAGGCTCACGAAAACATTGTTAAAACCCAAAATATATTTTATGAGTTAATGGCAACATTGGATGTGTCAAAAGGTGGACAATGGGCAGAAAGTTTAATGAAGGTTTATGAGTTTATAACACGTAGACTTACAGATGCTAATATTAAGAAAAATGAAGAGATCATGAATGAGATTATTCCACTGATTGAAGATGTTAGAGATACTTGGAATGAGGCTTATAAAGTATCTAAGGCTGGGAAATAAAATTATTGATTCTTAATTAGGTTTCCAATGAGAATTCAAAGGGGTGATAATTTATGACAAGTATTTATCCAAGTACTAGCTCAACTACAAGTAGTACTTCAAGTGCTAATTTAATGAGAATATCCGGTATGGCATCTGGTATTGATACAGATGCACTAGTTAAATCTATGGTTTCAAACTATCAATCTAAGATAGATAAAGCAAACCAAGCCAAGCAGACATTGGCGTGGCAGCAAGAAGGATATAGAGAGATTATTAAAGGAATAAAAGGATTACAGGATTATTTTGATCCGCTTTCAAGTAAATATATGATGTCTGGAAAATCTTTTAATACAAATTCAGTAACTAATACTGATGGTGCGGTTGTATCGGCTAGTGTTAGTTCAAGTGCGAAGACGGGGACTTATAAGGTGGGGGTGCAACAATTAGCGGAGCAGGCTAAAATATCTGGTTCAACATTAAATTCTATGATCAAAGTAACGGACGAATCAAATTGGGATAAGGCTATATTGACTTTAGGGACTACTCCTATTACGTTAGATTCAATGACAGATAACAATGGGAATGTTACGACTTTAGATGAAGTTGTTGCAAATATTAACAGCAAAATATCTGAAAATTTAACTTTAAAGGGTACAGTATCAGCATCTTATGTCAATAATCCAACTGGCAGTTATATAAAATTTACAAGTACTAGTTCGATGAGTGTAACTGCAAAGACTTCTGGTGGCGTGGACTTAGGTCCAATTCCTAATGCTAATAATGGAATATCATCAAATTCTTTATTAACTAGTTCATTATTTACTAAAGATGAAGTTATTGATTTTACTATAAATAATGGGACTACTGATTACAATGTTTCACTTATGGTAGGAGACTCTACTACTATTCAGGATTTAATGGATAAAGTTAATAGTGAAACTAGTGGAGCAGTGACAATGAGCGTAGATGATACAACTGGAAAAATAACATTTCAATCTAAAAATTATGGCTCCACATCAAATTTAACAATTACAGATGTTGGTTTAAATTTAAGCAAGTTAGGTATCGCTGATGGTTCAGCTTCAGGTAAAGATGCCATAGTGGCTATTACTGCTCCAGGACAAACGGCACCTACAACTACAACACAAAGTTCTAATCAATTTACTGTTAATGGTGTTTCATATAATCTCTCTGGAGTGAATGCAACAGGTGAAACTTCAAATGTAAATGTAACATCAAATTCAGATACTGTTGTTACTAATGTGAAAAAATTCATTGAGGATTATAATACTATAGTTTCAACAATTAATACCAAATTAACAGAGAAGAAAGATAGGAACTATGTTCCATTAACGGATGATCAAAGAACAAGTATGAGTGAGGACCAAATTAAAACCTGGGAAACTAAAGCAAAGATTGGAATACTTAGCAAAGATGATTATTTAAGTAGTATGTTGACACAGCTTCGAGGAGCACTTTATTCACCTGTATATAGTAGCTATGATAGTGCAGATCCTAGTTCTGGAAAAGTATCTTTAAGTTTTGGTAACTATGGGACTGGTGCTGTAGGTATAGATACATCTAAGGACGTTTTAGATGGTGGAAAACTTGTAATTAAGGATGAAACGAAATTAAAAAATGCTATTGAGAATAATATGGATGACTTTAAAAAACTATTTATTGGATCTTCTAGTAGCGCTATAGCTTCCAATACGGATTATGTAGGTTCAACAAAATATAATGAAGATGGCTTATTTAAAAGAATGGATAGCATAATAAGAGAATATGTTGCATCACCTGGAATGGGTGAAGATGGTACTTATACTACTGCCGGATATATGAATATATTCGTAAATAAGCAATATGATTACAGTAGTACAGGTTCTTCTGGTGAAAATACACTTCCTGACCAAATGTATAATAAGGTTTTAAGTGTTAGTAAATTTCAAAGGCAACTTGAGGCTGCACAAACCAGGTATTATGCTAAATTTACAGCATTAGAAACAGCAATGAATGCCTTAAATACACAACAGAGTTCGCTTGCATCTATGCTTGGAACAAGTTCATAAATGAAAGTGACAGCTTACAATAAACATGGTTAATTAAATTACCAATTATAAACTTTTATTTAAAATAAAGTGGGTGATAAATTGAACTTAGCGGAAAGCTTTATTAAATATAAAGATATCACTTTGATTATAACTGAAACAGTTATAACAGAAGAATATGAAAAGTTAGATGATTTCTTTCAACAAAGGCAATTAATTTTAGATGATATTCATAAAATTAATTATTCAAAAGAACAACTGAAAAAATTGTATTTACAATATGAAATAGAAAGATTAGAAAAAATATTAACGACTGAAATGAAAGTTAGAAAAGTTGATTTATTAAACAAATTGAAACAAAATGAAAAGCGACAGGCAGGAATGGCAGGGTATAATAATATTTCTGCTAAAGCAGTATTTTTGAGCAAGGAAATTTAATATAGGGAAGCACTTGAAGAATTAATTTGATTCTTTTGGTGTTTTTTTATTGCACAAATATTGTGTTACCATCGGGAATAAAGCTTCTCAATTATTAGAAAAAACACTATCTGAAATTAATTTTAAAAAATTTAAAATTTATTTTGTAAATAGTATAAAGTATGTAATTTAGTTTACGATATAAATAGTAGAAGTTGAAAATGTAAATAAGCTAATAGGATGCTAGTTGAATATATACATTAAACTTCATAAAATTAAGTAATATAATAATAATCAACTAAAACATTGACGGCAGAATTGCCCAACTGTTGAAAATCAACTTGGTGTTGAAAAGACAATGAAAGCTTTGATACTATTGGATGATGATATTTAACAAAGAAGCAAGAAGGACATATTGAAAATCAACATTTCAAAAAATTAGTTAGTATGGCTCAGAGCGAGCTTAACTATAAATAACCAATAGAGGACAAGGATGTCCTACTAAAAATTCAAGGAGGAATTTATTATGATAATTAATCACAACATGGGCGCAATAAATGCTAACAGAATGATGGGTGTTAACGCATCAAACGCTGGTAAATCAATGGAAAAACTTTCTTCAGGTATGAGAATTAACAAAGCTGGAGACGACGCAGCAGGTCTTGCTATATCAGAAAAAATGAGAGGCCAAATCAGAGGGTTAGACCAAGGTTCAGCTAATGCACAAGATGGTATTTCTATGATCCAAACTGCAGAAGGTGGTTTGAACGAAGTACATTCAATACTTCAAAGAATGAGAGAATTAGCAGTTCAGTCATCAAATGATACTAATGTAACTGTAGATAGAACAGCTATTAATGACGAATTTACACAATTAAAGGATGAGATAACAAGAATTGGTACGAAATCACAGTTCAATAAGCAAAACCTTTTTGATTCCACTGCAGGTGATGCTGCTGATGGAAAGGTTAATATACAGGTTGGCGCTAACGCAGGAGACTTAATTCAACTCGACCTTACTAAAGCAGGTATTGATATTTCACTTACTGATACAGCTTTATCAGCAATAGTAGT
>Ga0209125_1002494_pt1 | contig 14107 bp, 10 predicted proteins | sample BarGraIncub1131A_FD_184503 | JGI IMG/M metagenome (GOLD analysis project Ga0209125, IMG submission 184503) | Arctic peat soil microbial communities from Barrow, Alaska - Barrow Graham LP Incubations 11-31A (SPAdes) (version 2) | ecosystem: Environmental > Terrestrial > Soil > Wetlands > Peat... | reverse complement strand
GAACCTGCGCGAGGAGATGCGGATCGCCGCCGGACTCGGTTACAACTTCGGTGCGCTCTACGTCGGAGGCGGCACGCCGACCATCCTTATCGACGAGCTCTGCCAGACGATCGACCTCGCACACGAGCTCTTCGGGATCACCGAGGTCTCCGCTGAGACGAGTCCCAATCAGCTCGGGCCGGAACTCGCAGAGCGCCTCGAGGGGCGCGTGGGACGCATGTCCGTCGGCGTCCAGAGCTTCGACGACACACTGCTGCGCCAGATGGACCGTTACGACAAGTACGGCAGTGGGGCGGAGCTGTTCGAGTCCATCGCGCGCGCGGAGGGCCTCTTCCACTCGCTGAACATCGACATGATCTTCAACTTCCCGTCCCAGACGGAAGAGATGCTGCGCAAGGACGCGCGCATGCTCATCGAGACGGGCTGCAACCAGACGACCTTCTATCCGTTGATGGCCTCGCCGAAGACCGCCCGGTCGCTCTCCCGCCAGATCGGCCATCTGGACCGGTCGCGGGAGTACTCCCTGTATCGCATCATCGACGAGGAGCTGACCGGAGCGTTCGAGCCTGCGAGCGCCTGGACGTTCTCGAAGGAGAAGGGCGGGATGATCGACGAGTACATCGTCGATTACGACGAGTACCTCGGCATTGGATCAGGTGCGCAGTCGTTCCTCGGTGGCCGGCTGTTCACCAACACGTTCTCTCTGGCCGACTACACCACGAGGATCGCCGATGGCCGGCTGGCGGTCACCAGCGCCGGATCGCAGTACACACGACACGATATGATGCGCTACCGCTTCGTCACCGACCTTTTCGGCCTGAGTCTCGATAAGGCCAGGTTCGAGGCAGATTTCGGTACACCGGTCGAGCGCGCGCTGTGGGCCGAGGTCTCGTTCATGCGCTCCGTCGGCGCTTTCGAGGCCGATGACTCCCGCTGCTTCACACTGACGCAGGCCGGCCGCTACCTTCTCATCGTCATGATGCGGGAGATGTTGACCGGGTCGAATCGCCTGCGTGACGAAGCGCGCGCCGCCTTGCCGGCCGACGAGCGCGCCCTGCTGCTCGACGGCGTCGCCCTTGAGGCGGTACCCGGGCTGGCGAGCTGACGCCCTCCGAAGGACCGACCGTCGCGCGGGATGCGAACACGGGTGGCCACCGCCTTCCGTGCGCTAGAATCGTGCTCACCGCAATCACCTGCGCCGGGAGGCCACTTGAACGTCGAACGAATCACCGTGATGGGTATCGGCAACCCTCTGATGATGGACGAGGGCGTCGGCGTGCGCGTCATGGAAGTCATGATGGGGACACTCTGCTTTCCCGACAACGTGACGCTCATCGACGCCGGGACGATGGGGATGGGCATCCTCAACCTGTTCCAGGAGTGCGACTACCTGCTGGTGATCGACGCAGTCGACGGGACCGGTGAGGCCCCCGGCACGGTGGTCCGCCTGTCACCCGAGGACCTCGCCCCCAACCAGGTCAAGCACTCGATGCACGACGTGCGGCTGGTCGATGTACTGGAAGCCGCAATGCTCATGGGCAACCAGCCGGCAGCCGACTGCATCGGTATCCAGATCGAGGACATGAGCCACGTCGCGATCGGACTGGCTCCGGCGGTCGAAGCGGCGGTCCCCTACGCGGTCGAGGCCGCGTTGACCATCCTGGCGGAGCATGGGATCGTCCCCACGCTGAGTGAGGGACTCTCCGAAGAGGCGGGCATCCTCGAGGCGATCAGGACCTTCAGCGCGACGCCCAGGCCCGCAGGCGCCATCTGAGGGCCTAAGGCCGCAAGGAGTCCCGGACCGAGCGGGCGATGCCCGCGGCGTCCAGCCCCTGACGCGCGAACAGCTCGGCAGCGACGCCCGAGGACTGGTACCCGTCGACACCGAGGCGTATGAGCTTAGTGGAGCTGCCGCGCAGCACAAGCCACTCGGCCACCGACGCCGCCAGCCCGGTCCGCAGTGCGTGGTCCTCCACGGTCATCAGGAGCGGCGTCGCAACGAGCCGTTCCATCACCGCGTCATCAAGGTCCAGCGGCGATGACACCACCGCCACGGACACGTTCAGCCCCTCGGACCGCAGTGCGTCGGCGGCATCCACGGCAGCGCCGGTCAGCGTACCCATCACCAGGAGGGAGGCATCCGCCCCCTCCCGCAGCACGTCGATGGCTCCGTAGCGGAAGACGTAATCGCCCGCGAAGGCGGGCAGTCCACACCGATCGAGGACCACGGGCAGTTTGCTGCGCCCCATGGCGAGCGCCACGCAACCGGACATGCCCGCGGCGGCGCGCACCGCGCGGTCGGTCTGGTTCGGATCGGCCGGCACGATCACCTTCCAACCGAACATGGCGCGGAACGCGGCGACGTAGTCGAGGCACTGATGCGTCTTCCCGTCCTCCCCCACATCCAGGCCGCAGTGGGTGAGCACCAGCTTGAGGTGCGCGCCGTTGATGTCGTTGAGGCGCTGCTGGTTGTAGACCTCGTCACAACCGAAGACGCCGAAGTCGGCCCAGAACGACAGGACGCCGTTCACGGAAGCCGCACCGGCCACGGTGGCCGTCGAATGCTCCCCTACTCCGCATTCGATGAAGGCGTCGGGACGGGCATCCCTGAATGCATCCGTCTTGACCGAGACGGCGAGATCGCAGTCGAAGACGGCGATGGGCAGCGCGGGGTCGGCGGCGGCCAGATCGACAAGAGCGTGGCCCCACGCGGACCGGTTGTCGGCCGCCTTCTCGCGCGTATACGTGCGTGGTCCACCCGGCGACAGCGCCGGCACGCCCGGCTGCAGGCGCGCGGGCGCGGTCGAGCACGGTCCCGCGCGCAGTGCACGGGCACGCTCGAGCCAGCCGACGTCCAGCTCCAGTTCCGCCATCGCCCGCGCATACTCGTCGACCTTCAGCCCGCGGCCGTGGAACTCGGGCTCGTCCTCCATGAAGGAGACACCGCGCCCGATCACCGTGTGCGCAAGAACGGCGCACGGCCGGTCGTGGTCCGCACACCCTGCGGCGATCGCCGCGTAGATGGCAGCGGTATCGTGGCCGTCGACATGCGTGACCATCCAACCGTCGGCTTCGAACTCGGCGGCGATCGAGACGGGCATGATCTCGTCTGTGTGACCGGATATCTGGACACGGTTGAGATCGACGACCACCGTCAGGTCGGCCAGCCGGTACTTGGCGGCGAGCCTGCGCGCCTCACCGACCTGCCCCTTCATCTGCTCGCCGTCGGACATGGCCACGAACGTATGCCATCCGCCGCCCGTGAGCCGTGCCGCTATAGCGGACCCCACGCCGGCGGACAGGCCCTGCCCGAGGTTCCCGCTCGACCACTCCACCCCGGGGACCGAACGCTCGACGTGCCCCTCGAACACCGAGCCGGCCTGCCGGAAGTGGGCGACCGCGTCTTCGAGATCGAAGAACCCGTTGTCGGCGAGCGCGCAGTAGACACCCGGAGATGTGTGGCCATGGCTGACGAAGACCCTGTCACGACCGGGGGTCGCGGGATCGCCCGGCGACAGGCGCGCGTGGCCGTAGAGCACCTGGTAGATCTCCAGGGAGGACATGGACCCGCCCGGGTGGCCCGATTCGGCCAGGGACGTCATGGTCAGGATGGCGCCCCGCAAGACGCGGGCGCGCTCGCTGAGCCGGAGTACGTCGGCCGGTTCGAGATCCGGTGCCGCGAAACCACGCTCGGTCATCGCCTGACCTTTCGATCGACGTGAGCGGCGGATCCCCGGTCGCCCGACACCAGTATGCCCGACAGTGACGCCATCACCACCGTTGCGTCAGCGCAGCGCCGGCCCGCCCGGCGATCGGACCGCAGCGCTGTCCTCGGCCACCGGGATCCCCAGGTCACCGAGCACCTTGCTCACCGCCATCTCACCACTCACCACGCAGTTCGGGAGACCGACGCCACGGTAACTGCCCCCGGCGAGAGCCAGTCCGGGCGTCGCCATGCAGCGCTCCTCGATGAGGGAAACGCGATCGAGGTGCCCCATGCTGTACTGCGGCATCCCGAGCGTCCAGCGGTAGAACCGGCTGAACAGAGGCTCGATCTCGGGCGATATACCGAGGATCGAGCGCACCTCGGTGAGCGCCATAGCGGTGAGCTCTTCATCGCTCGCCGCCATGATCTTCTGGTTCTGGGGGCCACCGACGAACGCGCGAAGGAGCACCTTGCCCGAAGGCGCACGCCCCGGCCACTTCGTGGACGAGAAGGTCAGCGCCAGGAGGCGGCTGTGCTCGATGGCCGGGCACAGGACACCGAACGCGTTCGTGTCGACACCGAGGCCCTGCTCGTCGAAGGCGAAGGAGACCGTCGCCGAGGAGCTGGCGGGGATCGCTGAAAGCGCATCGGCGATCTTCGCATCCAGCGGCCGCATCAACGGTTCCGCCGCCCACGACTCCGTCGCGACGATCACGGCGTCACCGGCGACCTCGGAGCCGTCGGAGAGCGAGACCGTCCACGCTCCATCCGCCCCGCGCGCGACGTGCGTCACGTCGGCGCCGGTCCGCAACGAGTCGGCGCCGGCGACCTTTGCCATCGCGTTCGTCAACTCATGCATCCCACCGGTGAAGGCGGTGAAGAACGTCCGCGGATTCTTCGGATCGGGCGGGTGCGTACGCTTCATCTCTTCGACCATGCGGCGCTGCGCCAGGAAGCCCTTGATCATGCATCCGTACTTCTGCTCCATCTCGAGCAGGTTCGGGAAGGTGGCGGCGAGTGACATGTCGCCCGGCGCGGAACCATGGACGCCACCGACCAGCGGCTCGGCGAGCCGGTCGAGGATCTCCCGGCCCATCCTCCGGACGATGAAGTGCTCCAGGGTCTCGTCGTTGAACTCCCCGGGAGCGAGCTTCTTCTTCGGGACGAACAGGTCCATCCCCGCCCGCAGCTTGCCCGGCCACGAGAAGAGTCCCGTCGTCGCGAACGGCAGGAACTTCGTCGGCGCGAACTGCATCACCCCGTCGGGCATGGGATAGAGTCGCCCGTTCTTGAGGATGAGGGTCTTCTTCCGGGAATCGTCGGTCGGCATCTTGTGATCATCGACCCCGACGAGTTCGGCGATACGGTGGATCGCCGGCTTCGCGGTCAGGAACGAGTCGGGCCCGCCGTCCACCACGAAGGTGCCGTGCTCGCCCGTGACGATCTCACCGGCGACCTTCCCTCCGAGTCGCGGATCGCGCTCGAGCAAGACGAACCCGACGTCTTCTCCGGCCTCCGCCGCGCGCTTGACCTTCATCGCGGCTGCCAGCCCTGCGACGCCTCCGCCGATTATGATGACTCTCTTCACGCGTGCTCTCTTTCGTCCGGATGGTGACGGGATTGCGGCTTGACCGAACCTAGTGGGCCCTTGCCTGCGGCGCGGCATCCTCTGACAGCTCGACGCCCCACTCGGACAGGATCTTGCTCACGGCCTTCTCGCCGCTCTCGAGGCAGTTGGGGACGCCGACACCGCGGTATCCACCACCGGCCAGCGCGAGGCCGGGAATGCTCCCGGTACGCGCCTCGATCTCCTCGACACGGTCGAGGTGCCCCATGGTGTACTGCGGCATGCCCCGCTCCCAGCGGAACACGCGCGAGAAGATCGGCCGCGCGCCGGGCCGTATGCCCAGCAGTTCCGTGAGTTCGGAGACCGCGATCTCGGTGAGTCCATCGTCGGAGCGCTTCACGATCTCCGGATCGCGCGCGCCGCCGACGAAGGCGCGCAGAAGCACGCGACCCGCAGGAGCACGACCCGGCCACTTCGACGACATGAGCGAGACGCCCGTGACCGTCCGATGCTCGACGGCGGGCGACAGGATACCGTGCCAGCGCTTGTCGAACGGGCAGTCGGCCTCGTCGAAAGCCATCAGGATGGTCGCCGACGAGGAGCTCGGTATCTGCGCCAACAGGTCGGCGACGGCGACATCGACGCCACGCAGCAGGGCCTCTGCCGCCCAGACCTCGCATGCTACGACGACCGCGTCACACTCCAGCGTCTCACCGGTATCGAGTACCACCGACCAGCCCTCGCCCCTGCGCGTCAGCGAGGTGGCGGCGACGCCCGTCCGGATGTTGTCCCGTCCGGCGGCATCGGCCATGCGATCGGTCAGGTACTGCAGCCCCGGTACGAAGGAGCTGAAGAATGTGCGACGCTTCTCGCCCGGCTTGGCCGGATGCTTGCGGCGCATCTCCTCGACCTTCTTGCGCTGAGCGAGGAAGCCGCGCACGAGTGAGCCGTGCTGCTGCTCCATCTCGAGCAGGTTGGGGTAGGTCGCAGCGAGTGACATCTCCGCGGGGTCGGAGCCGTTGACGCCACCCACGAGCGGCTCGGCGAGCCGGATGAGGCACTCGCGGCCCATGCGGCGCACGACGAAGCTCTCAAGACTCTCGTCGTTCCGGACACCGGGAGCGACACGCTTGCGCGGGATCACCAGATCCAGGGCCATGCGGAACTTCGCCGGCCACGAGTAGAGCGTGGTGGTGGCCATCGGCATGATCTTCGTCGGTGCGAACATCATGATGCCATCGGGCATCTCGACGAGACGCCCATCCTTCACGATGAACGTCTTCTTGTTCTCCTCGAGCGTCCCCGTCTCCTCGTCGAAGATCCCGAGGAGGCGCGCCACGCGATGCACAGGCGTCTTGTCCGTCAGGAACGAGTCCGAGCCGCCGTCGACCACGTAGCGCCCGACACCGGGCTCCTCCACGATCTCGGTCGCAAGCTTGCCCCCGAGGCGCGGGTCCTTCTCGACGAGCGTGAAGGTCACCTCGACCCCGGCATCGGCCGCCCGGCGGATCTTGTAGGCCGCACCGAGCCCGGCCACCCCTCCGCCGATCACGACGACGTGTTTCAACGGATGCATGCTCCTTCATTGGATCTGCTGGGTCCGCTAGGCGGAACCGGGATTCGGAATGCAGCCGTAAGCAGGGTCAGATGACCTTGCGCACCGCTCCCGCAAGGGCCTCGATCATCTTCGGATCCGCGTTCGGAGCAGCGACACGGACGAACTCCCGCTCAGCGAGAAGAACGCGATCCGCGACGCAGACGTCAAGGTCGTACAGCGTCTCCAGGTGGTCGAGCGCGAACCCGATGGGGCACACGATGATCACCTGGATGCCTGCGGCGATGGCCGCGTCGACGACGTCATCGAGATCGGGGCCGATCCACTCTCCGCCGCGACGCCCCTTGCTCTGGAACGCCAGCAGCCACGGCGCCGTGGTCCCCGGGCCCCCGAAGGCGTCGATGCCGTCCAGCGCCGTGAAACCGCTCGGATCGCCCAGCCCCACACCCGCCGCCACCGCAGCCGCCGTCTCGCGCAGCTGGTCGACGTAGGAGCCGTCTGCCTCCACGTCGGCCTTCGGCAGGCTGTGTGCGGTGAACACGACGAGCCCCTTGTTTGCGAGGATGTCGGCGTCGTGCAACGCCTCGTTCAGGTTGTCCGCGTACAGACCGACATACTCGTCGCCGCAGTGATACGAAGCCGCCTCGGTCACGCGGATCCCGGAATGGGGAGCCAGCGCGGCATCGATGGCACGGGTGTATGCGCCGGTGGTCACCTCGGCGTCGAACGGAGAGAGCGAGAGGTGCACGATCTGCCGCACGCCGGCTTCCACCAGCTTCGCGACCGCCGACTCGACGGAGGGCTCGGAGTGCAGCATCCCCACGACGACCGGCATCCGGACGGCCTCTTTCGTGCGAGCGGAAGCCGTGGCCCCGCCCCACATGCCAAGCCCGCTGCCGTCACCATCGCCGTCAGCGATCTCGGCGAACTCCATACCGTTCAGCGCGCGCTCGAGCTGGGCGGCCATGCGCTCAGCCATGCCGGGCAGCGGAGAGAAACCGCCTATGGTCAGGTACTTGCGCCGCGCCTCGGTGAGCGCAGCGTCGGACGGCTCGGTCCCCATGATCGAGCACATGAAGGGTGCGACAGCATCGAGGCAATCGGGACCCCCGAACGCAGTGAGCAGTACACCTGTGCGCGTCATCCCCGCCTCAGCTCCCCGACCGGATACGCCGGGAGTGCTCGTGGACGAAGCGGAGCATCGTGCGCGCCTTCTCCGGGTCGCTCGTCTTATGGATGCCGTGGCCGAGGTTGAAGATGTGGCCGGGTCGCGTACCGAACTTCTCCAGGATGTCGACGACCATGCGCTCCAATTCGTCATCGGGCGCGAAGAGCGCCACGGGATCGATGTTGCCCTGGATAGCGAAGCGCGGGTCGATCTGTTCGACCGCGTGCCCCATGTCGAGACGCCAATCGACGCCCAGAACGTCGCCGCCCGCCTGCTGGACCAGACCGAGCATCGAGGTCGCACCGTTGGCGAAGTGGATCAGCGGAACGCCGCCCTCGACGACCTTGTTGCCGTGGGCCGTGACGGCGTCGATCACGCGCTTGGTATGCGGCAGGACGCTTCTCTCGTAGTCGCGCGGCGCAACGTAACCGACCCAGCTGTCGAACAGCTGGAGGACCTGGGCACCGGCGTCGATCTGAGCATTGAGGTAGGCGATCGTGGTGTCGCCGAACTTCTCGAGCAGAGAGTCCCACGCGGCAGGGTCACTCCACATGAGCGCCTTGCAGTTCTCGTAGTCGCGAGTGCCGTGACCTTCGATCGCGTAGCTGGCGAGCGTGAAGGGAGCACCGGCGAAGCCGATCAGCGGCACCTTGTGCTCGAGCTCGCGGCGCAGGATCTTGATCGTCTCCATCACGAAGCCCGTGTGCTCGTGAGGATCGGCGACCCGCAGCTTGGCCACGTCCGCGGCGGTGCGGATGGGGTTGTGGATGACCGGACCTTCGCCCTTGGCGAACTCGAGGTCCAGACCCATCCCCGGGAACGAGACGAGGATGTCCGAGAACATGATCGCAGCGTCGACGCCGACCAGGTCGACCGGCTGCATGCTGACCTCGACGGCCAGCTCGGGCGTGCGGCACATCTCGAGGAAGCCGTGCTTCGCGCGGAGGGCGCGGTACTCGGGCAGGTAGCGTCCGGCCTGGCGCATCATCCACATGGGTGTGTACTCGGTGGGCTCGCACCGGCAGGCGCGCAGGAACGTGTCGTCGTAGGGCATGCGTAGGGGTCCTTCCAAGCTCGGACGGGACGGAATCGCAGACGCTCAGTTTACCAGAGCCGACCCCGTCTCTCCTCTCGACGCAGGAGGCCGCGCCCGTTGTCCGGGCGCGGCCTCCTATCTCGTGTGCAGTGCGCAAAAGCGACGCGGATCAGATGTCAGGAGCTCCCTCGACGATGATCCGGACGATCGACGGGTCCGCGAGCGTCGAGATGTCGCCGAACGTCTCCATGTCGCGCTCTCCGGCGGCCACCTTGCGCAGGATCCGCCGCATGATCTTGCCGCTGCGCGTCTTCGGCAGCTCGGGCACGATCTGGATGTGGTCCGGCTTCGCGATGGGTCCGATCTCGTCTCGTACGTGCCCTGCCAGTATCTTGTCGAGGTTGGCGGGAATGTCGACCGCCGACTTGAGCATCACGTACGCGTAGATCCCCTCGCCCTTGATGTCGTGCGGGAAACCGACCACCGCCGCCTCTGCGACGAGCGGGTGGCTGACCAGGGCGGACTCGACCTCAGCCGTCCCCATCCGGTGCCCCGACACGTTGATCACGTCGTCGACGCGCCCGAGCAGCCAGTAGTAGCCGTCGGCATCGACGCGCGCTCCGTCGCCGGTGAAGTACACCCCGGGGAATGTCGAGAAGTAGGTGCTCTTCATCAGGGTGTTCTCGGGATCGCCCCACGTACCGCGGAGCATGCCCGGCCAGGGCTTCTCGATGCACAGGCGCCCGCCGGAGCCGTTCGGGGTCTCGGTCTTGTCCTCGTTCAACACCACCGGCTTGATGCCGAAGAACGGGAAGGTGGCAGAGCCGGGCTTCATGGGGGTCCAGCCGGGCTGGTTCGTGATCATGTGCCCGCCGGTCTCGGTCTGCCAGTAGGTGTCGACGATCGGGACCTTCCCGGCGCCGATGACCTCGTGATACCACTTCCACGCCTCCGGGTTGATCGGCTCGCCGACGGTGCCAAGGACCCGCAGTGTCGAAAGGTCGTACTTCTTGGGCCACTCGTCGCCGGACTTCATGATCGAGCGGATCGCCGTCGGTGCCGTGTAGAACGAGTTGACACCATGCTTCTCGATGATCTCCCAGAAGCGGCCGGCGTGCGGGTAGTTGGGGACACCCTCGAACATCACAGACGTCGCACCGACGCACAGGGGGCCGTACACGATGTACGAATGCCCGGTCACCCAACCGATGTCCGCGGTGCACCAGAAGACGTCTTCGTCGTGGTAGTCGAAGTTGTACTTGAACGTCATCGCGGAGAACAGCAGGTAGCCGGCGGTCGTGTGCAGCACGCCCTTCGGCTTACCCGTCGAGCCCGATGTGTAGAGGATGAACAGGGGATCCTCGGCGTCCATCCACTCGATGTCGCAGTGGTTGCGCACGCCCGCGGCGCGGACTTCCTCGTGGTACCAGAAGTCGCGTCCCGGCTCCATGTCAACGCGAGCACGAGCGCGGGAGACGACGATGCACGACTCGATCGTCGGGCACTCGTAGAGCGCGGAGTCCGCATCGGCCTTCAGCGGGATGACGCGGCCGCCGCGGATGCCTTCGTCGGCCGTGATCAACATCTTGGCGCCACAGTCCTGGATGCGATCTCGGAGCGCCGCGGCGGAGAACCCGCCGAACACGACGGAGTGGATCGCACCGATACGGGCGCAGGCGAGCATGACGACCGGAAGCTCCGGGATCATGGGCAGGTAGATCGCTACCCGGTCGCCCTTCTTGATGCCGTGCTTCTTGAGCACGTTGGCCATGCGGCAGACCTTGTAGTACAGCGACTGGTACGTGTAGACCTTCGTGCGGCCTTCATCGGATTCCCAGATCAGAGCGGCCTTGTTGCGCCGCCACGTCGTGAGATGACGGTCGATGCAGTTGTAGGCGACGTTGGTCTTGCCGCCCTTGAACCACTCGATCTTCGGCTTGTCGAAGTCGTACTCGAGGACCGAGTCCCACTTCTTGTGCCAGTAGAGATACTCCTCGGCCTGCTCGGCCCAGAAGCCCTCGGGATCCTCGATGGATCGGGTGTACATCGCGTCGTACTCTTCGCGCGACTTGATATACGCGCGTTCCCGTACGAACTCCGGCGGTTCGATCGTCAGTCCCTCGTGCTGCATCGACTCGATTGAGTCAGCCACCGATACATCGCCTCCCTCGGTCGGATCGCCTGGAATCGGCTCGTACATGCCCGTCAATTCGACCGGTCGTACGGCGTGCATGGATCGCGCGCTCCGGTCGCACTGTCCATGATTGCCGCTCGATGCCCGCACTGTCCCCAGCCGCGGGGGCGGACGGCGCCACAGAGTCGGTCAACGGCACAAAAGTCATGTAACAACAGTTGCATGCGGCCCGTCAGCGGCGTAGAGTCCGAGGTGTTCAAAGTTTCCCTTCCCTCAGGTCCGTTCTCGGGAGACCGGAACGGCAAGACGGGCGTGGATGAAGCTGCGAGGGCCGGTACCCTCACACAGATCCGCGCCTCGCGGGACCGCATGAGCGGAACCGCCGAGACTCAGGGGTATTTGGGGAAGGAATGTGGGAAGCCCGGCCCGAAGGCCGGGCTTCTCCGTATTCAAGATCAAAAACACCCCACGGGACGCGGTGCGGAGCTAGTCTCCGGGAACGAAAGCTATTCCCCACCCGGTGCCCGTGTGGGTCGCGATGACGACACCGGTCTCCACCACGATCAACTCCGTGGCCTCATAGGCGGATGCGATCGCGTCGCGCAGATAGGCCGCCGTCTCCGGCGAGAGCGCGTGTGCGACGAAGAACCTCCCCCTGGTGACGCCGTCCATGCCCCGGCGCACGAAATCCATCGTCTCGCGCATGGCGCTACTGTGTCCGCGCACGCGGGTGACCGGCTGGAAGGCCCCGTCCTTGTCGACCGTGAGCAGCACTTTGAGGTTGAGGAGGCCGCCGAGGAACGCGGAGACCGCGCCGATGCGACCGCCACGCGCGAGGTTATCGAGCTTATCGAGGCCGACCACGTGCTTCACCCGAGAGCGGACGTTCTCGGCGGCCGCGATGACCTCGGCCACGCCGGCGCCTCTGTCCGCCGTCCGTGCCGCTTCTATGACCTGCCACCCCAGGGCGGTCGAGAGATTGAGCGAGTCGAAGACGCTCACCCGGCCGCCGAACTTCTCGGCCGCTTGGCGGGCGGACTCGATCGTCCCCGAGAGCCGGTTGGAGACGTGGACCGAGACGACACTCGGGACCGACTCGAGCAGTTGCTCGTAGACGGCCTCGAAATCCCCGACCGCCGGCTGGCTGGTCGTCGGAAGGGCCTTCGCCCGCCCCATCCGCTCGAAGAACTCGGCCTGGCTCAGCTCCCCGTCCTGGAAACTGACGCCATCGGGAAACGTCGTGACGAGCGGCACGACGGTGATGCCCTCCTCCGCGGCGAGCCTCGCCGGGATGTCCGCCGTGGAGTCTGTGACGATCGCAACCTGTCGCGTCGCACTCATGCCAGCCTCACCATGCCCTCCGACATGGCCGCCCCTCCGAGTACGTGCAGGTGCAGATGCGGGACGGTCTGCCCCGCGTCCGGGCCCGTGTTCAAGATGACCCTGTACCCCGAGTGCGCGACCCCGGTGGCCTCGGCAACGTGCCGTGCCGCCGCGAGCATCGCAGCCAGAGTCTCCGCGGGCACTTCGTCATCCAGGCCCGAGTAGTGCGCGCGCGGCACCACGAGGACGTGCACCGGTGCCTGCGGGCTCAGGTCCCTGAAGGCCACCACGGTCTCGTCCTCGTAGACGACGGATGCCGGGACCTCGCCGGCGGCGATCATGCAGAAGATGCAGCTCGGCATCGACTCCCCCTTGTCGTCACCCGCCCGCGCGTACCGGGCGCCGGCGGGCGCTCGTCGTCTGTCAGGCGTCCTCGGCGTCATCCTGCTCGAGTTCGCCCATGAGCATCGTCACCCTCTGCTCGGCCTCCAGCAGTCGCGTCTGACACGCGCGCAGCAGGGCCACACCACGCTCGTAGCGGGCGATGCTCTCTTCGAGTTCCAGCTGCCCGCCCTCGAGGGTGGAGACGATCGTTTCAAGCTCCGACAGCGCGTCGGAGAAACGCATCTGATCCGGAGAGACGAGTGCGTCAGGCATCGGTGTCGGCCCCTTCGTTTTGCACGGATTCGACCAAGCATCCCGCAGACCCACCCTGCAGGCGGAGGCGCACGTGATCGCCGGACTCAAGGGACCCGGACGAGCGGACCACCGTTCCATCCTCCGCGTAGCATACGGCGTACCCGCGAGCGAGGATACCGAGCGGCGACAGGTCCTCCAACCGCGAGGCCGAGAGCCGCAGATGGGCCGTGGCGACCTCGATGGACCGGTCCGACGCGGCGACGAGCCGCTCACGGGCGCGGGCGAGACGCACGCCATCGCGCGTGATGCGCCCGGGCAGCGCGCGTGGAAGCGCGGCCGCCGCAAGATCGAGCCTCTGCGCCTGCGCCGCCGTGAGCGCCCCCGGATCGCGGAAGACGGCGTGCGACCTGATGACCGCGACGCGACGCTCGGCGGCCCGCACGCCGTGAGACAGCGCGCGCGCCAGCAACCGGCGCAACGAGCCCAACCGGGTCATCACCTCTTCACACGTCGGAGCAACGCACTCCGCCGCCGCCGTCGGCGTCGAGGCGCGCATATCCGCCACCATGTCCGCGATCGACGTGTCGGGCTCGTGGCCGATCCCCGTCACCACCGGCACCGGACATGCGACGATCGCACGCGCCACGGATTCATCGTTGAAGGGCATGAGGTCCTCGTACGAGCCTCCGCCACGCGCCAGGATCACCACATCGGCCCCGGAACCGCCGGCGACCCGCAGGCCCTCGACGATCGAAGCGACGGCGTTCGCACCCTCGACCGCGACGCCCGCCACAAGCAGTTCGGCGACCGGGTAGCGCCGTCGCAGCGTGCGGATCACGTCGTGGACCGCCTTGCCGCGCGGAGACGTCACGAGCGCGATGGCGCCGGGAAACTCCGGAAGCGGCCGGCGGCGCTCCGGCCGCATCAGCCCTTCCGCCTCGAGACGTCGCGCCAGCGCAGCGACCTTCAAGCGCAGCGC
>Ga0209125_1002493_pt1 | contig 14117 bp, 28 predicted proteins | sample BarGraIncub1131A_FD_184503 | JGI IMG/M metagenome (GOLD analysis project Ga0209125, IMG submission 184503) | Arctic peat soil microbial communities from Barrow, Alaska - Barrow Graham LP Incubations 11-31A (SPAdes) (version 2) | ecosystem: Environmental > Terrestrial > Soil > Wetlands > Peat... | reverse complement strand
CGACGACGCAGCCGCAGCCGCCGCTGACACTAACGCGCACCGGCACCGAGGTTACGTTGCGCGGGGGCAGTATCGAGAACTCGGTCACGCTTACCCTCGGTGCCAACGGACAGGCCGCAGGTGCGTTCACTATCCCGGCCACCTTCCGTCCCGGCTTCGCGCTCCGCATCCCCGCTATGGTCAGCGTCACGGGTGCGACCCTTGCCTCCGCGCAGATCATCGTAAACACCAACGGGTCCTGCGCCGTGCAGACGACGACGGGCATCACGTCGGCCGCGGCCGGGGACGTCTCCTTTGCCGCGCCTACCGCGCGGTGGATCGCCACGTCGTGACGGGAAGCGCTGACATTCTAGAACGTAAGGGAGCGACGACATGCCTCTGCTAGACTCGCTGAGCCCGGACATCACCGAATCCCTTCCGACTGAACTCGGGGCGGGTACGGGGATCGCCGGTTCCTTCCCGGCCGGTAGCGGGTTCGACGTGTCCATCGGGGCGCTCGGATTCCTGCTCCGTCCGTCCCAGGCATACCCGTACCAGCGGAGTTCCCAGCAGACGTCCAAGCAACAGATCGACACGTCGGCCGACGCGGGCGAGCAGTCCCTGTCCGCGTGGTGGACGCGCTCGCAATCCTCGTGGGACAACGGTGCCGGGGTCGTCTGGTACGAGCCGGGCTCGGTGGCAGAGACGATGAACCGCTTCGCCTCCTCCCAGGGGATCGACGTGTGGACCGAGGGACAGTTCTCCCTCCTCCACGTCATGCAGGACCAGGCCCTCGGGGCCCTCTCCGAGCGGTTCGTAGTCGCCGCCCAGCGTAGCGGCGTGGACGGGTACATCGTGGTCGGTGGAACCAGCATCGTCTGGTACACCGCGGCCGGTGTCTCCGGTGCCTCCGGCACGCTCCCGACCACCGGGTGCACCAAGCCCGCATCCATGGGCAGCGCCGTGTGGACCGGGCACAGCGGTGGCGTATCCAAGTTCGTCCAGTCCACCTCCACGGTCACTACCCCGTGGACTGCTTCCGCTCGCACACAGGTGTGGTGGGTCAAGGGGCGGCTTATCGCCGCCATCGGCCCGAGCCTGTACGAACTCACCCCTGCCGGGTCCGGGGTCATCACGGCCCTGACTCCGCTGTTCACGCACCCGTCCGCCACCTGGACATGGTGCGCCGTCTCGGAGACCCCTGCGGCTATCGTCGCCGCGGGCTCTGATGGTGGGGACTCCGGCGCGTACCGCTTCCGCCAGGAGCAGGACTCGCTCGGGCAGCCGATCCTCTCCTCGGGGGAGCAGGTCGTCCACATGCCCAACGGCGAGTACATCACCAATATGTCCATCTACCTGGGCACGCAGTTGGTCCTGTGCACATCCCGTGGTATCAGGATCGGTCAGGCCGCGTCCACTGGCGAGGTTGCGTATGGGCCGCTCACCCTGGAGACCTCGAAGGTTCTCGGGGACATCGCGTTCTACGGGCGCTTCGCCTACGTCTCTGTCACGGCATGGTTGCCCGACGGGAAGTCGGGCGCAATCAGGATCGACCTGTCCTCAGAGATCGGGAAGACCGGGCTCTACTCCTGGGCCGCGGACGCCGCGGTCACCACGGCCACCAGCGCCAACTCCGTGTGCATCCTGGGCGACGGTCGTGTCGTCTTGGCCGTCGGCGGGGCCGTGTGGCTCCAGTCGGCCACGGTATACGTGGCCTCCGGGTGGTTGGACACGGGGCGTATCCGCTTCCGCACCATCGAGCAGAAGGCGTTCCGGTTCGCCCGGCTCGTTGCCACGCTCAACGGGTGCTCCCTGTCGTTGACGGTCGCGGGCCCGAATGGTGTACAGAACCGCGTCGCGGACATGGACGCCACCTTCGCCACCGACGAAGACATGTCCATCAATATCGCCGGATCTTCTACCCTGCCCTATATCTCGTTCGTTGTGACGCTGAACGCGCTGGTAGGTGCGGCCACCGCAACCCCCACGGTGACCGGACTACTGGTCAAGGCCCTCCCGGCCGTCTCGGCCGCACGGCTGATTCAGTTCCCCCTCAGTGTCTTCGACCGCGAGGTGGACCGGAGCGGGAATGTCTGCTACGCCAGCGGTGGGGCCATGGCTCGCGTCCTGGCCCTGGAGGGTGCCGAAGAGTCCGGCGCGCCCCAGCATGTGATCGACTGGCGCACCGGGGAGGCGTTCATCGGCAAGGTCGAGCAGGTGAACTTCGACTCGCTCGCGCCGCCCGACCGTTCGGAGTCTGGGTTCGGTGGCGTGGCGATGGTGACAGTGAGGCGACTGTGATCCCCACTTGGTTCCACCGTGACGTCGATATGGGCATGGTTGGTCGTGACGTCGATATAGTGCATCGCAAGACAGGGGCCCCTTGCGGGGACGGCCACTGCTATGACGAGACGTCGGCCATGTTCGTCCGTGGTCTCCAGGTCGCCGGTGGTTTACTTCCAACTGGGATAGTATCACAAGTGGAAGCAACCATCCTCGGCCCGTCCGCGACGGACTTCTTGGTCCCCGACTGGTACAAGGAGGGGCCCTTGTCGGAGGGTTCACAAGTCGCGCTCATTGTGGGCGCTCTACTGGGGAAGCCCGCCAATGTGGCTGCTGCGCTCAAGAGGTTCCAGGGGTCGCACGGTATTCCCCCGAGCGGGATCGTTGACGAGACAACCGCGATCATGCTGAACGAAGGCGAGGTGTCCTATGCTTGACACGATCTACCAGCCCCAGCCTGGCGACTACTTCCTGGTCCAGATCCATGGCCGCCCGGCAATCTCGATCGGCATTGGACAGGTGCTCACCGGCGACTGGTCCCGGTTCTGGCACACGGGCATTGTCGGGTACAACGGGCAGACGTATGCCGCCCATCCCGGTGGGGCATCGGCTACCCCGCTCGCGGAGATCATGGCCGACCGACCGCTGGCGTTCTCCCGCTTCGATCTCACGAATACGCAACGTGCGGCCATCGTGGCCGCCGCGGCACGACGGGTGGGCACGCCCTACTCGTTCCTCTGCTACCTGTCTATCGCGCTCGTTACATTCCACGTCCGCCCGAAGTGGCTGCTCAACTACGTCAAGGGCTCCGGGCACATGATCTGCTCGCAGTACGTCGATCAGTGCTACCATGACGCGGGCATCCATCTATTCAATGACGAGCGGTTCGAGGGTGATGTCACTCCCGGCGACCTTCACTACGTCGGCACCATCCAGAACGTAGCCACCGGCCCGTGGGCCACTATCGCATAACTGCGCATAACGACGTATAAACAGGTATAAACAGAACAGGCCCTCCGCGAGGAGGGCCTGTTCCTTACTGTCCGCGACTGCCGTGGTACCCCGGGCGGGGAAGGGGGTCCGCCCGGAATGCCGTTGTAGGCTATCGAGCGGACGGCTCGGGGTAATACCGTATCACGGGCCGTTGCCCGCAGATGCCGCAACGACTGATCGGGGCCGTCGCCAGTACGGGCCAGTCCCGGCAGCAGTGCGCGGTAACAATGAGCACGTCGATGGCGGGGCGCGGCTCATCCCGGCAGTACTCGGGAACGAACTCCGGGTGCTCGTGAATGGTCACTGTGTCGCCTCCCATGCTTCAAGGGCCTCGACGGCTTCGTCCAGCAGGTTCTGATGGTCCCCGCAGGAGAGTCGCCAGAACAGGTTGTCATCGAACTCGGACCACTTCTGGTAGTCGGCCAGGGACGGCGTTCTGCCGCTATCCATCACGCCGTCGAGCCAGTGGTTGTAGTCGCGCCGTCGCGCCGCACGCTCGTCCTGGAGATTCATGAGCAATCCCCGCTCCTGTAGAGCCATCGACCAAGGACGAGCAGGCCCAACGCGGTACCCAGGGTGACCGCGTAGACGAGATTCATCGCGGGCCATTTGACCGCTATCGCCGTCGTGGCGATGACGATGCACATGACGACGATGCCAATGCGGATCAGGGTGATGGTCACGAGTCCCTGACCTTACCGAACACGCGACCGCAGATGCACCGCAACCATGGGCACTTCGATGAGTCGCAGTGCGGTTGTGCCGCCTCCACGCTGGCTCTCCTACAGTCCGGACAGTTGGCCGGGAAGGACCACTCGATGATGGTGTTCACGACGGGTCCACCCGGACGCCACACTCGGCCTCGACGGCGGCGAGGAAGTCGGCGCGAGTGACGGTGATTATCAGGGGCTCGCCCACCCCGGGGATGATCTCGATGGCGACCTCTGTGCTGAGTGCGCCGAATCCTTCGATCGTGACGATCCGCGCCGTCACCGTACTCTCGATCTTGGTGGTCATGCTCGTACCATCCCCTTCTCTGGAACTGTGGCGGGCATCATCTCAAACGAGGCGAGCCCGATGGGGAACATCCGCTCCCCTCGCAAGATGCTATCACGCTTCGCCCGGTCCCCGTCAAGCCCGATGTACCTCTCGGTTGTCGAGACGGACGAGTGGTGGAGCATGGACTGGACGATGCGCAAGGCTGAGTCTATACCATCGACGGAGAGCCTGTCAAACAGGGCCCGTGCCGCGCTACGGCGCAGCGTGTGTACCCCTTCGCGCTTGGTTGTGCCGTCCGGGTCGTGGGTGGCATAGCCGGACAGCGCCAGTGCCCCCTGAACGGCCTTGTGGGGGGTGCTGTAGGGCCTGGAGGGCACGTACTGGTCATACTGGACCATGACCCACTTCCCGTGGTCTCCGCGGGCTTCCAGACTGGGCGGCAGCATGGCCGGTACGAGGTAGTCATCGCCGCGTAGTTGGCGATGGATGCCGTTCTCGTACACGTTGAGCCAGAGTTGGAGTTCGCTTGCGAGTTCGTGGCAGATGGGCATGGTGTCAGACTTGGCGGACTTGGGCACAAGAACGGAGATGGTGAAGTCCGCGAGGTTGACATCGCGGACACGCAACAGGGCGATCTCACCCGCACGCAGGAGCAGGTACAAGCCCAGGGCCACGACGATGCGGTCGCGGGGGTTCTGCGCCGAGTCGATGAGACCAGCGAACTGGTCGGCCGGTACACGCATCCGCTCGTGCCTGGCCTCGGCGTAGGCACGACGGTGGCGCATGGGCGAGGACCCGTAAGGGATGTGCCCCTGCTGCTCGCACCACTTGAAGAACCCGCGGAGTTCGGCCACCGTGAGGTTCGTGGTCGTGGCGGCATGGTTCGAGCGATAGACCCCGAGGGCGGTATCAAGATCGGCCGACGTGACGGACGTGATGTCTTCGTCATAGTAGGGGGCGATGACACTGAAGGCCCGGCGCGTATTGCGCATGGTGGTCCCGGCGTAACCCTGACCGAGGCGTGACGTGAGGTACGCCGCCTGGACGTCCATGGTCGTCGTCATGGCGCGTCCGCCTGTATGGTGGGATCGAAGACGGCGCTGAGGATCGCGTCTACCCGCTCGGCCTTGATCTCAGCACTGGACGCCGTGTCGCTGAGCGCACAGTACGTCCGGGGGCAGTACGCCGATCCGCACACCGGGCACCTCCAACTGGGGTTACAGACGCCGCAGTCCGGGCAACAGCAGTCCGGGCAGTCGTTACGGCACACGTCGTGAATCTCGCGGTTCACGCACGCCATACACTTCCGGTCGTCGCAGTTGGGGCAGTCGGCGGACTGCCCGGGGCACTCGTCCAGGACGATGTTGCCGCCGTTGTCCACGATGCCCGAGGTCTCGATGTGCGGGTCGTGGCGGTCACGCCGCCCGCACGGACCGTGCGATCCGATGCGCGCGGCAACTGCACCGGCCGGGGATAGGGGGACGGTAATGACCGAGGCCCCGATGATGCTGCCATCCTCATGGAAGTCGATCCTGACGTCAGCACGGAAGGAGCGCACGTCCCACAGATTCACACCGAGCAGGTCGTTCACCGCCGCCACGGTGGCGCTCTCCTGCACCGAGTGAGCGGCGAGGAGGGCGCGGATCTTGAGGACGTATGCCCGCACGAGGTAGGTGGCGAGTGTCCCGTAGTGCGCGTCGTCGGAGTCGTCGGCATACTGCCCGATCTCGTCCAAGAGCGCCTCGATCCCAGCGTGCAGGTCAGCCACGTCCCTCACCCGCCATGAGCCGCGAGAGTCGCCGCGATGCAGCCGCGGGCCACCGTGCCTCGTCGAGGTCGATGTTCTGCTCGACGGAGATGCGGGCCACGTCCTTCTCGAAGTCGGCCGCGCGCTCCTCGGCGTCGAGTCGCTTCTCCACCCGGTGCTTGCGCATCGCGCGCTTGCCCTGCGGACCGCTGAACGCGCTCATGACTTCTCCTTGGCTGGCGTGAACGTGACTTCGAGGCCGGGCGTGTGGCGCACGAGCCAGGTCGTGATCCAGTCAACGAGATAGGCGACGGCCTCGCTCTCGTCGAGTTTCTGACCGAGCGCTTCGAGCAGTCCGGCCGCGGCATGGTAACCCTCGTGGGTGATGGTGTTGACCAGCGCATCCGCGCTTGGGTGCTCGGCAGCATTGATCCAGACGATCATGTGCGTGCGCCCGGTCTTGGAGTCCCAGACCCGGGCCGTGAGCCCGATCGCGGGGGGTACGTCGAGGCCCTGGCCGAATTGCTTGTGGATGCGCGCCCACTCGTCGGCAGTTGTAGCGTAGTACAACCGGGCGTCGTAGGGGTCGATCCTGGTCGATGCGGTCACTTCTCCCCCTCCTTCCGTAGCAACCCCGCCGACGCGAGGGCGTCGGCCTGGGTGAGTGCTGTGTTGAGTCGGAAACAGTTGCAGTGCTTCCCCTTGCCTGTGTAGACAGGACAGGTGTGATGATGCTCGATGCGTGGCACGAGGGCCAGAAGGGTCCTAGCCACTTTCGCCTTGGTCGATGTCATGGATGGGACACTACACCCTCCGCGACGCGACGTCAAGAGCAGTCTTGCGGGCAATCTGACCGCGAAGCATGTTGACCAGATGCGTGACCTGCTCCAGGTGGTCGGGGTTGACGCAGGGGCGCACACGACACAGGTGGTCGAGGTCGAGTCCATCCACGAGTGGCCCCTTCAAGAGTGCGTACGAGACGCGGTGCGCACGCATCCACCGCCCCCGCCAGTGCATCTTGCCGTACCCGTTGCCGGTCCCCGCCCCGGTCCATATCCAGCACCCGGAAGGACCGACCCGGACGTGGGACATAAGTCGGGCGACATCATCGCCCCGGATCTGCACGGACTGTGCGGGCCGGGGGTCACCATGCCGCTTCCAGCGCGCGTAGTGCGTCCAGCACCAACCGCGCCGAAGGCCGGGTTTGGTACACCCATCGACCGAGCAAGTAGCCACCCCTAGATGGTACCACCTCTCGACCGTTACGCGCGTCTGGAGGTACTTTGGGAGGTTAGGTACGCTGAGTAGTACCCTTATACGTGCACGTAGGGGCCCCTAAGAGCCCCTACGTGCACTACGTAGTACACTACGTGGTAAGTGCGTAGTTCAAGTGTACTGCACCCCGGCCGGAAGGTTGCTACTACGCGCCAGGGCGGACCTCCTCAAGGCTCACCGGCACCTTCCGGTCGAGGTGCACTAGGGTGACGGGTATGACGACACGAGGGACAGCCACCGAGGTAGGTCAACTCCCTCCCCACCTCTCCCACTCCCAGTACTCGACGTTCTCCCGGTGCGGGGAACTGTTCCGGCTAGAGCGAGTCTGGCACGTCCCGCGCCCACCGGCGTGGGCCCTCATCGGGGGCAAGGCGTTCCACTCTGCCACCGAGGATCTGGACCGCGCCGCCCACGGCTCACCGTTCGTGGTGCGCTCGTTCCAGGAGCACCTCGAACTTGGGCTTGCCGAGGATCTGGCGGGCACCGACTACACCGAGGCCGACGTCCGGGCGTCTGGACGCTCCAGCGCCGCGTGGCCGGACAAGGAGAACCGCAAGTGGTGGGAGTTCAACGGCCCCCTCATGGTCAAGCGCTGGGCGGCGTTCACTAAGACCGCCCCCCTGGACCTGGCCCTCTCGATCGAACTCACTGCCGAGTACCCCGAGACGGGGGTGGACGTCCCGGCCATCGAGGTTCCCTTCCGCCTGATCGCGGGGTCCTCCACCATCGTCGGGTACGTTGACCGCGTGTACCGCCAGCGTGCCGACGGCGCACTCGTCGTCCTGGACCTCAAGAGCGGCTCATCCTCCCAGCCCTCGCCTGCGCAGTTGGGTCTCTACAAGGTTGGCCTGGAGGCGAAGTTCGGGGAGCCCGTGCAGTGGGGGTACTTCTGGGACGCTCGCACCGGGGCGCTCTCCGAGCGCTACGACCTGTCCCCGTTCACGCATGAGCGGATCGAGTGGCAGTACGAGTCGTTCCGATTCGCCCGCGACCGCGGTCTGTTCCTGCCGAACATCACGAAGGACTGCTCCTGGTGCAGCGTCCGAGACTTCTGTGTCTACGTCGGGGGTGCCCGCGCGGCCGAGGTACCAACCCCGTGGGACCTGCTGGACGAATCGTGATGTCGGTTGTGGAGTCCCTCTTCCGTCCCCGCCACGGCGCCGAACACTTTGGCGCCTGGTTCCCCCCGGGGTACAAGGAGACCGGCTTGGTCGAGCGACTGGACGAGTTCGAGATACGGGCCATAAAGGGTGCCGCGTCCCGGGTCTACCTGGGGATTGGGTCATGAGGAGCGTTCTCTACGGAATCGACAGTTCCACCCGCATGAATCCCGGGGGTTCTGCCCGTGCCTGGTTCCCGCTTATTGGCGGACACCTGACTATCAACGACCTGGAGATAGAGTTCATACCCCTGCTCCGTGGTGACCTACAAGATGAGGTGTGCTGTGGCCCAGTTTGAGATAGGCGACACGGTTCTTATCCCGGCCGAGGTGATCGACGTCGAGAACGGCAGGCCATACGGAACCTATACCGTGCACCTGGGCTATGCGACCGACTACTTCTACCACAACGACGGCATCACCGCCATCATTCCGCAGCCAGTAGCAACACTCCAACAGGAAGAAGACGACACATGAGTGACGAGACCGTCGCATTCACGGCGACCTTCAAGGCCGGTAGCGGATACGACGCCCCCTGGGTAGTCGTCCGCGCCGACGACGCGAACGAACTCCACAATCGGCTCAATGCCGTGCGTCCCGGGTTCCCCACGATCTCCGAGGTGGCGACAGAACTTGCGGCCACCTACGCCGCAGCGACAGGTCTCGGTGCGACCCCGCTCCCGATCCCGACGACCACCCCGGTAGCGGTGGAGGCCCCGGCCCAGTCGCAACAGATCTGGCAGTCGGTGGCCCCGGCCCAGGCCCAGCAGTCGTGGGTCGCCCCGCAGCAGGCCGCCGCTCCGGCGGCGCAGGCGCCCATCCAGGGCGGTAAGCAGTGCATCCACGGCACGATGGCGTTCAAGAGCGGCGTCAAGAACGGGAAGCCCTGGAGTGGTTGGTTCTGCCCCACTCCCAAGGACACCCCTGGTCAGTGCGCGCCGGTCTGGGCCTAGTAGCCGATGCTCTCAGCGACACGTTCGGCGGAGAGGGCGGCAGAAAGCGGTCGCCCTCTCCCCGAGGTGCCCGAACTCTACGGCCTCTACCACTCCGAGTTCAGGTGCCGTCCCCGTAGGGGGCAGGTCACCATGATCTTCGGGCAGCCCGCCTCGCAGAAGTCCGGCTTCGCCCTGTGGTGGACGTCACAGATGAACCTACCCACCCTGTACTTCTCTGCGGACATGGCCCAGCACACCGCGATCACGCGGCTCGGTGCCATCATTACGGGAGAGACGGTCGAGCAGGTATCGACCGGACTGGAGTCTGCCGAGGCACCCCGCTACATCGAGGCCCTGGCGGCCTCGCACCTTCGGTTCTGTTTCGACCCCGATCCCACTCCCGGCACGATCTCCGAGGAGTTGGAAGCATGGGTGGAGATGTGGGACACCTTCCCCGAGGTCATCGTCATCGACAACCTCATGGACATGAACGTGGACTCCGACAACGAACTCATGGCGAACAAGCAGATGTTGCTATACGCCAAGTCTCTAGCCCGGGACACGGGCGCGGCAGTCTTCATCCTGCACCATGCTAGCGAGGGGTCGTCCGACCCGACCGAGCCCGCTCCGCGTAAGAGCGTCATGAACAAGGTCTCGCAGTCCCCGGAGATCATCCTGTCCGTGGCCCTGGGCTACCAGCCCGGCGAGTTCAAGATCGGCGTCGTCAAGTACAGATCCGGGAAGTGCGACCCAACCGGCCGAACGTATGTTACGCTCAGGTGTGAACCGGAGTATGCCAGGTTCTGCCCGTCACGGGTCTACCACCAGCAGGAGGGATCGCAGGAGTGAACATGCTAGCCGACGCGGCCAACCCCGAGTCCGAGGACGAGTTCTCGTACGAGGAGGACCCTCGCACCGCCCTCCTCGCGCACCTATTCACGGATGGCATACCGGGCCTAGCGCGGCACCGCTCGCCCCGCGAGCCCGGCCTTCTCCCGCCCCTGCCCCCGCCCGTGGAGACGGGGCCCATCTTCCTGCGGAACCCCGTGATCCCGATGCCGCGCACATACAATCACACGACCGGGTACCTGCACCGCCTGGAGGATGTGGCCGCCACGTTCGGTGTCGATCTTGAGGACGAGCGCGGCATGAAGAAGGCCGTCGAGGACCCGCACGATCCGGTCCATCACCCGAGCCACTACACGTCGTCGGGTGCCAGGTGCCCCGGGTGTGGTCGCGGTATCGAGTGCATCGACGTGGCGGAGGGTATGGGGTTCAATCTGGGGAATGTCTTCAAGTATTGCTGGAGGCACGACCTCAAGGGCGATGCGATTGAGAACCTGGAGAAGGCGTCCTGGTATCTCCGGCGAGAAATCGAGCGGCGTAGGGCGATGCTTGATTGATGGGCGCGGTAAGCGCCACTGCGCGGGTGACCAAGCACTGCGGCAAGTGCGGACGGGACAAGCGCCTCGATGAGTTCCATCGCAACGCCTCCCGGACCGACGATTGTAGTATCTGGTGCGCTGTGTGCGTATCGGGGTATAACCGCGAGTACAATCAGCGGCCTGACGTGAAGGCCAGGGCTCGGGTGCGGTCCCTCGCCTACTATCACGCCCTGCCGGACGAAGCGAAGCACGCCTACAACCATTCGGGGATAAAGAAGGGCCACCGCCTCAAGGGGGTGTACCATAAGAGTCAGGAGTGGTACGACGCCACGCTTGCCGCACAGGGCGGGGGGTGCGCGATCTGCCATAGACCACCAGTGGCGAACAAACTGCTCTGCGTAGACCACGATCACGGGTGCTGCCCGGGTATCCGATCGTGCGGCAACTGCGTGCGCGGACTACTGTGCATTCGGTGTAATGCCCTGCTCTATGCGCTAGAGGCATCGGCGTGGCGGGCGGTAGCCGAGGAGTACCTCTTGTGCTCTAGGTCGAAGGGTGATACAGTGGGGTCCGTGCACATCGAGCGGGAGATCGGGAGGTTGTCGTCGTGATGGAGATGCTGGCAGAGGCCGTCGTGGTCTTCTTTGCCGCGGGTATTCTCGCCCTGGGTGTCGCCATCCTTGTCATGTGGGCGCTCCTCAACCCCGGGTGGACCATCGGTATCGTCATCGCCATGGTCCTCGCCGCACTGGTGCGCGACCGGATCGGGAAGGACAAGGAGGAGCCCCGATGACCGCTGTCGAACGACTGGACGCGGCGGACCGTGCGGTTACGCGAGCCATGGTGGCCCTCGACGCGGCGCTTGCCGAGTACCACGCCGCCTGTGCGGGGATGAACTCGTGAGATACATCGAGTTCAACGCCGACCAGTGGCCCGTGCCCCGGCGAAGCGCAAACCAGCGCGTAGTGTACCTGCTCTTGGGTACCCTTGGCGGTCTCTGGACGATGACGAGCCACATTTACGACGAACTGAGATGGGAAGTGTTCGAGTGAGCACCGCATCCCGCCGCGAGCCGGTCGAGCGCTTCATGCGGAAAGTCCTGGTCCTGCCGTCGGGTTGCTGGGAGTGGCAGGGAAAGCGACAGAAGGGGTACGGAATGTTCTGGCTCCAGGGTCGTTGGACCGGGGCCCATCGTTGGTCGCTGGAGAACCTGGGGCGCGTCCCCGTCGCCCGGTTGTTTGCGTGCCACAGTTGCGACAACCCCCCGTGCGTCAATCCCGACCACCTCTTCGCCGGGGCGCAGTCCGCCAACATGGCAGATATGAAGAGGAAGGGCAGGCGTAAGGGTGTCTTCGCCGTGGGTGGGGAAACACACGGTATGCACAAGTTGACGGCCTCAGAAGTGGTCCTGATACGCGAACGTCGCACCGCGGGCGAAACAATCTATCGCATCGCGGCGGACTACCCCGTTAGTCCACAACAGATCAGTCGCATATCCCGAGGAGAGAGGTGGGTTGCATGACACCCCAGGCATCGGCCAGAAGGAGGGGCTCGTCGTTTGAGTCTGCTCTTGTGGCGTATATCCGTGAGCGTTTCAGTCTTAGGGCGGAGCGTTTACACCTCTCGGGCGCCATGGACCAGGGTGACATCGCCGTCGATGACGTGGGTCTCACGTACCTGATCGAGGCAAAGGCCGAGAAGTCGATCAACCTGAGCGGGTATATCACCGAGGCCGAGGTAGAGCGCAAGAACTACTGCCGCGCCCGGGGCGTCGGTCTGTCGGGCGTGATGGCGCTGGCCGTGGTCAAGAGACGCGGCAAGGGAATCGGCCAGGCGTACGTCGTCACCACGCTCGATGAGTTTTTCAGAAGGGACTGAGATGGCGCTTGCCGTAGCCACACGAGGCCGCCGGGTGGCGGGCTGCACGCCCGGAATCCTACAAGCCGTCTGGGATGCCTACTACTCCGATTACGACGGGTGGGAAGGTATCCCGGCAGGTGAGGGTTGGGCCCGCCTGACCCGCGCCGAGGCTGCGGCAAGGGCCCTCGGCTCGGGTTACGGGAACCTCCGCCACAGGGTAAGGCAGTGGGTGGAGAACCCCGATGTCTTCTCCCCGCACATCGATAGGATCGCGGTGGAGCGCGCCAAGATGCTCGATGGTGACGTGATTGCGAACCTGACGGGCGCCGAGTGGAACGTCCTGGTGGACGAACTGGCACACCTACCCGCCGAGCGCGTCCCCTGGAATGACGCCATGGTGGGGGAGAACTGGACCCACCTTCCGGCCGAGGCACGCGACAATCACGAGTGGTGGGCGCTACCCCTGGCGATTCGCAGTTCGCTGAGGAAGGCCGTGTCGGGTCGTCGGGCCCTGCTGGGTGCGACATGAAGGCCACGGGGATCGGATTCCCGCCCCCCGAGACGCTGCAATCGACCTGGGTTGCCGGTGCCGCCGTATGGTCCGCCGCAATGAGGGCAGCATGGCTTGGCGGCATCGCGGCGCTGCGTAGGGACGTGGAGCAGCAGGTTCGAGGGATGCTGTTCGGTGACTGACGACAAGCACCCCATCTCCGCCGTCCTTGAATCCCTGGGGGTTCAGTGGCAGCACCGTCACGGCTGGCAACTGATCCTATGCCCGGTACACGACGAGTCCCACCCGTCCTGCTCGGTGAACATCGAGGAGAACTGCTTCAACTGTCATGCCTGTGGTAACAAGGGCGACACCTATGACCTGATTCGATTGCTTGCCGAGAGATCCGGAGAGACCATTGACTTCAAGACCGCTAGGATACGAGCAGCGGCTCTCTCTGGAATCAGCGACAGCGACCTTTCAGGCGGGACTGGTCGATTCACCGCAAGCGGTCGGGTACCTCGGGGGACGGGGTATCAGCCGCGATACCGCAGCAAGGTTCCGCCTCGGCTTCGTCCGCGAGGCACTTGACGGGTTCGAGCGGTTCGTTGACTGGATCTCCATCCCCTATATCTGCGGGGCGGGGCATGTGGTCGGGATCAAGTTCCGCTCCCTGTACGATGAGGGCCAGCGGTATGATGCCCCGGGGAATCAGCGCACCCGCCTGTTCAACCCCGCGGCCTTGCTCGCAACGGGTGATACACTCTGCGTAACGGAAGGCGAGTTCGACACGATGATCCTCAGTCAGATCGGACTGCTATCGGTCGGCGTTCCGGGCACGAACACTTGGAAGGCGCACCACTGGCGCCTTCTGGAGGGCTTCCGCCGTGTTGTCCTGTTCCGCGACAACGATGAGGCCGGGACCATCCTGGAGAACGAACTCAAGAACGCCAACCTTCCGGTTGTCGTGGTACACCCCCGCGGGGGTAAGGACGTGACCGTCTCTTACATG
>Ga0209125_1002491_pt1 | contig 14124 bp, 16 predicted proteins | sample BarGraIncub1131A_FD_184503 | JGI IMG/M metagenome (GOLD analysis project Ga0209125, IMG submission 184503) | Arctic peat soil microbial communities from Barrow, Alaska - Barrow Graham LP Incubations 11-31A (SPAdes) (version 2) | ecosystem: Environmental > Terrestrial > Soil > Wetlands > Peat... | reverse complement strand
AAGGCTTTTCCTGATTTGTCGGTAAAGTGTCTTTTACCTTTTGTGACCCAGCTGGGATTCGAACCCAGGACCCCATCCTTAAAAGGGATGTGCTCTACCTGCTGAGCTACTGAGTCATCCTTATTGTAATGCCTTTTTGTTAAGGCGCTGCAAAGGTAAGCGCTATTTTCTTTTTTGCAAACCATACAGGCAATTAATAACGATAAAGCTTAATAATTTATAAACAACCAATTGTTTACTTTATACATAAGTACCCTTGAAAATTTAAGCTAATTTCGCATTCAGTAAAAATTCAAACATTATCCAGTGAAAAACAAAGTGGTAGTAATAACCGGTGCTTCTTCCGGAATCGGCAGGGCTCTGGCCATAGAATTTGCTTCAATGGGTTCAAAATTATCGCTGGGTGCGCGTCGTACCGAGCTTCTTGAGGATCTCCGAGCTGAACTTTCAGGCACAGAAATATTGATTCAAAAAACGGATGTCAGCAACGAAAACGACTGTCGTATGCTGATTGAGAGAACCGTCGAAAGGTTTGGGCAAATTGATGTATTGATCAACAATGCTGGTATTTCAATGCGAGCGCTTTTTGAAGAGGTTGACTTGAAAGTGATCCGTCAATTGATGGACGTGAATTTTTACGGCACTGTTTATTGCTCAAAATTCGCCCTACCCTATCTTCTGAAAACCAAAGGCAGCCTCGTGGGTGTTATTTCCATTGCTGGATATGTCGGTCTTCCGGGACGCACAGGCTATTCGGCTTCGAAGTTTGCAATCCGCGGATTTCTGGACACTGTCAGAATCGAAAACCTAAAAAAGGGATTGCACGTTTTGATAGCGGCTCCCGGATTTACAGCCTCCGAAGTACGCAAGGTTGCGCTTACAAACGATGGTTCGCAGCAAGGTGAAACCCCGCGTGACGAAAGCAAAATGATGTCGTCAGAAGAATGCGCCCATCACATCGTTTGTGCCATAAAAAAACGGAAACGTGAATTGATATTGACTTTTACTGAAGGAAAACTGACCGTTTTTCTGGGTAAATTTTTCCCGGCTTTACTCGATAATCTGACCTACAATCACATGGCCAAAGAACCCAATTCTCCATTCAAATAATTGGTTTTGTATCAAATGGGATGAGGTATCTTATGGATGTTTGGAGACGGGAGACGGGAGACCGAAGTTCGGAGATTGGAGATTGGAGATTGGAGATTAGAATTTGAATACTGGAAATTATGGAACTGAAGTTGGTTACACAAGTAAAGGAATAACTGAGATAAGTCTGGAAAAGGAAATTGAGCATTATCCCGAAGGACTTTACTTCCGTCTTCGGACTTCCAACTTCAAGAAAAATAAATATTTTACCTTAATTGCAGCGTAAATATGATTGTTTCTGAAACCAAAATCAGGGTTTATTACGAAGATACCGACAAAATGGGCGTTGTTTACTACGGAAACTATGCCCGCTATTATGAAATTGGCCGCACCGAAATGATTCGCGACCTTGGATTCACTTACAAACAGATTGAAGACTCAGGCATCATGCTTCCGGCCAGAAGTTTGAAAATAAACTATCTCAAATCGGCCTATTACGATGATTTACTGACGGTTCGCACCATTGTTGATACTATTCCGAAAGTGAAGTTTCCGATCAAAACAGAGATTTACAACGAAAAAGGAGAGTTGATCAATTCAGGAGAAGTTGTTTTGGTGTTTTATAGCGCCATAACCAATAAACCAGTGGCTGCACCAAAATTCTTTATAGACGAAATGACCCGGCTTTTCAATCAATGAGAAAGTAATATTGCGACTGTAACACCTGATTGACAGCAATATATATGAATTCATTGAGACTGAATACTTAACGCTTTTCAAACTGCACTCAGGCCTTTTTGAACAACTACAATAACAGTCAGCACAACAAAAAGAACAATCAGAACTCCCGCTGTTTTATTGATCCACCAAAGAATCCGGAGGTTTATTTTGTGCCTGAAAAGACTTACAATACCCGACAATGAAAACCACCAGATAAAAGCGCCCGTAAAGATTCCCAATATCACAAATACTGAATGCAAAGGTTGTTCGAGACTGATTGCTACCCCGGAACTGGTAAATATGGCCAGAAAAACAAACACTGACAAAGGATTAGAGAAAGTGACCAAAAAAGTAGATACCAGATCCTTAAAATGAGTATTTCCCCGCATTCGGTGCCGGCGCAAATCATTTACCGGATTTTTAAAAAAGATATGAATTCCCAACGCTAAAACAACCAGGACACCAATCGACTGAAACAGAATTTCATATTCACGAATAAAGTCAACAATATAAGTAAGGCTAAAACCTGCAATAATTGCATAAAGGGTATCGGATAAAGCTGCTCCCATACCGGATAGCAGTCCAGCCATACGGCTTTTATTGACGGTTCGCTGAATAACCAGAACCCCTATTGGCCCCAATGGTATGGAAACCAGAAATCCAATCACTATTCCTTTTACAATCAATGTTAAAAACATAGCGCAAAAATAAATGATTTTACGAGTAAACAACATCGACTTCCGAAGCTGACAAAATTTTAACATTCACAAAGGCATTTCGGCATTATTTCGTATTTTTCGGAACCTTAAAAAAGCTACTTAATTATGGAAGAATTAGCAGTTGGAACGCGCGTTGATCATCCCCGTTACGGAGAAGGAATCATCAGTAAAAATAAAATTACCTCGTACGAAATCTTTTTTGAGCGGGGCGGAAAAATTGAGATCACCAAACGAAGTGAAGATCTGGAAGTAATTGATGCACCGGCAGATAAACCTAAGAATTCGTTATCGCTGGCTGAAATTGAAAAAGTACTTCGTTTCGTACTTGAAGAACAAAGTGCTTTGCAGGAAATCGTTCCATTGGGCGAGAAATGGATTGGTGGAAATATGAATCTGCAACCTGCCAATTTATCACTGAAACCAAAAGAAATCCCGATCGAAAGCTTTTTTCATAAAATTGTGATGGTCAGGGACCGGCTTCGTGTGCTGGAACAAAACATTAACAGCCATCCCGGTTTATCCGACGAAGAGAAGGTAAACATGCAACAATACATTACCCGAATATACGGATCATTAACCTCATTCAATATCCTATTTGCCGACAAGGAGCAGTATTTTGTTGGCGCAAAATCTTAATTATCATGAAGACAACTATATTATTTTTTGCATCGGTCATCATCAGTTTTTCAACAATGGCTCAGGATTTTAAATTGAAAGTATGGCCAAATGGCGCGCCTGATAGCAACGGTACGACCCAACCCGAAGAAATTTACGATGGAAAACGTGTCCGTAATGTTTCGGAAGCTGAAATATATGTTTATCTGCCAAAGCAAGGAATAAATAGCGGTGCTGCTGTGGTAATTTGTCCCGGAGGTGGATATATAATTGAAGCGATGGATCATGAAGGATACCAAATGGCTGAATGGCTTACAGAGCAAGGTGTTGCAGGCATCGTTCTAAAATATCGCTTGCCTAACGGACACGATCAGATTCCGTTGGAAGATGCGCAACGAGCCATTCGTTTGGTTCGTCAAAAAGCTGCTGAATGGGGCATCAATCCTGCAAAAATAGGTATTGCAGGTTCATCAGCCGGAGGTCATCTTGCTTCAACTGCCGGTACAAAATTCGATTTAGGAAAAGTTGATTCGGCTGATCCACTTGAGAAATTCAGTTGCCGTCCGGATTTCATGCTGTTACTTTATCCTGTCATTACATTCAATGAAGAATTCGGACACATGGGTTCGCGTACCAACCTGATCGGTCCCGGAAACAAATGGGAACAGGTTGAAAAATACTCGAACGAACTGCATGTGACCGCCCAAACGCCTCCAACATTCCTGGTTTTAGCCGATGACGATAACGCCGTACCACCACGCAATTCTGTCGAATTTTATATGGCACTAAAAAAATTCAAGATACCCGCTGAAATGCACATCTTCAGGAACGGCGGCCATGGTTTTGGCATGACTAAAAAAAATCTACCAGTTGATCAGTGGCCTAACCTGTTTGCACAGTGGATGAAACAAATGGGAATCACCCAATAACATTTACTATTTGAATATTTACTATTTACGATTGCATGGCCATGGCGGTAAATCGTAAATAATAAAATCGTCAATAAACTTATGTATTCAAACACTCATCCAGTCAATGTACTGAAGTTTTGTCCTCGTTGCGGATCACAGTATTTTCCTGCAACCGGAAGCCGCTCGTTCAAGTGTGAAGATTGTTCGTTTAACTATTTTGTCAATTCATCGGCGGCAGTGGCAGTTTTACTTTTTAATGGAAATGGAGAACTGCTCTTCACCAGAAGAGCCATCGAACCACATTTTGGAAAACTCGATTTACCAGGTGGATTTATTGATCCGATGGAAACCGCTGAACAGGCTGCCATCCGCGAAATTAAGGAAGAATTGGGTATTCAAATTCATTCACTCCGGTATTTTTGTTCATTCCCAAATGAATATATTTTCTCCCGATATTCTGTTTTCACACTCGATCTGGCATTTTTGGCCAAAACCAAAAGTTTGCATAACATGACTGCAATGGACGACATTTCATCGTTCGAATTCCATAAACCGCAAGACGTTGATTTGAATGAACTACCGTCCATTTCAATGAAAAATATACTTAAAGAACTGATCAAACGTGAAGGAACTTATTAAAAAACGAATTTCAGACCTGCGTACAAAAATGCAGCAAAATGAAATTGAAGCGTTTATTATTTTTGGCACCGATCCTCATTTAAGTGAATATATTCCAGCACGTTGGCAGACGCGTCCATTCATTTCAGGATTTACAGGCTCTGCCGGAATGGTTATTATCAGTCGTGAAAAGGCCGCACTCTGGACCGATTCACGCTATTTTCTTCAGGCGGAAGGACAAATTTCAGGAACAGGAATCGAACTTGTAAAAATGCGAACACCTGGTTATCCTGAACCTGCCGAATGGCTAAAAATGAACCTGAATACTGGCGCACAAGTTGGCACGGATGAATCGTGCATTTCAGTCAGTCAGTTTCGTACGATGCAGAATAATCTGAATCTATCGGGAATTATCCTGAAAGAATCGGGTGATTTACTGAACGAAATATGGACGAACCGCCCTACCCTGCCCGATTCTGAGATTTATGAGCATGAACTGAAATTTGCCTGTACCGACCGCAAATCGAAAATTGAAGCTATATGCAGCGAACTGGATAAATCGAGTGCCAACATGCAAATAATCACAGCCTTGGACGATTTGGCATGGACTTTTAATCTTCGTGGAAGCGATGTTGAATTCAACCCGGTATTTATGGCTTATGCTTGCGTTTCCAGAGAAAAAACCATTCTTTTTTGCAAAACCGGCAAACTTTCACTTTTGCTGAAAAACAAGTTTGAATCAGAAGCAATTCAGATCAAAGAATACAATGAATTGACCGACTTTCTCCGTCAATTGCCTGCCACAGCCAAGATTTTAGTCGATCCTGATCGCACCAACCACGCCATCCTGAAAAATATTCCCGCTCATTGTAAGGTGATTGAAGGTTTGTCTGTACCATGCAGACTGAAAGCAATTAAGACTGAAGATGAAATCAAGAACATTCGCCAGGCGATGAGAAAAGACGGGGTAGCGATGCTCGAATTTCTGTTCTGGTTGAAAAATAACCTTGGTAAAATTCCGGTAACCGAATACACTGTTGCTGAAAAACTGAATGAATGCAGGTCAAAACAGCCTGATTTTAAAGGCATCAGCTTTTACCCCATTGTTGGATATAAAGAACATGGAGCCATTGTTCATTTTCATGTTTTAGAAGACAATGCCCTTCCGGTCGAAAAGGACGGATTTTTGTTGTTCGATTCAGGAGGGCAATACCTCGACGGAACCACCGACATTACCAGAACCATTGCTCTATCGGAGTTAACCACACGCCAGAAAATGGATTTTACGATTGTGCTGAAAGGAATGATATCGCTGACGTTGGCCAAATTTCCGGTCAATACGCGCGGTTACCATCTTGATATTCTGGCGCGAAAAGATATGTGGCAACATGGAATGAATTACGGACACGGAACCGGACATGGCGTGGGCTATTTTCTGAATGTACACGAAGGACCAATGGCCATTCGTCAGGAATTTAACGACCGTGTAATTGAAGCAGGCATGGTATTATCCAATGAACCAGCCTTGTACCGCTTGGGTGAATATGGCATGCGAACCGAAAATATGATTGTGTGTGTGAAAGATGAATCAACCGAATTCGGCGATTTCCTGAGCTTCGACACGCTCACAATTTGCCCGATTGACACCAATGCCATCGACAAAAGCCTTTTGAATCCTGAAGAAATAAACTGGCTGAATAACTACCATCAAAGGGTTTTCGAAGAATTGGCACCATTGGTAAACCTGGAACTAAAAGAATATCTGAAAGAGCTTACACAACCAATTTAACATCCAGACAAAAAAAAGCAGAAACCGTCTCAGACCTAAATCCAAGACGGTTTCTTCTATTTTATTTTCATTCGTTTTACTTCACATATTCAGCATTTTGCAGAAATTCAAGCGATTTCTGAACGCTCTCTATTGGTTTCATGTTGTATTCTTCAACTTCAACTACAATCTTTTTCATACCAGCTTTTTCAGCATTTTCGAAAATTGGTTTGAAATCCATTTTAGCATCCTTTCCGCCCAGTTCGGCTTTGTCTTTCACATGCCACAACTCAAAACGGCCAGGATAGGCATTGAAATAGTCAACCGGTTTTTTACCACCTTCGGTAATCCAGTACAAATCCATTTCAAACATCACTTTTGCCGGATCGGTATTTTTCAGCATATAGTCGTAAATTACCTGACCTTCCAAATCTTTGTATTCCTCAGAATGATTGTGGTAGCCAAAACGAATACCGGCTGCATTACATTTTTCACCCACAGCATTGAAATAATCGCAATAGCGCTGAATGCCTGCAATGCTTTCATAACCAACCTTATCCATAAAAGGCTGAATAATGTATTTTACTCCGGCAGCTTTGTGTGCAGCAATGCAAGTGTCCCACCAAGCCATTGAAGCAGCCCATCCGGCTGAATCAGGAACAGCTTGCCCGCAATGTGATGCGAAGAAATTCAAGCCATTGGCATCGCAAAGCGATTTAAAATCAGCAGGTTTCATTCCGTAGAATTTACCATCGCCATAACCGGCAGCTTCAATTAATTTGTAGCCCATCGCTCCGATTTTTTCGATGGTTCCTTTGGCATCAGTTTTCATGTCGTCGCGAACCGACCATAACTGAAGACCCACCTCTTTTGCTGGTTTAGGCGGCATACATGAAACGATTCCATCAGAAACAAAAACAGCCAGCGCAATGAAAGTCAATGACTTTCTAACATTTAATTTTAAACTCATGATAAATAATTTAGTTGGTTTATTGTATTTAGGTTTACTTAACGCCATCAAAAATAGGTTCCAAAAACCATTTCTGAAACAAAACTTGTCATTTCCCCAAAATGTAGTCAGTAGCTTTCTCTCTGGTCTCTGGACTTCGGTCTTCTGTCTTCCGTCTTATTCCTTCAGCTCTTTTCCATTAAAATCCCATTCCAGAATGCTTGAAACCACCGGTAAAACATGACCGGCCATTTTCTTTGCTCCTGAATAATTAGGATGAGTATCCGATCCGAGGTCCTTATCGGGAATCATTAAATAGGTTGGGATTCCAACAAAATACACATTCTTTTTCTGATAAACCGACCTGAAATCTTCGACCAATTCTTTCACATACGAATAACACGGTTCGTCAGTCATTGGGCCAACAACGCAAAAAATCGGAAGATCACCATATTGCTTTTGGACTTCATTGATCAATTTTTCGTATCCTTCCTTAAAAATTTTCTTATCAGGAAATGGCTGAGTACTAAAATCATTGGTTCCCAAATTGATAACAACCACATCAGGCTTCCATTGTTTGAAATTCCAGATTGGCTGTTCCTTTTCGTCAAAAACACGATTAAACCTGACGGGCATTGTTCCTGTCGGCGAAACTTTTTCTTTGTATCCGTAATTGCGCACAACACCTTCTCCTGAATGTGCAGTGATGTGATAATCAGCTTTAAATGCACGTGCAATGACCGGCGCATAACCCAGGTAGTTATTCTCGGTTACCGGACTCCATCGTTCGCTTTTCGTTTTGCCTTCGGTACCGTATCCACAGGTAATTGAGTTTCCGATAAACTCAATTTTTCGGATTGGAATGTCTTTCCATGGAAGCATTTCACCATTTTCAGAAATCAAAATACCTTTAAACGTACCAATTCCCTGATTTCCTTCGGTTCGTTTATAAATCTGCACCTTGTGGATATTTGTTCCAATTCCTTTGGCAATCACAATCGTCGTATCGCTCTTTACATCAATGGTTTTCGATGGCTGATCGTCAATAAAAACATTGTAATAATTGTGATAGGTGTCGCTCATCTTAACTGCGCATTCAGTTCCTCTGAAACTAAACTGAATGTAAACGCCCGACCAATCGTAGCGCACTTCTTTCGGGTTCGAAAAATCGAAACGGCCAACATACCTAATGGCTTCGTTACTGGCAGGAATAAATTTGGTTTGGGTAAATCCTGACAGGTAAATTTGCAGGAGAACAAGGGCAAAAAATAGTTTTTTCATAATAGTATAATTGATTTATTGAGTATTCAATGGACTGAAGGATTGTTTTTTATGATTTTTAAGCATCATAAAACGCATCTATTCCTGGATAATGATATTTTTCTCGTGCATCGGTTTCAGAAAGCAAAAAATATTTTAGTTCAGCCTCTGCACAAGTATTTCCTGAAGAATCAATCAGTCGTGAATGAATGGTTGCCAATCGCTTGTTTTGTTCTGTTAATCCGGCCCTGATTGTAATTTCGCCCTGATCAATATACAAAGGTTGTCTGTATTTCACCTTCATTTCGGCAGTAAGTCCAACCGTGCCGCATTTGACATACACGACCCAACCGGCAATTTCATCAAGCAAAGTTGCCTGAATGCCACCATGAACCACTTTCGGATAACTCTGTAAGACCGACCTCGGATTCCAGTACGAAACCAATTCTTCTCCGTCGTCCCAAAACTCAAGCTGAAGTCCAAAATCGTTGTGTGGTGAACATCCGAAGCATTGATAAACTTCGGGATCATCGTTCAGGTGAATGTTTCTGATCTTTCTCATGGGTCACAAAATTAAAAAACCGTTCAAATGATCGGCAACTTTAAGCGCTTCTTATTGAAAAATAATTGGTGTCCTGTAAAAAAATCTTCAATTTCGTACAAACCAATAATGACCATTCATACACCTATATGTCGCCCCGATGGGGCTTGGTCTTGATGTTTTCTAATTTTCTACCATATTATCGCTGCTACGCAGCTTTTGCAAAAGCGACAGAGTCGCGATATTATGGTAGAAAATGAATTATAAAAGCCAATAAAGCTACGTAGTAGCAACATTATTCTTATTGTTTAAACCGTACATCAATGTTGAAAAATAACAAAGGATAAGCAAACAAAATTTAATAAACATCTCCTTATTATAAAAAATGCAGCTATTATGTCGCATAAACACCGGAAATCTAAACGATTTAATCAAAAAATATTGTCTTTTAACTTCATTTTACTAAGTTTAGACCATATAAAATCAATTAAACCAATGATCAAATCGTCAGAACTCATCATAAATCCGGATGGAAGTATTTTCCATCTTCATCTGAAACCCTTTCAAATTGCTGACAATGTAATACTTGTAGGTGATCCCGGAAGAGTAAAACTAATTGGAAGTCTGCTATCGGATATCGAATTTCAGGTTGAAAACCGTGAATTTGTTTCAACAACCGGGAAATACAACAACCAGCGCGTTACCATCGTTTCAACCGGAATCGGTACCGACAACATTGATATTGTTGTGAACGAACTGGATGCCTTGGCCAACATCGACCTGGAAACCCGCGAAATAAAACCAGTTCACCGAACATTAAATTTTGTCAGAATTGGCACTTCAGGAGGACTTCAGGATTATTTATCAGTTAATTCGTTTGTTGTCTCGCAGAAAGCAATCGGGTTCGACGGCTTGCTAAACTTTTATGCCAACCGCGATTCCGTTTCTGACCTGCCTTTCGAGGAAGCATTCAAGCAACATACAGGCTGGGGAAAACAACTAACATCGCCTTATGTGGTAAATTGTTCCGAAAAGCTTTTTTCCAAAGTACATCAGGCCGACACTATTTCAGGAGTAACCATTTCGGCTCCCGGATTTTACGGACCACAGGGAAGAGTTCTCCGATTGCCGCTTGCCGATCCGCTTTTGAACGAAAAAATCGAATCATTTTCGTTCGAAGGACAGGAAATCACCAACTTCGAAATGGAGTGTTCGGCCATTTATGGTTTATCAAAACTTCTTGGACACGAAGCACTTACCATCTGTCTGATTATTGCCAACCGCATAAAAAAAGAGGCAAATGCAGATTATCACGAATCGATGGAAACATTGATAACCCTAGTTCTGGAAAGGTTAACCAGTTTGAAATGAGATAGAATGAGAGACACAAAGCTGGACGCACTGATTAAATTACTTGATGACCCGGATGATTCGGTTTTCAGTTATGTGCTGGAGGAACTAAAGAAGGAAGGTGTTTCATTGGTTGACCAGCTTGAGCAAATTTGGGAAACCAGTCTTGATGATTTGGTTCAGAAAAGAATTGAGGGAATCATTCAGGAAATTCAACTAAAAGATACCAAAGAACGGATCGAAAAATGGGCGAATCAAGATTCACTTGATCTTTTTGAAGGTTTTTTTCTGATTTCAAGGCACCAGTATCCGGAAATAAAGCTCAAATCGATTCAAAACCAGCTTGATAAAATCAGGAAAGACATTTGGCTTGAATTCAGAAACTCGCTTACTTCGTTGGAGAAAATTGCTATTTTAAACCACATTTTATACGATCATTACAAATTCAAAGTCGATTTCTTTAATCCTGATTCTCCGCACAACTGCTATCTTAACCGAATACTGGAAACAAAAAAATGCAACCCTGTTTCAATAGCGATTTTATATACGCTGATAGCCCGTTCGCTCAGCTTACCGGTGTATTACATTGATTTTGAGAAAAATCCACTTGTTGCTTATTTCGATAAGGATATTTCGAAACTGGTGCACAGTGAAGATATTAACCATTCAGTAATCTTTTATATCAATCCTTCGAATAAAGGAGCCATCATTGGGCCCAAAGAGGTTGATTATATTCAGAATACAAGCGATGAGACAGATAGACAGAAACTTACAGAACCATGCCCCGACCGGATAATTATTAAGCGCTTAATTGAAAAACTCCTGATGGCCTATAGCGAAATGGGCATTCAGGACAAGGTAAATTACCTGAAAGAAATAGCAACAATTCTCTAGTTGAATGAATTAAGCAGTAACATGTTTGATTAATCCAAAAAATTTATAATTTTGCGCGACCTAAATTTAGGTATAAAGTATTCATGTTTAATTAATTTAGATGTTTTATGAAAAACCAGTATGAAACCGTTTTCATCGTAACTCCCGTTTTATCTGATATTCAGGTAAAGGAAACGGTAAAAAAATTCAGGGACATCATCACCGAACACGGTGGCGAGATTGTCAATGAAGAGGACTGGGGATTACGCAAATTAGCTTATCCCATTCAAAAAAAATCGACAGGGTTTTATCAACTCTTCGAATTTGCTGCCGACCCATCGTTTGCAAAAACTTTGGAAACCCAATTCAGACGCGACGAGCGCATTATCCGTTTCCTGACTTTCAGCAAGGATAAATTTGCCGTAGCTTATGGCGAAAAAAGAAGACTTAAATCAAAAGCTAAAACTGAAAAGGAGAACTAAGGTATGTCAGCAAATTCAAGTGAAATCAGGTATTTGACCCCACCGTCGGTTGAAATCAAAAAGAAAAAGTATTGCCGCTTTAAAAAGAACAAAATCAAATTCATCGACTACAAAGACGGCGAATTTTTGAAGAAATTCTTAAACGAACAAGGTAAAATTTTACCTCGCCGTATTACCGGAACCTCTTTGAAGTACCAACGAAAAGTGGCTAAAGCAGTTAAGAGAGCCCGTCATATCGCGTTACTGCCTTATGTTACTGATATGATGAAATAATTTTAAAGCTGAAGTAAAATGGAAATTATATTATTGCAAGATGTTGCACGTTTAGGATCGAAAGACGATATCATTACCGTGAAAAACGGACATGGCCGTAACTATTTGATTCCTCAAAAAATGGCCATAGTTGCCACTGAATCAGCTAAAAAAGTGTTGGCTGAAAATACCAGACAAAGGGCTCATAAAGAAGCAAAATTGAAAGATCTTGCTTTGGCTGTTGCCGAAAAACTCAAAACTGTTCAACTTGTTATTGGCGCTAAAACCAGCTCAACCGGAAAAATCTTCGGTTCGGTGAATACCATCATGCTGGCTGAAGCTATCAATGCCAAAGGATTTGAAATCGATCGCAAACAGATCATGATTTCAGACGACAGTATTAAGGAAATAGGAAACTATACCGCTAAAATCAAATTACACAAAGAAGTAATTGTTGAATTGGCTTTCGAAGTAGTTTCAGAATAATTAATTAATCGTTTATAAACACAGACTCAAACGTTTTTCAAACAGATAGAGCCACTCGTCCTCACATGCGGGTGGCTTTTTTATTACCCATTTTTTTTAGCATCCAATATTCCTTACTTTTGAACATTCCGACGTAATTAGAGTTAAGTAATAGAAACTATATAATGTCGTATTTTATAAATAACTCACCCCGAAGTCCGCAGGCGGCCTTCCCCCCTCTCTTCATGAAGAGAGGGGCAAAGCATCGCAGATGCGACGGGGTGAGTCAAGATATAAGTCCAATGAAAATGCGACATTGTTTCATTCTTATTACTTATGTGAATAGATTTTATTTTTTCAACCCTCAAAATCATTCTCATCATGAAAAAAATTATCTCATATTCCTTTTTTCTGACCGTTTGCCTGACTTTATTTTCATTGACCACAAACGCTCAAAATAAGCAAGATTCAATAAAAAGTCAGATTGAAACCATTGATGGCAATGAATATATCGGAGTCATTGTTGAGCAAACCCCCACAGCAATCAGAATAAAAACGGACAAACTTGGCGAAATAAGCATTCCGACTGCCGAGATAAAGAGAATTTCTCAACTTTCTTCAATCAAATCGAAAGATGGAAACTATTGGTTCGACAATCCTCAATCGACACGCTATTTCTGGGCACCCAACGGATACAGCTTAAAAAAAGGCGAAGGTTATTACCAGAATGTTTGGATCATGTTTAATCAGGCCGTTTATGGATTTACTGACCATTTTTCGGCTGGTGTGGGCGTTGTGCCGCTTTTCCTTTTTGCCGGTGCCCAAACCCCTGCATGGATTACAGCTAAATATACCGTTCCTGTGGTAAAAGACAAAGTTAATGTCGGCGTTGGTGCGCTTGCCGGAAGTGTTATCGGTGTACAAAATTCAACTTTTGGTATTTTATACGGAATTACAACCTTCGGATCAAGAGATAAAAACCTGAACATTGGGTTGGGATGGGGTTTTGCAGGAGGCGAAATGGCCAAAAACCCAACGGTGAACATCGGCGGAATGATCAGGACCGGTGCAAGAGGCTATTTGATTACCGAAAACTATTTCATTGGTACACCAAAAAATTTCATGGTTCTGATGTCTCTCGGCGGAAGACGGATCATCAAACATACCGGGTTGGACTTTGGAGCTGTGATTCCGCTTGGAGCCAACATAGGCAGTTTTGTGGCTATTCCATGGTTGGGATTTACTATTCCGTTGGGGGCAAAATCACCAATAAAATGAATAGGGAGTAAAGAATCAGCTTCATAGTTGTGTCTTAAAAGTTCAGTCGAAAACCATTGTCATAATTTAGTGAATTTACCCGAATTTTCTAATCAAAGATCCGCAGTTAACCCACATTGCAGCTAAAAGTACCCTTTTTAGTTAAAATTCAACTATTATCCACTTTTTTCGCGCTATTTTCATTACACTGAATTTATAACCAACTGATAATCAACAGCAGGTTTTTTCAGGAAT
>Ga0209125_1002490_pt1 | contig 14125 bp, 18 predicted proteins | sample BarGraIncub1131A_FD_184503 | JGI IMG/M metagenome (GOLD analysis project Ga0209125, IMG submission 184503) | Arctic peat soil microbial communities from Barrow, Alaska - Barrow Graham LP Incubations 11-31A (SPAdes) (version 2) | ecosystem: Environmental > Terrestrial > Soil > Wetlands > Peat... | reverse complement strand
CTGAAGCAATTACGATAAAAGAGAGTATGAATGAAACGGCGCAGGCTATAGAGCAAGTGGCATTAACAGCACAAAGCCAAGCAGAACTTGCTCAAAAATTAAATGAAATAGTTCAACAATTTAAGATATAAGAAAAAGGCATACTTTTGTTATAAAAAGTATGCCTTTAATGATGTTAATTATATAGTTAAGAATAAGAACTTCTTACTGTACTATACCTTAATACAATTAAAAAAAATCAAACAATAATTTTCTATATAGAACATATTGTGGTAATATTGTAATTATAGAGATTAATTACAATGTTAGGGGGGAATTCCAATGAGAAAAAGACAACAGAATCATATAATATGTTTTATTCTTACTATTTTACTACTATCCATGAATATTCAGGTATTTGCAGGTACAGTAGTTCATGTAACTAAAATGAATTTAAATAAGGCTATAGATATTTTAACAGTAGGTGGAACGGATACTTTAAAAGCAACAATAGCACCAACTAACGCAACAAATAAAGCTGTAAGATGGACATCTTCAAATGCTACAATAGCAAAAGTAGATGGCAATGGAAAAGTAACATCCTTAAAGGTAGGGACTGCAACAATTACAGTAACAACAGCTGATAAAGCATTAAAAGCTACCTGCAAAGTTACTGTTAATCCAGTAGTTCATGTAAGTAAAGTGAGTCTAAATAAGACTAAAGATATTTTAACAGTAGGTGGAACGGATACTTTAAAAGCAACAATAACACCAACTAACGCAACAAATAAGGCCGTAAAATGGACATCTTCAAATGCTACAATAGCAAAAGTAGATGGCAATGGCAAAGTTATTGCAGTAAAAGCTGGAACTTCAACAATTACTGTTTCTACAGTTGATGGTAGCAAGAAGACTACTTGCATTGTTACTGTTAGTAACCCAATTATAAACGTTACATCTGTAAGTTTAAATAAAACTATAGGTAATTTAACAATAGGGGAAACAGATAATTTGCTAGCGAGTGTAAACCCTACAAATGCGAACAATAAAGCTGTTAACTGGACTTCTTCAAACTCTGCAATAGCAAAAGTAGATAGTTTAGGGAAGGTAACTACGATAGGTGCCGGAACTGCAATAATTACTGTTACTACGGCTAATGGGAGCAAAAAGGCTACTTATACTGTCACCGTTAATAATAAAAAAGGATATGTGTATAATACAGAGCTTCAAATTAATCTAAAGGTAAGATCAGCTCCTAATTTAAGTGGAGCTATACTAGGGTATTTATATAATTATAATAAAATTGAAATTCTGGCTACAATAGTTGATAGTAGTAATAATGTGTGGGATAAAATTATTTATAAAAATGGTTTTGCATATGTGTCTGACGCATATATACAACGTTATACTACTCCACCAGCTAATATAGTTAGTATTGCAAGAGTTATTACTAAGCAATTTGAAGTTGGTACTTCTAATCAAGTTGTGGGGGATTTTGATAATGAAGGATTATCTTTAGGATACCTTCAATGGTGTATAGGTCAAAGTACATTGCAACCTATACTAAATAGAATGGATATAGAATATAATGCTGAAATGAAAAGCATTTTTGGAACGAACTACAATATTATGCACAGCATGATACTTGACACACCAGTAAATCAGCTTAAATGGGCTAAGTCCATTAATAATTCCACAAAAAATATAATTAATCCTTGGTATTTACAATTCGGAAATTTATGTACTAACCAGGACTTTAAAAATATTGAAGCAGATGCTGAAGTATATACAGTTAAACAAGCAATGCTTATCTGTGATAATTATAAATTAAAATCAGTAAGGGGATTTGCTCTTGCTTTTGATATTGCAGTGCAGAATGGGAGCATAAGCGCAAATGCTGCGAAGATAATTAATACTGCTCTTGTGAAAACTCCCAGCATTACTGAAAAAAATCTGCTGGTCGTTATTGCAAACGCAGTAGCAGACAGTTCAACTACTAATTCTGAAGATGTACGTTCAAGGAAAATAGCTATAGTTAATGGAAATGGAATTGTTCATGGCTTAATGTTTAATTTAGTTGGACTAAGCGATAGTTACTGGAGGTAATATAATAAGGGATTTAGCAAGTAATGCTAAATCCCTTATTATATGCCCAATTATTATATATATTAAGTGATAAAAATTTTTTTTATATGAACAGTTTTTTTAGGAAATCTTAAAAATCTATTCTCATGCTTAAGGACTTATTGGTACATAGCAAATGGGATCTTAAGTAAATAAAAAAGAGGCTTTGTAATACCTGTTTCAGCTGGAATTACATCTGCTAAGCTATTGATTCAAGTATTTCTTCATAAGATTCTACATTAATAATATCATTAAGTTTCTTAACACCCATGCCTACTCTCTTAATCTGCATAGTAGTAATAAGACTTTTGGGCATAATAGTATATAATTTTTTAAATGGAGTAATAGTAATTAATGACATGGCTTCTTTCATATTACCTAGTAATTGTTGCGGAAAAGCTTTCAATTCTCTTGAATCAACAACTATACTATATTGATTAGAGATTATATCTTTTAAATTATTTTTAAATTCTTCTATAAAGGATATAATTTCTTCTTGTGTCATAAACCCATCCATATTTATTAGAAGTATTTTTGCATTTGTTTTAAGTTCCATTTTATACATATTAAAACCTCCTGTATCTTTTTTTATTTACCGGATTCCTATGTTTAAATTATAATCAATAATTGTAGGGAAAATATCAAGTATTTATGTAAAGATTATGTTAAAATATATCCTCCCAAAATACTTACCATTATTTGTACCTAAACTAAAATTGAATAAGATATACTTATATAATACTTAATTAAAGTTAAGGTTATATTAAGTAAATGTTAATTTATGAAGAATTTGGTAAGTGAATTTACTATAATACCTGATTGCTGATCATTTGAAATATTTTGAGGATTGTTTAATGGAGTTTCAAAATTGGAGAATATAGCAAAAACCATAATCTAGCCTTTATTAAATTTTATGTATTTTCTAAAATTAATTTAAAAACTTAAGCACAGGTCCTTCTAAATTGTGAATAGCAATGAATATATATAGATAGTAACAAACAAGTTTTGTGTACAAGTAAGCTATATACTGAAGGTTTAGTGGGAAAAGGAAGAAAATATAATTAAAATGAAGAGGTGTAATAGCATGAGTTTCATATTTAAAGACAAAGAAAATAATAATGGTGGAGAAAAAATTAAGTTTGTAGAAATCTTAAATAAAAATAGAAAAATTATAAGAAAAGCAAGCTTTAGAATATTAAATACAGCAATTATATATAATGAAGAAGAAGATTTTTATTATACATTGGCTACATGTGTTAATGAGGGTAATGTAATAGAAACAATAAGTATAGAAGGATTTGGTATACTTGAAAATGTTATAGATTTTAAAGGGGCATATATCGATTATGAAGAGTATGAAGAAGAATCAGAAATAAATTACACTGGAACAATATATTACTTATGATTCTCACAATTGGAGCAGCAATATCAACATTAAGTAATATGACTTTTTGTCTCTGATTTTTGTGATGGACACATCAACTGTTCGAGGCGTACTTTCACTATCAAATCCCCAAAATTCATCCATCAACTGATTTCTTGTAAAAGTTTTCTTGGGATAGGATAACAATTTAAAAAGAATATTAAATTCTCGCGGGGTAAATGGTACTTCAACTCCGTTTAAGTAGGCAGACGTCTCGTCTTCATTTAAAATCAGTGAACCAACTTCTAACTTTCTCTCATTTGCAATGCTAGCACGTCTTAAAAGTGCCGACACCCGCAAAATCAATTCATCCATCTCAATGGGTTTTACCATATAATCATCTATCCCAATATGATATCCCTTTTGCTTCGACGTAATATCATCTCTTGCCGTCATAAATAAAATCGGAATCGTTTTGTCCTGTTTCCGAATCTCTCGAGCAAACTCAAAGCCATCCATTTCCGGCATCATAATATCTGAAATAATGATGTTAACTGTTTCTTCCAGCATCTTATCAAATGCTTCCATAGCATTCTTACAACTGATGGCATGATAGCCATTATCATTTAAATATAAACATACAATATAATTCAGTTTTTCATCATCATCTAGAACCAAAATATTTATCATAACAAACCTCTTTTCTATTAAAAACACTACTTCACATATCAATAATATACTACCATAAATTTTTTAAAAATTCTATTTTAACATATCTTTAACATAATATTAACGTTACAGAACATTTTCAATTTATTATATATTTATCAGCTGAAACAAAAACCAAAAAATAATTTTAAGAAAGAGGGAAAGATTGAAATGAACTTTAAATGCCTAAATGTTTAAGAAAGATCAAAAGGTATAAATATTACATATAATTTTGAGATGGAGGAATAATCATGAAAAAAATACGTTCGGGGCAAGCTTATTTATACAGAAATTGTGGAATTCGTAGTACAGTTTATGATATCCGCACTACAGACAAAGTCAGAGGAGATCTTTTAAGAAGGGCTCTTGAAAAGGCAATGAAGAGGTATCCGTATCTTACCATTTGATGCAACTGGAATTAGACGAATATGCTAGCCTTAGCATGGGTATTGGTGCTATCCGCCATCCCTAGGGAAGGCGGAAATTCAGATCTCTTATGTGATCAGTTTATGCTTGGGTCCTTTTTTTTTAATTAAATAATCTTGAGCATCAATCTTCAAAACATCAGGCTGCAAGATAAATTCTGTAACATATCTCCTAATCCTCTTCGCTGATTCACGGCTACCAACAATCTTATTAAAGATTTTATAGGATTTTAAGAGATTAGGAAAATCAGTAAATGAAAAATGTGTAGTGTCCTTTATTTGAATCCAAGTGCATTTATTTGTAGAATTATTTATAAGTGTATTTATTCTTTTACAGTAGTCATGACCAATAGACTTTAATTGGTCTTTGCCGTCATCTTCTTTATCTATCCATTTAATATCAAACAAACTATCCTGACTAAGGTGTAATTGGTTAATATTTAATCCCATGTTTATTGCAGGATTTATTAAAGTACCGTCTAAATTAATTAATTTACTAAAATTAATATCTTGACAGTCCGCTACCAAATTAGCTATTATTCCACCTCCCAAAGAATGTGCAATTATAATAATCTCTTTATTCTCAAACAAGTCAGGGTGGTTTTTTTTCAATTCTGATATAACTTGCTTTAATTCTTTAGTTACAACAGGGGCTATCTTCATTTCAATTTCATTTATAAATGGAATCATATCCTCTGCTTTCTTTGGAAATTTAATATTATCTTTCTCATAATCAATACCATAAGAAATTCTTATTAAATCACAGCCATTTTCAAGTAATTGTCGATGGAGAATTGAATTTTCTTCAGCGATTCCACCTACACCATGAAGATAAATAACCGTTTTTTGTCCATTAAAACTTATTATATCAGAGTCATTTGTTTCATAATTAAGATTATACTTCCCTAAGGGTTTTAGTAAGAATTCAGGTACAGGCAATATTTGTTTTAAAGCTTTTAAATTTTCTAAATAATGATAATTAACTTGTTGATATGCTTCTACGGATTGATATGTCAAATCTATTTTCTTAAGTACTTTAAGATTTGACATTATTATCCTTTTGTTATAAATTTTTAAGTCTAGACTCGTTTCAAATTCATCAATAAACTTTTGAAAAAATAATCCCATTTTTACTCTCCATCCGCTTCAGGTACTAAAAAAGTAGTTAGCTGATAAGCGTCCCCTTCATGTACCGAATATGCTATATACCTCAATCTTTCTAAACTCATTTCCACTCTCCTAAGTATATCAAATTTTACGCTGAAATAATACATATTTGCATAACGGAAGTTTTTATTAATATACAATTAGTAGAGCACTTAAGTTTAATGGAAAAAGCGTCAAAATAGATAATGTGGGCAATACAGTGGGTGAGGTAAGTATTAGTTAGTAGAATTACCACTCCTTGCATAGAATATGGTAAAATTAAAGAAGATTATAAATTAAATTTATAAATAAAGGAGATGAAAACAATGTCAGAATGTATCTTTTGTGATTACGATGAGTCAGAAGTAATAGTAGAGAATAGATTCGCTTTTGCAATACTTGATCATTTTCCGGTCAATAATGGTCATTGTTTAATAATAACTAAGAGGCATTTTGCTAATTTCTTTGAGGCAACAGAAGAAGAGATTAAAGCCATATACAAATTATTGCATGTGGTAAAAGAAATGTTTGATATTCAATATGAACCAGCGGGATATAATATAGGTATTAATGTAGGAACTTATGCCGGGCAAACCGTAAACCATTTACATGTTCATTTAATTCCTAGATATATAGGTGATGTGGATGATCCCAGGGGTGGAGTAAGAAATTTAAAAGAGGCATTGGTTGAGTATGATGGATAAGTTGTATAGTATCTGTTAAATATACCAGGCAAAAGGTCATAAATCATAGAACATTAAAAAGGGGAGCTATTGCAGTCCCTTTCCAAACCCTTGTGGTAGGAAGAGGTATTGCAATAAATGTTAATAGGAATACTTCTACTGGATTAATCTTATTTATTATTATTTTCATTACTACAAGCAATTTCTTCATATAGGCGACTAAAGTTATTATTATATTTTAAAGTTTGAAGATATTCCATGAATGGAACTTTTAACTCGTCTCTCTTTAAAGCAAACTCTACTGTAGCTTGTAAAAATCCTAATTTATCGCCTACGTCATATCTACGCCCGGAAAACACATATGCATACATATCTTGCATTGATATTAACGTCTTTAGAGCATCAGTTAATTGAATTTCGCCCCCAATACCAGGTAGCGTTTGATCTAATATATCAAATATCTCTGGAGTTATGATGTATCTACCAAGTATAGCTATATTTGATGGTGCTAAATCAACTCGTGGTTTTTCAACAAGTTTGTTTACCTTGTATAATCTATCACTAATTTGAACTCCGTCAACTATTCCATATTTATCTACGTTTTTGCTATCTACTTCTTGAACCCCTAAAATTGATACTCCATTCTCCTCATAACAATCCATAAGTTGCTTTAAACATGGAGTCTTAGCATCAACTATATCATCACCGAGCATTACAGCAAAAGGTTCATTACCTACAAAAGATCTTGCACAATTAATGGCATGCCCAAGCCCTTTAGGTTCCTTTTGTCTTATAAAATATAAGTTTACCATGTTTGATATATCTCTAACCTGTTTAAGAAGAGCATCCTTATGTTTATTCACTAGTTCTAGCTCAAGTTCCACTGATTTATCAAAGTGATCTTCAATAGACTTTTTGTTTCTTCCTGTAATAATTAATATTTCCTCTATACCTGAGTTAACAGCCTCCTCAATAATGTATTGCAGTGTAGGTTTATCAACTATAGGTAACATTTCTTTAGGTAGTGCTTTTGTAGCAGGTAAAAAGCGTGTTCCAAGTCCCGCGGCAGGTATAATAGCTTTTTTAATTTTCATATACAACATCTCCTTTTTCTAAAAGTTTAGCTACCTATAAATTCTATATTCAAATGGTAACAAAAAAATGTATAAAAATTATGAAATTATTATGTGAAAATTGTGTTAGTCCTACTGAATTAGAAATGAAGTATGATGGATTGATTCACTAAAAAAGATGGCTGAAAATATTTATGCTGTAGTAGGCATTCCTTTTGGGATTTCAGGCCTCATTGTGATGCTTGCTGAAAGTGGTTTAAGGCAGCTTTCCTATGAAAATTCTCAGAATGAACTTGAAAAAAGCCAAAAATATCTAAATACAATTTATAATTCGGTAAGTGATTCAATATTCATTCATGATAGTTATGGAAATATAAGTGATGTAAATCAACCTGCAATTCCAGACTGTAACTATTGGCGGACATGCTGCATATTATTATAAAGTAAACACAAGATTAAATCTGAAACCTGGAAGGGGAATTAATATGACAACAGTTTTAATTGTGGATGACGCTGCATTTATACGGGTGCGGCTCAAACAATTGCTTATAGCGAATGGTTTTGATGTTGTAGGTGAGGCAGAAAACGGAAAGGTGGCACTAGAAAAAATTGAAATATTAAGACCGGATATCGTTACACTTGACATAACAATGCCAGAAATGGATGGTCTTGAATGTATGATTGAGATAAAAAAAATGCATTATATGCCTGTAGTTATAATGATTTCAGCAATGGGACAGGAATCTTTTGTAAAAAAGGCAATTTTAGCTGGAGCAAAGGGTTTTTTGGTAAAGCCATACAAAGATGAAGTTGTACTAAAGAATCTAAATAAGTTTAAAAAGTAAGTAAATTGAGAAATTTGTTGCTAAGGCATTAAATAATAAATGGATATGGTTAATGCTCCAATTGGCAAAAGAAGAACTCTTGAGGTATATAAATTAGAGTTCAATATTTTTATGGAAATGTATAAGCTGTTTGTTGAAAAGGAAATACTGTGTTTAGTATATTTTCCAAACATATACATTAAATAAGACAATTAAAATTTTAGGAGGTCAAATTATTATGCAAAAAAAGCTCGCAAAGCCTTCATATGACAAAATTGAAAAGAGAATAGCACATGAATCGGTACCTGCAACGGATGATATGGAGAGAAAGAGAGAACTTGCTAGAAAGCAGGCACAGGAAAAGGTAAAAGCCAGAACTTTAGCAAAGCAGCAGCAATTGGCTGAAAGAATTGCATTAGCAACGGAGCAGATAGCTTCAGGAATAGAGGAGGCGAGCAGTTCGGCTGAAGAACTAGGCACAACCATGCAGCAGATTTCTAAAGGAGCCAATGAAACTGCTTCTGCAGCCGAACAGTCAAGAACCGCTATTAATCAGGTGGATAAAGCGTCAGTAGTAGCTGATAAAAATGCATCGGATTCTCTTGAAAGAGCGGAAATAGCCAAAGATATAATCGGAAATACATCAAACGACATTGAACTAATGATTAAGGGAATCAAGGAATCTGCAGAGACAAGCATGGAATCAGTAAAACTCATTGGCGAACTGGAAAAACAGTCTAATGAAGTAGGCGAAATTGTACAGGCTGTTGTAAGAATTGCTGACCAGACGAATCTCCTTGCATTAAATGCAGCAATAGAAGCTGCAAGAGCCGGTGAGCATGGAAAGGGCTTTGCAGTAGTAGCAGATGAAGTTAGAAATCTTGCCGAGACCTCTGAAAAGTCTGCCAGAGACATCAAGGAATTGGTAAATGAGATTCAAAGTAACGTAAAGATTGTAGTAGTTGATATAGAAACTTCAGGTAAGGCAGCGAATGAGGAGGTTGAAAAAGCAAAACAGACTACTGCAGACCTTGTTAAAATTGATGAAGAGGTTATTTTAGTTATGAAGGGATTAACAGAGGTATCCCAAAATGCGGTAGACGCAAAAGAGGGAGCAGTGGAATTTCTGGGTATTGCGGAGCAGATTGCAGCAGCTGCAGAGCAGCAAAGCAGTGCTGCTGAAGAAATTGAGAAGTCAATACAAATGCAGAACAGAGCCTTCAATGAGTTGAATGCAGCTTCAGGAGACCTTGCCCAAATGGCAGAAGATCTCAAGGCTTCTACTGATGCTCAGAAGTCTTCTGAATCTTTGGCAGCAGCATCAGAAGAACTATCGGCTAATGTAGAGGAAGGGAACTCAACTGCAGGAGAGATATTAAAGGCTATGCAGCAAATAGCCTCAGGAGCACAGGAACAGGGTGATCTTACAGAAAAAGCATCTGTATTTGCTGAAAAGCTTGCAGTAGCTGCAAGGCAAATGAGTGAAAGGGCAGGTTTCTCTGCAGGTAAGATAGCTGAGCTTCAAAGGCTTTTAGAATCCAATAAAATTGCACTTGATAACATGATGTCAGGTATATCTAGCTCTGCACAAACCTCAATGGTTGCGGCTAAAAATATTAAGAGCCTTGAAGAAACTACTAGAAGAATTGATAAAATCGTGGATGCAATTGTAAATGTTACTATTCAGACAAATATGCTGGCTGTGAATGGTTCTATTGAAGCTGCAAGGGCGGGAGAATTCGGAAGAGGCTTCTCTGTAGTTGCAGTTGATATAAGAGCTCTTGCTAATGAATCTGCAGAAAACACAGACAAGATAAAAGATCTTGTACGTGGTATACAGAATCAGATTCAAAGGGTTTCAGCTGACACCGATCTTTCTAGTAAAAACTCTTTTGCAGAAGTGGAAAAGTCAAAGAAAACCACTCACAATCTCAATATTATTGAAGATAGTATGATAAAAATGCTTGCTGGGGCCAATGAAATCCAGAAGGGCTCGGAGGAGTCTCAGGTTGCCCTTGAACAGGCAAGAAAGGGTGTGGAGCAAATTGCTGCTGCAGCTGAAGAGGCTAACAGTGCAGCTCGGCAGGCATCAGTTGCAGCTGCTGAACAGGCAAAAGGCATGCAGGAATTGTCTGAAGCTATTGAAGATATATCAGGACTTGCTGATGAACTACAGAATATGTAAAGGGGGGAGAAAATTATTATGGATACTGATATAAACAATACTAGCGTTATAGAGCGCCAGATAGTTACCTTCCTGCTTGGAGAGGATGAGTTCGGAGCCGATATCATGGACGTGAAGGAAATTATAAGGGTTCCTAGTATCACCAAGGTACCAAATGCTCCTGGCTATATCGAAGGTGCTTGCAACTTGCGGGGTAATATCCTACCGGTTATAGATGGAAGAACCAGGTTTAATATGGAGAGGAGGATTAAAGATGAAAACAGTAGAGTTCTTGTAATTGATATTGGTGGTATGGCTACCGGAGTGGTTGTGGATAAGGTATCGGAGGTAATGAGGGTAGCTATTTCAGATATAGAGGAACCACCGCATATTGTTAAAAATCCAGATTCTGACTATCTAAGTGGTGTCGTGAAGCTGGATAATGGAAACAGGCTTATAATGCTTTTAGATGTTGTTAGGGCGTTAAACGTTAATAATGCCGTGAAAGACCGGATAAACGTTCACAATGAAAGCTCGCAGAATAGTATATTGGTAAATAACACTAGCACTGAGTCTGTGGATGAGGAACAGCTGGTTTCATTCATACTTGATCAAGAGGAATATGCAATTGGAATTATGGAGGTAAAAGAAATTATACGTGTACCTCAAATCGTAAAGGTTCCAAATTGTGAAGACTATATAGAGGGAGTAGTCTCCATACGTAATAATTTGCTCCCTATTATAAACTTAAGGACTTATTTTGGAATGGACCTTATAGATATTGATGACCATACAAGAATTCTTGTCGTGGACATGGGTAGTTTCACCGCGGGAATCATGGTTGACAAAATATCAGAAGTTTTGAGGGTGCCTACAAGTATTATTCAGCCGATTCCCAAATTTTCGTCGCAAAGTGGGGATCAGCTGAAAGGAGTTGCAAAGCTCAATAATGGTAAACGAATGATCCTGATACTCGAACCTTCAAAACTGATTTTAGGTGATGAAATAAGTGTAATTACTAAGATTAGCGGAGTTCATGAACAAGATGCAGATGAGGGGAGCATTACAAGACAGCTGCTTGACGAAGAACAGTTGGTCACATTCAAAATAGATCAGGAAGAGTATGGCGTTAAAATAGCCAATGTTCAGGAAATTAACAGGATGGCAGAGGTTACTAAAATACCGAGGGCTCCTTACTACTTAGAGGGGATTGTAAATCTAAAAGGTAATGTAATTCCTGCTCTGGATTTAAGAAGGCTCTTTAAACTTTCGGAAAAACAGGTAACAGATGCTACAAGAATTATCATAGTTGAATTTCATGGGATAAGAACGGGAATTGTGGTAGATTCTGTATCGGAAGTTCTTAGGTTTGATAAAACGCTTATAGAAGCGCCACCAGATATATTGAGTAGTGGAATAGATAGCGAATATGTAGAAGGCGTTGGTAAACTTGATGGCGGAAAGAGAATGATTTTGATCCTTGATATTAGTAAAGTGCTAAGTTTTAGTTAAGTGTATATTGGCAGGATGTATTAATAAAATGTATGCTTTGGGTATGCTTAATTTATAAATAATTGTGGCAGGTGATGATCGTGAGTGACAGAATAAGAGTATTAATAGTAGATGACTCGGCCCTTATGAGAAGGGCTTTGAAAGAGGTAATTTTGACCGACACAAGTCTGGAAGTGGTTGGAGTGGCAAGGGATGGTCAGGATGCAATTGAAAAGGTACATGAGTTGAAACCAGATGTGGTTACTATGGACATCAATATGCCTGTTATGGATGGTTTGACTTCCATGCAGCATATACTGAGTGATTATCCTGAAACATCTATATTAATGGTGAGTTCTCTTACTGCGGAAGGCGCATTGGCAACGTTTGAAGCTTTAGAGCTTGGCGCTTTTGATTATGTTGCAAAGCCGTCGGGAACGGTATCTTCCAACATTCATATAGTTGGAAGGGAGATAATACAGAAAATAAAACTGGCTTACAAAAGCGTAAATAAAAAAAGTATGAGGGAGCGAGTACAAAGACGCAGTGATATGACCCCGCCCAAAAGGGTTAAACTGGTAAAAAAACAAGACCTAAAAGAAAAGTCACTATCAAAAGTCGTTGTCATAGGTATTTCCACAGGTGGACCGGGTACTCTGATGGAGGTACTGCCAAGACTTCCTCAGGATCTCGGAGCGGCAGTAATTATAGTTCAGCATATGCCCCCGGCTTTTACAGTTTCATTTGCAAAACGGTTAAATGATGCATGTAGCATTCTAGTTAAGGAGGCTGATGCAGGTGATGTTCTTAAAAATGGCAAAGGATATCTTGCTGCTGGGGGATACCAGTTGGTGGTAAGGGGAGAAAGTGGTGTCTTAAGACTTTCAACTACTCCAAAAACAATTTTTATGCCATCAGTAAATGTAACTATGGAATCGGTGCTGGATGCCTATGGTGGGAAAAAGATCGTGGGAGTTTTAATGACAGGTATGGGTGATGATGGAGCTGATGCCATGGTAAAGATACGACGCGCTGGAGGCATTACCATCGCTGAGGATGAATCTACGGCAGTGGTTTTCGGTATGCCAAGGGAGGCAATAGAAAGAGGCGGTGCAGAAATAATACTACCCTCTTATAAGATAGCAGATGCAATAATAAAAGCAGTCCGAAAAGCTTAGTTTATAAGATTTTTATTTGCATGGAGGTTTCTAATGAAGTATAAATATAATATTCTGATAGTAGGCGATGAAGAAGAAGTATTAGATACGCTTAAAAAACACCTGGAGCAGGAAAAATATAAGGTTGAAACTACCATAAGTAAAGATGCTATTGAAAAATTTAAAAGTGACAAGTATCACATTGTATTAATAGACATTGTAATGCCGCAAATGGATGGTTTTGAGCTTTTAAGGGAGATAAAAAAATACGATCCAATGACGCAGATTATAGTGATGACAGAGTGTTCAACTATGGATAGTATACTCAAATCTTTAGAATATGGAGCTAATGAGTATATATATAATCCTATAAACAGTGCAGAGTATGTACTGAATGTGATTGATTATTCAGTACAAAAGTTGGAAAGGTGGAGAGAGGCAATAATACAATTAGTTAAATAGCATACTTATAAATTTGTAATATAAAATAATTTTAGGAGTGATTTTAATGGACACCATGATCGAGTCTTATTTGGAAGAAACAGAAGAGATGTTGCAAAGGGCAGAAGAATGCATAATAAGACTTGAAATGGAATACTCTGACCTTGACGTAAATGAGTTATTCAGAATAGCACATACCATAAAAGGGTCTTCCTATATGGTAGGATATGAGGATATAGGTAAAATAATGCATAAAATTGAAGACATGCTAGATTGTGTAAGAAATGGATCGATTCTCTTTGATCAGAGCATTGTATCTCTTTGTTTGGAAGGTTTAGATATAGTTAATAAGATGCTACAAAACAAAAAGGAGAAGGGATCTGCGGAAATTATTGAAAGTCTTGTAAATGCTGCCTCAAGAATAAATGAAATGATTGAAGTTTTTATAAGAGTTAATAAGAAAGAAGAGGAAAAGGTTGTTATTGAAGAGAGTGAGATTGGAATTGTTTCTTCTCAATTAAGCAAAAAGCCTAAGGGAAAAAACAAG
>Ga0209125_1002488_pt1 | contig 14128 bp, 9 predicted proteins | sample BarGraIncub1131A_FD_184503 | JGI IMG/M metagenome (GOLD analysis project Ga0209125, IMG submission 184503) | Arctic peat soil microbial communities from Barrow, Alaska - Barrow Graham LP Incubations 11-31A (SPAdes) (version 2) | ecosystem: Environmental > Terrestrial > Soil > Wetlands > Peat... | reverse complement strand
TGTTATCAGTATTCATTTTTAAAGGATAGCTGAATTGATCTTTCGGCAGATAGCTTAAGTAGGTGCTATAGAGCTTCTTGGTAAATAAATCACTCATACTCGGAATGGATAATATTTCTCTGCTTTCCTTAAAGGAATGGATTAGATCAATAATTTTGCCTAATTTTTCTGTATATACAATTGGAACCGTATAGTATTGATTAATCTTATTTTCTTTACCTTCCAACGCATTGATGAATTCATCTATGACATCATCAATATATACTAAATTCATGATTACTTCCGGATCATTTATCTTGATTTCAAGTCCGTTTGCAATGTTATTACAGAAAGTTGCAACAGCACTATTGTAATTAGGTCTGCACCATTTACCAAAGACATTAGGTAGACGGTAAATTAATGCCTTACTTCCTGTCTCCATAGAATATGTAGCAAGTACTTCTTCTCCTGCTTTTTTACTTTTCCCATAAGGATTATCAAGTTCTGCCTGAATTGAAGAAGTAATAAGGATTGGAGAAGTGTTTTTATTCTGTTTTAATTTATCTAGTAATATGGTTGTAAATCCATAATTTCCGGCCATAAATTCTTCTTCATTCTGCGGTCTGTTAATTCCGGCAAGATGAAAGACAAATTCACATTCCTTTGTATATTGATTAAGCAAGGAAGGCTCTGTATCAATATCATATTCATATATGTCTTCATAGCTTCGGTTTCGTAATTCAGTGATCAGATTCTTTCCAACAAAACCTTTTGCTCCGGTTACTAATATCTTCATACACGGCTCTCCCAATTTTTGATTTCATCTTGGATATAAGACAATTGCAATAGTTTTTCCTTTGTCTGTTCCACGGTAAGAAGCTTTGTATTATTAGAGTTAAATTCAGTTAACTTGGTTTTTTCATGAAACCCATCTTTAAAATACTTGTCATAATTAAGATCTCTCTTATCAGCCGGTACCCGGTAAAAATCGCCCATATCGATTGCATGCCAACATTCTTCGTTTGTAAGGAGTGTCTCATACATTTTCTCACCATGTCGAATTCCGATTACTTTTATCTCATTCTCCACATGAAATAATTCCTTCACGGCTTGTGCCAATACTTCTATGGTAGTAGCCGGAGCCTTTTGAACCATAATATCTCCACTCTCCGCATGTTCGAATGCAAAGATTACAAGTTCAACTGCTTCTTCAAGACTCATAATGAAGCGTGTCATCTTGGGTTCTGTTACTGTTAATGGTAATCCAGCTTTTATCTGATCAATAAAGAGAGGAATAACGGAACCTCTAGAACACATTACATTGCCATATCTTGTACCACAGATTAAAGTTTTGTCCTGGTCTACGGTACGTGCTTTTGCAACGAACACTTTTTCCATCATTGCTTTCGAGGTTCCCATTGCATTCACTGGGTATGCTGCCTTATCTGTTGAAAGGCAGATTACTTTTTTGACTCCTGCCTCGATACAAGCTGTTAATACATTATCCGTACCAAGTACATTGGTTTTTACAGCCTCAAGTGGGAAGAACTCACACGATGGTACCTGTTTTAATGCTGCAGCTTGAAATACATAATCTACTCCATGCATCGCATTTTTAATACTTTGCATATCTCTGACATCACCAATATAATACTTAATCTTATCATTATTATATTTATGACGCATATCGTCCTGTTTCTTCTCATCTCTGGAAAAAATACGAATTTCTTTAATATTAGTATCCAGAAAACGTTCCAGTACAGCATTACCAAAGGAACCAGTACCTCCGGTAATTAGTAGCGTTCTATTATCAAACATTATCTTATACCTCCATCAAATACAGTAAAGTGCTTTATTATAGTGTTATATGATATCTCTGCTGTATAATTATCTTCTAAATATTTTTTTGCATTAATTCCATATTCGTTTACTAATTTCTTATTCTTGCAAATAGAATCAATAAGTTCTGTGTATTTTTCACTATCATTACTTTCACACCACCAACCGAAACTGCCCTGTTTTATCACTTTTCCAATATCCGTATTACAATCAGTGGATGCTAAAACCGGCATTCCATATTCCATATATGACAGTATTCTGGAGGGGAAATTAGGTATTGTAAAACGGTGGTCTAAAAATATTAATCCAACATCACATATTTTTACTAAGTCATCATACTCTTTTTTAGGTAAACCGTTAATCAATATAATATTATCAGGCTTTTCTTTCAGACAAAATTCTTCCAGTTTAGAATAATCCTTGCCTTTTCCACAAACAATAAAAAACCTATCGTTTTTATTGTTGTTCTTCTTCAAACACTCAACAACAAATTCTATTCCTTGTGGTTTTCCAAGATTTCCACCATAGATAAAAGTCGTACTATTTGGTGGGATTTCATACTTGCTCCTGATAGATTGTATATCACCTCTAGTTAACAATTTCGGCGATATGCTATTAGGGCAAATTTCAAGTTTATCATTTGATACTTTAGGATTATTTTTAACAATATAATCTACATTAGCTTGAGACATACATCCGATATAATCTGATATCGTATATAACTTATTCTCTTTCCATGTAAAATATCTATGTAATAAACTATTAGATCTTATCATTCCCATATCAACTGCATTTTGTGGAAATATATCTTTCAGTATTAAGTATGTTTTTGCTTTATCCCTTTTCTTTAAATATTTCACTGTGGCGGCAAATGTAATTGGTGGTGTAGAATATAGAACCAAATCAAAATGTATCTTGGGAAAATAACTATTAATAGCACGAATAAACATTTTCTCTAATGAAACGGTTGAAATTCCCTTTTCAATAATATTTACTTGTCCCGTAATATTTCCTGTTCTAATTCTCAATACATTAATATTTCTTTCTACATTAACAACTGTATGCTGATTATTACGTCGTTCGTTAGAACAAGCTATATACAAATCATGTCCATTTTTCACGAACTCCTGTATTAGATCAGTATATATATTGTTCTCGCCTTCTTTGGGGTAAGCTATTGTCATAAATAACACATTCATTTTTACACCTATTTTCCACTTTATCATTCTTTTGCTCATGCGATCTGCATCTAATTCGGAATTTATCAAGCTAGTTGTCACAATCCTTATATTTTTGTTTATTATTTATTAAACTTGATTGATTTGGCGGGTATTCCTACTGCTGTGCATTCTTGCGGTAGTGTAGTAACTACTACAGCACCTGCACCCACGATAGAATTTTCTCCTATTTCAATTCCTTGAATAATCTGGCTTCCGGTTCCCATTTCAACGCATTCATTTAAAATTACATTTCCTGATACATTGACACTTGGATATAACGTAACAAAGTTATGTAGTATTGTATCATGTCCAACCGTACAATCCAAATTTATAATCACATGGTTTCCTAATGAAATATTAACTGTAAGAATAGATCCGGCACATATAATACATCCTTCCCCAATCTTAACCTTATCCGAAATTATTACACTAGGGTCAATTATTGTAGCAAAACTTACACCATCTAATTTTTGTATTACCTTTTTTCTAGTTTTTGCTGATCCTATTGCACACACAGCATAAATATTATCTTTATGCTCCAATAGCCAATTACAATATCCTAAAACAGGATATCCATCAACTATACTATTTTGCATAGCTGTATCATCGTCTACAAAACCAATTAAGTCCCACGTTGATTGTATTTTATTGATTCTTTCAATTAGCCATGCTACTTCTCGTCCAAACCCACCTATTCCTATAATCACCAACTTTTTCATGACCTATCACCGTCCACTTCATTTCCTATAATGAAAACATAATTAGTGGTTGCACTACCTCCGATGTTAAGCATCATTCCATTATCAGCTTTTTTCAATTGGTACTCGCCTGCTTTTCCTGTAACTTGTTTATATAAGTCAAGGAACATTCTGACACCACTTGCACCAACTGGATGACCACTACCAATCAATCCTCCACTTGGGTTAATCGGCTTATCCCCTTCGAAAGCAATTCGATTACTCTCGATTGCTTCCTGTTCTTGTCCCGGTTCCGTAATTCCAAAGGATGATATGGCTGCATATTCACTAGAAGTAAAGCAGTCATGCGTTTCAAAAAAGTCAATGTCTTCTACTGTCATATTTGCTCTATGATATGCATCAACAACAGCTTGTCTTGTCCACGGAAGAATATAAGCATTATCTGAACTTTCAAGAATTTTTTTGTCAAATCGCATAGGTGCAACCCTATGTCCCCATCCTTTTACTATGGGATAATTATCTTCTTTACAATACTCTTTAATGAATTTTTCAGAAGCAACTGCAACAAAAGCAGCTCCATCCGTAACCTGAGAGCAATCGGAAATAGCTAGCATTCCTCCTATTGTTGTATTTGTTGAAGTTCCTCTCATGTTTGCCTGTTCCTCATTCATAAACCATTTTTTTGTCTGTGCATTCGGATTCTTTTTTGCATTCGAATAATTAATGACTGAAATTTTTGCCAAATTACTCAAATATCTGTCTTTATTTAAGTTATATTTCTTTACTGTCTCATCTGCTAATTTCCCGAATAATTTAGGAAATGGAAAATCAATTCCCGCAGCTTCTTCTTCATACAAGGCAGCTCTTCCTAAATAATCACCGCAGACCTTTGAATCAACCGTTTTCATTAGTTCCCATCCGATTACCAATGCGATTTCATAATCTTCTGCTTTAATCTTCGTGATTGCTGCATCTAAGGCAACAGAACCGGAAGCACAGGCAGCTTCATATCTGGCAGATGGTACTCCATAGAAAGCAGGATTGACCTCTGTCAACAGCGCTCCCAAATGTCCTTGATTTATATAGTATTCACCGATAAAGTTCCCAACAAAGCATGCAATTTTACCCTGTTTGTTAAGCTCAATGATATCATTATAAGTTAGTCCAATGTTTTCTAATCCATCATCAATAGTTTCTTTAAGAAGTGCAATTACACCCTTGCCTTCTTTACTCCAATTCCGTTCAAAATCTGTTTGTGCGCCACCTAATATATAAACTTTTCTATTCATCTAATTTATCTCCCCCTATTTGGCTTTAAAAAAGGATCTGTAATCATATTTTGATTTTGGAAGATCTTTTAATATCTCATTCATATCTATAAAAGAAAGAAATTCCTTTGATGATTTTTCAATTGCAATCTGTCTAAATGCTTCAAGGCCACCAAAAGCATCAATAACTGCAAGGGGTGGAACCCAATTAAATCCTGTTGCCATAACATCGTCAGCAGAATGAATATTTTCACCTATTGATTTGGTTGTAACAATTCCGTAAATTACATATTTTATTAAGAATTGAATACATATCGTTGCTTCTGTCGAATGATTATTGTTTAATTTATTAAAGGCACTTGCATAATTACCTACTTTCAATTCTTTAATCATTTGTTTCACGAAGGGGAAGACGTATTTTTCTTTTGCCCTATAGGTTTTTGTAACAATATCATATACGTTAATACTCTTAGAACCATCAGTATTAAGAATAGTTTGGTATAATCCAGCTCCTGTTTTTCTTCCTAATTTATTTGCAGCGATTAGTTCTATTGCGAATTCAGGCATAACAAAGGTCTCATGCGCATAGTCATTGGTATTCTTATAGATATTATCAACTATAGCTTTATGAACGTCGAGTCCTACAAAATCTGATGTAACTAAAGGTGCCATACTTCTACCGGTAAAAGGACCTATAATAGAGTCAATATAGTCTATTCCCCCATTGTCCTTATATAACTCTGCATACTGCAATGCCTCATTAATAAATTGAAATCCGATTCTGTTACCCATAAAAGCAGGCTCATCTTTCACTTCTACTACGTTTCTATGCAGTACAGATTTTAAGTACATCTTAACTTCATTTAGATAATCGGTATTAGTATAGTCAGAAGGGGTGACTTCGCATAAAGTCATATTATATGGTGGATTAAACATATGAATGCCCATAAAGTGTTGTCTAATATTTTCGTCAAAATATTCACTTAAATCATTTATTGATAACCCTGAAGTTCCTGTACCAATTACGGTATGTGGTTGAATATATTTTGCTATTTTTTCATAAACACTTTTCTTAATATCAATGTCTTCACGAACGCTTTCAAAAACCAAATCAGATGCACCAATACACTCTTCTAAATCATCATATGTTTTTGGAATAAGATTTTTACCAATAGCTTCCGCCTTAACCGACATAGTTGCTTTAATTTGTGCTTTTTCTGCGGATTCCATATTACGGCATACCATATATACTTTTGCGTTTCCAAAAGATGCAAAAATTCCAGAAATATTACATCCCATTGTTCCGTTAGCGCCAATTATAGTAACCGTTTTAATATTCATTCTTTCTTCCCCCTAATATTGCTTATTTTTATTTTCTTGCGATCCACTGAAAGCTTCCATTGTAGCCGCATCGTCAGAATTAATGCCCTCTCGGATGAACACTTTCTTTATTGTTAAAAGCAGTATCTTCATATCACTAATAAAGCTGATGCCTTCTGTATATCTCACATCATATTCAAATTTTTCTTCCCAACTAATCGCATTTCTACCATTTATCTGTGCCAGTCCCGTCAGACCCGGTCTTACATTATGACGTTTTTTCTGATGCTCATTATATAGAGGTAGATACTGAACTAGCAGTGGTCTAGGGCCAATTATTGACATATCCCCTTTTAATATATTAATCAACTCTGGAAGCTCATCGAACGAAGTGTTCCGAAGAGTCTGCCCAAACTTCGTTAATCGTATTTCATCTGATAGTAATTCACCGTTTTTATCCTTCTTGTCCGTCATTGTCCTGAATTTATATAACATAAATATCTTTTCATATAATCCAGGTCTTTCTTGTCTGAATATAACCGGACTCCCTAATTTCACTTTTACTAGAACAGCTACTACCAGTAAAACAGGCGATAGTACAAGAATTGCGCATAAGGATAGGATAAAATCCATAGGTCTCTTAATGAGTTTTCTATACATTATCAATACCTACTTTCCAAACAATCCTCGGATAATTCCGATGATTTGCTCCATATCTTCTTCTGTATTCTTGATATCACTTGGCAGACATACTCCTCGATTAAAGATGTCTTCCGATACCGACATCTCCTCCTCTGTTGATTTTATGAAGTCACAATCTTTAAATACCGGCTGCAAGTGCATCGGCTTCCAGATAGGTCGAGATTCGATATTCTCCTTCTCAAGTGCAATCATAATATCAATTGGCTTAATATTGCTGCTTTCATCAATCGTAATACAGGATAACCAATGATTTGGTTCCGTATCCTTAAGCATTGGATTCATTGTAATTTCCATGATATCTTGAAAAGCTTTCTTATAGGTGTTATAAATCTTTCGTTTGAGTTCAATATGATGATCCAGAGAAAGTAACTGACCTCTTCCAATTCCGGCTACAATATTCGACATTCTATAATTATATCCAATTTCTTTATGTTCATAATGTCTTTCGTTCTCTCTTGACTGAGTAGCCCAGAATTGTGCTTTTTTAATTGCCTCAGCATCCTCTGAGATCAGCATTCCACCACCGGAAGTGGTAATGATTTTATTTCCGTTAAAAGAAAAGATGCCATAGCATCCGAAGGTTCCTGTCTGTTTTCCATGATAGGTTGCGCCAAGAGATTCTGCTGCATCTTCAATAAGAGGTACTTTATGTTCCTCACAAATCTTCATGATTTCGTCTAGTTTTGCCGGGGTTCCATATAAATGCACAAGAACAACTGCCTTTACGTTGGGATACTTAATAAATGCCTTGCGTAATGCAGCCGGATCCATGTTCCAGGAATCATATTCACTGTCAATAAATACAGGGACTGCTCCCTGGTAAGCGATTGGATTGCAGGTAGCTGAGAAGGTCAGTGAAGAGCAGAATACGATATCTCCCTGCTGCACCTCAGCTAATTTCAGTGCCAGATGGATTGCTGCAGTTCCGGCACTGACCGCTGTTGCGTGGGAGGATCCTACATATGCTGCTAACTCATTCTCAAATTCGTTCACATTAGGTCCTAAGGGTGCAATCCAATTGGTAGCAAATGCTTCTTCAATAAATTTCTTTTCGTTTCCATTCATTGTTGGTGATGCTAAGTAGATACGTTTTTTTGTCATTTTCTCGCCTCTTCATATTATCTATAGATTCTCTTCCATTAAAACAACAAGAAAATCTAAATATTATTTTCCTCTTTGGGAACATAGGTGGGAACTATATCTTTTATAACTCCCCTTATTCCAACTGGTTCTGAGCAGCATATTTCTTTGAGATTGTTAAGTTGACTTAGGAACCGCTCTTCATCGAATTCAATTGGATTACCAATATGAATCATCTTATTCGCAGTATCCTGCATCCCCTCTTCCGCCATCAGAAGTTCTTCATACAGCTTTTCACCAGGTCTGAGTCCTGTAAATTCTATCATAATATCTTCATATGGTTTATATCCCGATAGACGAATCAGATTTTCTGCTAATGTTAATATTTTCACCGGTTCCCCCATATCGAGGATAAAGATTTCTCCGCCCTTAGCATAAGCTCCTGTCTGTAATACCAGCGAAACTGCTTCCGGAATCGTCATAAAATATCTGATAATATCTGGATGAGTTACCGTAACCGGACCACCTGATGCAATCTGCTTCTTAAATAATGGGATTACACTTCCGTTTGATCCTAATACATTACCGAAACGAACTGCTACAAATTCCGTACTGGAACGTCTATTATAAGTCTGAATAATCATCTCACAGATTCTCTTGGATGCTCCCATGATATTGGTAGGATTTACTGCCTTATCTGTAGATATCATCACGAATTTCTCTGCACCATATTGATCAGCAGCCTGGACAACCTTCCAGGTTCCAAGTACATTATTCTTAATTGCCTCATTCGGACTGTCCTCCATCAGCGGTACATGCTTATGAGCTGCTGCATGGTAGATAATCTGGGGATGATAGGTTTCAAAAATCCAATTTATTCTGGCTGTATTACGAACGGATGCAATTAATACTACCAGATTTAATTCAGGAAACTTTTTCTTTAATTCCAGTTGAATATCATAGGCATTGTTCTCATAAATATCCACGATGATAAGCTGTTTCGGCTCTTTCGTCGCAATCTGCCTGCATAACTCACTTCCAATGGAACCACCACCACCTGTGACTAGTATTACTTTATCCTTGACATATCCCATGATGGAATTCAAATCAACAACAATCTGATCCCTGCCAAGTAAGTCCTCTACTTCAACATTACGTAACTTACTTATGGAAACTTCATCATTCACAAATTGATATATTCCGGGTAATATCTTCAAATCGCAGTCTGTCTGACTGCAGATATCAACGATTTCCTTTATCGTCTTCTTAGGAGCAGAAGGGATTGCTATAATAATTTCATTAATATGATACAGATTCACGCTTGCTATAATATTATCTCTGGTTCCAACCACCTTGATTCCATGTATAAATCTTCCCTGTTTTCCAAGATCATCATCAATCACGGCTTTCACAACAGTATTCTTGACATGGTCACTGTTCTTAATCTCTTTAATTATATTATAAGCTGCACTTCCGCCACCAATAATTAGAACTTTGTTCATATTTTCATCCGGTCCAACCTTATGAAAAAAAGAACGTATCATTCGGTAAGCAAATCGCGATCCAATAGTGAGTAATAACAGTACTCCACCATATAAGAAATAGTAACTTCTCGGAACATGATAATTCAATAAATTCATTCCAAGTAATTGAGTAAACGAAGCTAGCACACAGGCACTGAATACATTCTGCATCTCTACGAGACCGGCATACAGCCACATACTGTGATACATACGAAAGAGATAGAAAATCAGGATTGTAATTACTAAATTTATTGGAAAGTATTTCCATATAGATTCAATGAATAGTATATCAATCTTTCTTGGATCAAGGTCAAATCTTAATAACAAACCCATCCCACTAGAAGCCATGATAACTATAATATCACATGCCAATAAAAACATCCTACGTATTGCTAATTTCTTCTCAATAATTCTCCGTATCATGGTATTACCTCGCTTTATATTATGTCGATGATACTATTTTTTATCGACCTTGTTTATCATATCATATTCTGTTTTAATTTACTATTTATTTATCGTTGATTTTCCCAAATGTTTTACATCTATTTCATAGAATATTATGATTCATATTAGTGTCAAGAGTTCGATGACAAAATCACTGCTTACAGGAATGAAACGAATGCACTTTGCATAAATATTTAGTATATCATAACCTTTTACAACAAAAAATGCAAATGGCACGTTCTGTAATCTACTGTGATTTACTACATTTCACTATATTTTCAATGTTATGAACCTCCTACAGTTACCCTATTCAACTACTTAACGCTCTTCGCTGCTCTGGATAATTTTCATATAATATCCCATAAAATTAAGGGTAGCTTTATGATATGTCACTACCATGTCTCTCTGTCATTATAGCTAACCGGTTGCATAAAAAATCTCAAAACGTCATAAGCTTTGAAGCAACTTATTTTAACATTTTAGGATTCTTCAAATCAAAGATGAGATTATGCTAAGTTACCACGTAAATATAAGCTGAATTCTCTTATATATTCTCTACATTACACCAAAATTCACTCTGTCTTTTATACCAATAATTATTCTGTAATTGCTATATTGACTGTGAAATTTTCCAATGGCTTGCCAGATACCTCCATTAAGTGGTCAATACCTTTTTGGATAGTATCCTCGATTCGACTTAACGAAAGTGTAGCTATTGATGTACTAGTTAACTTGCTGAGGTCAATATCAAACATATTATCAGCATAAAATGAAATGACGACACCTTTATCATCAAATTCACTAAATTCACCCTCGTTTCTCAAACGATATGCTACTCCATCAATCGTTACCACAAACTGACAAGCATAGCATGCCCAATACTTAGTCCAATTTCCGGCTAGCGTTAGCTTAAGTATCTTATCACTGAGGTCTAGAGTGGCGGATGTCACTGTTATGGAGGAATCTATAAACTCAGTGAATGTTTTACTTATTGCCTTATATTCCTGACCCATAACATCTACAAACTTCACTTTAGACTCTGCTGTAGTAATTTCGATTGTATAAGAGGATGCTTTGGTACCAGTTTCGTTATAACAATAAACGTCATAAGAATCAACATCCCAAACTTCTTGATATTTATTCCATATATCACCATTGATCTTAATATCATAATCATCGATAAATTTTATTGTTGGAGATACTCGGAAGCAGATATACTTACCATCACTAGATACATATAATTTTTCTATTTGTGGTGTTGCATTATTAACAAATAAATTATCAGGAATATAAGAATCACTTATTGCTGTTCTATATAATATAAATCCACTCATTTTATTAGGAATATTAGCAAGGTCTGTGAAGCCTATTGTATTTGATGGTGTATACTCTATCCTTAAATTGCTTAAATCTATCCCTGTCGGATAAGTCAGTGACAAATCAATCCAATTATCATTGGAGGAGTATTCAGTCGAACTATTATGAATAGTTACCTTCGTAATACTTCCACTATTAATACCTGACACTTTGATTGCTCCTCCAGGTACTATACTTTTGGGGTCTAATGCTTCGCTTACAAATACTCGAATCGTCCTTTGTTGGCTTACTTCCGTAGTATTTACCGCATCCGACCAATAGGTTCCAAGAATATAAGGCTCATCGGTATCCGTAAAGCTGCTCATGGTATCACTTGTAAATACAATCTTAGTTGGAACCGTTGAAGTAGTATTAGCAGTCTTGATTACAAAGTAAGTAACCATACCTTCACCATTTGAGTTGTTAATTGAGAGGGGAATATCTACTATATTTGCATTTGTCACTTTAATGGCACCTGAATAATCACATGAAATCATATTATGATATAGTCCAGTCTCATTCATAGTATCTGTTCCAAGATGCCCATGGATAATAGAATTACTAGAGACATCCCATGAAGTATTATAGGTACTTACAATATAGTAAATAACTGCAGGCGATGCTTTAGAAGCAACTCCACTTTTTAATTTTAAGGATATTGTTACATTAGTAGTATCATTTACTTTTGTTCCTAGGTTTACATAAGGATAACCCACCTCAAATCGTTCATCTGTCTGGTATTTAGCCGTTTCATCTTTTGTGGTTGGAGTTGGCGTATCTGTAGTTTCCGTTGTTGGTGCAAATCCTGGAAACGTAGCTGCTCCACCTCCCATTGACGGTACTGTTGATATTGGTATGATAGAGTCAACTGGAGTAGGTGTAATACCATTTCTCGTGTTATCTTGTACACCTTGTGTATTTTCACCAATCGTTACTACTGTATCTGGAGTGGAAACCTGACTATCATCTCCATTAATTGTAGCCTTCTCAACTTTTCCCGCACCTGAAAGGACAGTTTCTTGTGCATCACTTATGACAGCATTTACTGTCGCACCTGCTAGCACATTAATTATAGTACCTGTAGCAGATTTGTCAGCAGTAATCGAGGCTATTGTTCCTTTATCAGCAATTTTAATTTCAGAATTTGATGCTTTTGCAAGAATATTGTTAACATTACCTGCAATATCCACTTTCGCTTTACTTGCTGTGACTGCAAGCGTTACATTATCAATTGTTGTTCCTTCGGTTAGCGTAAATGAAGTATTCATGCCAAAAAGCGTAATATCCGATATAGTCGCATTATCTGTAGATACATTGATACCCCTACCCATTATATTTACTGCTCCAAATGCTCCTTTCAGGATAACATCTTTACATCCGTCGTTAATATAAACCATCTGAACATAAGCATCACCTGTAACTTTTATACTAACAGCGTTATTAACTTGTACTATCACCATGGAGGGTATATTAGTTTTACCCATTATAATAACAGAGTTTTTCCCACCACCCCTTACGATTAATTTTCCTGTAATGGTTACATTATTCAAGGTGATTTCCTGATCAGCAACACCATCCCCGATAATCAGATTCCCGTTGACTGTTACATTGCTTAATTTCAAGTCTGGTTTATTCACAACAACATTACCAAAATATTCTTTGTTTGAGGTATTATTGGTTATTACTTTAGATACCAGCTCTGACAAATAAGCTTTGAAATCAGCCATAGTCATAGTATCACTGTATTTATGTTTACCAATCACTTTGCTTTTTGATGTTTCTAAAATGTTGGACAGAACCGTTGCTGCAAAGCTATATGTCGCCTTCACCGTAGATTTATAAATCTTGTCTTCTTCATACGGAACAATGTAACCCGCATTATACGCAATCGACATAACTGAATAATATTTGTCACTTTTTTTATAATTGACTATGTCCTTCATCTCTTTCGATTTTACTGTTGCACCAAGTAAGGAATTAACCATCTGACAAATCTGTCCTCTAGTAATTGCTGCCGTAGATGTCTTTGCCTTGGATGCAGCTAATACCTGATTTGATGGAAGAATACTAAACATCATGCATACCATTAAAACTAATGATACGATTTTTTTAACTTTGCAACTCATAAGTACCTCCTTATTTTTTTCACTAAAAAAGAAGCCTTTTTTGCAAGCCTTCTTTCTGTCCATCTAATCCGTAAATGAAATAGATACATTATGTATAGCCAGCATCTTAATTTCTTAATCTACTGTCTTTCTGTTTCTTGTTGTTAATTCCCCCATGATAATAGCAACTATTGTTGCTTTTTATAAAATCCTGTAAATATTCTATCATAATCCATTTATACTATCAACTCATTTTAGCCATATTTATGTCATTTCTGGTGATTCATGCTGATTTTAGTTTCATTTAATTCCATAATCTATTACTCTATTGTTCCGTTATCTACTATCCTAATAAGCACACAAATTGAGTTTTCATCTTTTGGCATTTTACAAAATAGAAGATGCAACAAACCTCTGTATTCATTCTATACTACCTAAAGTAAAAATGTGCCTCCAACCCAACTTCTTCCTGAGTTCTAAGAGGCACATCATTCATAGCATAAAACAGTCACACCGAATTGCTTTTAAGTTTAGATTATTCAAAAAGTGAAAGAAGTACACCGGCAGCAACCGCAGATCCGATGACACCTGCTA
>Ga0209125_1002487_pt1 | contig 14130 bp, 10 predicted proteins | sample BarGraIncub1131A_FD_184503 | JGI IMG/M metagenome (GOLD analysis project Ga0209125, IMG submission 184503) | Arctic peat soil microbial communities from Barrow, Alaska - Barrow Graham LP Incubations 11-31A (SPAdes) (version 2) | ecosystem: Environmental > Terrestrial > Soil > Wetlands > Peat... | reverse complement strand
ATAATTGAAAGAGGTTCGAAAAAAATTTTCTTTGCTGGGGATACTGCCTATACTGATGTATATAAAGATTTAATAGCTGATGTTGCTATTATGCCTGTGGGTTGCTATAAACCTGATGAGTTTCAAGATTTGCATTGTACTCCTCAACAAAGCTTTAAAATGTTTAAAATGACAAAAGCTAAAATTATGATCCCAATACATTACAAAACGTATATTTTAGCTCAAGATAAAGATGATGTTACTAGTAATACTTTAAGAAAAATAAATGACGGAAGCATAAAAATTATTGATGTTGGTCAAACCGTAAAACTAAAAGATTCTAAATAAAAATAACACACACTAAAACCTTTTAAAAGGTCAGTGCCTGTTATTTTTATACAAATAGATCTTCAATATCATTTTGGCTCATCTGAGATAAAAATAATTCTGCTCCTGTATCCTCATTAATAACACTATCAGTGATTTCTTTTTTCTTTTGTTGCAATTTAAATATTTTTTCTTCTATAGATCCTCTTGCTATTAATTTTATAACCTCCACTGTTTTCTTCTGCCCAATTCTATGAGCTCTATCTGTAGCTTGAGCTTCCACTGCTGGGTTCCACCATGGGTCAAAGTGTATTACCATATCTGCACCGGTAAGGTTTATACCTGTACCTCCTGCCTTTAGAGAAATTAAAAATACCTGAGACTCTCCTGCATTAAAGTTTTTCACCATTTCTACTCTTTTTTCCGTTTTCGTTGAACCATCAAGGTACATATACTTTATTCCATTGACCTCTAACCTATTTGAAATATTCTTTAATACTCGTGTAAATTGAGAAAATATTAATATTCTGTGGCCCACCGATAAGCTGTTTTCTAAAATTTCATCTAATGCTTCCATTTTTCCACTTCCACCATTATAATTTTCTATAAAAGTAGAAGGATCACAACATATCTGTCTTAGCCTTGTTAATAATGATAATACTTTAAATTTGCTTTTATTGAACCCTTTCGCCTCAATATCTTCTTCAAGTTCCCCTTTTGCATCCTTTAAATAGGCTAAGTATACTTTCTTCTGCTGCTCCGTCATTTCTACTGAAATCCTATGCTCTATCTTCGAGGGCAAATCTTTTGCAACTTCAGCCTTTGTACGCCTAAGTATAAATGGTTTTACATGATTATTTAATTCTTGAAGGGCTTCCTTGCTACCATCTTTAACAATTGGAGCTTCATATTTTTTAGAAAAAGCACTGTGATTTAACATATAACCAGGCATTATAAAGTCAAAAATTGACCAAAGTTCCGTGAGAGAATTTTCAATAGGCGTCCCTGTAAGTGCAAATTTACTTTGGGCATTAATACTTTTAACTGAATGAGCATTTTGTGAATTAAAATTTTTAATAAACTGTGCTTCATCTAAAAAACAGTATCTGAATTCTATTTTTTTATAGTCTTCAAGGTCTCTCCTTATAAGTGAATAGGAAGTAATTACTATATCAACATCATTAATGTCTTGTTTTTGTTCTTCCCTCTGTTTTTTATTTCCAGATATCACCTTGCAATTTAGTGTGGGCGCAAACTTTTCTATTTCATCCTTCCAATTGTATACTACTGACGTAGGACACACAACGAGAGAAGGTAATATATTCTCATTTTCTTCAACTTCTGATTGAATAAATGCTATAGCTTCAAGTGTTTTACCGAGTCCCATTTCATCTGCTAGTATTCCTCCAAATCCACAGCTTGCAAGAGTTTTTAACCACTTAAATCCTACCTTTTGATAATCTCTCATTATACTATCCAAACTTTTAGGCACGACAACTTTCAACTCTTTTATATCCTTTACAGTGTTAACCAAATCTCTAAACTTTTTATTTGTATCCACAAAATCCATCTGCTCTCTTTTTAATTTTTCCTCTATATAGATGGCATTATATTTGGATAGTAGAATCTTATTCTTTGAAATATCGCTATCCTTTATATTTAGATACTCTATCATTTGGGCAACTTTTAGTATGTTATTTGAATCTAATAATACAAAACTACCATTTTTAAGCCTATGATACCTCTTTTTCTCTCTTAAAGATGCGAAAATACTACTAAGCTCAATATTATCTACCCCATCTATGCTGAAGCTGAATTCTAAAAGATTATCCTTATTCAGTGATACATTTGACTTATATCCCGAACTTCCATGCACCTTAATTTTCTTAAATTCTTCTGAGTAATATAATTCCGCCACTAGCTGAAGTTTCTCGAGGCCAGAAACTAAAAACTCTAAAAGTTTTTCTTCATCCTTTATTTCAAAACCCTTATCAGTACTCACAAACCCAAAGTTATGAAATATATTTATAATATTCATTTCCTTATCCATGTCCCTTACAAGTGCTCTTCCCTCTTGTGCTTTGTTTTCTTCATTATTAACGGGATTTATCTCTATATCTCCATACTTAAAAGTTATATGTACCTCTACATGTTCAGATTTTTTTTCAAAATAAACAATTGCCTTAAGCTCTTCTATATAAAATTCTTTTTCTAGGGATTTATCTATGGAAACTTTATTGCTTATCTTATTTAAAGTTGGAAGCACAAATGATGCTACATTATCCTTTTCTTCTTCATAAAATTCTATGAAATTATCATTTTCCTCTTTAAGTCTATTATAAAAAGGTAAATATGCATCCCTTTGATTAATAGGAGGCTCATATATTTTGCCTTCATAAAAAAAGAATTCACCATTGCTGCTTAAAGCAGTAGGTATATGTTCTTCTTGCTGGAGTATAAATTTATTATCTTCTCTATTAATTTTGAATTCTAGGGGCATAGGCTCTTGTTCTATATGAACATTAGTAAAGGTCTCACCTTCTATTACCACAGTTAAATCCCTATTGTATAAGCATTTAAATAATCTTTTAATCATGCTATCTGTAAAAAAGGCTTTTTTACCAGACAAAAACCTTATCGTATTGCTCCTATATGTATCTGTACTCTCTGCCACGGACTGCAGTTCACTTGCCTCTTTGAAAAGCTCTATAATATTTAAGTCTTCTTCTTTAAAATAGTGTATATAAGGGTTGTATGTGAATTTTTTACCAAACTCCAAAGTCTCAAAACTTTTATTATAGCAGATAAAAAACTCTTTTATGTTTTTAACTACATAAAGCTTATCCTCACCAATCTTCAAACTAATAAAAGATTTCTTGTTATCGCTAGTAGACTCATGCTCATATTTTATCTCCACATTTAAATTTACTTTTACCCTTGGGGCACTACTTATATTTTTAGTTATTTGTTTAATCAAATTATTTGTTTTACGAATTTTTTTTAATTTTATAATTTCTTCTTTTTCGTAAGAATATTTTAATAACGTAGCAACTACATGGTTACACATTCTAGTCTTACCATAGAAACCATAATATGCATTGCAATCGCAATGATACATTATAAAGGGCACAATGTTATTAAAGCTAGCCTCTACTTTATACTGAGTAACCACAGAAGATACTACCTTTGAAGTTATTTTAGTTTCCTTAAAGTTTCCTTGATCTGTTATTTCTATATCTATAAACTTAACTTTATCATTTAAATAATCCTCTCTCCCAATTTTAAAGCCAGCTTTATCACTATTTTTTTTTATAATTGCTTCGTTAATATCAATCAAAAATTTCACCACCCCAAATTTTTCTTGTTTTACAGTTTATTAAAAAAAGCATACGTTATTATTATATACTTAACACACCATTATTTTCTACACTCTTTAAACTTAAACTTATTATTTTTAAAACAGTATACAAACCCCATATTTTCCAAGTTAATCTTCCCAAAATATATCATAAAAAAAGCACGCTCAAAAACTAAACGAGTGTGCCAAAATATCTTCATTTTTATTATACAATATCATTCATATTATTTTTTATGATCTTTGAACGTTAGATGCTTGTGGTCCTTTTTGCCCATTTACTACATCAAATTGAACTTCTTGACCCTCATGCAGATCCTTTCTTGGTCCCTCTTCTTTTATTGCTAAATGATGTACAAATACATCTTCACCATCTTGGGCGGATATAAATCCATATCCTCTTTCAACATCATACCACTTTACTATACCTGTTTTCATATATTTTCCTCCTTGTCGCTATCTTAAATTCGAAACAATTAAAAGCCTAAATATAGTATTAGCTTAAATATCTAACTAATACTTTTAACATAGATTAATTTGGCTTACTTATTGATTATAAATTTAATCATCGATTTTAGAATTTAATATAAAAAAAGGTAACCCTAGCAAAATAAACTTTATGCTGGGATTACCTATATTCATTATGGTACAATATTATTGTTTTAAATTATGATTGGCTAGGATGGCAGGATTCGAACCTGCGAATGCCAGAGTCAGAGTCTAGTGCCTTACCGCTTGGCTACACCCCAATAGAAAAAATAAATGGTGACTCCTAGGGGAATTGAACCCCTGATTCCACCGTGAGAGGGTGGTGTCTTAACCTCTTGACCAAGGAGCCTTATTAGTTATTTGCACTACGAAATATAGTATACCTCTTAATTTAGTATAAGTCAAATATAATTTAATAAATAAGATAATTATTTGTTTTTATAAATAATTATCTTATTTATTTGAATATATCTTACTAAAAATACAAAAAATCCCTGCTTTTGCCCACTTCCGCTAATGTTAAAATTTGTTTTATATGTTTTTTAATATATTATTAATATTATTACTAACTTTTACTCTATTTTCATAAACCCACTGTTCATCGAAATCCAATTTGAATATTTTAGAGAATGAATAATAAAGATTTATTTTTTGGTAGTAATTCTCTAACTCATAGAGGTCATCTAATAAACATTGTGGTTTTGAAACAATTTCTCTTTTAGCTATGAATAACTCGTCTACATAATTTAAAAACGCACTCATCATTTTATCATTTGAAACATCAAAAGGAATTTTTAGTAATCTCCATTCAGTTGTCTCCTCCAATTTGTAACTCCTTAAATTATCTAATATCACTAAGTACTCACTTATATCCATTTTTTTATAAAAATTAATATTTTCTTCTTTTATACTCCATAATGCTAATTTCTCCCTAAGTGATAAATTGCTAATTTTTAATATAGCTTCACTTGGCCCTATCACACCCTCTTTTATGATAACATCACTACACTCTAAACTCTCTCGTATAAACTCTTGTGTATTACCATAAGATGCTACATATCCAACCTCATATATCCCTTTTCTACCTGCTCTCCCCGCTATCTGTTTCACTTCTTGAGGAGTTAAATATCTTACCTCATTACCATCGAATTTTTTAATATCCATAAATATTATTCTTTTTATAGGAAGATTTACCCCCATACCTATAGCATCAGTGGATATTAGAATTGTACTTTCATTTTTAATAAACTGATTGTACTGTTTTTTTCTTACTTCTGGTGGCAAATCTCCATAAATTAAACTTGCTTTTATTGCTAAACCTGAGTAATGATAAGCTAGTTCTAAAACTTTTTTCTTTGAGAATGCAACCAGCGCATCACCTTCTTGAATACTCTTATATGAAAATGATACATCTTCCATTATAAGAGGAACCTTTCTCTTATATTCTATAATTTCATATTCCTCTAAGCAATCCTCTATTATTTTTATAAGAAGTTCCTTTACATTCACTGCGCCACAAATATGTATCTCTTTGCTTTTAAGCCCTAGAATGGCTCTTGTCCATGCTGACCCTCTTTTGTCGTTAAATATCATTTGAATTTCGTCTATAATACCAACCTCATACTCTTCCCTTATATCTAATTTTTCTATAGTACAACACATATGAGCCGCATCTTGAACCTTTATCTCTTCTTCTCCAGTTGCAAGATTACATTTTACACCTTCTTTGTTTAATTTTTCAAAATTTTCAAGTGCTAATATTCTTAACGGAGAAAGATAAATTCCTTTTTTTGACTCCTTAAGCCTGATCATGGCATTATATGTTTTTCCAGTATTAGTTTCACCCAAATGCAAATAAAACTTCCGCTTATATTTTCTTGCTTCATAATATTCATCTTTAGGATTAAACGGAAATACACGATCAAATTCTCTAGTTATAAGTTCAGGAATATGCTCCGTAATTAATACACTTATAATTCCTGATTTTAAATAACTTGCCTCCTTATTTTTTAAAATGCTCTCAAAATTAAAATTAGTACTGTTTCTTTTATTGTAGTCGTCAACAAGCCTTCTCGATATGTATCCCAGTAACTCCAAATAATTTTCATAAACTCTTTTATATTCTTTAAAGTTTTCTATTTCAAAGAGCTTCAATTCCTTCATTTTTTTTCTAACTGAGGCTTCATGTTCCCATAGTGCATTAGACTTAGTATGCTTTACTATTTCTTGCATTTGAGCAAATTGATTTTTTATTCTTTTAAAATTTCTCTCTATAGCTCCCTTTTTCATTTTAATTCCTCCAATCATGAGTGGATATGAACATGAAAATATATAAAAAATTAAAATGCAGATGATATAAACTTTTTATTTGTTTTCATGTGGCCTATTATTATATATTCTCACAATTATGAGTTAATCATACGTCTTTAAATAACACAATAAAATAAACACTAATTACTTCTAAAAGCCAAGAATGCATCTTTCCCCCGGTTATTCATCAAGCGCACCAAAAGGCTCATCCAGTAGCATATATCCGTGGATGACATATATGTTCTAAGTATTTTAATGAAACTTTATTTAGTATATGCTCTAAAATAATAATCAAAACAATAGAATAAACCCTCTGCTCATACTTAAGCGAAGGGTTATCTAAACATATAACTTGCCATTTATGTAGTACCACTTAAAATCTAAATGCAAGTCATATTTTCCCTCCGCTGGTATTATCCAATTCAGGTTATACGGTTCGAAACTTACTGTTTCCTCTCAGACAAAACTATTGACTCCCCAAGTTTTAATATTAAATTAGTTTACACATATATGTTACTTAAAGTTACATGCAATATCAAACTATTTTAAAAACTCACATTTTATTAAGTACACTCATTTTTAACACTTTTTATTATCTTCAAACTTTTCAATATATTCCCTAAGTTCGTCTATCTGTTTTTGCAAATCTATACTGCTAGCACTTGAATTACTTTTCCCATTATCTCCACCTTGATTTGCTGCTTGGGATTGGATATTTTGAGCTTGAGCGGCTATTGTTAAAATAATCTGTCCCACAGCCTCTAAAAAATTTCCTATTACATTTTGTTGACTAGCACTAAATTTAGAAGCAATAATAAGACCTAACACTGTTGCTAATGCTGCTAATTCACTTGGTGTGTATTCTTCTATTTCTTTCATATAATACTCCTTTAAAATATTATCATATTATATTATATTCATTTAATAAAAAAGTGAAAATGAATATTATTTAGGTAAATGTAGGTCCTAGAATTATACTAATTCATATATTACTCATAAGGGGTGGTATATATGTATGTTTCTACTAACAGAAAATTTGCAGACATTGTGTTTGAAGGAGGCGGAATTAAAGGTATTGGTCTTGTAGGTGCGTTAAAAATTTTTGAAAATAAAGGGTATTGTTGGAAGAATATCTCTGGAAACTCTGCTGGGTCCGTTGTAGCTGCACTAGTTGCAGTAGGATACTCATGTGATGAGATAAAAAAATTAATGCTAAAACTAGATTACAAAAAAATTGCTGATAAAAGCCATTGCAATATACCTATTTTCACAAATACTCTCAATTTACTTTTTAAAAAAGGTATTTTTAAGGGAAATTATATAGAAGACTGGATTAATGACGCTCTGTCGAATAAGTTAAAACTTGCAAACAGAAAAAAAGTTACCTTCGGAGATTTAATTATTCCAGATGAAAGAGGTATTCTTTTAAATAATAGCAAGTATAAAAGAAAATACAAATTGCATATTATAGCAACTGATATTAGTCGTGGAAAAATGATAATACTACCAGAAGACATTGCCGAATATGGAATAAATCCCGATGAACTTCCTGTAAGTTTGGCAGTCAGAATGAGCATATCCATTCCATATTTTTTTCAACCAATAAAATTAAATAATTCACTTACTAATAAAAAATCTCTCATTGTTGATGGTGGTGTTTTAAGCAATTTCCCTGTTTGGATTTTTGATGTAAACGGTGTTCCTAACTGGCCAACTATCGGTTTTAAACTCGCAGGTAACAAAGAAATAAGAGAACATAAAATCACGAATATCTTAAATTTCACTAGCTCAATTATCGAGACTATGCTGGAAGCACAAGATGATATTCATATAAGAGAAATGGATTTCTTGCGAACTGTAAAAATTGATACTCTTGATATTAAAACCACCGATTTTAATATCAATAATAAAAAAGTTATGGATCTGTATAACTCTGGTGAATCTTGTGCAAAAAAATTTCTTGAGAATTGGGATACTGATTTTAAAAGACACAGACTTCTTAGGGATAATTTTAATCGCTTCTATAAAGAACCAAAAATCAAAAATACAATTTAAACTTACTTAAAGTGACTTATTCAACTACCTTGAGATATAAAACAAACAATTTTTTCATTCTAAAATATAGCAAAAAAAACACGTAGCAGGTTGGTAGTTCCTGTTACGTATTTTTATTTAAAAGAGTGTATTACCACTATTAAAGTAGTTTTTACATTTCTTTTTTTATACCCCTACTTAAAGTATTTTCATAATCAATAAATTCATATACATCTTGATCAAATAAATCACTAAATCCCTTAAGCTCATCTAAATTTAATTCTTCTATTGCCTTATGTTTTTTCTCACAGTTTATAACAATAGTTCCTATAACTGCATGGGCATCTCTAAATGCCATTCCCTTTTTAACAAGGTAATCTGCAGCTTCCGTAGCATTTAAAAAACCTCTTTTAACTGCATTATGCATATTATCTTTTTTAATTTTTAAGGATCCTAGCATTTCATTCATAACCTTTATACATTTAAGAACTGTGTCAACTGAATCAAAGAAAGGCTCTTTATCTTCTTGCATATCTTTATTATAGGCAAGTGGGATTCCTTTCATAGTTGTAAGCAGACTTATTAAATCTCCGTACACTCTTCCAGTTTTTCCTCTTATAAGTTCTGCTGCATCTGGATTTCTTTTTTGTGGCATTATGCTACTACCAGTCGAGAACTCATCACTAATTTCAACGAAATCAAACTCCTTAGTACTCCATAAAATAAGTTCCTCACTTAATCTACTAAAATGCATCATTATTATAGAAAAATCTGATAGAAGTTCTAGTAAATAATCACGATCACTTACACCATCCATAAAATTAACTACAGGTTTTTTAAACCCAAGTTCTCTTGTTGTAAAACTTCTGTCTGTTTCATATGTTGTTCCAGCAAGTGCACAACATCCAAGAGGGTTTTCGTCCATAATTTCAATAGCACTACTAAGCCTTTTCTTGTCTCTTGTTAGCATATTGTGATATGCCATTATATGTTGTTTAAAAGTAACCACTTGCGCTCTTTGCATATGTGTATAGCCTGGCATTATAAAAGCATTATCACTACCTATTTTTTCTATAGTGCTTAAAATAATATTTAAATTATCAATAACTTCAAAGGTCTTGTACTTTGAATATAATCTCATGTCCACTGCGACCTGATCATTTCGACTTCTTGCTGTATGAAGTTTTTTACCTACATCACCTATCTTTTTTGTAAGTTGTATTTCCATAAAGCTGTGAATATCCTCGAAGTCGCCTTCAATTTTTAATTTACCTTCTTGAATATCTGATAAAATAGAATTCAAACCGTTAACTATATTTACGCTTTCATCATTTGTTAAAATACTACATTTCGCAAGCATTTTTACATGAGCTATACTACCCATAACGTCTTCATAATATAATCTTTTATCAAAGCTTAGAGAACTGTTAAAGTCCTCCATAAGCTTACTTTCTTTTTCAATAAATCTTCCACCCCAAAGTTTCATATTATCACCTACTGTACCTTCTATATATTTTGTAATTTTTCCTAGTAGTTATTTAAATGCTTATATGCTTTTATTTTACTTGGTAAAGAAAATAAATTAATAAATCCTTCTGCATCCTTATGATCATATAGTACACTTGAACCAAAAGAAGATATACTTTCATCATATAATGCATTAGGTGATTCTTTACTTGCTACCATAATATTTCCTTTATAAAGCTTTAATTTAACACTACCTGTTACAGTTTCTTGAGTTTTATCTACAAATGCATCAAGAGCTTCTCTCATAGTAGTAAACCAAAGTCCATCATAAACAAGTTCTCCATATTTTTGTGATATCTGGTATTTATAATGAAGTGTATCTTTATCTATGGTTATTTCCTCTAGTTCTTTATGTGCTGCATAAAGAACAGTACCACCTGGAGTTTCATAAATTCCTCTTGATTTCATTCCCACAAGTCTATTTTCTACTAAATCTACAATACCTATTCCATTTTCTCCACCAATTTTATTTAATACCTTAACAACATCAATTGGTTCAAGTTCAACGCCATTTACTTTCTTCGCAATTCCCTTTTCAAAATATATATCTACAAAAACAGGTTCATCTGGAGCTTGTTCTGGAGGTGTAACCATAAGGTACATTTCTCTTTTGTGATCATTTTTAAAATCTTCAATATCTCCGCCTTCGTGACTTGCATGCCATAAGTTTTGATCAACTGAATATATTTTCTCTTTAGTAACAGTTATTTCTATGCCTCTAGCATTTGCATAATCTATAGCATCTTCTCTTGATTGTATATCCCAGATTCTCCAAGGAGCAATAATCTTTATAGAAGGATCAATTGCTGCTATTGCGACCTCAAATCTAACCTGATCATTTCCTTTACCAGTACATCCGTGGCATATATATTTTGCCCCTTCTTTATGTGCAATTTCTACTAGCTTTTTAGCAATTAATGGTCTTGCATAAGCTGTACCTAATAAATACTTTCCTTCATATGTAGCATTTGCTTTAACTCCTTTAAATACGTAATCTTTAATGAATTCAGCTGTTAGATCCTCAATATAAATTTTTATGGCACCTGATTTTAAAGCCTTTTTCTCAATTGCCTTCATATCATCTTCTTGTCCAATATTAATGCAAGCTGCTACAACATCCATATCATAGTTTTCCTTAAGCCAAGCTATTATAATAGAAGTATCTAATCCTCCTGAATATGCTAAAACTACTTTCTCTTTCATTTTAAAATCCCCTTCCAATTTTGTTCTGCGTTTTAATATGTTTACTATTATTAGGATGTACCCTATAATACCTTATTTAAAAACATTTTAGTTCTTTCTTCTTTAGGATTCGAGAAAAATTCATCTGGCATTCCTTCTTCTACTATTTTTCCTCCATCCATGAAAATTACTCTGTCAGCCACATCCTTTGCAAACCCCATTTCATGGGTTACAACAACCATGGTCATGCCTTCTTTTGCAAGATCTTTCATTACTCCTAGAACCTCTCCAACAAGCTCTGGATCTAAAGAAGATGTAGGTTCATCAAAGAGCATTATGTCAGGCCTCATAGCCAGTGACCTTGCTATTGCTACTCTTTGCTTTTGGCCTCCTGATAACTTTGACGGGTAGTCATCAACCTTTTCAATAAGCCCTACCTTCTCAATAATTACTTTCGCTCTCTTTATAACTTCTTCTCGAGGCTCGTGTTTTACGGTGATAGGAGCCTCTATAACATTTTGCATTACAGTCATATGATGAAACAGATTGAAATTTTGAAATACCATTCCTACTTTTTCAATTGTATTTCTCATATGCTTTCTGTTTTTTGTGTTCAGCTTTTCCCCTTCAATGAAAACCTCTCCCTTATTAGGGATCTCAAGGTGATTTAAGCACCTAAGAAATGTGCTTTTTCCAGAACCAGAAGGGCCTATTATAACTAGTACTTCTCCTTTTTTAACAGTCACATTTAAGTTCTCAAAGACCGTAAGACTACCAAAACTCTTAGTTAAATTTTTAGTTTCTATCATATACACTGTGTCTCACCTCTACTAATATACTGACAGTTTTTTTTCATAATATGAAAATACTGTAGTAAAAATTGTTGTCATTAAAAGATATAAACATGCTGTCATAAAGAAAACTTCTAAAGGTCTAAAGCTTGAAGCATATAATAACTGTGCTGTTCTCATAACTTCAACCATAGCAATTGTTGATACGAGTGAAGTATCCTTAAGCATTGTTATAAACTCATTACCAACTGACGGAATAATTATTTTAAAGGTTTGCGGTAATACAACTCTTTTCATAGTAGCTAAATAAGTAAAACCTAATGATTTACAAGCTTCAAATTGCCCTTTATCTACTGATAGTATTCCACCTCTAATTATCTCTGCCATATATGCCCCTGAATTTAAGCTAAGTCCTATTAATGCTGTTTGAAATGCTGAAAACTCAATTCCTGCATATGGAAATCCATAATAGAATACGAATAATTGAAGAAGCATTGGTGTTCCTCTAAAGAGCCATGTATAAAATCCAGCTAAGTTAACCAATAACTTATTTTTAGAAAGTTTTAGCATGGCTGTAACCATTCCAATTAGACTTCCAAACACTACTGATATTATAGTTAATTCCATGGTAATCAAACAACCTTTTAATAATACAGGAAACATTTCTTTCATAACATTTATATCCATTCTTGTTCCTCCTGGTATATCTTCAAAGAGAATAGCAACAATTATTTGTTACCTTCCTATTTTTTATATGCGTCAAATCCGAACCACTTCTGTGAAAGCTTAGAGAGAGTTCCATCTGCTTTAAGTTCATTAAGGGCCTTTTGTACTGCTGCTTGTAATTCCTTATCTTGTTTTTTAAATCCTATTCCAATTGGCTCTTCACTAATTTTCTCTTTTAGAACTTGATACATGCCTGGTTTCTTTGATACGTAATACCCACCAACTTGAGCATCCATAATTACTGCATCTACTCTACCAGTAGACAATTCTTGGAATGCCTCTGTAATTTTATCATATTTTTTAACTTCTTTTAACCCTTTCATTGCAGTAGCTGCGGTATCTCCTGTAGAACCCAATTGACAAGCTACAACTTTGCCCTTTAAATCAGCTAAATTCTTTATTTTAGTATTTCCTTGTTTTATTGCTGCTACTTGTCCGCCCATTACATAAGAATCAGAAAAACCTATGCTTTTTTTTCTCGTCTCTGTAATACTCATGGCTGAAATTATAACATTAAATTTTGATGAGCCTAGAGCTAAAAGTATTCCATTAAAATCTGTAGATGTATACTCTGTTTTTACACCTAATTTCTTTCCTACTGCATCTCCCAAATCCACATCAAAACCCACTAATTTATTGTTAGCATCTCTAAATTCCATCGGAGGATAAGAATCATCTAATCCTACAGTTAACTTACCAGATTTTTTAACTGCTTCTAGTGAATTGAGTTTTTCCTGTTTTTGACCACATCCTACAAATAATACACCTGCCATAGTAACTATTAAAATAATTGACATGATTTTTTTCAATTGTACCACTCCCCCATTAATAATATAAGTTTATGAATATTTATACATTATTATGCATATCACATAATTTTTCTTATTTTTTTAATTTTCAGTTTTTTTCGTCTCATAACATTGATTTAACTAGCTTTCTTTTATCTATTATATATTACTTTTTATAATAAAGCAATGCTTATTTCGTGTTTTTTATTCATTATATACGACGCTTATGCATACAAGAAAGTAAAAGCTTTCAAAACTAATATATTTTGTTCATTTTCAGTAATAATAAAGTCCAAAGTGCCCTTAGCTTCATCGAGCTAAGGGCACTTCCGTTTATAAGGCATTATTTTTTTATATAAGAATTTATTCCGCCATATTAAAAACTTCCAAATTTTCACTCACAATATTTTTCTTCACTAATTCTACTAGCGCCTTCGCAGTGTCAAGTGAAGTTAATACACCTAAAGAATTCTCAATAGCTGTTCTTCTAATTCTAAAACCATCTGTTTTCGAATCATTTCCTTTAGTAGGTGTATTTATTACTAAATCAACCTGTCTACTCTTAATCACATCAATGATATTAGGTGTCCCTTCTGTGATCTTTTTAACCTCCACCGCATCA
>Ga0209125_1002486_pt1 | contig 14131 bp, 12 predicted proteins | sample BarGraIncub1131A_FD_184503 | JGI IMG/M metagenome (GOLD analysis project Ga0209125, IMG submission 184503) | Arctic peat soil microbial communities from Barrow, Alaska - Barrow Graham LP Incubations 11-31A (SPAdes) (version 2) | ecosystem: Environmental > Terrestrial > Soil > Wetlands > Peat... | reverse complement strand
ATTCTGGGTAGCAAAAGCTCCAGCAGGCGAGTGTGGGGTCAAAGACCAGGTCAACTAACTTAATATATAAAAACTCCTAATATTATATTAGGAGTTTTTATTTTTTATCATATAAAAATATGGGCTATATATACTTATTTGAGAATGTCTTTTTAAAATCTCATGTAATATAACTATAGCATAAGGTCTACCTACAAACAATGGACAATGTACGTAAATAAACAGGGGAATAATAAGCAATATTGTGATAATACGCTTTAAATTGAATTAATATTATGTAAATTCTGATTTTGATGGTTGCTATTTATTATTAAAAGTAATAATATATAAATACAACTATATAACATGCTTAGCAATCTAGCATTGTATAGATATTAGAGAGGGGCTGGACAGTATGAAAGTTAAGATAATAGGGAAAAACATAGAGATAACAGAGGCCTTAAAAAATATCATGGAAAAGAAAATATCTAGATTTGATAAATATTTTAATCCAGATGTGGAAGCACAGATAACTTTGGGTGTTCATAAAAATAGACATACTATAGAAGTTACAATTCCTTTTAATGAAGTTGTTTTAAGAGCAGAAGAGCAAAATGAAGATATGTATACTTCTTTAGATCTTGTTGTTGATAAATTAGAAGGACAAATTAGAAAACACAAAACAAAATTAGAAAAAAGAAATCGTGGAACTTCTCTTAAATTTAAAGGCATACCACTATATACTAATAATAATGAAGAAGATATGGATCCTAAAATAGTAAAGACAAAGAAATTTGCATTTAAACCTATGTCAGCAGAGGAAGCAGTGCTTCAAATGGAATTGGTTGGTCATAGTTTTTTCGTATATATGAGTGATGAAACATCCGAAGTGCACGTGGTGTATAAAAGAAAAGATGGGAATTATGGATTGATAGAGCCAGAATTTTAATAAGATTTATCAAAAGGACTAAAGTAAGCATATCTTTACTTTAGTCCTTTTTTAATTTTTAGGATAAAACTTGTATTCTGCACAATATGCAATAAAAGATTATTCATAATTAACTTGATAATAAACAAATCATATAAGTTGAATAGCGACAAATTAAGTGGTATACTTTATATTGTATATTTAGGAATTATTAAATTGTATATTAAGGATTATTAAAATGTATATTAAGAATTATTAAAATGAATAGTGAGGATGGAAAATATGAAATTTTTTAACAAGTTATTTGGTAGTTATAGTGACAGAGAAATAAAAAGAATAATTTCAACAGTAGATAAAATTGAGGAATTAGATTCAAAAATGACTAGTTTAACTGATGAAGAACTTAATGCAAAAACAGAGGAATTTAAGGCTAGGTTAAATAAAGGCGAGACTTTGGACGATATATTACCTGAAGCCTTTGCAGTAGTTAGAGAGGCTTCATGGAGAGTTCTTAATATGAAGCATTTTAGAGTACAACTAATAGGTGGAATAATACTACACCAAGGAAGAATAACTGAAATGAAAACTGGTGAAGGAAAGACACTAGTTGCGACACTTCCATCATATTTGAATGCACTAACTGGCAATGGAGTTCACATAGTTACAGTTAATGATTATCTTGCAAAAAGAGATAGAGATGAGATGGGGAAAATACATGAATTCTTAGGGCTTTCTGTGGGTGTAATTATTCATGATATAGACCAAACTCAAAGACAAGCGGCCTATAATTCAGATATAACCTACGGAACAAATAACGAATTTGGATTTGATTATTTAAGAGATAATATGGTTGTTTATAAAGAAGAAAGAGTTCAAAGAAAATTAAACTTTGTAGTCGTGGATGAAGTTGACTCAATATTAATAGATGAAGCTAGAACTCCACTTATAATATCTGGAGAAGGAGAAAAGTCTACAGATTTTTATAAGGTAGCAGATTATTTTGTTAAGGGACTAGTGAAAGAAGAAGATTATACTATAGATGAAAAAGCTAGTGCTGTTATATTATCTGATGCAGGTATTGATAAAGCTGAAAACTATTTCCACTTAGAAAATTATGCTGATGCAGCAAATATGGGTGTACAGCACCATGTGGTTCAGGCTTTAAAAGCAAACTACATTATGAGAAAAGATAAAGACTATATGGATAAAGATGGAGAAGTTATAATTGTAGATGAGTTTACTGGAAGACTTATGGAAGGCAGAAGATATAGTGATGGACTTCACCAAGCTATTGAAGCAAAAGAGGGTGTAAAAATTGAAAAAGAATCCAAAACTCTTGCTACAATTACATTCCAAAACTATTTTAGAATGTATAATAAGTTATCAGGTATGACTGGTACAGCACTTACAGAAGAAAATGAATTTAGAGAAATATATGGATTGGATGTATTAGTAATTCCTACTAATATGCCACTTACAAGACTTGATAATGCAGATTTAGTTTATAAAACTGTTAAGGGAAAATATAAGGCTATAGTGGATGAAATAGTTGAAACCTATAAGATTAAGCAACCTGTTCTTGTAGGTACTGTTAGTATAGAAAAATCAGAATTATTATCTGAGATGCTTAAAAGACGCGGAATTCCTCATCAAGTACTTAATGCTAAATATCATGAAAAAGAAGCGGAAATAATAGCTCATGCTGGAGCACTTGGCATGGTTACTATAGCAACTAACATGGCAGGCCGTGGTACGGATATTAAGCTTGAAGCGGGCGTTGTTGAAGCTGGAGGACTTAAGATAATTGGAACTGAAAGACATGAATCTAGACGTATTGATAATCAGCTTAGAGGACGTTCTGGTCGTCAAGGCGATATAGGAAGCTCAAGATTTTACATATCACTCGAGGATGACTTAATGAGAATATTTGGTTCTGAAAGACTTCAAGGAGTAGTAGAGAAATTAGGCTTAACTGATGAGGATGCTATCGAAAGCAAAATGGTAAGTGGCGCCATAGAAAGTGCTCAAAAGAAAGTTGAAGGAAATAACTTTGATATAAGAAAAAATGTTGTTCAATATGATGATGTAATGAACCAACAAAGAGAAATAATATATAGACAAAGAACTGAGGTTCTTCAAGGAGAAAACATAAAGGATCAAGTTGAAGAAATGATAAAAGATGTTATTTTCACTGCAGTTGCATCTCATATTACTGGCATAGAGGAAAGTTTTGATGAGGAATTAGTAAAATTGATTACTTTCCTTGAAACAATATATCTTCCAAAGGGTATTGTTTCAGTAGAGGAACTTGGTAAAACGTCTAATGAGGAAATTAAAACGACTCTTTTAGATATAGCTCAGAAAATGTATGCCGAGAAAGAAGAACATTTTGGCGAGGAACAAATGAGAGAAGTTGAAAGAGTTATTCTTCTTAGGGTTGTAGATAGCAAATGGATGGACCATATTGATGATATGGAACATTTAAAGCAAGGTATTGGACTTAGAGCTTATAAGCAACAGGATCCATCACAAGCCTACCAAATGGAAGGTAGCGATATGTTTGCAGAAATGATTGACAACATAAAGACAGAAACAGTTAAATACTTATTCCACGTGCAAATAGAAAAAGCACCTGAAAGAGAAATGGTTGCCAAGATTACATCAACAAATCATGATGATTCCGCTAAAAAAGAGCCAACTAAAAAAGAAGTTAAGCAAGGAAGAAATGATGACTGTTCTTGTGGGTCAGGAAAGAAATACAAAAACTGCTGCGGCAGGGGTTAATTATAGCTTATAATTTTAAATTCTAAGTTATAAAAGGGGGGTGAGCAACTAATTCTTGCTTATCCCCTTTATAAATATAATGAAAGAGGTGCAATAATTGATAATACAAATAGAAGAAATATTAAGTGAAATAAATGTAGTAAAAGTTAACGTAGAAGATATCAGGGTGTCTCTTTGACATAGCATCATTGGAAAAAGAGTTAAGAGAGTTTGAATTTAAAATGCAGGAAACTAGTTTTTGGAATGATACTGACCTAGCACAAGAGATTGCTCAGAAAGCTAAGGGCATCAAAGATAGACTTGATAGATTTAATTTATTGCTTAGTAAGCTAGAGGATTTAGACGTGCTCATTGAACTAAGCGAGGAGGAAGAAGATGATTCCTCCTTAGCAGAAATAAAAAGCGAGCTAAGAGATTTAGCCCATGATACTGATAGGTTTAGGATAGAAATTTTACTATCTGGGAAATACGATAAAAATAATGCTATTTTAACGCTTCACAACGGTGCAGGCGGAAATGATGCTCAAGATTGGACGGAAATGCTTTATAGAATGTACTCAAGGTGGTGCGAAAAGAAGGGTTATAAAGTTGAAGTTTTAGATTATCAGCCCTCTGATGAGGCAGGTATTAAAGCTGTTACATTAAAAATAACTGGCGAGTATGCCTATGGATATTTAATGGCTGAAAAGGGAGTACACAGGCTCGTAAGAATTTCGCCTTATAATGCAAATGGTAAAAGGCAAACCTCGTTTGCTTCTTGTGAAGTTCTTCCGGAGCTTACTGAAAGTCAAGATATTGATATAAGGCCTGATGACCTCAGAATAGACACTTATAGATCAGGAGGTGCTGGAGGTCAACATGTAAATAAAACTGACTCAGCTATAAGAATTACGCATATACCTACGGGTATAGTAGTTCAGTGCCAAAACGAAAGAAGTCAGCACAGTAATAAACAAACTGCAATGAAGATGCTTATGGCGAAACTTTTAGATTTAAAGGAAAGAGCTAATAAGGATAGAATAGAGGACTTAACTGGGGATTTAAAGGACAATGGCTGGGGAAGCCAAATTAGATCTTATGTATTTCATCCATATAATTTAGTTAAGGACCATAGAACTAATACAGAAATGGGAAATGTAGATGCAGTTATGGATGGAGATATAGATATTTTCATTGAGGAGTATCTTAGAATGAATAAATAAAATATAACCCTAAATAAAAAATCCAGTAGAATATTTAATTATTTTACTGGATTAAAATTTAAGTTGAGGTGAAGTATGACAGCGTTAATTTTTTCATATGGTCAAATTGTTATAAGTTCTGTAAGTGTATATATTTTTATTGTAGTTGCTATAAGATTATTTGGGAAAAATGAATTAGCTCAATTATCTGTAATTGATTTAGTCTTTATTTTACTTATAAGTAATGCCGTTCAAAATGCAATGGTGGGTACGGATTCTTCATTAGGTGGGGGACTAGTAGCAGCTACTTCATTATTCGTCGTAAATTATCTATTTAAACGTATAATGTATCATTTTCCTAAATTAAACAAATTGATTCAAGGAGAACCCTTACTCTTAATCTATAATGGTAAAATAAACTTTAAAAATGTAAATAAAGCTAAAATATCCATGGATGAGATTATGGAAGCAATCAGAGAACATGGGGTAGCGGTGGTAGAACAGGTAGATTTAGCAATTTTAGAAGTAGACGGAAATATAAGCGTAATGTCTCAGGAGTTTAAACATAAAACCACGAAGAAGAAAAAAGCACACAAGACAATTACTAAAAATATATAAAAATATTTTACATTTGTTTGGTTATAACTTGTACAGCTATACTAACAATTGCCACTGTAAGCCACACTATAAGACCTAGGAAGATAGGCTTAACACCATTTCTAATCATTTTTTTAAAGTCTGAACTGAGTCCAATAGCTGAAAGAGCCATTACTATCATAAATTTGCCCAAAGTATTTATGTAAGATATGCTGTTTCCTTTAAATAGTCCCAAAGTATTTAATAAAGATGCTACTAAAAACCATAAGATAAACCAAGGGAATATTTTTTTAAAACTAAAGTTAACGGTTGTATCCACCTTTGATTCTTTCTTCTTTTTTATAGCAACAATAATACTAAATATAATGGAAATGGGTATGATCATTGTAGTTCTTGTAAGTTTAACTATAGTAGCATAGGTCCCAGCAGCATTGCTATAAGCATAACCTGCGGCCACCACTGACGAAGTGTCATTAATAGCAGTACCAGCCCACAATCCAAAGGCTTTATCAGAGAAATGAAGTAAATGCCCAAGGGGTGGAAAAATAAGAACTGCAATTATATTAAATAAGAAGATGGTAGAGATTGAGTAAGCTATCTCCATTTCATCAGCTTCTATTATAGGAGCAATTGCAGCAATGGCTGATCCTCCACATATAGCAGTACCAACTCCAATTAAGGTTTTTAATTTTGAGGGAATGCCTAGCAATTTTCCAAACACATAGGCTGATATAAAGGCTGCTGATAAGGTGAAAATCGTAACAGATAATGAATCTATGCCTGTTTGTAGCACCTTAGTAAAACTTAATCCAGCACCAAGAACAATGATTGCCCATTGGAGTATTTTTTTAGAAGTGAATCCTATTCCTTCTAAAGTGTTTTCAGGCTTCCCAAATATATTATTTATAATAATTCCTATAATAATACCAAATACAGGACCTCCAATTATCGGTAAAACACTTCCTAGCCATGTGGCAACAAGTGCTATAATAAATGCAAATAATATTCCTCTAATATTTTGTTTAAACCAATTCATAGTTACATCTCCTTGTTTTTTATCCTTGTCACTTATAAATAATAGTACCTGTTTAAACTAAAATCAAATTATAATTACTTATACATGTATAAGTAATGCTTATATGTTATCATAAGATATAAATGATTGTTATGATTGGAGTGATAAATTTGTTAGATGTAAGGCTTACAACATTTATAACTCTTGCTAACACTAAAAGCTTTACAAAGTCTGCAGGAGTATTAAATATAACCCAACCAGCTGTATCTCAGCATATAAAATTTTTGGAGGAAAAATATGAGGTTCGTCTTATTTTAAAACAAGGCAAGGGCTTTGATTTAACGCAGGAGGGATTAATCTTATTAAAATACGCTGAGGAAATAGATGCATTATATAGGGCTTTAGAAATGAACCTAAAGAATAAATCAGTAATGGCAAGAACCTATAGAATTGGTGCGAGTATGACCATTGGTGGATATGTTTTGCCCTATTTATTAGGGAAACATAAGAAATTACATGAAAACATAGATATTCTACTTCAAGTGAATAATACTGAAGAAATATTAGAAAAGCTAGTAAGTGGAAAGATTGATTTTGCGTTAATTGAAGGGCTATTCGATAAAAATAAATTTAAGTTTAAAAAATTTAAAGATGACGAATTAGTTTTAGCTGTTTCTAAAGATCATGCTTTTGCAAAAGTAAACCAAGTTGATATAGAAGATGTAATTAATGGTAATCTTATATTAAGAGAAAAGGGATCTGGAACCAGGGATATATTTGAAAATAGCCTTATAGAACTTGGTTATGATCTAAATGATTTAAAAGGCTATATGGAAATAGGAAGTATTAGTGCAATTAAATCTTTAGTTGAGCTAAATCTTGGTTATTCGATTATTTCAAGAGAAACTATAATGAAAGAGCTTAAAATTGGAACAATAAAAGAAGTTGCAATAGCGGGATTGCATATTAACAGAGAGTTTAATTTTGTTTATCTGTACCAAGAGGATTTTATTGAGGAGTTTATGGATTTTTGTTTTAATTGCTAATTTATTTCTATATTTCTAGTATTAGACTTTTTATTAAACTTAAAACGGATTAATATCAAATTTGTTATAAGTACCATATATATATATAACAAATAAGGTACAGGAAACATTAGCTACTTTCATTTATTTGTGATAAGTAGCATATCTGGTTAAAGCGCCTAGCATGCTTCCTTCAACCATATCATTTAGTTTCCCTACAACTGTTTTTGGAGATTCCTTCATGTTATTTTTTATCCATTGTACTGTTATACCTACAAAGGCATATGTATAAAAATCTGCAATAAAGTTTTTATCAGTGTCTGAAACTTTTAGGCCTATGGAAATATCATTTATCACTCCCATAATAAGATCATAGGTTTTTTCAAAAAGATATCCGTTAAATGCATTTTGTCCTGGAGTATTAAGGGCATTAATATAGAAGGATTTATTATCCATAAAATATACTAAAGTCTTATACATACCATCAGACCAATGGGCATAGTTTTTACAATTATCTATATTTTCTATAGCCTCAGTATAATAAATCCAGTTTACAAGATCATATTTATCCTTAAAATGATAATAAAAGGTTTGTCTGTTAATGCCACAATTATCAACAATTTCATGAATTGATAACTTAGCTAATGGAATTGTTTCCATTAATTTTTTAATTGATAGGGCAAGAGCTTTTTTTGTTATTTGAGATTCTGACATCATTTCACCCACAAACATAAATATTAATAAAAGGTATTATTTAATGAACGCATTAATAATATTAGCTTTTATTAATAGTATTATAACAAAAAGAATGCAAGCATTCAACAAAACAGATAATTGGTTTCTTTTGTTGCTCTTGAATCATGAAAAAACTATTAGTATATGTTATAATGATTAATAATTCTTAAAAATTTTGTTATTGTTTGTTTATGTTAATGTCTTACACTAATGACATTGAGTTAAAATAGGAGGATTTAAGTATGAAGAGATTAATGTTTTTAATAGAATATATAATTAGGCCAAGGACTGTAGGGGCAATAATGCCAAGTTCAAAACATCTTGCGGAAAAAATGATTGACACTATTGATTTTGAAAATACAAAATATATAGTAGAATACGGCCCAGGTACAGGTGTATTTACTGATAAACTTATAAATAGAAGAGAGCGACATACTGTTATTTTACTTATAGAGTACAATTATGAGTTTTTTACTTCACTGACTAAGAAATATAAGGAGGTCAGCAATTTATATGTAATTCATGGTTCTGCTGAAAACGTGGATAAGTATTTAGAACATTATAATATACCTTATGTTGACTATGTTATATCAGGACTTCCATTTGCAAGCTTGCCGAAGATTGTGTCATCCACTATACTAAACAAAACTAAAAGGATTATAAGAAAAGATGGGAAATTTATAACTTTTCAGTACACACTGTTTATGAAGCAATATATAAACAAGTATTTTGAAGTAATAAATGTAAACAAGGAGTATAGGAATATACCTCCAGCATACATATTAAACTGTAGCAATGAATAATAATAGAATTGTAGGCTTATAGGTGTATAACTTATAAGCCTTATTTTTATTTCATAAGTAACTTCTGTATTCTAATTTAAATGTGAAGGTAACATATCATAGTATCATTTCTGTATAAGTAGCATATATATCTAAGAGCAACTTCCATTTAAAAAAGGAAGGGGAAAGTATAGATATGAACACATGGATTTTTCAAAGCGGTACTATAGAATGGGATATTGAAAAGGAACTTTTTCAAAATAAAATTGTTCAATGGACAATAAATAGATATGAAAATGAGATTATCTTAGGAGATAGAGCTATCATATGGAGATCAGAAAGTGATAGAGCGGGATGCAGCGGGATAATTGGCAAAGGGAAAATAATAGGACAAGTAATACAAAATACCATTGCTGTTGAAATTGAGGAGTTAAGGTTTAGCAGTGAAGAAGGTATGATTCTAAAAAATATATTAAAGGATATTCCAGAGCTTCAAAATCTAAACATAATGTTGCAAGATAGTGCATCAGTTTTTAAAGTAAGTGATATAGAGGGAAGCTATATAGATAATATGTGGAATAGTAGTAATTTTGGAAATGTAAATTATAATAAAAAAATAGTTAATCTAAATTCATCAATATACGTAGATACATTAGTAGAAAATTATTGTATAAGTAAGTTAGGTTATTTAAATATTAATCAAATAAATGAGGAGCCTATAAAAAATAATAAGCTAAATAAAGAAAGATATCCTGTGGGACTTAGGTGTATTAATTATTGGGAAGAGGCCCAAATATATCTTGTAGATGAAGATTTAATGGATGAAATAGCTCCTTTTAAAACCAATTCAAGTATAAATATGGAGTATGCAAAACGTATATTAGAGAATTTTCCAAACATTGCGGAATGCAAGGAGGAAGTAATTGATGGTTTATGGAATAGACTTATAAAAAACACTTCATATATGAAGGTTATGGGAGTATATATTGAAATTGTTGACGATGATTTAATAAATAAAATTACTAGGGAGTATAGTGCAGAGGTAAGAGACGGTGATGCTATTTTTATATGTCCTGAAAGGGTAATGCGATGGTGCAATAATGATATGGATAGATTTCATATTGCATTCTGCATGATACTAATGCATAAACTTGCCCATTGTTATATTAATTTTAATAGAAGAACAGATATAGTATATAAAAACAATCATAATGAAGCTTGGGGTAAATTTTTTGAGGAAAGTTTAGCTAACATTCTTGCTTATAAAAGATTTAATGGTTTTGAAAAAAGTGAAATCAGGAAATTAATATTAAATAAACCTACGGAATGCCGTGCTTTCATATATTGGATATCACGAGACGATATAGAAATACAAAATATTGCTCTTGCATGGGCTCATATGGATGAAAAAGCTATGACTAATCTGTTGATAGATGATATTACAAAGAATATATTTAGAAATGAATTTGGGCAGTGTGGATGGAAGAAGATATCAACTTATATACTAAAAAAAATAATATAATTTTAATATATAATTTTAATATTAAAATAATATATTAAAGTAATATGTATTGTAACGCAATAATTGAGAATATTAAGTTATTATGTAAAATTATAAAGTAAATTTTGCCTTTATGTTGAAATTTATCGAAATATGGTATATAGTAGAAACATAAAAAAATATCATAGGGAGGTAGATTACATGACAAGAATAAAATCAAGGATTGGTTCCTTTATAGTTACTATAGCTATGTTGGCTTTTGTATTACCAACTTCTATAGTAAGTGCTCAAACTGCACCAGCAAAAACGCTTGCAGATGCAATAGTTAAGACAAGTAATGCTAAATCAATGGAGAGTAATGGAAATTTAAACCTTAAATTAAAGGGTGAAGGACTTTCAAATAGTGAACAACAACATTTTGCTATGGCAAGTAAGATTTTAAACAACTTACAAGTAGATTTTAATGCTAAAACATCACAAAAGAGCAATGGAAAAGGGTTAAGACAATATGTTAAAACCACAGCTAATGTAGGTGGAGTTCCATACAGTGGAGAAATATGGAGCGATATGAAACTTAAAGGTGAAAAACCTGCAGCTAAAATAATTGTTAAATCTTCAGACTTATTTAAAAAGATACTACCAGCTCAATATACTAATAAATATATGGTAGTGGATTCTAAGCAAACAAAAGGAATGCCTAATATGAATTATGGCGAAATGCTAAGCAAAAACAAAGAATTGCAAAATTTGATGTTAACGCTTACTGAGAAATATTCATCACAATTAAACCTAGAACATGCTTCTATAACTAAAGATGGAAATGTATATAAAGTTAAAATTGATGATGCTACCTTTAAAAATATAATAAGAAAAGTAGTTAATCTAGCTGCAAAAGATAAAGACGCACAAAATCTTATAAAAGGTTATATGCTTAAAGAAGTGAAGAATAGTGGAGCATCAACTAAAGAAATTAATAGTGCAAACATTCAAATTGACCAGATGTTTACTAAACTTCAATCACAAAAGTTTTTAGACATGTTTAACAAAAATATGGATAGACTTGAAGATGTAAAGATACTTGGAGATAAAGGAATTGAAATTTCATATACTATAGATAAAAACGGATATATAACCAATACAAAAGGTGATATAGAACTTGTTGCAAATGTTGCAAATATAAGAAAAGTTTTAGGTGAAACAGCAAGTGCTAATATCTCAAAGGGTATATGTACAGCAAATATTCACTTTGAAGTAAATAACATAAATATTAATAAGAAAATAAATATTAAGTTACCAAAACTTAATTCAAAAAATTCTTTTAATCATTCAGAATTAATTAACAAATTACCTACTAAAGTTAAAAAAGTTTGTAAAAATACAAAAACTATTAACAAAGTAAAATGTGTTAAAGTTAAAGATATTATATGTGGAGCAAAAACAAAATATACATATTCAAAAGGTAATGCAACAATAGCTGCAAATGGAAAAACAATTACATTAACAAAGGGCAAAAGTTGTGTTAATGTAAATGTAAAAACTGTTAATGATGTATGTAAGGTAATGAATATAAATTTTAAATAGCAAATAAAAATCGTCTCACTTGTTAATAAAGTGAGACGATTTTTATTTATATTAAAATTTAATCTCTGAACCAAATTCCAATTTTAATAAATTTTAATAAGCTCTTCCCCAAGTAACCATAGCTTTAGCTGGTTTTCCGCAACATAAGCAAACGCCTTTTTCCTCTGGTTGATCAAATGGCATACATCTAGAGGAAGCACCGGCTACTTCTTTTACTTTTTCTTCACAAGTGAGTTCTCCACACCATGGAGCATTAACAAAGCCTAAAGTCTTATCGAGAAGTTCTTTTACCTCTTCTACGGTATTTGCACTAAATGTTCTCTTGTTTTGTATATTTCTAGCTTTTTCAAGCAGGGATTTTTGAATATCCTCTAAAATTTCTGGTACTCTTGTTTCTAATTCTGACATTGAAACAATGATTTTTTCTCTGGTATCTCGTCTAACTAATACTACTTGATTCTTTTCTATATCTTTTGGTCCAACTTCAAGTCTTAGTGGAACACCTTTCATCTCGTATTGGCTAAATTTCCAACCAGCCATTTTGTCGCTAGTATCCATTTTTACTCTAGCTATTTTTGACAAGGTGTTTTTAAGCTCTGTTGCTTTTTCAATTACGCCTTCCTTATGCTGTGCAACTGGAATTATCATAAGTTGAATTGGAGCTATTGCTGGTGGTAATACTAAACCGCTATCATCACCATGAACCATGATTATAGCACCTATAATTCTTGTGCTCATTCCCCAAGAAGTTTGGTGAACATATTCAAGTTTACCTGTTTTATCTGTATATTGAATGTTAAAAGCTCTTGCAAAACCATCTCCAAAGTTATGAGAAGTACCACATTGAAGTGCCTTGCCATCATGCATTAAGCTTTCAATTGTGTAAGTATGCTTTGCGCCTGCGAATTTTTCTTTCTCTGTCTTTTGACCTTTTATAACTGGAATAGCAAGGGTTTCTTCACAAAAGGTTGCATATACATCCAACATTTTAAGGGTTTCTTCTTGTGAACCTTCTGCAGTTGCATGAGCTGTATGGCCTTCTTGCCATAAAAACTCTAAAGTTCTAAGAAAAGGCCTTGTGGTTTTTTCCCATCTTACTACAGAACACCATTGATTATATAACTTAGGAAGGTCATTGTAAGATTGAATAATCTTCGCATAGTGATCGCAAAATAATGTTTCAGAAGTAGGTCTAACGCAAAGCCTCTCTTGTAATAGTTCGTTACCTCCGTGGGTTACCCAAGCAACCTCTGGTGCAAAACCTTTAACGTGGTCTGCTTCCTTTTGTAGTAGACTCTCAGGAATGAACATTGGCATATATACATTTTCGTGATCTGTATCTTTAAACATTTGATCTAGAGTTTTTTGAATGTTTTCCCAAATTGCATATCCATAAGGGCGAATTACCATGCAACCCCTTGTGCTTGCATAATCAGCAAGCTCAGCTTTTTTTACAATATCCGTATACCATTGTGCAAAATCCTCATCCATAGCGGTAATAGATTCTACTAATTTCTTATTTTTTTCCATAATTAATCTCCTCTCATTTAATAAAATTTATAAAAATGAATACAAAAAAAACTCCATCCCGAAAAGGGACCGAGCATTATCGGTGGTACCACCCTAGTTGATATAGTAAAATATCCACTCAGTTTCTATATAACGGTAGAAATCCGCTGTAACTTACTGCAAAAAAACATTTCGTACAGAACTCCAAGGTGGGTTCAAAATGATCTTTTAAAAATCTTACACCAATGATTTTCTCGCTGTGAAAAGATTTCATTTTTACTAATCCTTTTCTTTGTATTGGGTATATTCAATTTTAATAATTTGTGCTTTAAAATCTATCATAGAATAAAAAGAATAATATGTCAAGACTATTTTTACCACGAATTAGGCAATGTAGATTGCAATATAAAATGTCCGAAATTTTCAAGAAAAATATAATGTTAAGCTGTAATGGTTTTCTGTTCCATCATATTAGCAGATAAACCGTTAAAAATCCTTCTTGGATAATTGTTTA
>Ga0209125_1002483_pt1 | contig 14139 bp, 12 predicted proteins | sample BarGraIncub1131A_FD_184503 | JGI IMG/M metagenome (GOLD analysis project Ga0209125, IMG submission 184503) | Arctic peat soil microbial communities from Barrow, Alaska - Barrow Graham LP Incubations 11-31A (SPAdes) (version 2) | ecosystem: Environmental > Terrestrial > Soil > Wetlands > Peat... | reverse complement strand
TGGTTTAAAGCCGGTGTGACATGTGTTGGTATGGGATCGCAGTTAATTTCATCAGAAATAATTAAAAGTAAGGATTATAATAAACTTGAGCAGGATGTTCGTAACGCGATGACCCTCATTCATAAACTCAGGCAATTATATCCTGTGAAGATATAATTTTACTTTCTTATCTGAAAACAATGGAAAATATCAACCAGAAAATTGGGAAATACAGGTGGACTATTTGCGGCCTTGTGTTTTTTGCAACAACCGTTAATTACCTTGATAGGCAGGTACTCAGCCTTTTAAAAGACCGGCTGGAAGTTCAATTCAACTGGAGCGATTCTGATTATGCCAATATTGTTTCGGTCTTTCAGTTTGTATATGCAATATCCATGATTTTTGCGGGTCGGTTAATTGACTGGCTTGGGACGAAACTTGGGTATGCATTGTCTCTGGTTGTCTGGTCCATCGGGGCAATGGTTCATGCTCTGGCAAGAGGAACAGGAGGATTTATGATTGCCCGGGGAGTATTAGGTTTTGGTGAGTCTGGGAACTTTCCTGCAGCAATCAAAACTGTTGCGGAATGGTTTCCAAAAAAAGAACGTGCCCTGGCTACAGGCATTTTTAACTCCGGTACAAATGTAGGGGCTATACTGGCGCCACTTACTGTTCCCTGGATTGCAGACCGTTTCGGATGGGAATGGGCTTTCATTATTATTGGGGGAATTGGTTTTGCATGGTTGATTTTCTGGTTTTGGCTTTATGAAATCCCGAACCGGAGCAAAAGGATTAAGGATGCTGAATTTGCATATATTAATTCAGATACAGATGAAAACGGGATAAATAATTCTGAACAGGCCAATGGAAAAGTGTCCTGGTTTAAACTCTTGAATTTCAGACAGACATGGGCTTTTAGTCTTGGGAAGTTTTTAACCGATGGGGTTTGGTGGTTCTTTTTATTTTGGCTTCCGGCTTACCTGAAAGCACAATATGGAATGACCGGTATGACCGTAGCCTTGCCTTTGGCGGTTTTGTATACCATGTCATCTATTGGAAGTATTGGAGGCGGCTGGTTTCCGATTTACTTTATCAATAAAGGGCTCGATCCTTATGCTGCAAGAATGAAAGCCATGTTAATGATCGCTCTTTTTCCATTGGTGGTTTTAAGTGCACAATATCTCGGCGTTTATAGTTTTTGGTTGCCTGTAATAATTATCGGAATAGGGACAGCCGCTCACCAAGCCTGGTCGGCAAATATCTTTACGACTGTTTCTGATATGTTTCCTAAAAAAGCAGTGGGTAGCATAATTGGTATCGGTGGAATGGCCGGAGGAATTGGTGGTATCGTAGTTAATAAAATTGCCGGATGGCTTTTTGATGGCTACAGACATGCGGGTATAGCCAAATCATGGATAGAATCAAAAGCTGCTCATATAGACGATTATGTTGAAAAAATCAGGTCATTGCACTTAATTAACAAACATGGTGATCTGATTAATCTAGATAAAGTTGAAATAAGTGGGCTTCCTAAAGATATCGCAATGCAGATTCAGACCATTGATCCCCATGCGTTCGGGTTGTTGAAATCAATTCAGGCGCCCATCGTTCAGAGTCATATGACTACAGCATACACAATTGTGTTTGCATATTGTGCATTGGCTTATCTGATTGCCTGGGTCCTCATGCACCTTCTTGTACCCAGATTTAAGAAGATCGAAATGTAGTCAATGGGTTTGAGATTATACTATTTTGAAAATTTACAACAAGAAAGGCAGGTTTTTACCTGCCTTTCTTGTTGTAATAAAATTTTAATGTCCCTTTTACCGATATTTTTTTATTCTTTGATAGCTCTTCTGTAAGTAGGAGATGTTGATTTTACCTGTTGTCTTACAAGCCTTGAAATATCATCAAAATTTTTGCGGTAAGTGCAGGTTAGTAAATTAAATTAAATAGTTACCGTTTATCCACAGGTGATTACATTATTTCTTCAAAAGGTTTTATCATGCTCTTAATACGAAAATCTAAATCTTTCAGTTGTTTTTCTTTTTCAAATATGATGAAAATGTGTTTGTTTAACAAGTGAATTGGATTGATATTTATTTTTAGCTGTTCCTTATAAACATCCATTTTAAATGATTTTGGAATTTCTTTATGCATGCACATATATTTAAAATAGCGTAAATAAGAACTGATAAAAATTATTGGATATAAAAAAGGGAATATAAACAAAGAGGCTTTACTCATTCGTATATATTTTATTTCATTAATTTTAAATCCTGATAGTTTTGCCAGCATTCTTAGTTTTTGCAATCCAATAAGAAAAATATGACCATGATAAATTTCAGTGGATACAGTTTTGTCAGACATCCATATATCATCTATTTCATTCGGAGGCATTTGTTTAGTCGTTTCGCTTTCGAATAAAAAATAACTTAATTTAGATGCTAAATTAGAATGTGAAGGTGTGGTTATTAAAAGTTTACCATTTGTTTTTAATACACGATTAAATTCTTTTAACGTCTTTAATTGGTCGCTGAAATGTTCAATACCTTCCTGACAGATTAACATATCTGCATAATTATCAATTACAGGGATTTTATCAGCAATATCAGCCCGTTTACATTCTATGTTTTTTAACATAAAATATTCGGGAAATAAATCAAAAGCCTCAACTTTTGCTCGATTAGCTAATAATATTTCTGTTGTAGCACCATTTCCAGCCGGTATATCTAATACAATTTTATCTTGTAACTCTTTTTTTTGACTGTCCAAATATTTTTTAACGTAGAACTTAGGACTTTTAGGATTGTGTATGTGTTTATCAATCATATTCAAACATTTTAGGTTTAAAAATTTAATGAACTGATTTTTTGAATTACTTTAATTTCAAAAAAATCAATTTGTAAATCAATGGAAGACAATGACCTATTCTAATTTACAGATTTACAAGTAGTTTATCGAGTGGTTAACTTTTAAGTACCTTTATTATTTAGCCGAATGTTTGTAATGTGTCAGTTTTAATATCGTTTATTTTTTTAGATTCATCTTTTTGAAACAATCCATAAATTTCATGACCAATATTTAGCTCGGGGGAAATTTTGATTATTGTAAAGTGATGGTAAAGGCTATACAAAAAAGTAATCCATTTTGCTTTGTGTTGAATATACCATTTGTCAAGTATGTTTTCCTTTATAAATTCAATATTTGAAATTTCTACACCCTTATTTTTTATTAATAAATCAGCATTAGTCCTTTTCGAAACCGGACTCATTAATTTTTTATTTTTTTTCCATCCGCTTCCACACAAAGTGAATTTGAATTGGTAATTATAATAATTAACTACTCTAAATCCTTTTTGAATTAATACTTCTTTAAGTCCTTTCCCATCAAAATAATTAACATGATTTATAAGCAATTCAGATGTTGAATTAGCTAATATTGAAGTTAAATAATGTTTCCAAACATCTTCATGTCCATTAAGGGTGATAAAATGAAAATAACCATTGGGGGTTAAATACTGGTTTACATTTGTAAGAACTTTTGATATGTCAGATACATGCTCGATAATGTCTCTTGCAATCACCAAATCAAATTTTCCTTCAAATTGGGAAAGAAAATTGTCTGAAATTTCTTGTATTATTTTACATTGGTGATGTTTCTGATTGAAATTAAGCACCTCTATATTAATATCCATAGCGGTTACTTCGATATTTGGAAAGACAAACTTTAAACCAGCAAAAAAATAACCTGAACCGGGACCTAATTCTAATACGAAGTGAGGTGTTATTTTTTTTCTTTTAAGAGAATATCCAAAAACAACTCCTCGCCTGAAGTTTCTGCCACAGTTTCTAAATTGTTCTTCTTGGTTTGTTCTTAGAGATTCCTCAATAAAATAAGCAAAACAGCCTTTTGAAGTTTCTGTATCGTTCAACATTGGATCTATTTGTATATGATTACATTTTGGACATTTAATAAGTCTTGAAGTTTTAATGTTCCAATAATCTACGACAGCAATTTGTTCCCCAATTATTTCATTACAAATTCTACAATTCTCTTCTCTTTCGATAGCTTTTCCTTTAATGACTGCGGGTATTTTACTTAATAAATAATTCATTCCATCTCTTAATTTAAATCTAAAAATTAAATAAACATACAGATATACGTTTATTTATGACTTAAACGAAACTAGCACTAGATGTAAAAGCGCTTATATACAGAATATTAATGATTTATTCTTGTTTTTCATCAGAAGTGTTTGTTTTTGTTGAGTGTCACTAGATCTTATAAAAGCAAAGATAATAATAAAAAAAATCTCTGGTGTGAATATTCATAATTGACTAAACCCAGTTTATATTTTCCAACTAACAAATTGCTGGATTTTTATGATTTATTGCTTGTAATCGATTTTGCTTTCCCAGAACATATACAGGATTATTTTTGTTTATATTCCTGACTATTCATTTGTGAATTATTTTATATTTACAATTAGTTTAAATCTTCAATTTGATACTTTTTTTGAAGTAATAAGTACAATTTTGAATTTATTTATAAGGTTGAGGAGAAAATATATTTATTGTATCCTTGGTCTTGAAATTACTATTACCTTGTTTCGGTAATTTTAAAATGCATTAATTATTTTCAATGGGTAAGTTAAATACGGGATGATGAAAATTATTCATTAGTAACATATCTTAATAATTTTTATTTTTGTTACAAATTAATGATTACTGATACCTTGATTGTTGGATTTAATTGGGAAAGATGGTAAATATGTATTTTTTAATATTTTTATTTATAGTTTTTTTGATTCTCTTTTTGGCTTATACCAATGAAGGAGTACCTGTTTTCTTATTTCATAATACTCCTGTTGGTTTTGATTCTTATTTAAGAATTCTGAAGAACGTGAAAGTAAATACATATACCTTTTCTGAAGTTTATGATATACATTCTCAGGATTTACATTTAAAAACTAATTCCTGTCTACTTACTTTCGATGATGGATATGCTGACAATTACTTCATTGCTTTTCCTATGTTGAAAAGATATAAGATAAAGGCAACCATTTTCATCAATACTTTATATATCGATAATGATCCGGATTACATGACCTGGCAACAAATTGAGGAGATGTATGAGAGTGGGATGGTTGATTTCGAATTGCATTCTCATCGCCATATGCCAGTTTTTATAAATACGAAGGTGCTGAAATATGCTGATGAAAACGATCTAAAAGATAAAAACCTTCAATATCTCTATCATAACGACCTAAAGCAAGGTGATCCAATATTTGAAACGAGATCTGCATACAGCGAAAAGGGTGTCGTCTTAACAAATACTTTTTTTGCGAATCGTGATATTTTAGCAATTCGTTTTGAAACGGATGAAGAGGCAGCAATAAGAATAACAGAAGATGTTTTATTAAATAAGACCCTCATTGAACATCATCTTGGAAAAGAGACACATTTTTTCTGCTGGCCATGGGGACATCTTTCAGCATTTGGAAAAAACGTTATTAAGAATATCGGTATAAAGGGTTTTGTTACTACCCGTAAGGGATCGAATCCCAGGAAATTCAATCTTGAACATGTTTATCGTATTGAACACCGGACTTACACTCCGTTTAAGTTTTGGATTACCCTGAAAGTATGTCAGAATTTATTTATCGGACGAATTTATCAATTATTTTCATGATATGACTTTATCTGTTTGTAGCGTTTCGTATAATGAGGAGTGGATTATTGCAACGACATTTAATTCAGTAAAAGATATTGCTGATGAAATGATCTTAGTTGACAGTGGTTCCACCGATAAAACAAGAGAAATTGCAGCCTCGCTAGGTGTCAAAGTATATGTTGAAGAACCTTACAAGGGCTGCGGGCTTCAAAAAAATGTGGCTATTGAAAAATGTACTGGTGACTGGATATTGTTTCTGGATGCTGACGAAGTGGTTTCTGAAGAGTTGAAAGCTGAAATTGTCCGTATTATTCATTTACCGAAAGCAGCGGATGTTTACAAAGTCAGATTTCAATCCTATTGTTTTGGACGATTAATAAAATATGGTGGGTGGAGTGCTTTTTATAAAATACGCTTTTTTAAGCAGGGAGCTGGAAAATTTAGCCCACATATCATCCATAGCTATTTTGAAACAAGTCCAAACGTAATTATAGAGAAGATTCATGAAAATATCCGGCATTACACGTATAAGGACATTACTCATTATATCACTAAAAATAACCGTTATACAAACGAAAAGGCCTTGATGCTTTACAGGTCAGGTAAGAAACCAAAAGTGATTAAACTTATCTTTTCTCCGATCATCAGGTTTATAAAAAGTTATTTCTTTAAACGGGGATTTATGGATGGGGTTGATGGATTGGTAATGTCTATTCTTGGCTCGTGGTATGCTGTGCTTCAGTTTTTGAAATTACGCGAGCTTTGGATAAACGGTAAATTATAAAAAAGAAGAAATAGCATAATTGTTTTTCGTATTATGATTTTTCCCCTTATCAGCGATCAAAAAATATTTTACTTTTAAGTGATAATTATTTTATAATTCCTCTAAGCCACTGTTTTAAAGAATCTACCAGTGATAATTGAAGAATAGTTCAGCAAAAATTAAGACATAGTTAAGACATATCTTTATGGGTATATCTTAACTATATCTCAACTATGTTTAAAGTATGTTTCAACTATGTATAAAAGGGTAGCTATGAGGATGTTATAGCATTCTTTTTTCCCAAATACAGTATCTATCTTATTTTAGAAATTGCATCAAGGAAAGCTTCGACAGAGGCTGTAACAATATCAGTGTTTGCCGAGAAACCATAGTAAATGCTTCCCTTATTTTCAACCTGAATATGAACTTTACCCAAATCATTACTTCCCCTTGTAATAGCCTGGATTAGAAATTCTTCCAAGTTAACCTTCTTTTGAATCAACAGTTTAACTGCTTCAAAAGCAGCATCAATTGGGCCATTCCCAGTAGATGAAGATGTATAACTTTCGCCTTCAATGTTTAAAGATACAGTAGCCGTTGGAATAGTTGATTGTCCACATACAACCTGTAAGTGTTCCAGTTTAATATTACGATTTAGAAGCGTGTTTTTGACCCCTGCCAATAAGTAAAGATCTTCGTCAGTGATATCCTTCTTGGTATCGGCAAGTTTTAAGAACCTTTCATAAACATCATTTAATTCATCAACTTTGAGTTCAATATTCAAAAGATCAAGGTGGTGTTTAAGTGCGGCCCTACCGCTTCTTGCTGAAAGTACAATTGATGATTCATTGATTCCTACATCTTTAGGGTCAATAATTTCATAGTTTTCACGACTTTTTAACACTCCGTCCTGATGGATTCCGGATGAATGTGAAAATGCGTTACGTCCTACAATGGCCTTATTAGGCTGCACTGGCATCCGCATGAGGTTGGAAACCAGTCGGCTGGTTTCATAGATATGTTCAGTTTGAATGGCCGTTTTAAGATTAAGATGCGACCGGCACTTTAAAATCATGGCAATTTCTTCGAGTGATGTATTTCCGGCACGTTCTCCGATTCCATTCATCGTTACCTCAACCTGGCGGGCCCCGTTAATGAGTCCTGCCATTGAATTGGCTGTTGCCATGCCAAGGTCGTTGTGGCAATGCGTAGAGAGGATTGCTTTATCGATATTTGATACATTTTCACATAGGTATTTGATCTTTGCGCCATACTCTTCAGGCAAACAATACCCGGTTGTATCCGGTATATTAATTACAGTGGCACCAGCAGCAATGACGGCCTCAACAACCCTTGCCAGGTATTCATTGTCAGAACGACCTGCATCTTCGGCATAGAATTCAACATCTTCCACAAATCTCTTTGCATATTTAACCGCAGCCTTTGCGCGTTCGATGATCTCTTCCGGAGTAGATTTAAGTTTATTGTATATGTGATAGTGAGAAGTGCCGATTCCTGTGTGTATGCGTTTACGACGTGCATATTTAAGTGATTCGGCAGCTACATCGATATCCTTTTCAACAGCCCTCGTAAGCGCGCAGATAATAGGCTCGCAAACTGCTTTTGAAATTTCAACGACTGAATTAAAGTCACCCGGACTCGAGACCGGAAATCCTGCTTCAATTACATCAACACCCAGCAATTCAAGTTTACGTGCGACTTCAATTTTCTCGATGGTGTTAAGTTGACAGCCCGGGACTTGTTCGCCGTCTCTCAGGGTTGTGTCGAAAACATACACTCTGTTGTCCATATGATTTGTTTTTTGTTGACAAAAAAAGCGAGCCACTTTTTAATGTGACTCGCTTGAATGATTTCACTTAATGTGTGAAGTATTTTTTACAAACAGCCACTCTCTCTCCTAATGCTAAGGAGTAGAAGGTTCCATAGAAGAAAATGGTGAAGTTTGTTGTTTTGCATAATATTGCACTTAGACTGCAAAAATAGTCAGAAATATATTTCAAAAACAATTATTTCAAAAATAATCTTTTTAAAACAGAACTGTACCTTTGCAGGTATAAATGATAATATCATGATAGAACTTATTTTTGCTACAAATAATCAACATAAGCTGGGAGAATTGAGTCGATTAGCTGGGGATAAATTTCATCTGTTCAGTCTGAAAGATATAAATTGTTTCGATGATATACCCGAAACCGCCGATACGCTCGAAGAAAATGCAGCTTTAAAGGCTCGATATATCTGGAAAAAGTTTGGTAGAAACTGTTTTGCAGACGATACCGGACTTGAAGTTGACGCTTTAAATGGTCAACCCGGTGTTTATTCAGCCCGTTATGCGGGTGAAGATCAGAATTCGGAAGCAAATTTAATGAAAGTCTTAGGTGAGATGAGTGGTAATAGTAATCGTGTAGCTCGTTTCAGAACAGTGATCTGCCTGATAATTGACGGTAATGAATATTTTTTTGAAGGTATTGTCAGTGGGTACTTGCTTTCAGATCGCCGGGGTATAGACGGATTTGGTTATGATCCGATTTTTGTCCCCGATGGACTTGATAAGACATTTGCAGAGATGGATCTGGAAGTGAAAAATAAAATAAGTCACAGGGGAAAGGCAACGGAAAAACTGCTCCATTTTTTGAGGAGCCTTTAATATCCTTTACTACGCGTATATTATCGGTGATCACTTTGCATCTGCCATTATAGAAAAAATCAAAACCGGCAAACAATACACTTCACTTTTTTGAAAATGAATAATTGTTTGCCGGTATTTCCAGACTTCCAAAAGTGGGTGTGATCAAATCTTATGTTTGTAAAACACTAAGGAATACCGGTTTAATGATTGCTTTAAAATCAAACAACAAGTTATTTCTTGAATGTTCTCGTGTAATGGACTACACTCCATATTTCCTCATCAGTAAGTTTCGCTTTATATGAAGGCATATCTTCTCTACCGGTCTTTGTTTTCCAAAAGAGTTCACCATCGGTCTGGGATTGGTATACGGCAGAAGTGAAATCTCCTGAAGGTGTGTCAAGTAACTTTGATTTCGGACCATCACCCAACCCATTTTTTCCGTGGCATTTAGTGCACTTTGTATCGTATGCTTCTTTTCCATCAGCCAAAGAAGCTGCTGATGACTTAACCGGGTTGGCTTTGCTTTTAAATTCAGCGGGTACAGGCCAAGCTTTAGGCTTCTGTTGCTGAGTAAAAGCAGCCAACGGTATAAATGCCAAAACGACACACGTTATAGCAAATCTTGATTTAATCGTTTCCATCATAGGATTTAGTTTTAAAGATGATTTTTTTGAGATTTGATATGCCTTCTATGAAAGCAAGGTACAAGTGTATTACAAGAAAAACAGAGATCATAAACGCTGCACAAATATGGATAAAATCGCATACCTGATATATAATAATGCTTTTTTTATCAACCAATAAGCGTTCAATGTTATACATGATAAACCCTGTCATCACCAGTAATGGTATAATGATGTACATTGTTGACCAGTAGGCCAATTGCTGAAGTGGATTAAATTTACGATTTCGGTCGTCCTTGAATGGTTTTGATTCTCCCTTGAACATCCCATACGCATAATATCTTAACTGAATGAACGATTCTTTGAATATTTTTAAAGTTGGCCAATAATAGCTGCCGTTTTTTGATAGCCCGTTGGCAACAATAAAAAATATCCAGCTGATGATTAAAAGAATTCCACTACTGTTATGTATTAATATGGCTGTAGGAAGAGATATGACAATTTTTACAGGAGAAGCATATTGCATCATTAACCCGGTAGTCACCAATATCAAACAGAGTATTCCATTTACTGAATGCCATAAACGAAGCCAGAATGGGTATGAATTTATTAGATTAGCCATTTTTATGCAATTTTCGATAGCGTAACAGAAAAAACAGATGGGTGAAAATGACAAGCAGCAAGGTGATAAACAGTATTATGCTGATTATATTTAAAGTAATGCTACGGTTTGCACCCATAATAAATGCATATTCCAAAGCTCTGTTGTTTGAAAAGTTAAAAAAACTCTCATTCCCTTTTTTTGTTCTCAACAAACTGTTTGAAAGAATACTCTTTTGAGAATGACATGCCGTACATTCACGAATTGCCTTTCTGGCCGGTAATATCTCATGGGGTGTAAAAGTAGGTGAAGTTAGTTTTGCATGACAATCTACACAGCGGATGTTTTTTAAATGCAACTCAGTATGTATTAACCATTCATGACTTTTTAAGACATTAACTGGAATTTTGTTTGATACTCTGTTATAAATATTGACGTCATTATGACAGTTCAGACAGGTTGAATTGCTGGTTGTTATAACTGATTTTAAATCTGCCTGTTCGGAGAATGCCGTTACATTGGTATGCGGGTTATGGCACTTCCAGCAAGTGAAGGTGTTTGGCATTGCCTTAGCGTGAACGCTTCTTTCATCCTCTGAATTAATTGAATCCAGATGATATTTTTTAAATTTTTTCTGTACGTCGTGACAGTCTGCACAAGTATATAGCGGTTTAAATTTTAAGTCGACCGGATGAGGAGTATTACTATATCCCTCTGCATGACAATCAACGCACTTTAGACTTCCATGTATAGCATTTTGATACATCTTTCGTGGAATGACACATGATTCTGACATGGGCTGTTTCATGTGTTTCTTTCCATCCGATGAAAAAGCTGAATAAACAGCCTGTCCATGGCATCTTAAGCAATTATTATTTTCAGGAATCGGGGGATTATTAAGCCCTCTTTGCCCAGATACGGATAGTATTGAAACGATAAGAAAAATCAAAAGGAGACCAATTCGTGCCATTAGAATCTGACTGTTATGTTTAATCCAACCAGAAGCCCATTGTTTTTAAGACTATTAGTATTAAGTGATAAAACATATTGATTTACCAAATAATCAGAGTTGGTGACGAATACCTGGAAAGTATGTGTAGCGCTTCCAATTTCTAACCCGCAAGATAAATTGGGTTTGGGTCTGAATATTGTTGAGTCTTTCTTATTTCCTAATGGAATATCATACCCGGCAATTAAATTCATTTTTTTAGTTACTTTTAATCGGCCCCCAAAAGACATACTATAATTTGCGTTTTCATATCCGTAGTTTACAGCATTGAAGTTTGAAACAGAGGGTGCCATTAACAATGACAGATTATCAGAAAACTTCCTGGCAAAAATTAATTGATTGAAAAATGATAACCTGTGAATAAATTTATAACTGGAGATAGGGCCAAAAATATCTTTTGGTCTGGCATCAATGACAACATTCCCGTAATAGGTTAACGAAAAGGGGATACTCCCTGAACGGGTTTGTTTTAAAAGGGCTATTTTCCAGTTAAAGTCCTGCAGTTTATTGTACCTGGTGGTACCAAAACCGAGAGTGATGTTATTAGAGATCCCATAATTTATTCCCAGCCGAACGTTTGATGAAGAATAAATGCCCCATAAATCCTGTATCCCGTTTTGCATCGTGCCAAACCGGTGCTGAATAACAAATTCGAATGCTCCTGGTAATGCGCCTCTTACAGTTTGTTGATCGAATAAAAGACCGTTTCCAAAAATATCTTTTACGGGTCGGTTATCTTTTTGAGTTTCTTGTTGTTCCTGTGCACTTACCATTAAAGTGGACAGTAAAAAGACTACTACCGCAATGTTTTTGAGTTGGTTCATTAGTTAAAAAGTTAGAAAATTAAATTGTCGTATATATTAATTAATGTAACAATAACCGAATCTTTTTTGTTCGTGTTTGCATAAGGTGCCTTTTAAAAAAAGGAAGTTGCCGGGAGTCCTTAGTGCATTTTCCATACCTTTGAATCTTTTTGATCAGCATTAGTTGTTTTTTGATCCTTCTTTCATCCAATTGATAATCTTGTTAGTATTCGCGGTCGAAATGTTGCCTGAACCTGGGTGACCGCTATTTAACATTGAGTAAATCATGCTGGATGTATAAGATATCGGATTTACATAACCTCTGTTAACAAGGTTCGTGTAAAAAGTAGATGCAACGGATGATGTCGTCCAGCCATGTCTATGGCAATTATTACACATCGTGAGTACCGGTACAACATCACTCGCGAACGATAACGGGGGCGTCACAAAGGTGGTGAAACTCCAAACAGAATTAGCTGCAAGCGCATTGCCAGCTATGTCTTTTGCCCCGGTAGTTATCGTTGCAGTATAAGTAGTGCCAGGTGCCAGGATATTTGACGGTGTAAACGTTGCATTTGTTCCGGAATAAGCCACCGTGCCTGAAACTGACGTTGTCCCTTGCTTTAAGGTAAATGTCGTTGTGTTTAGTGTTAACGGATCCATTGCTTCACTGAAGGTTAATGCAACTACCTTATTTGTCGCAACACTTGTAGCGTTGTTGAGTGGGTCTGTTGAAATTACAGTGGGAGGAATAGTGTCTGCAGCAGTACCGGTGGTAAAGCTAAATGTATAGTTACTAATCAGCGCATTGCCTGCCACATCTTTAGCGCCAGTAGTAATCGTTCCGGTATAAATTGTATTGGGTGACAGGTTGCTTGTCGAAGTAAAAGTAGCCTTTGTTCCTGTGGAGGTTATAGTACCTGCAACAGCGGTCAACCCTTGCATTAAGGTAAAAGTCAAGGAAGTAATTGTGGTTTGGTCTATCGGTTTGTTGAAATTTGTAACGATTATATGATTGAGTACCACTCCAGTAGCGTTGTTCGCCGGGTCTGTTAAAGTCACTGTAGGTGAAGTTTTATTCGTGGATGTATTGGGAAGATTAGTAGAAGGATCATTTAACACAACTTTTTCGCAAGCACTTAATATCACCAAAGCGCATATAAGACTTAAAATTATTTTTCTCATATTGATAAGTTTTCGGCTGCTAAAGTATTGATAACATCAAGACCAATTAAGTAACGCAATGCGTAATTAACAAATATTATGAAGCTGTTAAATTTAATAATTTAAAGTGCATTTTTTTCGTGTAGATTGATAGCGTGTTCATGTATAAAATGTAAAGGGCATCCCGGTTTTTGGAATGCCCTTATAAGGAAAAGGTTATTGAACGAAATCTTTACTTTTTATTGCAATTAAAAAGTGTGTTTAACAAAATGAACTAACAGGTGGGCAGGTGCAAAAAAGGTTACGATCGCCATACGCATCGTCAAGTCTGCCAACTGAAGGCCAGAATTTATCGTCATGTTCCATGGGATAAGCAGCACGCTGTCGGCTGTATGGATGAGTCCATTCATCAGCAGTAACAACTTTAGCAGTGTGGGGTGCATTCTTCAGCACATTATCAACTTTCTCTGCCTTGTCCTCTTCTATTTCACGAATCTCATTCCTGATTGAAATCAAGGCATTGATTAAACGATCAATTTCACTCAGGGGCTCACTTTCTGTTGGTTCAATCATAAGTGTACCATGAACAGGGAAAGCAACTGTAGGTGCATGAAATCCATAATCCATCAAGCGCTTTGCAATATCGCTGACACTTATATCGGCGCTCATACTGAAAACGTTACAATCAAGTATCATTTCATGTGCACAACGACCATTTTTCCCTGTATAGAGAATCTTATAATCATTTTCAAGGCAGCTTTTGATATAATTAGCATTCAAAATTGCATATTCTGTTGCTTTTTTAAGCCCTACGCCCCCCATTAACAGGACATATGCATATGAAATTGGCAGTACAAACGCACTTCCATAA